>OGIO01001863.1_pt1 | contig 15015 bp, 4 predicted proteins | sample 1571841 | NCBI WGS metagenome assembly OGIO01 (sample SAMEA2582111, study PRJEB24529) | metagenome | biome: Human gut stool | place: China | collected 2011
GGGTTATTAGCAATGAGGGTCAACATACCAGAATTACGACCGTATTTTCCACCTTCTGTATCTGTCTTAGACATCAAATCTTGACCGTAACGGACAGAGACAAGAACTTCTTTGTTGTCTTTAGCAGATGACACGCCATCACCAGCAAGGTTGTGGATATAAGATGTTTGTCCACCAGCTACATACTTAGGACGCGCTTTAAGAAGGGTTGTGATTTGATCAAAGTATGGTGATTTCTTAGCCATGTACTGACCATTATCAGTATACAAATCTCCATAATAAACACGTGTTGCCGCACCCATTGTTTGAAGCATCAAAGCATAGGCAGCAGGAATATTTGAATGCGTATATTCCTTATCAACTTTCAACATATCAGCATTATAAATATCGAAAGCTTGTTTCAATTGATCTAATGTGAAAGTGAAACCATCTGTTGTAGGATCAATTTTTTTACTGATAATGTCTGCGATAACCGTTTGAACTTCTGAGTCGTGTGCACGAACAAAGAGGTAGGTTGCAAAACCAAGTTGATCATATGATGTAACTTCCGCACGGTTTGAAAGACCGAAATAACCACCATTAATAAGGTCCTTCATTGATGCATTACGTGCACCAGTACCCTTATTAGTTACCGGACGAGTCAATCCATGAACAATAGACAAACGAAGACCATTGTCCATAGAAAGGGCAGCTGTGTTGTGCTCATTCACATAATATGGGTCATTTTGTGACCAGGCTTCAAGAATTGAGATATTAGCAAGTGCACGAGCTTCAGACTCATTAACCTTGTAAGCAGCCTTCATGTATGAAGACACCAATTGAAGCATGTCAACGCTAACATTATCCACAGCATCAACACGGATACCATCAAAGTGAGCATCCTTGTCCTTATCACCAAAGACGATTTGTCCCCAGTTCATAAAGTAATACAATTGGTTAAGCATTTCTGCTTGAACGACTGAATTAGAGTTGTCAATGTCATTTGAGAGCAAGAATTCATAACCACCATCGCTACCATTAACAATCTTATGATTTTTAATATAACTTGTCGCCGTTTGATTAAGCTTACGATAATCAGAGTTAGCCCATTTAGTTGAATCGCTGTTCACAAAAAGAAGCGCACCTTTTTGGAAGTGTTCCTTACCTGGCGATTCAGAATTAATGTTCCATTTATCTTGGTCTTTAACAAAAGCCTCGATTGACTGACGCAACCAGTCTGTTGACTTATTAGCAGCAATCTTAACTTCAATCTTACGTTGGAGGATTTGAGCTGCGGCATTCAAGCTAGCTTGAGAATTTTCAATCGTAAAGACATCTTTTGTTTCTTCACCGTTGCTAAGAGCCTTAGTCATGTAATTCAAGTAAGCTACTTGAGTATCCTTATCAGGCCACCAAGACATCAAAAGTGGACGAAAATCTTTTTCAGTTGACGCTTTCCAAGTTGTACCAGCTTCAAGGATTTCTTTTGGACGGTACCAACTGTCTGCTGTCAAATAACCATCAACAAGTTCAAAGCTTGCTTTAGTTGAATCGTAGGCAGCATTATTTTTTGTAAAATCAGTGACTAGATTTGTTGTTTCTTGTGTAAATGAATACGTTGATGTGCTTGAAAGGGCACCATTTTCATCAAAATAAAGGACCTGACCATTTACAGTAATGGCAAAGTTTTTCTTGTGTGATCCATCTTCTAAAAGATAGTAATATTTACCATCTTTTTCTTTTTTAATATTATCGAGTGAGACTGCAGCCTTAATTTCGGCTTCAGAAAGCTCTTTAGACTTCTCAGTCGTTGGAGCAGCTACTCCAGCATTTGCAGCGACTTCTGATGTTGTAGCTGTTTCTGGTTTAGTAGCAACTTCTGGCTTAGCAGTCGTTTCAGGTTTGGCTTCAACCTCTACTGCTGCAGCTCTATCACTAGTTGTTCCTGAATTTGGTTGAACTGTCGTTCCAGCTGGTTTGTCAGCAGTAACTTCTGCTCGCTCTGTTGTTGTGGCATTTGAAGTATTTGCAACCTCAGTTGTTGTGCCTACCTCTTTTTCAACCACAGGATTTGTATTTTCCCCGACCGTAGTTGTTGAAGGTGATCCATTAGAGTTATTTGTTTCTTCTGCCGAAGCGAGTGAAGATGTGGCAACACTACCACCAACAATGGTAGCCAAAGCTACTGAAGCGACAGCCAAAGTAACCCACTGCTTTTTCACTTTGTGCAGTTTATAGCGTACTTTATTTTCCATATTCAATTTTTCCCCAATATATTTTTTGTCTTAAAATCTACATCTTAAAGACTTACTTATTATATCATTTTTTATTATCAAAAAAAGTTAATAAAACTTATTTTAATGATATTTTTATCACATTAATAATAGATTATAATTTTGTCATAAAAAAGACTCGTTCCCATAAAATATAAAAAGGAGAACCAAAGTCCTCCTTTTTAAATCAATTAGTTTAGCACTCTAGGTGGATAAGCAAGACCATTCTTATCAAAGTAAACGTAAACTCCTGGTTGAATTTCTATCCATGTGCTAACAGCTCTCTTACCACTATCACCATAGTAATAGCTAATTCGACCATTGCCAGCACTTACTGTTTGACCTTTTACTTGTTTACCATCCTTAGCGAAGAAATAAGTATCGTCACCAATTTTAACTTCACCAGTCACTGACTTACCATTAGCACCAATGTAGTACCAGTTGTTGTCGCCTGTTGTGAAAAACTCATTAGTCAAGCGTTCACCTGTTGAAGCATTATACTTACTATAAGTACCATCTGCATTCTTAACAACACCACCCTTAACTTGGCTTCCGTCTGCATTAAAGTATAGGTGTTGGCCATTGATGACTTGTGCACCTGTAACAGTCTTACCATTAGCGCCTGCATAGTACCAAACATTGCCATCAGTTGTGAAGAATTCGTTAGTCACTAGCTCTCCAGAACCTTCTTTGTACTTGCTGTAAGTACCATCTGCATTCTTAACAACGCCACCTTTAACTTGGCTTCCATCTTCATTGAAGTAAAGTTTTTGACCATTGATGACTTGTGCACCTGTAGCAGCAACACCGTTTGCATCAAAGTAGTACCACTTACCATTGATATTTCTCCAAGTATCCTTGATAGCATTACCAGTGTGTGCGTCAAAGTAATAAGTTTTACCTTTAAAGGTTACTAACTTATCTTTAGCTTGGAAACCGTCTTCTCCAAAATATTGTGTGAAACCATCAATAACCGTAACACCTTTGGCCATGACACCTTCATTAGTGAAGTAACGGAATTTCACAACCTTAGATTCTTTACCGTCTTTATCAGTTTCAGAAACATCAAATTTAGTGTAACCACCCTTGTACATTTGACCTTTAGAGTTATAAAGGTAGGTATTACCATTAGCATCAACATAGTAGGCATTACTCAACATGATACCATTTGGTAAGAAACGATAAACGTCTTTACCATTTGGTGAGTATTCACTGTTAGTAACCATGTGACCACGAGCATCAAAGTAGTAAGTGTTACCATTGAAGGTTACAAAGGCAGATTTAGCTTGTGTACCACTTGTACCGAAGTAAGTGATTCCTTTACCATCACTTGAGAATCCAGTAATAACCTTTTCTTTACCTGTCAATTGAAGAGGAATGAAGTTACCATCTTTAGTGACTGTGAAGTATTTACCAGTTGCTTCATCGCTAAGTACATAGCCAACACCACGTTCAAGAACGTTTGTTCCGTTGAAGTATTCAGCCTTCCATTGTTTCAATTTAACAGAATCATCAATTGGTTTACCAGTTGAAATCATGTTTACCTTGAACATTTCAGGGTACTTAGCTTTAAGTTCAGCCAAGAATTCACCACCGTATTTAGCTTGGTAATCTTTGCCTGATGACTTAGAGTTAGCCACATAAAGTGAGTGGTCAATGATAGCGTCCGCAATCTTACGACCAGCACCATCAGTACGAGTCGCTGTTACAACTTCTTTACCTGGCAATTGGTAAATTTGGTCTGGAACCCAGTCAGCGATTGCTTGAATACCAGCCTTATGAAGTGCTTTAAGAGCATCACGTAGATCTTCTTTAGAACCGTATTTATTGTTCTTACTCATGGCAAGATCGTAACGGTCTGCAAAGGCATAACCATTTTGGATAACTGAGTCAAGGAAGGTACCATCGTCAGCAGATACAAATTGAGGTGCCATTTCAAATGATGTTACACCCCATGATTTGAACAAATCAACATTTTCAGCAATCTTACGGTTAGTATAGACTGAAGGATCTGAACCATCTGGAATAGTTTGAAAGTTAGAGAAGCCTTCGTAGATTAATTGTGAATCATAAGCTTCAGTCGCTTTAAGAGTCAATTCACCCTCTTTTTTAGCTTCTGTTGAAGGCGCTACTCGGATATCTTGATTATCTGAAGCTCCAACTGGAACCCAAACTGCTACGAAACCAGACATATCAAATGTTTCATAACCCTTGATGTCATTAGCACCGAAAGTCAAGACACCGTTGCTGTCTGTTTCTTTAACGTAACCTGCTGCGATTGCATCTGCATCAGATGTAAAGTTCTTGATACCATCAGCTGTACCAACAATCAAAGCACGGTATTTTTGGTTGGCATGGATTTTACCCATTTCAACATTAAGTTTAGCTGATTGATCCAAATTCAATTTTGGATTGTTAGCTACAAGTGTTACCTGACCAGAAGTACGGCTGTATTTAGAACCTTCTGTATCATTAGCTGTCATAATGTCTTTACCATAACGTACTGAAGTGTAGACTTCATTTGTGCGGTAAAGTTCAACATCTGAATTGTCCATCTTACCATCAGTTGGCAACCAGTATGAACGTTGTGCTTGCCCACCAGATACATACTTGATACGACTCTTCATCAAGTTAACAATGGTATCGTAATATGGAGACTTAGTTTCCATGTAGTGACCATCATCTGTATAAAGGTCTCCATAGTAGACACGAGTGATAGTTTCCATGTTTTGCAACATAACCGCGTAAGCCGCTGGGATGTTGTTAAGCGTATATTTTTTGTCGCTGCTGAGCATGTCTTTGTTGTAAATCTCAAAGGCTTGCTTCATTTCAGCATCAGTAATCGTGAAACCATCTGATTTTGGATTGATTTCTTTCTTGATGATTTCAGCAATAATATCTTGAACGTTGTTATCATGGGCACGGATAAAGACGTAATTTCCTGACGCATCTCCGTATTTCTCGTTATATTTACCGATTGTAGACTGTTTAACTGTTCCGTCTTCGTTATAGGCCTTGCTTCCATCTTTGTTAATCCAATCAGTCTTTTCATCACGTTGTGTCGTGTTGAAAGTATTGTTATACAAAGGACTTACAGCTGGTGTACGTTCTTTGATTGGTTTAGCCAATGAGAAGAGGAGAGCCAAACGTTGTTTGTTTTCCATAGCAAGCGCAGCGCCATCTGTCTTGTCATTGTAGTGGTTGTCATTAAGGCTCCATGCTTCAAGGACTGAGATGTGAGCAAGAGCGTTTGCTTCAGATTTGTTAACACCATAGTACTCACGGAAGTAGTTTGTGTAGAGTTGAAGCATGTCTGCATCGACATTATCTACCGCGTCGACACGGATACCATCGAAGTTAGCATCCTTGTCACCCATAACGATTGAACCCCAGTTCATAAGGTAGTGGATTTGGTTCAATTGTTCTGCTTGAACAACTGGGTTTGACAAATCTACGTCATTAGCTAGCAAGAAGTCGAAACCACCCATGTGGTTTGGATCTGATTGCTCATCAAGAATTGATTTATCAATTGTACCAGTCTGGTTAGTTGCTGTACGGTTCAAACGACGATAGTCAGAATTCGCCCATGGTGTACGTGAATCATTCACATAAAGAAGGGCACCACCTTGAAGGTGATCTTCGCCGCCACCTTTAGAGTAGTTTTCAGTTTCTTTGTTCCATTGTGGTTGTGTCTTAACAAAGGCAGAGATAGTTTCACGCAACCATTGTGTTGATTTTTCAGCCTGAATCTTTTGCTCAATCTTGATTTGAATGTCCTTAGCAGCAACTTTCAAAGTTTCTTGCTTATCTGTACTTGAATATTTAGCATCCAAGTTAAATACTTTAGACATGTAGTTCAAGTAGTTAACTTGTGTATCTACATTTGGCCACCAAGCCATCAAAAGTGGACGGAAATCTTCTGCAGTTGATGCTTGCCAAGTTACACCATCTTTGATGATAGAAGCTGGACGGTACCAGCTATCTGCAGTCAAATAACCATCAATCAATTCAAAGCTAGCTTCAGATGAATCGTAGGCACGGTTATTTATTGAGAAACCATCAACAATATTTGTTGTTCCTGGTGTGAAAGAGTATGTTGATGAACTTGTAAGAGCACCATCTTTACCGAAGTAAAGCAATTGACCATTTACAGTAATGGCAAAGTTTTCTTTGTGTGAACCATCTTCATTAACATAGTAATATTTACCATCAATGTTTTTGATGTTTTTCAAGGAAAGCGCAGCTTCTACTTCTGAATCTTTCAAAGCAGCTTCTGGCGCCTTAACTTCTGTATTAACAACTTCAGCCTTCACTGTTGCTGGTTGTTCTTCTGCTTTTTCAGTTGTAACAGCTGGTGCATCTGTTGTCACAACTGCTTCTTTATTTGGAACAGCTGCCACTGCTACATCAGCTGTTGTTGCTGTTGTAGCTGCTTCAGCTGTTGCTTGTGTGTTCGTTGTAGTCGCTGTTTCTACAGCATTTGTTTCTTTAGCAGGTGTTAAAACATCTGCTTCTTTTGTATTTGTACGTTTATCGGCTTCTTTGGTTGCTTCAGGAGAAGTAACTAAAGAAGCTGTTGTACCTGAATTTGATTGAGTTACTGTCTTATCTTGAATTTCATCCGCTGAAACTGAAGATGTTGTTACAGACAATCCTCCCAAGACAGTAGCAAGTGCTACAGAAGCAACTGCAATTGTAACCCATTGCTTCTTAACTTTATGAAGCTTATAGTGTATCTTATTTTCCATTATAATTTTCCCCGTGATTTTATTTGTCAAAATCAGACTGAAATCTATCCGATTTCAAACAGTTATATTATATCATTATTTTCTAACTATTTCTCGAATTAATTGTTTTTTTATAAAATATATATTACATAACATTAATATTAGAAAAACTTTGTAACACACCTATTTCATAGGTTTTCAATTCTCATTTTCATATCATTTGATAACTAAAACTATTTTTCATAAAAGCCGCCAAAGTCCTTGATACAATAGCTTTTACAATGATTCTGACTCAAAATTGATATTTGTCAGATTTTTTCTTTAAGGAGCATAAAAAGGCAAAATTTCTTTAAACGATTCTCGTTTTCAAGAAATTTCACCTATAAATTCATGTCAAATCATATCGTTTTTCACTTAATCTCTCAGATTAAGATTAGATTGATTGATTATTTATTTATCAAAATCAGCATAACCATTTTCATCGAAGAAGACAGTCGTACCGTCTTGGAAAGTAATCCATGTGTTTGTCACACGTTCTCCAAGAACTGATTCGTAGTATTCTACTCCTTTTGGTGTGCTGATTGGGCTACCTTTAACTTGACGTCCCAAATTATCAAAGTAATATTCTTTACCATCGATATTTTGGCGTCCTGTTACAGCCTTACCATCTTTGAAGTAGTACCAAACATTGTTACCAGTTGTCAAGAAACGGTTATTGAGACGCTCACCTGAATCTTTGTCATAGTAAGAAAGTGATCCGTCAGCATTCTTAACAAAGTCGCCTTTGACTTGACTACCATCTTCTTTGAAGTAATAGTTTTTACCACCAACACTATAGGCACCTGTCACGATTTCACCATTATCTTTGGCGTAGTACCATGTCTTACCACCATCAAGAGTGAAGAAATCAGATTTGACTTGGCTTCCATCAGCATTGAAGTAATAGTTAAGGTGGTCAATCGTTTGACGACCTGTAGCGAGGTTACCATCCTTATCAGCATGGTACCACTTGCCGTTCACTTCGAAGAACTTGTCTTTAACCTTGTAACCATTATCTACAGTGTAGTAGCTAATCTTGCCATTTTCAGTAACAAATTCACCTTTAACTTGGGCACCATTTGCACGGAAGTAGTATTCGTGACCATCCAAAGTAAGGGCACCTGTCACATTTTTACCAGCTGCATCACGGTAGAACCATGTTGAGCCATCTGTTGTGTAGAATTCACCCTTCTTAGCTTGTGCATAGCCTTGATCGTTGAATTCATACCAGATACCATCGATTTCTGCCCAACGATTTGTGTAGGCATTACCTGAATTTTTATCAAAGAAGTAGAGTTTTCCGTCTGGAGTCACATACTTAGTACCTTTAGCTTGGAAGCCATTTTCATCAAAGTATTGCAATCCTCCACCAGCATAAGTCAAGCCAACAGCCATTTCTCCAGTTGGTGAGAAATAACGGAATTTAGCTTCTGTTTCTGAAGTACCTTCTTTCGGTACATCGAATACAAAGTAACCATCTTTGTACTGCTCACCAAAGCTACCAAAGTAATAATATTTACCATCTTGTTGATAAATAGAATCACGAAGCTGTACACCATTTGGCAAGAAGAAATAAGTCTTACCATCGATATCTTGACGACCAGTCAACATATAACCTTCTTTATCGAAGTAATAGTAATTTCCAGCATATTTAATGAAAGCATTCTTAGCTTGGAAACCACTATTATCAAAGTAGGCCATACCCTTACCATCATAGTAGAAACCTGTCTTACCACCTTGGTCTGTCAAAGGTTTTGGCAAGAAGATGCCATTATCAGTAACTTGATAATAGCGACCAGTAGCATCGTTACTGAGAACATAACGATTACCACGACCAAGGATATTAGTACCATTCATGTACTTAGCAGACCATTGCTTGATTTTAACAGATGGATCAATCTTCTTACCAGTTGATATCATCACATCTTCAAACAACTGTGGATATTTCTTTTGGAGCTCATCAAGGAACTCACCACCATATTGAGCTTGGAAGTCCTTACCTGATGATTTAGAATTTGCAACATATAAAGTGTTATTGATATAAGCATTGGCCTTTGGAGTACCATAACTATTTGCACGTGTTGCTGTTACAACTTCTTGTCCTGGCAATTGGTAAAGTTGATCTGGAACCCAGTCAGCAATTGCTTGAATACCTTGCTTGTGAAGCGCCTTAAGTGCATCACGAAGATCTTCTTTAGAACCATATTTGTTATTCTTACTCATGGCAAGGTCATATCGGTCAGTAAAGGCATAGCCATTTTGGATAACAGAATCAAGGAAGGTACGGTCATCAGCCGATACAAATTGAGGAGCCATCTCGAATGATGTGATTCCCCATGACTTGAAGAGTTCTGCGTTTTCTGCAATCAATTTATTAGTATATTGGCTATCTTTTTCAACAAAATCTTGGAAGTTTGAGAAACCTTCATAGATAACTTGTGAGTCCAATGCTTCAGTAGCAGAAAATGTCTTGTCAAGTTTCTTATCTGAACCTTTAACACGGATATCTTGGTTATCAGGCGCACCTACTGGTACCCAAACACCAAGATAACCTCTCATATCAACAGTTCGATACCCCTTGATTTCATCTCCACTGAAAGACAAGTTTCCTTCAGCATCAGTGTATTTAATTTTTCCAGCTGCTGCTGCATCATTTTCGTAAGTGACAATTCCCTTATCAGTACCAAGAAGTAATGGACGGTAGGCTTGGTTAGCATGAAGTTTACCCATGTTAACTTTCAAAGTACCATCACCCAATGAGAAATCCTGATTATTGGCAATAAGGGTCAACATACCAGAATGTTTACTTGTTTCTGCTTCACCCGTAGTTTGGTCAGCAGTCATAATATCTTTACCGTAACGAACAGATGACAAGATTTCTTTTCCATTGAACGTGTCGACTTTCATCGATTGTCCACCTGAAACATATTTCATACGGTTCTTCAAGAGTGTTGTGATAGCATCATAGTAAGGAGACTTGGTAGCCATATATTGGCCGTTATCCGTATAAAGATCTCCATAATAAACACGAGTTACCTGCTCCATATTTTGAAGAATCAAAGCATAGGCAGCTGGAATATTGTTAATAGTATAACGTTTTTCTGCCTTCTTCATATCTTCATTATAGATTTCAAAGGCACGTTTCAATTCAGCATCAGTCATGGTATAACCATCTGATTTTGGATTGATTTCTTTTTGAACAATATCACGAATGATATCTTGAACAAGGTTATCATGAGCACGCGCAAAGATATAGTTAGCTTGTGTATCTCCGTACTTACTATTATTTGTACGGTCTGTCAAACTGCTAGTAATCAAATCTTTCAATGAAGATCCAGATCCATAAAGTGCACCCATAATTGCATAACGAAGGTTATTATCCATGGCAAGGGCTGCACCATCATGTTTTTGATTATAAGCATTATCATTTAAATCCCAAGCTTCAAGGATAGAAATGTGAGCAAGTGCATTTGCTTCAGATTTATCCACACCAAAGGCTGCACGGAAGTAGTTTGTATAAACTTGGAGAAGGTCAGCATCGACATTGTCAACTGCATCAACACGGATACCATCAAAGTTAGCATCCTTATCACCCATAACAATTGATCCCCAGTTCACAAGATAGTGAATTTGGTTCAACTGCTCAGCTTGCACAACTGGGTTTGAGTTATCAACGTCATTGGCAAGTAGGAATTCATAACCACCCAAGTATCTTCCTGTACCATTTAGAGAACCATCTTGGTTACTTGGTGTACGGTTAAGCAAACGGTAATCAGAATTTGCCCAAGGTGTCTTGTCATTATTGACATAAAGAAGAGCTCCCCCTTGAAGGTGGTCAGCAAGGGTATAGTTTTCAGTTGTAGTATTCCACTGGTCTTGTTCTTTTACAAAAGACTCAATTGCTTGACGAAGCCATTCAGTTGATTTTTTAGCTGAAATTTCTTGTTCAATCTTAATTTGAATTGTCTTAGCAGCTGCATTCAATTCAGATTGACTTTGGCTAGTTGAATACGTTGCGTTAAGGTTAAAGTGTTTAGAGAAAGTATTGAGGTAGGCAACTTGTGTATCTACATCAGGCCACCATGCCATCAAAAGTGGACGGAAGTCTTTCTCAGTTGACACACGCCATTTTTCCCCATTTTCCAAAATAGTGACTGGACGGTACCAGCTGTTTGGTGTCAAGTACCCATCTACCAACTCGAAGCTTTCCTTCTTAGAATCGTAAGCACGGTTATGTGAAGAAAAAGCATCAACTAGATTAGTTGTACCTGGTGTGAATGAGTGTGTTGATGTGCTTGTCAAAGCACCGTCTTTACCGAAGTAAAGCAACTGGCCATTAACTGAAACAGCAAAATTTGTTTTGTATGAACCATCTTCTTTGACATAATAGTATTTACCATCAACTTGTTTGATGTTGTTCAAAGAGAGCGCTGCTGTTTCTTCTTTTTCAGTAACACCAGATTTTGGTTTTTCAGCTACTGTAAGCGTTGTATCTGTTGCTGCTGCAGCTGGTGTTTCTGTTGTCGCACCATTTGCTACTGCTGCACGATCAGTTGTTGCTGGTGTTGCAGTATTAGTAGTTGTATCTGCTGCAGTGGTTGCTGCCGCAGGAGTTTCGACTGTTGCAGCATCAGCAGCCTTGTCAGTTGTTGTTGCTGTCGCATCTGTCGTAGCAGTTGCTGCAGGAGCGGCTACTTCATGCGTTTCAACGACAACATCGCTTTCAGCTGTCGTAGAGGCAACTGGTTGAGTTGTTTCATCAGCTGAAACCTTTTGATTGGCAACTGTAGCACCACCTACGATAGAGGCAAGTGCTACCGAAGTGACGGCAATCGTCACCCACTGCTTCTTAACTTTGTGAAGCTTATAATGTACCTTTTTTCCCATTTTAGGTCCTCATTTCATTTTCCTAGTTTGAATAAAATCTACATAATTCAAACAATTTCATTATAGCATATTTTTTTCAGTCAACTAGAGTCTTTATCAAATCATTTCAATTTTTAATCATATTGTAAATTGATTAACATTTCAACAAATATTAAAGACTACCGAATGTAGAAAACGGTAGTCTTTTTCTATTTTTAGGAAAGTTTTTAGAGGTAATTTAATAAGCTATCTCTATTCAATCAGTAGCAATTTAAAAGTCAGCTATTAAGCAAAAACGACGTTATGTTGGACCCTGTAGCTAACTAAAAAGAGCAAGGTTTCTGTGACTAATTTTGCCAGAACCAGTCCTAAACCAATAGCAACTAGACTACTAAGTAAGAAATAGTTACAGGCCAGGAGGACCAAGACCAACATAAAGTAGCGAACACTCGATCTAAAGAGGGAGCTTGTCGGATTAAAGACCACATTAGCGTTCAGCAGACACTGGCTGGAAGCCGAAATCACACGAGCTAGCACGACCGAAAGGAGCAGATTCTTCGTCAAGGCAAAGAGCACAAATAAGGCTGTTGCATCAATGACTGAGGCCAAGACGGCCGTGCCAGAGAACTTTAAAAAAGGGCTGTAAATACGGATGGAATCACGAATGGGGCGAAAGTGCGAACTTTTATTTTCCTCCAGATAAACGGTCTCAATAGGGACTTCAGAGATTTGGTGGCCTGACTTTTTGGCTTCAAGCAACATATTAAACTCGTACTCAAAACGATTGCCATCCAGATTAAGAAGCCATGGAATCAGGTCGGTTGACATGCCTCGAAGCCCTGTCTGAGTATCTGTGACTTTCTGGCCAGTTACTAGACGGAAAAGTCCAGCAGTCACCTTATTCCCAAAGCGGCTACGTGCTGGCACCTTACCAACAAAGGCACGCGCACCCAAAACAAGATGACTTGGATTTTCCTCGGTTGCCTTGGCCACACGGACAATATCTTTAATCAGATGCTGACCGTCACTGTCAACTGTGACAATAGGTTGAGCCGAAAGGTGCTGACTGACTACTTCTTCTTGAATGTGAGCAAAGGCTGTCTTGAGAGCAGCTCCCTTTCCTTTATTGACAGGATGGGTAAGGACAGTCGCTCCAATAAAAGCCGTTTCGTCGTAATAGTCGTTATAGCCTGGGCCACTCCCATCATTAACAACAATAATACGGGCTTTAGGGAGTTTTATGGTAATATCTTGAACCACCTGAATCAGGCGTTTGTCTGGTTCATAAGCTGGAATAATAATATACATAGGCACTTCCTTTCTGTTTCATCCTATGACTCTTTAGTGACCTCCGCCAAAGCCACCTAGTTGCCCACCACCTTGGGGACCACCGCCACCAGGCATTGAGTTTTCAATCTTAGTTTGTTTCTCACCATTGATAGTAATGTCACCACCGGTATAGGTCGCTGAACCATCAAAGTCAAAGCCAGACTGACCAGTCAAATTAATCGTTCCACCCGATACAATAATATCGCCGTTAGAATCGATTGGGTCGGTATCGCCCTGGCCAACCTCAACATTTAGGGTTCCACCGGTCATCTTGAAGAAAATCTCACTTTGACTGGCATTAGCATTGGCGGCATTAACACCATCGTCCGTTGCATAGACATCTATATTTCCACCATTGATGGTCACAGATTTCCCTTCGATACCTTCAGTTGATTTTTCAACCTTGTAAGTACCACTATCAATAATCATGTCCCCTGACGCATGAATACCGTCGTCACCAGCCTTAATGGTCATGGTATTATCAGACAGATACATGGTACCTACTGAGGTGTCGTCATCATTATCGACCTTAACAGCATCTTCTTCAGCCTCAATAGTCATGGTTGTACCTGTGATGTTGAGTTCATCATTGACATTGAAGGCATCACCGACTGAGGAAATCTTATAGGTACCGCCAGTCATATGAAGGTTGTCATTGGCTTTAATACCGTTGTTTTTCTTGGCATCAATGTTTAGAGTACCTGTACCGTTAATGGTCAAATCTCCTTTAGAGAAAATCACAGCATCCGCATCTTCATCACTATTAGAACTTGAATCAGAAAGTGTGTTTGTAGTGCCATCTTTAAGTGTCAGATAGACATGACCAGCTTTTGTGGCGTTGATTGCTGCATTTGTATTTGTCATGGTAGCACCATCCAAAACAATATGGACATCGTCTGAATCACCAGCGTCTACCTTGAATTGCACACCGTCGGATTTTCCTGAAATGACGTAGGTCCCAGCTTTGGAGATGGTTACAGTTGAACCTGATAGGGCTGCACCGTCACCTGAAACATCCGCAGATGAGCCTGATAACTTAATCTTAGTAGCTGAGCTTTCATTATAAGAGGTATCAGAATCTTTAGAAGTAAAATAGTTGCTGTTGTTCTTATTTGTTTTCTTGCTGGTCGTTGCTGTTACAGCACTTGTTTTTGATGTAGTGCTTGACGTCGTCCCAGTTAACTGACTGCTTGATTGGCTACAAGCTGTCATGACTGTTAGGGCAGTCGCACAAGTTAATAAAGTCGTCCATTTTTTTAGTTTTTTTGATTTCATATTATTTCCTCTCGTGTTCGTTTGGATGATTACAGTTTACGGGACTTACCTAAAACATTTCTAAAGGTTAACTAAAATTTATCTTAAGTTAAGTTTGGTGAAAGTTTGGCTTAGGACTTCTTTCAGAAAAGTCCCATAGACTAATAGGCGAGCAAATGAATACTTTGTATAGTAGTACTTTTGCTCTCAACTTAATTTTCTACTAAAAAATAAAAGCCAAATCTTGAATTGACGGCTTTGTATCTTATTTAATTGAACACGCCTACAACTCGGGGGAAAAAGATGGGCCCTGCTTGGAGATAAACCCCTGCGGCTGGTCCCCCTATTTTCCTGGGAGTTGCTTTACGGCTTTGTATCTTATCTAAAAAAGGAGTTTTTCATGGTTAAACAATTGGAAACACGTTTTAAACGTATTGAAACAAAATATGTGGTCTCAAAGGACAATCTTGAAGACCTGCTCGCTGATCTTAAGGAGTATTTAGTGGAGGACGATTATCCGACTTCTACCATTTCAAATATTTACTTTG
>OGIO01001881.1_pt1 | contig 14875 bp, 15 predicted proteins | sample 1571841 | NCBI WGS metagenome assembly OGIO01 (sample SAMEA2582111, study PRJEB24529) | metagenome | biome: Human gut stool | place: China | collected 2011
TATTGAATACATCTTTTCCAAGCATGGTGACTGTACCGGATTCTGCTTTCCGAAGGCCGGTCAGCACTTCTACCAGCTCGGTCTGACCGTTACCGTCTACACCGGCCAGACCTACGATCTCGCCTTTTCTCACATTCAGGTTAAAGCCTTTCAGGATCTCAACGCCACGGTAATCTTTTGCATGAAGGTCTTCCACATCCAGAACCACCTCGCCCGGCTCCATGTCTTTCTTATCTACTTTAAAGTTGACGTCACGGCCTACCATCATGGCTGCCAGCTCGTTCTCATTCACATCTGCCACTTTCACGGTCTTGATATATTTACCCTGACGGATGATGGTGCAGTTGTCAGAAGATGCGGTGATCTCTTTCAGCTTGTGGGTGATCAGGATCACGCTCTTGCCGTCGGCCGTCAGGTTCTCGATGATCTCCATGAGGCCTTCAATCTCCTGCGGAGTCAGGGATGCGGTCGGCTCGTCCAGGATCAGCGTCTCCGCACCGCGGTACAGAACTTTCAGGATCTCCACACGCTGCTGCATACCAACGGAAATGTCTTCTACTTTCGCATCCGGGTCTACTTTCATACCGTAACGCTCGGACAGTTCAATGACTTTCTTCTTTGCAGTCTCTTTGTCGATGCTCAAGCCCCTGGTCGGCTCCATACCAAGGATAATATTTTCCGTTACGGTAAACGGCTGGATCAGCATGAAATGCTGGTGTACCATACCAATTCCGATGTCAATGGCATCCTTGGGACTGTTAAAGTGAACCTCTTTCTCATTAATAAAAATCTGTCCGCTGGTCGGCTTGTAGAGTCCGCAGAGCACGTTCATCATCGTACTCTTTCCGGCTCCGTTCTCTCCCAGGATCGCATGTACCTCTCCTTTGTGTACGGTCAGATTGATGTGGTCGTTGGCTGTAAAGTCGCCGAATTTCTTCACGATGTCTTTCATCTGAATGACAACTTTGCTGGCGTCCATATGGCTTGTTCTTCCCACGTATGCTGCCTCCTTTGTATTTCATTCATTTTTCTGTACAGAATCGCAATGCACTTCCGCTTCTGTCTCCAGTGGACAGGAAAATCACAGATTATCTTCTCCATTAAAGACAGGAATGTTCAGACTTTGTTCTCTATATGCACCGACGGGGCTCTGCATACGCAGGCCCCGTATCGGACTACACATATTTTATTTATGCTTCAGGATGCATTAGTCAAGAACGTATACGTCGCCGTATTTCTCCTCAAAGGAAGCTTTGTTATCCGGAACAACAACGTCGCCGCTGATAATCTTCTCTTTTACTTCGTCAACTGCTGCGATAACATCCTCAGAGATCAGATCCTGAGACGGAGCGATATCAACACCACCTGCTGCCAGGTCAAAGGTCTTCACGCCACCCTCAAGAGTTCCGTCGATCAGTTCCTGAACTGCCTCGTATACAGCATTGTCTACTCTCTTCATAGCAGAGGTAAGAACGGTGTTCGGAGCGATGCTGGACTGGTCAGAGTCAACACCGATTGCATATACACCAGCCTCCTGGCAAGCCTCGATAACACCAAGTCCGGTAGCACCTGCTGCCTGGAATACGATATCAGCACCATTGGTGATCTCTGCATTAGCCATGGATTTACCAGTAGCGGAATCTGCGAAAGAGTTTGCATTCATCTGCTGAACAGTGATATCCGGGTTCGCATCGATAGCACCTGCACAGTAGCCGTATCCAAACTGGTTCATGGTCTCGTTGGTCATACCAACTACGAAACCGATGTTGTTGGTCTTGGTTGTCAGACCTGCAACGTATCCTACCAGGTAGGAAGCCTGCTCAGCTTTGAACATCAGGCTGGTAACGTTCGGAAGATCGATGGTCGCATCATCAATGATAGCAAATTTGGTATCCGGGTTAGCCTCTGCTGCCTCTCTGGTAGCATCTGCCAGCATGTAACCAACGCTGATGATCAGATCGTAATCCTCATCAATGAAGGTCTCCATGTTCGGTTTGTAGTCAGCGTCAGTAGCGGACTCCAGATAGTTAACGGTTACACCAAGCTCCTCGCCTGCTCTCTCAAGACCTTCCCAGGAAGACTGGTTGAAGGAACCGTCGTTAACTCCACCTACGTCAGTGATCAGACCGATCTTCAGGTCAGATACGTCAGCAGCTGCCTCAGCACCATCAGTGCTCTCATTGGTTCCTTCCTCAGTAGTAGTTGTGTCTGCGGAATTGCTGCTTCCGCATGCGGTCATGGATGCAACCATGGATGCTGCTAATAATACAGCCAGCATTTTCTTTTTCATAAGTTTCTCTCCTTTTCTATTTGTAAACAATAGTAGTTAATACTATAACATCTTTTTCAGAAAAAGGAAAGATGAAATTTATTCATCTTTCCTTTTTGTTCCACATTACAAAAATTCGCTCAGATCACAAGGAATATGATTTCAACATTTTATAGAGTTCCTGCTTCACTGCATCATCTGCAAATGCTGCTTCCAGCGCATGTTCCATCAGAAGGATCATCTCTGGTTCTGCGATCACACCGGCATTTTCAAGAGATGACAGCTCCTGTATCAGATTCGTTCCGCTTACAGTACGGTTATCTGTGTTGACCGTCACCATCACACCGTTATCCAGAAACTCTCTGATAGGATACTCCTTCAAAGTCGAGACTGCGCGAGTCTGAAGATTACTGGTAGGGCAGATCTCCACGCCAATATGATGATCCCGGCAAAGCTTCTGTACTTCCTGGAATCCTTTCATGGCAATTCCATGTCCCACACGGGCTGCTCCTGCATCCACTGCATCGATGATATTCTGAACGTTTCCACATTCTCCTGCATGAATGGTATACGGATAATCCAGCTTCTTCGCCTCGCGGAACAATTCCCTGAACTGGTTCATGGACCAGGAAGTCTCATCACCTGCCAGATCTGCTGCACAGACACCCTCTCCTAAATATTCCCTGCAGCCTTTCAGCATGGAAAGGTTGGTCTCCAGATCAAAATGACGCATACAACACACGATCACATTATAATAAGTTCCGCATTCTTTTCTCGCCTCTTCCAGGCCATCCAGAGTCGCTTCCATTACATCCCGGTAAGTCATATGGTCATTAATGGAACATGTGGGCGCAAACCGAACTTCCATATAGCGGACATTTTCCTTTGCCACATCCAGCAAAAACTCCTTGCTGGCTTTCTTGATCCCTTCCCAGGTCTGCAGGCATTGGATCGGCAGATCAAATTTCTGCAGATACTCTGCCAGATTGCGGCAGTCCGGCTCCACCTGAAGTTCTGACAATACCACCGGTCTTTCCATGATCTCCTCAATACTTTTCTGTGTCAGGGAGCCATCCAGATGACAATGCAGCTCCAGCTTGGGTAATTCTCTTATAAAATTATTTCTGACAGTCTGACTCATAAAAGTCTCCTTCCCGCTTTAATAAGTCAATACCTCGTAACCATCATCCATGACTGCTACGGTCACTTCCCACTGGGCAGATGGCATACCATCCTCAGTGTAAACAGTCCAGCCATTCTTTGCATCTACATAAAACTCAGGACTTCCCATATTAATCATTGGTTCAATGGTAAATACCATACCAGGCACCATGACAGGTCCGCTTCCTTTTGGAGATACATAGCTGACAAAAGGATCCTCGTGAAATTCCAGTCCAACGCCATGACCTCCGATCTCCTCGACAACTGTATATCCTTGGCTCTTTGCATACATATGGATCGCATGCCCCATATTTCCAAGAGGTGCAAAAGGCTTCACTTCCATCAATCCCACCTGGATAGCCTCCTTCGCCGTCTTAACCAGCCGCTTCTTGTCCGCACTTACATTGCCAATACAGAACATACGGGATGCATCAGAAAAATATCCTTTATAAATGGTAGACACATCCACATTGATGATGTCCCCTTCCTTTAAAATTTCATCTTTACTCGGAATTCCATGACAGATCACACTGTTGACAGAGGTGCACACACTCTTTGGAAATCCTTCATAATGATAGGGTGCACAGATGGCTCCGTTATCCGCGGTCACTTTACGTACCCAGTCATCAATCTCCTGGGTGGAAATACCTGCTTTGATATGTTCTTCCACAAAATCAAGCACCATCGTGTTGATCTTACCGCTTTCACGGATACCCTCAATTTGCTCACGGCTTTTTACCGGTACATTTCCTACTTTGATAACTCTTTTTTTCCCTCTCATGATGATCCTTCTTTCTTATTTTCAATATTAACCCTGCATTTGCTCCAGAATCGGAATTACTTTCCACACATATTCCAGATCAGTTCCACCAGTTCCGGGATGCCTTCTCCGGTCTTAGCAGACATATAGATCTTATGATCAATTACCCTTGGAAGCTTCCCTCCATCCACTGTCTCTACCAGATCCGCTTTATTATATACATAGATTACCGGGATATCTCCGGCTCCCAGTTCTTTCAAAGTCATATCTGTCACTTCCCGCTGCATCCGGCAGGACTCATCAGAGTAGTCCAGTACATGGAGCAGAAGATCCGCTTCCCTTGCCTCTTCCAACGTGGAACGAAATGCTTTGATCAGTGCTGTCGGAAGCTGATGGATAAATCCAACCGTATCAGACAGCAGAAAATCTCTGCCGCCTCCCATGCTGATTCTCCGAACAGTGGTATCCAGAGTGGCAAAGAGCATATTTTTTTCAAGCACCTTTTTAGATGCATCTCGCGTATATTTATCCAGAAGTTTATTCATCAGCGTGGATTTTCCTGCATTGGTATAACCAACCAGTGCCACTCTTGGGACTCCGCTTCCCTGACGCTTCTGTCGCTGGGTCTCCCTCTCTTTTGCAATTCTATCCAGTTCTTTTCGAAGTTCCGATATTCTCTTTTCAATTCTCCGGCGATCAAGTTCCAACTTTTTCTCTCCGGCTCCCTTATTCGCCACACCACTTCCACCGCCCTGACGACTCAGAGCTTTATGCATGCCTGTCAGTCTTGGCAATACATACTGAAGCCTTGCAGATTCCACTTGCAGCTTGGCCTCTCTGGTTCTTGCTCTCGATGCGAAAATCTCAAGAATCAAAGTTGTCCTATCAAGGATCGGGCAGTCCAGAATATTCTGCAGGTTCCGCATCTGAGATGGTGTCAATGATCTGTCAAAGATCAGCACGTCCACCGGATGTTCCAGCATATAGTCCTGCACTTCTCCCAGCTTTCCTCTGCCCATATACAGGGACGCATGTGGCTGCCGATCCATATTCTGGGTAATGGTCCCCACCACTTCCATACCGCAGGCCTCAGACAGAGCTGCCAGTTCTTCCATAGATTTTTTGAAATCTTCCCCGTCATTTAATTTTACACCAAGAAGCAGGGCACGCTCCTTTTGTTCTTCTCTCATTCTTCCCGTCTCCCCGTTTCTTTGATATATGCCTTCAAAAATTCGTACATCTCGATCTCCGTTGGCGGACATCCTTTCAGGCTGTGCGTAAATGCTTTTGTACAGTTGCCAACTCCCAGGTTACCACTCTTTCCACGATATCCTTGTCCGATACAGATCTTTTCCTTAAAATCTTTGAGCAATCCATCCTGTTCCAGCATATTCAGTGCAGGAATCAGATAGCCATAGCAGGCGCTGCAGGAATCCACATCTTCTGCCAGTTCCGCCAGTCGTACCATGCGCTCCTTATCCGGTCTTGCCTCTTCCTTCTTATGAAGAGGTGCATGCAGTTCCAGGATCCTGGCTTGGGTAAGATCTGTGGATCCAGCTCCCATCTGCTCCGCAATCCCTATATAAGGCACTTCCTTAGTGTCATACTCCAGAAGCTGACACACATAGGAATCACATAGTACCGGATCCAGACACGCAAATATCCGATCCATCTTCGATGGATTACCTCCATCTTCAAAACACAGATCTCCACAGATACTGTCCACCAGAATAAAATTCTGAGAAATACCAAGAGCCAGATGACCGATAGGATCATGAAGACCCATGGCATGAAATCTGCGTTTCTCAGAATTAGGCAGCATGCCTTTCATGTTTTTCAATGCACAAGTGATTTTTGTCTGACAGTGTCCTTTCATCACCGGCACGTTGATCATATAGTCCACTTCCGTAGCACAACGACAAATATGAAGTTCCAATCCGCCACAATCCATGGTTACTGCAGGTTCCTTCTGAGCATCGATCAGCTTTACCTGATATTTCTCTGCCAGTTCGTTATAGCCACAGACTTCAAAGGATTCCTCTGTCTTATCTCCCACCCAGGAGCCCTCCATGATCGTCAGATCCTGAAATCCATTTGCCTGCAGATACCGGATCAGTCCCTCCACCACTTCCGGGTGGGTGGTTCCGCCTTCGGCTGCCAGCACCGGTGCCACCAGATTGGGCTTGATGCCGATCCGTCTGTTCCGGTCACCGATCAGCTCCGCAAGCCCTGCCTCACGAAGCAGTTCTTCGGTCATATTTACATAGTCCGTTCCATAGGTCACCAAGATCTCATTTTTCTTCATCATTCATCTTCCATTATCTTTCCAAGTTCTTCCATATCCATGATCCATACTTTACATCCATCTACTTTGATCAGTCCCATCTTCTGAAGCTCCATCATGGTTCGGGACAGAGATGGTCTGGTCACTCCCAGATAATCTGCCAGTTCTTCCCGGTTCATATCCATAATGACCTGCTTCTGATCGAGGCTGTTGTCCATCAGCCACAGCGCAATCTTCTGACGCAGAGTGGTATTGGTAATAATATGAAGTTTCTTTGTCATCTGCAGGTTGTTTCTCGCCTCAATATCCAACAGATTCCGTACCAGCATCCGATGATGCTCACAGGCATTTCCGCAGAATCCATAGACGAACTGACTGGGCAGCACCAGCACTTTTGAAGTCTTCACTGCCACCGCCTCATACCAGCAATATTCATCTCCTGCCACAGAAAAGCATTCACCAAACACTTCCAATTCATGGATCTGAAACAACAAATTACGCTTACCGGATGGAAGATGCTTGGCAATCTGTACTTTTCCATCCAATAATAAATACAGATACCGGGATCTGTCTTCTTCTCCGAAGATCACACTTCCCGCCGCATATTCTCTTACCTGTGATTTGGAACATTCCAGCATTCTCTCTGCTTCCTCCCTGGTGATCTGGCGGAACAGACTGCTCTTCAGATAATCTTTCATCCTTTGTAACCCTCTTTTTCAGACACGAAAACGGGAATGCTGTAAGCATTCCCTCTTCTCTTACATGTATGATATTATACTGTACCAAATGTTACTTGTCTAGCCCTGTGCTTCCATTCTGGCCTTCAGAATCTGCTTCTGAAGCTGTACATTTCGGATCTGTCCTTTCAGATTATCCAGTTCTTCCGTATCTGCACCGGAAGTTTCTTTTTCCTCCAGTGTCTCTGTCAGTTCTTTCTCAGTCTGACACTGTCTGTTATACTCTTTTTCCATAGAACCGGTGCTGTATCCCTTTGTCTGCGTGTTTTCCTCCAGGGCAGCTTCTTCTGCAGCCTGCACCTGCAGCATGGTATCTTCATGAGATGCAAATCCTGCCCCTGCACCTACTGCCAGCATAGCTGTCAGCAAATAAATCATTCTAACTTTTCCTATGAGCATCACTGCCACCCTCTTTCTATCTTGATGAGAGTAGTATAATCCATGTTTTTTAAATTCAAGCAATGAAATTATTAAGATTTCCGAAAGATTATCTGAAATATCTTACATTTCTCCTTCTTCCATCATATTACGGATCTCCTGCATGCGCAGATCCACACTACTGATGGTATCCGCACATTTCTTCAGCTCTGCTGCGATCAGTTCCGGATTTTTTACATTTTTCTTGTATTTCAGCTTGTGGTCCAGACTCGCCCAGAAGTCCATGGCAATCGTACGAAACTGCACTTCTACCCGCACATATTTCTTCTCACTGGATAAGAAGATCGGAATACCGATGATCAGATGGAGACTACGATATCCATTATCCTTGGGATGCTTGATATAATCCTTCACCTGAATCACGTTCAGATCATCCTGCGCTGCCAGCATATCTGCCAGATAATAGATATCCTCCACAAAGGAACAGATCACGCGGACACCTGCCACATCATTTAACTTGTCTTCAATATTATCTACAGTCAGATCCCAGCCCCGGCGACGCATTTTTTCAATGATACTCATAGGTTCTTTGACACGACTCTCAATGGACTCAAATGGATTTCGCTCATGCTGCAGGGAAAACTCATCATTTAACACCTGCAGCTTGGTCTCCATCTCACGAATCGCACAACGATACTGCATCATCAGCTTCATAAAAGGCTGAACTCTTCCCAGAAGAAGATCTCTCTCCTCTGATGTCATGGACGCCAGAAATTCCAGTTCCTGGTTGGTTCCCTTTTTTGCCTGATCTCCACTTTCATACATATGTTTTTACCTTCCCCATCTGTTGTTTTGTATATTCTCTGTAAGTCTATGGGAATTCTTATATTTCATAAAACTGACGGTACAGTGCGTCTCTCCGGTCCTTCTTTACCGGAAACTGTGTTCTGACTTTCTTTACCTGATCGTCAATCTCATAAATAAACGCACACTCGTCCGTCTGTGCATCGGCAGGCATCAATGTCTCCCCGCTGCACAGCGCTCCATCCGGTCCATACAGTCTTGAATCCCCCGTGTATGTCTGACCATCCATATCTCCCACACAATTTACTCCTGCAATGTAACTCTGGTTTTCGATGGCTCTCGCCTGTAAAAGACTGATCCAGTGCTCACGTCTTCTTCCCGGCCAGTTTGCCGGGACAAGGATCAGATCTGCCTGACGGGACAAAGCCTGAAAGGCTTCCGGAAAACGCAGATCATAACAGATCTGCACTCCCAGATGATATCCTCTATATTCGCACACCGGCAATGCAGTCCCTCCCTGAAAATACCGATCTTCCCCACTGTAACTAAACGGGTGGAGCTTCGTGTATTCCAGAATCGCACCTTCCGGTGTCACAATGGAATATCGGTTCTCGCAGAACTTTCCCACATCTTTCACCCAGCCGATTCCCACGGCCATCTGATACTTACGGGCAAGTCTTTCTGCTTCTGCCACTGTGATGTTATCTGTCTCTTTTGTCAGTTCCGTATGCATGGAAAACCCTGTAAGGCTCATCTCCGGCAGTACGAAGAGATCTATGTTCTTCTCTTTCAGAAGTTCCGCCCAGCTCTCTACTCTGGCAAGATTTGCCGCCTTATCTTCCCAACGGATATGCATCTGTCCCAAAGCAATCTTCATAATTGAATTATTTCTCCAGACTGTTCAGCCATTCTCTGCCGACTTTGATCTGACGACGCACCTCAGACGGAGCAGTTCCGCCGAAGGATACCCGTGCATCCACACAGTTCTTGATGCTGATATCGCCCAGAAGCTCTTTGGTCACACGACTGTCGATCGACTGCAGATCTTCATCTGTCAGATCTTCAAAATCGCAATTCTTATTCTCACACATTTTTACCATATGTCCGACAATAGAATGTGCCTCACGGAACGGAATCCCCTGTTTTGCAAAATGTTCTGCGATATCTGTTGCATTCAAGAAACCTTTGCCTAACTGCTTCTCAATCTGATCCATACGGAATTCCGTCTTATCTAACATCTTTGCAAAAATATCAATGGTTGCTTTCCACGTATCAACCGCATCGAACAGACTCTCTTTGTCCTCTTGGAAATCCTTATTGTAAGCCAACGCAGTTCCTTTCATAACAGTCAGAAGCTGCATCAGATCTCCGTATACACGACCCACTTTTCCACGGATCAGCTCTGCCATATCCGGGTTCTTCTTCTGGGGCATAATGCTGCTTCCCGTACAGAAGCTGTCATCAATGGCAATATAAGAAAACTCAGAAGAATTCCACCATGCGAACTCCTCTGCCCAGCGGGACAGATGCATCATGGAAATTGATGCATCGCTTAAAAATTCCAGACTGTAATCGCGATCACTGACTGTATCCATAGCATTCTCTGTCGGTGCTTTGAAGCCCAGCAGCTCACTGGTCAGATGACGGTCAATGGGCATGGTAGTTCCTGCCAGCGCACAGGCTCCCAGCGGATTGTAATTCATTCTTTCCAGTGCGTCATTCAGACGCTCGATATCACGCTTGAACATCTGGAAATATGCCATAAAGATGAATCCGATGGTGATCGGCTGTGCATGCTGCAGATGAGTAAAACCAACCGTGATCTGATCTGCATATTTCTCTGCCTTCTTAAGGATCACGCTCTCCAGATAGCACAGACTGTTCAGGATCTCATAGATCTCTTTTCTCAGATACAGACGGGTGTCTACCTGGCACTGATCGTTACGGCTTCGGGATGTATGCAACTTCTTGCCCACATCACCGATCTTCTTGATCAGACGGCTCTCCACACCCATATGAATATCTTCATCATCCACATTAAATACGATCTTGCCATCTGCGATCTCCTGTTTGATCTCTTTCAGACCTGCAATGATCTGCTCTTTTTCTTCCTCGGATACGATGCCCTGTCTGCCCAGCATGGTCACATGGGCAATACTGCCGTCAATATCCTCATTGTACATTCTCTGATCAAAAAAGATGGATGCATTGTATTTTTTTACAAGCTCATCCATGTCTTTCTCAAATCTTCCGCCCCACAAACTTGCCATTTGTCTTTGCTCCTTTATCTCATATGTCATTATGCGTTATTTATGCAATTCAATTTTCTAATTATACGTTATGATCAGCGTATGCGTCAAGGGGAGGAAATGTAGCATTTTTCCTAGCTTTCGCCGCTTTTAAAATATCTGCAAGATTGTCTCCATTCAGGACTTCCGGATAATGATCCTGAAATTCAAGCAAAATATCTTTATTTTGCCGTTCTTCCTCACGAATCTTCTTATACAGTTCTTCCAGATCCAAATTTTGATAAGTAGCTTCTATAAATATGCGTGAAGACTCTGGAATCTTATCATAACCACCATATAACTCATCCGCCACACGTTTAATATCATCCAGATGAATTTTCTTTCCATTGTTCTGTTGTTCCAACAGAATTCCAACAACATCTGAAAGATCATTTTTATATTGTCTTCCAGCCATTAACTTCATAACAATAAGATACTCTGCCGAAACCGTACGGACCCTTAACACGTTGGAAAATGTTTTATAATATTAAGAATACTGAATCAGCTTCGGTGTGTAAGAAGAAGTCTTCATAAAATCCGTATTGAGCCATCCGTTCGGAAGACCAAGCCTGTCACCTACATGATTGATCACATCTTTCATCGAAGAAGAAGCCTGTATAATAGCATCCATATCATAAGTCATCTCTCTGAAGCCATAATTGATCAGCACCGAAGCCCCACCGATCAAAATAATCTCTGCAGGAATTCTAGACCCGTTTATCTTACGAAATTCTTTCGCTAATTCTTTCAGACAACTATCCAGATTATCACGGGTAAATAATGTATCAGACAATATTTCTTACCTCGCTCTCCACAATGTTAAATCGTAAAAATTCAGGAATTGCTTTCTTTTTTGCCTCCTTCTTTACCTCGTCATTATGTGTCACTGCCGCCCGAATCAGCACACTGGAAGGATACACTTCCTGCTCCAGTTTCTTACTTCGTATGTCATTATAATTTGTACACACCGGCAAATCGTTTACTCTGGAAAGATAATCTACCATTCCAAGTAAATACAATGATTCTGCATACCATTTTTTTCTGTACAGTTCCCTGATTCGATTCGTCTCCAACGTCTCAATAATAAAATCAAGGTCCCCTTTATCCTTTACCTGATGACAGGTATTGCTCTTAAATGTTTCAAAAGAAACCCGATAATCCACTTTTAATGTACTGTTCTGCTCATCTGCTTCCAGAAGTGCATCAACCGACACATTCAGAGCTTTTGCAAGTTTATACAACGTCCCTGCAGAACATTTCTCCATTTTTGTTCTTCCGCTGCAAATATCTGATATTGTCGTCTGCGGAACACCGCTGACTTTACTTAACTTATACCGACTCATTTTCGCATCTTTAAGAATGTCATCAATAATCATGTTGCCACCTCCATATGCATTTATTATATCGGCATACCGAAGTATAATCAAGTGCAAAATCGGAAGTTATAAAGTATATTTTCCTACACAATGTACCCTTGCAATGCATCCAATATCCGCCTGTCATCGGAATGGATCAGCAACTCCACAGGTCTGGAAAGGTCACAACTGCAGATTCCTATAATAGATTTGGCATCTACAAGCCGATTACCTCTGCCAAGATCAAATTCCCCGTCAAACCGATTGATAATATTGACAAATGTACGGACAGAATCAATATCCCGAAACTGAATATTCACTTTCTGCATCATAAGTCCTCCTTGTCAGACTCTTTATTATATGATATGGAAATTGTTTCCAGTATGGGAAGGAGTTATACCGGAATCATCAAAGAATGATGTTCCTTTCCTCGTTTTTGTGATATAGTAATGCTATTCAGGCAAGGAGGATGATCTATTATGAAAGAAAAGCTTACGCCAAAAGACATTGAAAAAATACAGGCTGAGATCGACCACCGGAAGCTGGTGCTTCGTCCACAAATTCTGGATGCAGTACGCGAAGCCAGAGCCCAGGGCGATTTAAGTGAGAACTTTGAATATTATGCAGCCAAAAGGGAAAACGGAACTAACAACAGCCGGATCCGCTATCTGGAAAGAGTTCTGAAAAATGCAGTGATCGTAGAAGATCATACTACTTCTGACGAGGTTGGATTGAACAAGACTGTGACTGTCTATATTCCAGAAGATGACGAATGTGAGACTTATAAAATCGTAACCAGCATCCGCGGTAATTCCATGAAGAATCTCATCAGCATTGAATCCCCTCTTGGCAAAGCACTGCTTCGCCATCATGTAGGTGATAAGGTGATGATTCCGGTCAGCTCAGATTATAGTTACGAAGTAGAGATTAGAGAGATCAAAGATACCAGCGATGAAGAAGATGATAATATCCGGGCTTTTTAAGTTTGTGATAATATTCCATTAAAAAGAGACCGACATTTCTGCCGGTCTTTTTTCTTCTTCGATATTTCACCAATACCGTAATTTTCATTTACTCATATTACACTGTTTAGATCAGTACATATTTCAGCAGGAACATCACTGCCAGTACATACATGACTGGGCTGATCTTCTTCTCTTTTACTTTTCCGCTCATCAGATTCAGCACTACATAAGAGATCACACCCATGGAGATACCCTCAGAGATGCTGTAGAAGAACGGCATTGCTGCGATACAGATGAATGCCGGGATGCCTTCTGCATAATCTGTAAAATCGATCAGACCTACCTGATTTACCATGTAGAATCCTACGATGATCAGTGCCGGAGCAGTTGCGAAGGACGGAATAGCCAAGAACACCGGGGACAGCAGCAGAGACAGCAGGAACAGAATCGCCGTGGTCATGGAAGTCAGACCTGTTCTTCCTCCTTCTGTAACTCCGGATGCACTCTCTACAAAAGTGGTTGTGGTGGAAGTACCCATCACAGCACCAGCGGTCGTTGCAACCGCATCTGCCATCAAAGCACCTTTGATGCGTGGCAATCTGCCTTCTTCATCCAGCATGTCTGCCTTGGAAGCCACACCGATCAAGGTTCCCAGAGTATCAAAAATATCCACGAACAGGAATGCGAAAATGATCACTACAAACTCAGCAATCGGAATGGCTGTAAAGTCAAGCTTCATAAAGATCGGAGCCAGGCTCGGAATGGACAATCCTGCGGAGAAGTCCGGCAGAAGACTGTAATATCCGATCTCAGCATTCGGTACATACAGGCCGGTAAACTGACAGATAATGCCCAGAAGCCAGGTGATCAGAATACCCCAGAGGATATTTCCCTTTACTTCTTTGAGCACCAGAATAGCTGTAATAAATACACCAATGATCGCCAGCAGGACACAGATTCCTGCATCATTCATCGTTGCACCCTCAACTGCATCCAGTGAGAACAGCTGTACCAGCGTTGCACCGCCAACTACGATCTTGGCATTCTGCAGGCCGATAAATGCGATAAAGAATCCAATTCCTACAGATACCGCTTTTTTCAGGTTCATAGGAATAGAATTGAAGATTGCCTCTCTTACATTAAATACAGACAGTACAATGAAGATCAGACCTTCTACAAATACAGCTGCCAGAGCTGCCTGCCACGGATACCCCATACCGATGACTACTGTATATGCAAAATATGCATTAAGTCCCATACCTGGCGCGAGAGCAAACGGATAGTTGGCAAACAATGCCATGCATGCCGTTCCCAGAAATGAAGCAAGTACGGTTGCTGTAAATACAGCTCCTCGATCCATGCCTGCTGCACTTAATACGTTCGGATTGACTGCCAGGATATACGCCATTGTCATGAAGGTGGTGATACCTGCCAGAACCTCTGTTTTGGCGTCCGTTTTATTTGCGGACAGCTTGAAGATTTTTTCTAACATATTTCTTTCCCTTTCTTAAATATGTTTTTGGACAACATGTCTAGTTTATCATATAAAAATTTCATATGCAATTGTTAGTGTGCACAGATATGATTATAATAGGTGTTTTTTTGTAAAATACTTTTACAGGAAGGCAATTTGTGTGTAAAATATAGGAAAGAGAGTATTTAATTTACAGACGAGTTTATTTTGCAATGAAAGGGGGATGGATAATGTCTGAGAAAAAGCTGCGGAATATTACAGATGTGCTCTGCTTTCTGATGATCCTTGGGTACGTGATGTATCTTGTGGCCACCTGGAGAAATCTGCCGGAGAGGGTGCCGATACATTTTAATGTTCATGGGATCCCGGACCGGTATGGGAAGAAGGGCAGCCTTCTTCT
>OGIO01001886.1_pt1 | contig 14838 bp, 14 predicted proteins | sample 1571841 | NCBI WGS metagenome assembly OGIO01 (sample SAMEA2582111, study PRJEB24529) | metagenome | biome: Human gut stool | place: China | collected 2011
CGAATGGCGGGGACGAAACCTTTCGGCCCTCGTTCGTTACTGTGTGATATTGTTACTTCAATACCTCGATCGCGGCCTGCACCTGGTTATCCCGGTCTAGCGGGACATCGTACTGTCCGATGAGGTCTTCGTCGAGCTGCTGCTCAACTTCCACATCCGGGGTCAGGCCTTTTTTGTGAAGGTCATGTCCGGCCGGAGTATAGTAGTGGGCAGTCGTGATCTTGACTGCAGAACCGTCTGTTAACGGGATCAGGCTCTGTACGATTCCTTTTCCGAAGGAAGTAGTTCCGACCAGCGTTGCTGCGCCGTAGTCCTGGAGCGCACCGGCAAATACCTCTGCCGCGCTGGCAGACTGCCCGTTGATGAGAACGGCGATCGGAACATTCAGCTCATGATCGTCTGCCTTCGGGAATACGCCGTCTTCAGTATCGGTTCCCCTGATATTGTGACGGGTTTCTCCGTCCTGGCTGTAATAGCGTTCTTCCTGACCGGTCTTGGTCGCGGTGGAAAGAATGGTTCCATCGTGCTGGTTTTCCGGCAGAACATAAGCGGCCATCTCCACGCAGGAGGTTACCACGCCGCCCGGGTTGTCACGCAGATCAATGACCAGGCGTTCCATACCCTGTTGTTCCAGATCTGAAACGGCATCGATAAACTGCTCGGCCGTCACGGTGTCAAACTGGGTCACCAGGACATAGCCGGTCTTATCCGGCAGCATCTGGTGCTCTACGGTTGCCACCTCTACCATGCGTCTCTGGATATGAAGCGGGATTTCTTCGTTTCCGCGCAGCACCGTCACATCGACATAAGAGCCTTCCTCACCGCGGATGTATTCCTGAACCAGAATATCGAGCTCTTCCTCAGTCGCAGAGATATCTTTTACTTTATAAATGATATCGCCCTTCTGCATCCCGGCTTCTTCCGCCGGGGAACCCGGGAATACCCGGAGTGCCGTTACAATCCCGGTCTGGACATTCTTGCTCACCAGGACACCGATGCCGCAATACACACCAGAGGTTTCTTCGGTTAAGGAGCTGTACTCGTCCGGAGTGTAATATACTGTGTACGGATCATCCAGTCCGGCCAGCATTCCTTTATAGATGCCGGTCTCCATCTGCTCCGCATCTTCATCAAATAAGAAGTAGCGGTCTATGATCTGCTGCAATACGGAAATTTTTGCATCGACCTGCTTTAAATCCACCTGGGTGCGCACCGCATCGCTTCCGGTTTTAGAAGCTTCTGTGTCCTTAACCTGGCTTTCGATCACCGTCCGCCCGATCACGGAAATGCCGGTAGCTACGCCTACAATACCAAAGCCCGCGAGTGCAGTCACAAGGGAACCTGCTAAAACGCCTTTCCAAAATTTTGACTTTCCTTTATTTTCTTTCTCCAATGATGTCACCTCGTTTATTCTGTTTCCCTTTACGGACTCACGTAGGACTGCGGATTTACATACCGTCCGCCGGACCGGATTCCAAAGTGCAAATGGGAGCCTGTGGAATAACCGGTGGAGCCTACCTTTGCAATGGTCTGGCCCTGTTTTACCGTCTGTCCTTCCGAGGCCAGCAGCTGGGAGCAATGCATGTATACCGTATATACACCGCCTCCGTGGCTGATCATGATGTAATTTCCCGCAGAATAGCTGTAGGTCGATACAACCACTGTTCCGGAAGCCGCTGCCACAATGGCTGCCCCGGTTGATGCCGGGATATCGATGCCCTGGTGGTTGCTGGACGCTCCCTTGGTCGGAGAGGTTCTGCTTCCGAAACCAGAAGAAATCCTGCTGCTGGATGGACATGGCCACTTAAAGCTAATATTCCCAAGACTGGCAACATTATACGATACAGCTTTGTCGGTAGCGGAAACCTTTTTGCCCTCAGCCTCTGCTTTTTTGCGTGCTTCCTCTTCTGCCTTGCGGGCCGCCTCTGCTTTCTTGCGCTCTTCTTCTTCCTTGCGCTTGATCTCCGCCTCGATCTGCTTGATCTTGTTTTCCTGCGCAACCAGATCGGCATTGTACTGGTCTACCTGGCTCTGGGCGGTATCGATCTGACCGGCATAGCTCTGCATTTCCTTGTTTTTCTGGGCACGCAGCGTCTTGACCGACTCCTGCTTGGCCTTGGTCTTCTCCTGCATATCCACAAGCGCTACTTTATCGTCCTTTAATTTCTGTTCTTCATCGGCGATCGCCTGGCGGGTTGCCGCATACTCATCCAGCTTTTTCCGGTCATAGCTTGACATCTTGTTGATGTACTCTGCCCGGTTCATCAGCTGCACCATATCCTCCGACTGGAACAGCATGTCGATATAGTTCGTGTTTCCCTGCTCATACATGTATTTGATGCGCAGCTTCATATCGGCATACTGCTTATTCTCGGTTGCCTTAGACTGTTCTAAGGCAATGCCGGTATCGGCGATCTCCTGTTCCTTTGTGCTGATCTGGGAGGACAGCTCGTCTAACTCTCCCTCCAGCTTTGTTAAGTTTCCATCCAGCTCCTTAACGTACGCTGCCGCGTCGTTCTTTAAGCCCTCCAGGTTCTTGATGGTCGCCTGTACCTTTTTCTTTTCCTCTTCGATGGAGCTGACTTTCTTTTTCGCCGCCTCCACATCCTGTTTCGTTGCGTATGCTGTCTGGAAGGAAGACACCGCCATGGCCGCGCCAAGCAGGGCAGCCGCAATGCGCTTTCGTATTCTTTTCAGACTGCGTTTGTCCGCAGCTGTAACATCTCTATTGTTTTTATGCATGCTTACACCTTCATATACTTACGGATGGTGAAAAAACTTCCGAAAAAGCCGATTCCCACACCAAGGATCATGGCTGCCCCGATCATAAGCGGATAAATCTCCCCGACCGGAATAAAATAGAACAGGTCAGACAGCACATGGAACCGCTCAGACAGATACACAATGCCCCTTGTGTAAAGGAAATAATTCCCGATTAACGGGATCAGTGCACCGACCAGTCCGATCATCACACCTTCTACAATGAACGGTGCGCGGATCATGAAGTTGGTTGCCCCGATCAGGCGCATGATCTGGCACTCCTGCTTGCGGAATGCCGCTGCCACGGAAATGGTGTTGTTGATCAGGAATAACGATACCGCCAGCAGCACGCCGATGATCAGGGAGGATAATACCCCGATCACGCGGTTAAACCCGGCAAAGCCTGCCACGGCCGTATTGGAATAGTTGACCTGACGCACACCGTCTAAGCTCTGTAAGTAAGCCACCAGCTCATTCTGCTGGGAAATATCGTTTAAAAAGATCTCGTAGGAGGCAGAGCCTGCTAACGGGTTATCCTCCGCGAAGCCGTCTGCCAGTTCCTCGTGACCTGCAAAATATTCTTCCTTAAAGGAATTCCAGGCATCCTCCGCAGAAATATAATACATCTCACGGATCTCCGGCCGCTGGTGGATGATTTCCCCAAGGCCCTGGATGTCTTCTTCCGTTAAATCTTCATTGAACAGCACCGTAATACCAACGGTACTTTCCACATGCTTCACCATGTACTGGATGTTGGCAATAATGGAAAAAAACAGGCAAAACAAAAAAATACATGCAGAAATCGTCGCCACAGAAGCAAGCGAAAACCAGATATTTCTGCATATATTCTTCATTCCCTCTTTCATGCAATACCAGAATGTACTAATCTTCACGGTTTGATCCACCCTTTCTTTCGTCACTCACCAGACGTCCTTTGTTCAGGGTGATGACCCGTTTGCCCATCTGGTCTACAATTTCCTGACTGTGTGTTACGACCACAACCGTAGTTCCAAGTGCATTGATCCGCTCGAGAAGCTTCATGATCTCTGTCGCATTCTCATGATCTAAGTTTCCGGTCGGCTCGTCTGCAAGAAGTACCTCCGGCCGGTTGATCAGGGCGCGGGCAATGGCCACACGCTGCTGCTCTCCTCCGGAAAGCTGCTGCGGATAGCTTTTGTACTTTGCGGAAAGTCCCACCAGCTTTAACATCTGCGGAACGTCTTCCCGGATCTTTCTGGTAGAAGCACCCACCACTCTCTGGGCAAATGCTACATTTTCAAATACTGTCCTGTCCTTTAACAGGCGGAAATCCTGAAATACAACGCCAAGCTTGCGGCGGTATTTCGGTATAAAACGGCGCGGCATTTTCTGAAGGTCCATATCGTTGACGATAATGCGCCCGGAGGAAGGTTCTGCCTCTTTCATCAGAAGGCGGATCAGGGTTGATTTTCCTGATCCGCTCCGTCCCATAATAAAGACAAACTCCCCGTCCTGGATGCGGATGTCAACGTCCTTTAACGCCTTGCTTCCATTCTCGTAGGTTTTGCTTATATTACGAATTTCTATCATGATTAATAATCCAGGTTCTCCATGTATTTCATATACTTTACAACCATCAGCGCGATCTTGAAAGTAATGGCATCCTCAAATACCCGAAGGTCCAGTCCGGTGCTCTTCTGGAGCTTGTCGAGACGGTAAACCAGTGTGTTTCTGTGGATGTAGAGCTGACGGGATGTCTCAGATACGTTTAAGCTGTTCTCAAAGAACTTATTGATGGTAGTCAGAGTCTCCTCGTCGAACTCATCTGGGGACTTGCCGTCGAAGATCTCGCGGATGAACATGCGGCACAGCGGCAGCGGCAACTGGTAGATCAGGCGGCCGATTCCCAAAGTTCCGTATGCAACCACGTTCTTGCCATTGTAGAAGATTTTTCCTACGTCTAAGGCCATCTTCGCCTCCTTGTAGGAACGGGAAACCTCCTTGATGTCGTTGACCACGGTACCGTAAGCCACACGCACCTTAGTCATAGCCTCAGAGCTTAACATATCGAGGATGACACTGGCGGTCTTGTCCAGATCTGCATAGTCCTCGTTCGGCTTTACCTCTTTTACTAAAATGATGTTCTTTTCATCGACCGCGGTGATAAAGTCCTTGGTCTTGGTCGCAAACAGGCTGCGGACCGTCTCAAGCGCATTCACATCCTTCTCCTGCTTGGTCTCGATCAGGAAAACGACTCTGCGGACATTGGTCTCAATGTGTAGCTTTTTCGCACGGTTATAAATGTCAACTAACAGCAGGTTATCAAGAAGCAGGTTCTTGATGAAATTATCCTTATCGAAACGCTCTTTGTAAGCGACCAGAAGATTCTGGATCTGGAACGCTGCCAGCTTTCCGACCATGTATACATCGTCACTGCTTCCTTTTGCAAGCAGAATATATTCCAGCTGATGCTCGTCAAACACCTTAAAGAACTGGTAACCCTGGATCACCTGGCTGTCTGCCGGTGAATCCACAAAGGAAAGAATGGAATTTTCATACTCTTCTGCCTCTGGAAATGTGGAAGCCAGCACCTTGCCCTCTGTGTCGCAGATACACAGGTCAATCCTGGTGATCCCCTTCAGGCCATCAATGGTTGTCTGAAGAATCTGGTTTGAAATCATAATATTCACTCCTTAATCCTTATTTCGTAATACCGCCCCGTTTTGTAAAATCGCACAAACTTGAAAGGACCCTTATCGTATATTTTAATGCACTTTGCAGAAAAAAGCAAGCAAGTATCCAATACCTGCCTGCCTTTTTTAAAGTTTTATTGTCTATATTCAATAAAATCTTTCTAAAAAATATCCCATACATCAGGATATTTTCTTTGCAAGTACGTTCAGAAGCTTCGCTCCTTCTTCCCGGTCCTCGTCCTTCGTCGACCAGAGCTTTAAGATTTCCAGACGTCCCGTTTCTGTTAAGATGCGCTCCAGCTCTTCTTTTGTGTATTCGCAGAAGTACCGGCCACTTCTCTGTCCTTCAAAGTCCCCTTCCTGAAAGGAAAGGAATAAGATTCCGTTCTGGCACAGTGCCTCGGTCAGTTTTTCCAGGATAGCAGGCAGCTCCTCCTCCGGCACATGGATCAGTGCTTCGTTGCCCCAGATGCCGTCAAACGCATCGTCAAACTCCATATTCGCATAGTCCATGCACAGCACCTCCAGGCCTGTGTGGATCTCTGCAAGCTTGCACATTTCCTCGGAAGCATCCAGTGGAGTTACATCGAAGCCCTGCTCATAAAATGCCAGGCTGTCGCGGCCGGAGCCGCACCCGAGATCTAAGATGGTGTCGCCGTCGATCTCACGGAGCTCTTCTAAAAACTCCTCCCGCTGCGACTCCATGTCACGGTCTACCGTATCCTCAAAAATTCGCGACGCATACTTATTATAGTATTCTATCGTGTCCAAAACTATCCTCCTATATTCTCTCTATGGTTTTCTCCGTAATACGGATCTTATTTTCTTTCAGTAATTTGCCGACTGCACGCTTAAATGCATTCTTGCTCAGCTTAAATTCCCGCATGATGGTTTCCGGTCTCGCCTTGTCATTGAACGGCAGAACCCCATCAAACTCATCGATGACCTTTAATACCAGCTCGGCATCCTCATCCATCTGCATGTAAGCCTTCTGACGCGGGCTTAGATCCAGCTTGCCGTCATCGCGCACCTTCACAACACGCGCCTCGATAACATCGCCCAGATGGAAGTCTCCGTAGAGCTCCTTCTTCGGGATGAGTCCGTAATAGCGGTTATCGACTGCCACAAACGCACCGAGATTCTCGTTGATCTCGTAGATGGTTCCCTGCACCTTGTCATCCTTCTTGTACGGAGACTCTGCGCTCATGTAGGAATACACGTTCATGGTTGCTGCCAGTCTCTGGCTCTTGTCCACATAAAGTGCAACCAGACAGTTTTCGCCCTGACGCACCTTGTGGTTCTGCTCCTTAAACGGAAGCAGCAGGTCTTTCTCCAGTCCCATGTCGAGGAATGCGCCGATCTTAGCTACATCCTTTACGGTCAGGACTGCAGTCTCGCCAACCTGTAATTTCGGACGGTTGGTCGTTGCAATAAGGCGGTCCTGGGAATCCTTATAAACAAACACTTCCAGGCTGTCGCCCACCTTCGTGCCTTCCGGCACCTGTTTTTTCGGCAGGAGCACCGAATTCTTATCGGTCTGGCTCTCACCAAGATACACTCCGAATTCTTTTTCTCTCTGAACTACAAGGGGCTGTATCTTTCCTAATTCAATCATTTGGTTCTCTCTTTCTGGTCGTTCCTTCACGACCGCTTACCAGCCCGCAGCCATGCTGTTCACGCAAGCGTGCCCAGCATCGTGATTTTGCCGATGCTTCGCATTCCAAATCGGCAAAATCTGCTGCCACAACTGTATTGTACGGAATTTTCAGTGCAGAAAATTCCTACTCTGAACAGTAACTTCGCAGCCACACAATGGCATAAGGCTTTCCTTCTGTATCACACAGGGCTATGGTATAGCACCCTGCCTCCACGCTGACGCGTGGGATGATCTGGTCGCCAAGGACTGCCGCCTTTTTGTACTCCACCCTAAGTTCCCGGATGCCAATTCCTGCCGGCAATACCTCGCGTGCGATTTCCACATACTGGGCATTATTCACATGGTGGTTGGTATCGATGTGATGCGCCGCCACCGCAATGACCGGACATTCCTCATATTCGGCCGGAACCGGGATCCTGCGTGGTGCATAGTCCATCGGAAGCTTTTCTTCCTGCCCAATGCCGTAAGCCGCCACATCTTCCTCCCCGACACGTACCGGACAGCCGGATTCCGTGTCAAAGAAAAACCAGTTAGAATTGGCCCGCACCAGATAATTGCCCTCCGGGTCCTGGATCGTAAAATTACGGTACCCGTAAATGCCCTTAAAATCATATGGCCAGGTACTCACCACGATCTGCTCCCCAAGCTTCGGATAACGGTCCACAATGATCTGCCAGGAAGATAACAGCCATGCACGGTGCTTCTTTGTCAGGTAATCGATTCCCTGGTTTAAATCCTCCGACTGAAACGTCGAACAGTCCTGCAGATAATTGATCACCCCGGTCAAAGAAAGCTTCCGGTCCTCATCTACTTCGCTGTAGCGCACCCGGCTGTCAAATGAATACATGGTAGTCCTCCTTCTGGTCATAACCCTTCTACTGTCTTTTCATAGCTCATTCATTCTGTAAAAAGTCCGTAAAATGGAAATCGTCCCTTATTATCTCACATTCCTCGTGGATTCACAACTGTTTTTCCAAAAGAATTGCTATAACTTTTTTTATCATGTATACGCATCTCGCAGAATGTTTTATTGTATTGGTGAAAAATTTCCTGTTATGCAAAAAAGCTTCCGAAAACCGGAAGCTTTTTCTTAGCTGGGCTACAAGGATTCGAACCTTGAAATGACGGAGTCAGAGTCCGTTGCCTTACCATTTGGCGATAGCCCATCGCTGCAACGAGTGTTATTATATACGATGTTGCCTGTTTGGTCAAGCACTTTTTTCAAAAAATTTTATTTTTTTCAAATTTTCTGAAAAAGTGCCTGATTTACACAGGTTTTTAAGTCCTGTTTCTTTCTTATTTTCTATCATTCTATATCATTTTTTATACTGCCGTTTTCTTCGCCGGTTTGGGAATCCCTTTTCCCGGAATCCTCTTTCTCTGTTTCCGCCGTACTGCTTTTCTCGTCAGAACCAGAGCCAGAGCCGGTTCCTGTTTCCTGTTTTTGAGGCTGCTTCCACGGCTGCTGCGTGTCTCCATTTGCGCTTGTATCTGCATTTGTGTTTGTGCTTGCATTTGTACTTGCATTTATATCAGCATTTGCGTCCGCAGTTTCCTTGTTTTTCCCACCTGCATCCTCTTTTGCGTCCCCAGAGTCCTTTTTATCTGCTTCTGAGGTTTTCAGTTCATCCGCGATCTCTGGCGTATCAAAATAGCCTTTTACCGTGGTAGCCGTGCTGTCACCCTTTCTGGTAATACCGCCCAGTACAAAGCTATAGGTTTTTCCACCCTCCAGTCCCTTTGTCTCCACGATGCAGGCATCGCTTTCGGTTTCCCCGATCAGCGCCGCATAGGAATTTCCTTCCTCATCCCGCACTGACACCGTCGGATTCTTCCAACGGACATAGTCTTCAAAATAAATGTAGATGCGGTCTTCCTCATAATCCACATAGTCAATCTTTACTCTGCCCTGCCGGATTTTCTCCTCGGTTTCCGGTTCTGTCTGGAAATCTGCCGATGCTTCAGATTCAGAATGTGCGCCAGCAGCAGTTTCTGTTTTTTCTGGCAGCACTTCGGAAGCTTCCATTTCTGCACCACTGCCGGTTTCTTCCCCGTTTTCTTCCAAAACTTCTTCCGAGGCTTCTCCTGCCGGTTCTTCTACGTTTCCCGGCGTTTCTGTGTTTTCCCTGGTCTGAGAGGTTTTCGCCTCATCTGCAAACGCTCCCAGAGCCAGGGAGTTCTTCGTGATCTCCCTGGCGATTTCTTCCATATTCATGGTGGAAAGCCGTTTCATATCGTCTTTCGTCAGATTCTGGTTCTGATCGATCAGTTCCTTTAAAAAATAAGCCTTTCCATAAGAGATCCCGTAGGTATCTGCCAGACTGCGGACTTCATCCTCCTCGATCACCTGCTGGTCATAGACCACGGCATTCACCTGGTTTTCCTGCAGAGTCTGTTCGATGTCCTCCACCACGCTGCTGCGCAGCGCCGATGCCTTCCGGACACTGTCATTGCTGACAGTGACCAGGATCGCATTGTCCAGATCGTCTAAATAACCATGCGTCACCATAGAACCAATGACTGCATTGACTGCCACATTAAGCTCTACCCCTTTCAGGTCCATATCTGCCATGATGGCCTCTGCATCCTGATTGAGCGGCTCTGCCTTTAAAATGCGGTTTTTACGGCTGATGGAAAGCTCCACACTGGGGTTGACATCGATTCCGATCACCGAGTCGATCTGCCGGTTCTGGTACTGGTAATGCCAGGCACCTCCCCCCGCAGTCACCAGGCACAGACACGCTGCCGCCGCCACAGCCATACCCCGAATGCGGCGCTGCAGGGTTATGATCTTTTCCTGGCCATGATTTACTTCCGGCTTCTGCTGCGGCACAGAAAGATCAAGCTTTCCAAAAATATCCGGAGTGAGCACATCCATGGCGGATCTTAAATGCTGTTCGATTTCCTTTTTCTGCTGATTCCTGCCCATACGTACTCACCCCTCCTCTCTCAGATAATTTTGAAGTTTTTTCATGGCCCGGTTATATTTTGACAAGACCGTAGGCAGCGGCATGCCAAGCCCGGAAGCGATCTCCCGGTGCTTTAATCCTGAAGACGCATGCAAAAGAACGATCTGGCGCTCATCTTCCTTTAAAATCTCCAAAGCAGCCTTCAGCATCATCGCATCTGTCATCTGCTCAAGTGGAAGGCAAAGCTCCCCCGTCTCCTCACCAGACAATTCGTCCAGCCCGATGTCCGCCATGCGCTTCTGGTCCCGGAACTTCATATAACACAGATTCCGCGCAATGGTAAACATCCACGCAAGGGGCTTTCCCTGGGGCTTGTAGCTGCCCGCGGAGATCCAGATTTTCAGATAGGTTTCCTGCAGGACCTCTTCCGCATCCTGCGGATTCTTCAGGATCGATAATATAAAACTGTATACACTCCTGTCTGTATCCAGATAGAGCTGGTGAAAGGCTTCCCGGTCACCCTTTGCTACCTGTCTTAAAAGTTCCTCTTGCTTCAATCGACTGTTCCTTTTCCTTCCTCACAATCATTTAATGCATCCCCGGCAATTCTTATTGCAAAAAATAGCAATTTTTCCTGCCACTGGCGCCATTCATTCTGGGCTGCCCCACTGTTATCCCTGGTATTCTTCCTGCCGGTAGCTGTTTTCTACCGTAACAATGCAGGTGCAGCGTCTATCCCGCTCACGCACTTTTTCACAGACCTGCCTGGTCAGCTCTTCCCGCATCTGTCTGGTATAATCACGCGGCACTACCAGATCAAAGATCAGGTTTATGCGGGCCGGACTCTGGGCAATGCGGAAATCATGCAGCGTCAGGCGGGAATCCAGATGGAGGATCACATCGATAGCCATTTCTTTTAAAATTTCCGCCAGCTCATTGTCTGTCTCGACCGGATCCATATGGATGACCAGAAAAATCCCAAGCTTTTCCAGTGCATCCCGTTCAATCTGGTCTACCACTGCATGGGACGTCTCAATATCAACCTTGCTTGGCACCTCCGCATGGATCGATGCCATACTGCGGCTCGGCCCATAGTTATGCACGATCAGGTCGTGGCTGCCGATGATTCCGTCATAGCTTTCCACAAAATCGGAAATCTTTTTGTAGACCTCCGGGTCAATGGCCTCGCCAAGGAGCGGTGCCAGTGTATCCTTCGCAATGTTGATGCCCGCGATCAGCACCAGAACCGAAACCACCAGACCGATGATGCCATCGATATTAATATGGAAGAAGCGGAATACCAGAAGTGAGACGATCGTTGCCGAGGTTGCCCCCACATCGCCCAGGGAATCCGCTGCGGTCGCCATCATCACCGTGGAATTGATCTTCTTTCCCAGCTTCCGGTTATAGGAGGCCATCCACAGTTTCACCAACACAGAAAACACCAGAATTCCAACCGAAAACAGGCTAAAACTCAGGGTTTCTGGATGCAGGATTTTTTCAACCGCAGTCTTTAAAAGCGAAAAGCCTACCTGAACAACCAGAAAGGCAACCACAAAGGCTGCAATATACTCCATGCGCCCATGTCCAAACGGGTGCTCCTCGTCTGCCGGTTTTTCTGCCATGCGCACCCCGACAAACCCAATGATGGAGGATGCCGCATCCGATAAGTTATTGAAGGCATCTGCCATAACCGAAATACTGTTTACCAGAAACCCCGCAAACAATTTAGAGCTGAATAAAAACAGGTTGCAGCAGATTCCAAGAATACTCGCCAGCATCCCGTAAGCAGTCCTCACCTTTGCATTTTCTACATTTTCATAGTCTTTTACAAACCGTTTCACTAAAAAATTGATCATGATTTTTTTAACGCCTTACCTTCCTCACACAGCCTTTACTCGTAAAATACTTTCTTCAGGCAAAGGCCTTCTGCCGGTGCCGTATAACCAGAAGCCTGACGGTCCAGTGCCGCAAGAACCTCCGGCATCGTGCCTGCATCCCGCTTTCCAAGCCCCACCTCGATCAGGGTTCCCGTCAGAATGCGTACCATATTCTGTAAAAAGCCATTTCCTTCAAATTCCAGCTTCACCAGACTGCTGCCCGCATCCTGCTTTACGTCAATCCGGTAAATGGTCCGCACCGTAGACTTTTTCATCTTTTTATTTCCGCAAAAGCTCTTGTAATCGTGGGTTCCGCAAAGCAGGTCTGCCGCTTTCTGCATGGCTTTCACATTAAGTGGCTGACCAAGTCCATAACAGGTCCGGCGGGAAAATACATTGCGCTTTGCCCCGGTTTCGATCTGATAGGTGTAGATTTTCTTCACTGCGCTCAAGCGGGCATGGAAGCGCTCCGGCGCTAGTGTCAACTCGGTTACGGCAATGTCGTCTGGGAGATACTGATTGCAGCAATCACGGATCCAGTCTGCCACAGCGAACTGTTTCCGATCGTGAGCCCCGTTTTTGTGCCAGTCATTTTTCTGGTTTTTTTCCTGATTCTGGCCGCCATTCTGATTCTGGCTTTCCTCCGGCTTCCACCCGTCCGGCAGGTGAAAGTTCGCCACCTGCCCCATCGCATGCACACCGGCATCCGTGCGTCCGGAGCCATGCACTTCCACAGGAAATCCCGTCATGCGCGCTAACACCTTTTCCAGCTTCCCCTGGATTGTATTTTCGGTGTTGCCCTGCTTCTGCCAGCCGTCATAGCGGGTGCCTTCATATTGTATGATCATTTTATAATTCTGACTCATAAACGCTCCTTAATCAGATAAAATCACATCAGCAGACCCAGAAATGCCGCCGAATGGCGGCATTTCGTGGCCTGCTGCTTTTTAATCAAACTTATTTTAGAATCCCACACGCCTCAATCGCAGCGATGCCCTTCTTTAACTCCGGCTCATCCTGCACGAGTGCCATGCGCACATAACCTTCTCCGGATGGTCCGAATGCGCTGCCCGGTGTAACAAGCACTCCGCTTTTCTTTACCAACTCCACTGCAAATTCTTCAGAGCTCGTAAAGGATTCCGGGACCGGTGCCCATACGAACATGGTTGCCTCCGGTTTTGGAATCTTCCAGCCGATGGCATTTAAGCCATCGCAGAGCACATCGCGGCGTTTCTCGTAAGCTGCACGGGTTGTCTCCACACAAGTCTGGTCACCAATAATAGCTGCAACTGCTGCCTTCTGGATTGGAAGGAACATGCCGTAATCCATATTGGATTTGAGAAGCTTCAAATGCTTTACTACCTCCGGATTTCCCACACAGAAGCCGATTCGCGCGCCAGCAAGACCATAAGTTTTTGACAGGGAATTGAACTCTACGCCAACCTCTTTTGCCCCAGGGAAACGAAGGAAGCTTCCGCAATGTTTTCCATCAAATACCAGTTCACTGTAGGCATTGTCGTGAAGGACAATGATATCGTACTTCTTCGCAAATGCGATCAGCTCCTCATAGAAGGAATCCGGTGCCATAACAGCGGTCGGGTTGTTCGGATAGGAAACGATCATGAATTTTGCATGCTGTGCCACATCCTCCGGAATATCGGAAAGGCGGATCACATAACCATTTTCCTTCTTCTGCGGCATATAATAAAGCTCAGCCCCAGCCAGACGCGGACCATCTGCGAATACCGGATAGCACGGGTCCGGAACTAACACCAGGTCACCCTCATCCACAATAGACATGGCAATGTGAGCCAGTCCCTCCTGGGAACCAAGCAGGGAACAGATTTCTGTGTCCGGATCCAGTGCTACACCGTAACGGCGCTCATACCAGCCGGAAACCGCCTGCAGCAGATCTTTCTGGTCATTGATCGCGTAAATGTAATTGTTTTTATCGGCTGCCTCTTTGCAGAGCACGTCAAGAATATGTTTCGCCGGCGGAATATTCGGCGCACCGATACTCAAATCCAGCACACTCTCCCCGGCTTCCAGTCTCTGGCGTTTCATCTCGGCAAGTCTGGAGAATACACCCTCTCCAAACCGGTTCATTCTATTTGCAAATTTCATAATTTTCTCCTCCGTAACTCCGGCACATATCCAAGCTTTGCAACCGCCTGAAACATTTTGTGTCATCTCATATTTTCATAAAAGATTAGGCTTATTCTACCACAGTTTTCCACAAAAGTCTCGACTAACTTTGCTTTTCTTCCGTCTTGCTGTATACTAAGAACAGCAGATCATCGGACGCATCATGGATGCCGCCCCGATACGCAATGCAACAAAAAAGCACGTTCATCCCGGTTTGCAAAAATTCCAACCATACCAACGTGCTTTTTAAACCCAACTATAAAATTTACCGTAAAGGAGTCCATCACCATGCTTACCATCGGATGTCATCTTTCCTCCTCCCGCGGCTACCTCGCCATGGGAAAGGATGCTGTTAAAATTAATGCCAACACCTTTCAGTTCTTCACCCGCAATCCACGCGGCGGAAAAGCAAAGGATATTGACCCAGAAGATGTCGCGCAGTTTCTTGCTTTCGCAAAAGAACACGGAATCCACCAGATTCTGGCACATGCCCCTTATACCTTAAACGCTGCTTCTGCCGACGAGGGCATCCGCGGCTTTGCCCGCCGCACTATGGCCGATGACCTCTTGCGTATGGAGTACACCCCGGGAAACTGCTACAATTTTCACCCGGGGAGCCATGTCAAACAGGGCATGGAGGCCGGCATCACCTACATTGCCGAAATGCTAAATGCTATTTTAAAGCCAGAACAGACCACCACTGTTTTACTGGAAACCATGGCCGGAAAAGGAAGCGAAGTCGGCGGCCGCTTTGAAGAACTCTAACGTAGTATATGGTAAGTACACAGGTGCTATGCCTGACGGACGTAAGGCTG
>OGIO01001889.1_pt1 | contig 14830 bp, 9 predicted proteins | sample 1571841 | NCBI WGS metagenome assembly OGIO01 (sample SAMEA2582111, study PRJEB24529) | metagenome | biome: Human gut stool | place: China | collected 2011
ATTCCTGATCAACTTTGACAACACTGTCATCGTTGTATCCCATGACCGTTACTTCTTAAATAAAGTATGTACTCATACAGCAGACATCGACTACGGCAAGATTCAGCTCTATGCCGGAAACTACGACTTCTGGTTTGAGTCCAGCCAGCTCCTCATCAAACAGATGAAGGAAGCCAACAAGAAGAAAGAAGAAAAGATCAAAGAACTTCAGGAATTTATTTCCCGATTCAGTGCCAACGCTTCCAAGTCCAAACAGGCGACTTCCCGTAAACGTGCCCTGGAAAAGATCCAGCTTGACGATATGCGTCCGTCCAGCCGTAAATACCCATACATCGACTTCCGTCCAAACCGCGAGATCGGTAACGAAGTCCTTATGGTGGAGAACCTTTCCAAGACCATCGACGGTGTAAAAGTTCTGGATAACATTTCTTTCACACTCGGTCATGATGACAAGGTAGCTTTTGTTGGTGCTAACGAACAGGCAATCACTACTCTGTTTAAGATCCTGGTCGGTGAAATGGAACCGGATGAAGGAAATTATAAATGGGGTGTTACCACTTCCCAGGCATATTTCCCTAAAGACAACACTGCAGAGTTCGATAATGACCTTACTATTACAGACTGGCTGACACAGTATTCCGAGATCAAGGATGCTACTTATGTTCGTGGATTCCTCGGACGTATGCTCTTCCCCGGTGAAGACGGCATCAAACGTGTACGTGTTCTTTCCGGTGGTGAGAAGGTTCGCTGTCTTCTTTCCAAGATGATGATCTCCGGTGCAAATATCCTGATCCTGGATGAGCCAACCAACCACCTCGACATGGAGAGCATCACAGCACTGAACAACGGTCTGATCAAATTCCCGGGTGTTATCCTTTTCACCTCACATGACCATCAGTTCGTACAGACAACAGCCAACCGTATCATGGAAATCCTTCCAAACGGAACCATGATCGACAAGATCACTACTTACGATGAATATCTGGCAAGTGATGAGATGGCTAAGAAACGTCACGTATTCGAGATCAACGAAGAGGACGCTTCCGATAACTAAAGAATAAAATACAGGGTACGGCTTAGCCGTACCCTGTTATTTTATTCTGTCTTCATGATAATATCCGCCAGCTTTCCACCTGTCACCTTAAGCAGATCAGCAAGGGGAACCTTCAGTGTCAGTCCGATACGGCCGCCACTCACATAAATCTCTTCAAATTCTCCTGCAGATGCATCAACCACAACAGGATAAGGTTTCTTCATTCCCAGCGGACTGCAGCCGCCTCTCACATATCCGGTAATCTTTGTGATATCCTTCACATGGATCATGTCCACTGTCTTCTCACCGACAGCCTTTGCAGCCGCCTTACGGTCAACTTCCTTTTCAATCGGAACTACAAAAACGAAATAACCGCCGCTCTTTCCTTCCATTACCAGAGTCTTAAAAGACTGGTCATAGGGAGCACCGATCTTATCCGCACTGTGGACCCCGTCAATAAATTCATCACATTCATAGGAGAACGCCTCATATTTAACCTTCTGTCTGTCCAGCATTCTCATTGCATTTGTCTTAGCTTCTTTTGCCATTTTTTCTCGCCTGTCCTTTCTGTCCTCTGGCATATATTGATTCCTCCATGTCTCTGTCCTGAGACTGCTCAAAACTCTGGTCTTGTCTCAGTTCCTGATTTCGCCTGTAAATCTGCTCAGTGCTTTCTTCATCAACCGTTTCTTCATCCTCTTCATCAGAAACCGGTTTGTTGATAGCAAACTGAATCAGCATACCCAGAACTGCAAATCCCACACTCATTCCCAGTCCATAGGGAATATCCGCCAGATTTCCAAGCTGCGCAAGGGAAACCCCTGCCATAATACCACCGATCAGACTTGTAGCCACGATCAGCACTTCCCTGCAGTATTTCACTGCCATGGAACCAAGAGCTACGCCGATCAGAATACATGCAAAAAATACTGCAGAGCTGGTAGGATGCAGGAAATAAATACTGGCCGCCCAGCCGATACCTGCTGCCAGGATAAACACACCTGCCTTATAGATCAGAAATGCGATCACTGCGAACACAACTCCCGCCGCCAGTGCCGCGATCAGCATTGTTGATTTCTCCTGTATTCCCATTGTATGTACAACCACCAGCGCAAGACCGCCGCCTACCAGAAAACCTCCCAGCATCATCCAGAAACGCAGAAGCCTGTATCCCAGAATACAGTTCAGCACTCCAAACACAAGAATCACTGCAAATATTACCATCATAAAACGGTTCACCAGATCTGAATCCATAAAACTCCCGGCAATACTCAGCGCATTTCCAAATATATCTGTCATATTAACCATAATTTTCAGTCACTCCTTTTAGTTATATATTTATAGCGTTCCTTATCATCAACTGACACATTTCTCTTAGAACCGCCGCACATCCTCGCGGGGCATTTATTTCAGTCGGAAATCAGACTACCACTGAGATAAGTTTATACAACTCACTGATAGAAGCGGGAGTCTTCTCAACTGAACTAAACCCGTCAGAACATGAAGTATAAGGTCTTCATATTGTCGATCACGCCGTAATGATAGGAAATCTGTGACAGCCCATGGACTTCCATATAATATTTTGCGATATCCTGGATATGATTACTGTCGATCAGATCCATATATGCCTCATCATAAGCCACCTGGCTGCCAAACTTAAAGCGTACCACCGCAGCATCACTGTCAATGCGCAGTCTGCACAGGTCATATACACTGCTCCAGTCATAGGTATCAAAACAGGCGCCGTTTCTCACATAGAAATTCATGTCAGTCGCTGTACACGCAGGAACAGGAAACTCATCAGAGGCCGTATAATTCTCCTCGTACTCCTGTGGGAACGGACACAGATAATCATAGATTGTTGTCTTATGCTCTGCCAACAGCGTGGCATTACCCTCCAGAAAGTCCGGCTGGTCCCCATTGGTGGCATCCACATAATAATACTGTCCGTTCAGCTCTACAATATTCCAGGCATGTCCCTGGGTACTGTTTGCAGCATCACCCTCCACATAAATACAGGGGATATCCAGACGCTCCAGCAGATACTGCACTGCTCCCGCATAGCCCGCACATACCGCCTGTTTCTTCCAGAAAGCTCCTGCTATACTCTGGTCATCATCAGAGATCACATATTCTGTATTGTCTATGACATAAGTATAAACAGTCATTACCTTCGTGTAATCATCAGCACCATCCGGAATCTGCGATAACACCTCCTGATACGCATTCTCCATAGCCTGCGTGATCTCCTGTCTCTGTTCCTCTGTATAAGTATATCCCGGAGAAAACTGACAGTAATCTCTGCCCGAATAAGTCGTCTTATAAACTTTCTCCCGGTTATGTACCCAGAACAGCTCCGGATGATCCTTCAGCACTGCATGATACACTCTGTCTATCTCATTATCTCCTGAGAGAGACAGATAAAATTTATCCTCAAAGCTTCTGATCCCCTCCAGGATCTCGCGGTAGCCTCTCTGTTCATTCTCATTAAGAAGGCCGAAATAATACTCCTGATGTCCTTCATCCGCCTGCGCTACCTCCTGTCTCTTAAGAGTCCTTACTTCCCCCGGTTCCTGCAAAGCTCTTCCGCCGATGATCAGTCCACCGGCCAGAAGCACCACCACAGGCACCATAAGAATCAGACGCAGCCCGGAAAATCTCTTTTTGCTCATTCAATAATCCTTCTTGGTTATTATTCTATAAGTCTGATATTACATTACTATTTCATTCTGTTTTGTCACATTTAGAATTGTTATTCGTTACTGTTCACTCCGTTCACAGTAACTGTTATTCTAATGTATCTTATTATAGCCCAGAACACTTCTCCTTGTAAACCGATAAAAATAAGTTAACACTATTTTATAATAAAAATTGTCCTTCTTACAAGATAAACATTGCATATTTCCAATTAAAGAGATACACTAAAAAGTAAGTATAACTGCTCTGTATCCCATCAGACAACAGGATGTCGGACAGACATATACAATTAACATATTGAGGGAGTATTGTAATAAATGAGCATCAAAATACCTATAGAAACTTCTGCCAGACATCTGCATATCTCGCAGGAAGATTTTGAAAAATTATTCGGAGAAGGAAGCAAACCACATTTTATCAAAGAATTAAGCCAGCCCGGACAATATCTGTGCCAGGAACGAGTGACTGTCAAAGGACCGAAAGGTACCTTCGAAAATATGGCACTTCTCGGTCCTTTCCGCAGCGACACGCAGGTAGAAATGTCCCTTACAGACACCAGAAAACTGGGGATTCCAAGCGTAATACGCCAGTCCGGTGATATCGAAGGAACTCCCGGCTGTATTTTATCCGGTCCATGCGGTGATATCGAAATCCCCAAGGGGGTCATCGTAGCCAAACGCCACATCCACATGACTCCAGATGAAGCACTTGCCCTGCATATCAAAGACAATGACGAAGTCTTCGTCCTGACCAAAAGCTACGGACGCGCACTTATCTACGCAGATGTAGTAGTCAGAGTCCACAGAAATTATCACCTGGCAATGCACGTAGACACTGATGAAGCCAACGCATTCAACAGCGATACAGAGCCTTACGGCGTGATCGTCAGGTTCTTTGACAGTAACTTCAACACAGATAAGTGGATAGAAGACGAACTGTCAGGGATACGCAGATAAAATCCGACTTACCCGGCTAAAATAGCAGACGAATATAAAAAGGTTCCACAGTAACATTCAATTGATGATACTGCGGAACCAATTTTAATGCGTTTCAGCCAGCCATTCTTTAATCGTTTTTTCCGTTTCACCAAGGATTCTTGCTATTCTTTCTACAGATTCTCCTTCCTGCGCAAGAGAAATAGCTATGCTTTTTGCTTTTTTTAATTCACCTTGCTTTTCACCAATCTGGATTCCCCGCTTTTCGCCAATCTTTTCATAAGTTGCCTGCAGTTTCTGTTCTTCTTCCTCTTTGTCATACTCAAATATACTCATGGCAATAACCTCCGCGCGGTTGACTCTGAGAAAATCCGCCAGGATTCCTTTCTGAATACATTCATCTACTGCTTCTTTTACAGCGGTATCCAGACTCATAGTCTCCGTATTTTTACGTACTTTTTCTACATATTGCGCATATTCTCCAAGAATCCTGCACTGCTCCATCAATTGTCTGTTACAGTCCCTGTTGATATTGATCGTAACTACCTTTAACTCCAGATTAGGCTCTCCCTGCTGGTTTTCATAAGATTCTGACAGGCAGTTCGTCCATTTGTCCGGCATTTTCCGCTTTCCGTTATAGAATACAATAAAATTCGGTGCCGGTAATTTCAGCAGTATTGATGAATACAGGGATTTCCTGTCCACTAATTTCTGATATTCACTGGATATATAAAACAAATCCCTCAATGGCATATTGGGATTGTAGGTTGACTGGTGTTCATACAGAAAAAGATTCGTATCAATGATAAACGCCAGATCATTCTTCATCCCCATATAGATTGCATTTTCCAGTGTAACAATCTCCAACTTCGTTTCATCTGTATACGCTGTTCCATTGATTGCATTATACAGAGATAACAGATTTCTTCTGTCAGAAAACAGTTTTCGGAATACTGTATCCTTGTAATTGCGGTTTGCAGTGACTTTTTTGTTCTTTCTTTTTGCCATAGACAATACCTCCTGTGTCAGCAGGAGTGTAAGAACATACTGCTCTTTTCCAAATTGTTCAGAACCCCTGCTTTTTTAATTTAATTAGAATTAAAAGCATGGATTTCTGAAATGAATTTAGAATATAAGACGGCAAAATGCCCTGAAACTTGAGAGAAATATGCTTTGATTTTATACTAGCATGCTTCTTCAGTAGTTTCAAGGCATTTTTGTAAAAATTGTCAGATGCCAAAAGCCCCGGACCGGGGTAGCTGTGCTGTACCAGTCTGAGGCTTTCAGAAATTGGATTTATAAAGTTTTTACATCAATCCAGATCAAAGAGCTGGCGTTGTTTTAGGTTGATGGGAGCCCAGGAGGTGCTGGTAACATCTTTTCCATACAATTTGATCGTACTGGTAACCTTTACATATACTTTACAATTCGACTTATACTCTCCAGAACTGTCTGTTTTTTTCAGATACTGTTCAATTGCTGGTACTGTGAAACCATAAGTATTGTTTTCTTCAAGGTGAAAAGTACCCTGCTTAGCTTCTATTTTAGCCTTTCCTTCCCCACAGGGAGTTAATGGTTCTGTCAATGGAGAAACTTTTTTATTTTTCAGTTCTTCCGGAACATCTGCTCCCGACAAACAAGTGCCTTTTTGCTCATCATCAATATACAGATTGACTGTCATCTGAGCAGGCGCACTGACTGTCAGGTCAGCACTGACCATATTGTAATCCTTTACTCTGAAATATAATTCCATATTTTTTTCCAGAACATTTCCATCTGCTGCAGTCTCTGTATTCCAGGAAGTCTGATCTGTCATGTAATATCTGACAGTCTCCTTTTGGGCATTCTCATTCAGGCTCTTGACGAAATCAACCTCCGGTTTTACTGCCGCAACATTTGCCGCTGCAACCATAGCGTTTACAAACAATTTCATTTCGTCCGAATCATGTACCCAGGAATGTCCGGCACCGGTATAGATCACATTTCCTTTACTGTAAAAATAGTAATTATTACGGACATCATTATAACTATTCGCATAGTAATCAACCTTCTGATTTTCGTTTTCTGCCTTTCGAGAACCGAGGCAATACCAGACAACAATATCATTTTCTCCATCACTGTCCTTGTCCTGTTCCAGTGCCAGCTGATAATACTGCATATGCGTTTTGGCAATTCTCATGGAATCATTTATTATATAAGGATATTGGGTGATTGCCCCATCATTTACCTTTGTTGCTTCAGTCACCAGATTTCCACCTGAACCCGCATCTATCCCATCTATCTGCCCATTCGTATATCCCTGTGTCTGTTTGTAGCTTTGCGCACAGGATCTGCCAAACCGATATGCAATATCTCCGGCAGATTTTTGCAATTCTGTGAAAGAAACACCACTGTTATATATAAGATCTTTTCCCTGCTTCAGTAAATCAGAAACTGTAGTACCATCTGTTAGCTTTGTTATATTTGTGATGCCATATCGATCCATACCTACAGTTTCACGAATCTTATTCATGGATACTCCCCAGTTTTGACCGTTTGTAATTGTTTCTTTTCCATTAAAATGGCTTATCAGCCAGTTATCATAGAGAAGAACATTTCCTTTTACCGTATTATGATCTTTATTGTAATTATAATTATATAAGGATGTTGTATCATGTGAAAAAATAACACTTTTACCAGCCTTTATAAACTCATCAATCGCCTCTACACCATTTTCAGGAATATTTTCATATACATCATCAAAACCAATAATGAGCATTTGTTTATCTTCCAGTATTTCTGCCGGAGTCTTGTTTTGATCATTTGTAAACTGAGATACAGTAAGTCTTGTCACAGTGTCTTTGCTGATATTAAAGTCTTCCAGATCTTTTACATAATTATAAATACCCTCTTGGTTTTCCAATTCCTGTTTTAAATCCCAGGTTCCGCTTGTATATCGTCCGTTGTTATTTTCTGAAGCAGCGCAGGTCTTTTCCGGAACAATCTGTAAAATGTTAATGTCTACTTTCTGCCCTGTATTATTCTTCTGTTTAGAATATCCTGTTACCGAAGTTTTTACATTGGAATTAGAATTATTTATAATTTCCAGCTTCCATGTAATAACCTTATAATAATCGGATGGAATTTTTCGGGTAAGCGTATATACCTCTCCTGCTTTCAGTTCATAACATTTATTCTCAGACTGTTTCAGAACATTTTGAGAAGAATCCCTGATCTCTATATACTTTCTCTGCTCCTCTGTTTCAGATAGGTTTCCGTCAAAATTCAGATCAAAATATAACTTACAGTCATATCTGGTACTTGCAGGTAATACAGCCGAGTCATTTTTTATACTGAACTGGCAGACTAATTCCCCATTCAAATAATTATAAGAAGAAATTGCAGTCCCCGATTCATCTTTTATTTCCTTTCCGGTCGCATGACCATCCCGCGGTGCTTCCGGTGGTTTTCCACCTGCTGTAAACTGGATCTCCGGTTTTGCCAGCGTGGTATAAAAGCTGATTTTGTTCTGATTCTCCCTCAACTGCGAAACAGACATTACATTGTCATAAGAAATTGCCTCACTTAAAAATTTGTACATATAAGAAGAATTATCCACTTTATCCATATTGACAGAATCTCCACTAATCAGATCATTTCCAAGTACAACCGGGTATCCGCTTCTTACAAAATTCATCAGATCATGGTACTGCTGCAAGGTAATATCATTCCCGGAACCTCTGAATGAATTTGTAGGAGACTCAATATTCATATCTTCACCAGTAAAATCCTGTGGATATAATCCCATCAATTTATAGGTCTTATCTGTGGCCTCTTTCAAGCCACCTACATGAGTATATAAAGATCCATTATCCCCCACAGTGTCATTTACATTAGCAATACCCTGATCGTATTTATCGCCAATATATATCAGATCATATTTCGAACAAATGTCATCGATATGTCCCACATATTCTGAAGAAGTCATCCGTTTCACTGTAACAGTAGTGGGAATATCCGGCGCATAAGAAAAACTGATTTCTGCTGCTGATGCATTATACTGGCCTGATGTATTTACTGAAGCTTCAACTTCAACCTTTACAGCTTGTACATTATCAACCGGCTTATTAAAATAAACTGTCTTGGCACTGTCGTCACTTACATCTGAATAACTAAAATCTTTCTCCACTGGTGTTGTATTGATTTTATTAGCATCAGGATTATTGCTGTCGTAGTTACTACTATAAAAAGTAAGTTTAACCTTTTGAAACTTTCCATTTTGTGTTCCATTCGTTGTATATTTACGAGGAGTATATTTAAATTTGTTTATAGTTTGTTGATTTTCAAAATTTACGACAAACCAATGCTTAGCACCAGGATGGCTCTTCACCAACTGACTTCCGGTCTGCTTCGTTCCGCTCCAGTTACTGTGCCAGATGGTATCTGTCTTTCCATCATACGCATTTGTAAATGGAGTTTTCTCCTTCGCAGTTTCCTCGCAACAAGAAGAACCTCCGGTTATGACCGCTTTCGTTTCCACCCCTGTATCACTCTTTATCCAACTCAAAACCTCGGATTCGTCCAGATGGCTGTTATCCGATTTTGCAGGATCTATCTCCAGAACAGATATGTCAGATTTTTCATTAATTTGTCTTCTGTATTGATAATTAATAATATATTCTATAACACGCGCCTGGCTAAGTTTCGTACTCAATGGATCTATTTTTTTTCCGGTATTATCACTTTCCAGCCCCCTGTATCTGTTTTCACTGTCCACATAATCCAGAATTTCTTCAAATCCCCCTGCTTCCGTTGAATCCGAAAAAGTATTCCCCTCATCCTTAGAATAAAAAACAGTATTGAAATTCTTACTGATCAGATCTGATATATTCTCCTGCTGAAAAGTATTTTTAAAGAAATATATACAAGTATTCACATAATGACCATCTGCGTCAGTATCTTTTATTACCTCTGATACAGCCTGTTTCAGAGCATTATCTTCACTTCCTGTATTAACTTTCGCCGCATTGATGATACAAGGAATACTTTTACTGATATTCGCACTGTTATAAATCTTCTGAAATCCGATTTTATTGATATTTCCATTCACATAGATCAGGTCATATTCCGATAATGGATTATTTATATCTGCGGAGTTTGTATCTCCGGCTGAAAATGCCGCCTGTTCATCGGATGAATCTGTAAATTCTTCTTCATCGGATCCATCCTGAAAATCTGCTGTAACTGAATTGTCAGACTCAGATTCAACATCCAGAGTACTGCTATCACTGATTTCTTTCTCAATAGACACTAACTCAACTCCGGCCTCGCTGACCATTGGATCTACTTCTGAAGTATCTCCTTCATTCTGAGCTGCTGCCTGATTTTCTGTATGGGCTACGTTTGTATCCTGAGTGTCGGTATTTTGCTCATCAGAGGTATTGTCTGTCTGCACGTCATCCAACTGGTTATCTTCTGTCTGAGAGTTATCTGCCTGTACATCATCTGAGTTTACGCTGGTATCTGCTGATGAATGATCGGAACCAGTGTTTTTATTAAACTCATCTGCCGTTATGGTAGTTACCTCGATTTTAAAGGCATCAAACTGTTTCCTTTCATCACTTCCCTCTTCACCCGGTTCCAGATGGAATACATACTGCTTAAACCAGTCATGGTTTGTATATCCCCCCTGATAATACATATGATCTACTTCCACAGTCTGTTCTGGGGCAGTATCATCAGGTATGAAGTCGTAATTTCCTGTACCCGGAGTTAATTTATACTCTGCATCGGAAATATAATGTGTTGCTGTTTTTCCATCATTTTCAACGACTGGTATATAGACATCCTGATTCTGCGGATAAGACGGAACATACCATCCAAAATACCGGTATGGAAGCTGTTCGCCTGTGCCTGCACTGCTATCCTCTGAACTGACAGATTTTTTACAGCAGAAATAAGCCTGGCTCACCTTATAATAGTAATTATATCCCAACAGTGTCGTTGGAATTTCACGTATATCTTCGTAGGAAACAGGCTGACGCTGAGTGACTATGGAAATCGGATTTTTGGCAGTATTTCCGTTTTCATCTACAGTCCAGTACCAGTACTGGTTATCCTGAAAAGTGATATTTTTTTCTCTTGCCTCAGATGTGGTTGCCGGAATCGGAGTAAAAGTTCCATTTTGTATAGCATCTGCATTAGCATTTGCGCAGGCAACAATTTTATTCATGTCACTGATCAAGGTATACTTATAATAAGGGTATTGATCGATAGTCACACCGTAGTATACTTTGGGATTTGCAGATGTGCCAATCAAAGGATCTTCTTCAGTTGCTTTATTTCCGTTTGCGTCTATTATATCATTCCCATTTGCATCTTTCTTTGTGGTCTGACTATAATTGATAATCGGTGTTATTTTATCGTTTTCTACTGATGCGGCATTCTGCGCAGGATCAGCATCAGCCTGGGCTGCGGCATTTGCATCTGCACTGAAATCTGTTCCTGCATCTGTAACAGAATTGAAATCTGTATCCGCAGAAGCAGTATCTGCTGCCTGTGCCTGAGAAATGTCGCTGTTTTCAATATTGCCATCCGCACTATCTGATATTCCGTCTGAAAAATCCCCTGTGGAAAAGGCGTCCGCAGAAGAAGAATCCGCAGTCTGTGAAGCCTGACTTCCATCAGAAGAAACATCCGGCTGTGTATCTGCCTGAGTGTTTGCATCTACTGTATTATCTGCGTCTGCCTCATTGATACTGGAGAACTCATCATTGCCATCAGAAAATGATTTTGCATTTACAGCTCTGGTATTTGTGTTATCGGGAATTTTAACTGCCAGTTTTTCATCATCAGAAGGCAGAGCTGGATTTTCTCCCGGAAATGTATAGTTGCCATTCTGAATATTCTGAACAATTTCCTCTGTCAGGTCGCTGTATACATTTTCATAATAACCATAATTGCCTTTACTGTAATCATACTCTTTCAGGATTGAATTATTATTTATTTTATTGTGATTTGCATCAAAAGCCTGATTCACAGTATTATTATCCACTTCCTGAAATTCCAGAAAATATGGTGCATCTGCCGTATTATTGTCCGCATAGTAGAAATTCTGGATATTCTCGCGGTATTTCTCCGGCTTTGCTTTATCGTCATTATCATCCTGACGTATTGGGTAATATTGCTGTTCCTGTTTGGTATAATCACCGGTTCCGGCTGTGTTTTCACGATAATTTCCCTTTATCTTAACAGTATCTGTCCTGCTGTTTCCGCTGCCATCTATCTTCTGAAAATTTATTTTCTGCCATTTTTCTGTATCATCACTGTCACTCAGAAAATATTTCTCCTGATATTCACTGTAGGAAAGAGGATAATTTTCTTCAGAATCTGTAGTATTTCCCGCCTGATAACTGCTACTCTGAATATTCTTTATCCCTGTATCTGCACCTGAAAGTGTCCCATCTGCAGCAGTCTTCATGTTTGTTGCAAATTCTTTACGCAGTTCCTCAGTCGGCAGTTTTTTTAAGCCTTCTTCAAGAGTCTTGAAGTTTATTGTTTCTTCTTTTTCTTCGTTATTTTCTTTATATTTGTAAGTATAGGAGTAAAGCTTCACATACGGCTCCTGCCCGGATACGTAATAACCGATCTCCGCTTCATCTTTACGATCAACAATCTCCAGTATTTTAAAAGGCTTCTCAGCAGTTGTATCATTTACAATCTGCTCGATACCGGGCATCATAGCCGGAGATGCCTGTACGGAGATGCTGGACTGAAGCAGAGCTCCAACCCCAAGGATGCCTGCCAGGGCAACTGCTGTACCTGATGCCACTATTTTTTTATGCCTGATCTTCATCATGTATGTTATTCTCCTTGATGTATAATTATGATGTTATCTTATAATTCAACTTTTCCTTTTCCCACAGAAAAAAACACTTTCGTTTTCTCTTAGCGTACATTGCTTCAGAGGATTGCTATAAGTACAAGATTATCATAAATCCCGGACAACTTCAATGAAAGAGATGTCAGAAAATGTGAAAAATTTATCGCCTGACATATCTGCTGACGATGTATCTTTACCATAAAAGTAATATGGTAATACCCCTGACGATCCCTGAAAAAAGCCACAGGCTGGATGAACCAGTCTGTGGCTTTTTTGTAACCTGCCTATCTTCTGTCTGCACCGCTTTTCTTATAGTAGCGTTCCTTACTCTGATACATTCTTGCATCTGCAGCTTTTGAGATTTCATATGCACTACCCCAGTTTCTCTCTGTGCTGAAAACCCATCCGTACGAAACAGTCATTGAATCAACAAACTTTCCATGCCAGTTTGCCACATTGGAGTCGAAGCCATGTATCAGCTCTTCCACCTGGTTTGCTTTCCCTCTGCAGTATTGGGAGTAACATCCTGGCACATGGTCAGCGATTTATCCTTAAGCATAGGCTTAAAATACTCCATCTGCGTACCGGAATCAAAATTATAGCCAAAATACCTGGGCGCAGAACCACTGTAAATAGTTCCCTGATCATCAAACAGATGTATCTCATCAACGGCCATTAATTTTGCTATTTTCTGCAGCTCCTTCACATCATATTCTACCGCCGGATCAGCATCAATCATATATGACACAGCTTTAGCCCTTACAATATAATCGTCCTTTAACGATTCAATCAGCTCGTTCCTGCTCTCATCATTTTTATCAAGCACAGTAATCACACGATCAAGAAGCACCTTTGATGTTCTATGGGCATTTTTGTCATTAACATATTTCAGGATGCTCGCTTCAAGGAGTAAGGCAATCACAATTATCATAATAGATAAAATTATAATTTTTTTCTTCTTCATATTTCCCGTTCCTTTGTCAGATATGTGGTTTTAGTGTAGCAAACGGCAGATGGGATGTCAACCTGGGAAGATGAAGAAGCCACAGATTGGTGATTTCCAGTCTGTGGCCTAATTAGATTTATCAAACGGATATTCTCAAAATGCTTTAAGATCTTTAATAGTTTTCAAAGGCTTCTACAATTTTCTGCATATCGTCCGTGTTAAAGCGCTCATCACAGCTGACAGACATGATATGGGAATAAATATATTGAGCTCCTGGATAGTCTTCAACCTTTACAAAAGGTGGTACAGGCCAGTATACTTTAGGCGGAATGTGCCTGTCTGCCAGATGCTTGATAAGGGCGCCCCGGTTTTCCACAAAGAAAGGGAAAAACATAGGACAGATATCATCTGAAAGATAAGGAAATACCGGGCGGATATCGGAGCGTTCCGGCAGGTGTTCCAGAAGGTAACGGTAATTTTCCTGGCGTTTACGGATCGCATTCCGGAATGGATAATGAAGAATCGTTTTAAGGGAAGCTTCATCCCCTTCCTGGATATCGAAAATTTCACGAAGCATAAATTCCGCTTTCCAGAAAACATCATTGCCTTCTTTATTATAGTCCTCATTTCCTGTATGCTCGTAGGTCTCTCGGGATTGAAGAGCCTGATCTCTAAGGGAAAACTGGTCTTTATTGATAGGAATAGGTTTTACGCCAAAAGTGCCCTTTCGCTTGATGGCAAGACCACCGGAGGCAACACCCATCCATTTTCGGAGACTGACGGCAATATAGTCAGCATCCGGACAGGCCGGCAATGGAGAAAATGCTGTATGGGTAGTATCCACTATTACAGAAACGCCACTGGCTTTACATTTTTTGACAAAGTTCTCATCATAGGTAGGATAACCATAGTATCCACAGACAAGGAGAACACTGATCTGCGGGATCATCTCTTCCTCAAACACAGGGGAAAGATTTTTGTCAAAATCATAATAATGAATTTCATATCCTGCTTTTACAAAGCAGCCCAGAACTGTTTCGCAGTCATAGGAAGGCAGATATGCCACACGCTTTTGACCTGTTAACATCAGATCCCTCAGACAGTAATAAATGGCACAACGGCCGGACATTAGATGAGCGGTGTCCCCGGGATCAGGGCAGGTATGCTCCACATAGTTGTTTGGCTCAGAGCCAACAGGTTGATAGGGGAAAAAGCCTCCAATTTCCATAGTAAAAACCTCCTTTAAGTGACATGCTCTCGCCACTTAAATCTTACAGATTTTGAAGTGGGAGCTTCCTGCTCAATTGCCCTTCAGGGCAAAGCTAAAACAGGCTATCCCCGCGTGTCCCGCGGTTCTT
>OGIO01001898.1_pt1 | contig 14780 bp, 10 predicted proteins | sample 1571841 | NCBI WGS metagenome assembly OGIO01 (sample SAMEA2582111, study PRJEB24529) | metagenome | biome: Human gut stool | place: China | collected 2011
AGGTGACTTAGCATGAAGTCGTGCATCGGCGAGCCGATGGTGCATCCCCTTGTTTCATAAAGATTCCAGTAGGCGGCCTGTGTTTTTTCTTCGTCTGTCAACAGGGCCAGCAGTTCGGCGTACACTTTTTCCGCCCGGGCATCCTCGCCTGCCTCCTCCAACACTTCCCAATAGCGGAAGAGTTCGGATTTAGACAACCCACCCTTTTCGTAACGGCTGTGCAGGGCGGAAAGATTGTTTTGTTCGTCGAAACCTTGTTCTACACGGGCAATAAAGGCTTCCAGACCGTCTCCGCCGACTAAGCGGTGTTGCATACTACCGTCCGGGCGGATCATCAGGAAAGTGGGATAGGCGTGCACTTCGAATTTTTTTGCCAGTTCTACGCCCGCACCTTTTTCCATGTCGTATTTCACGCATACGAAGCGGGGATTGAAATAATCACCTGCCGCTTTTTGCGGGAACACTTTATCCGCCATATTCTTACACGGACCGCACCAGGAGGTGTAACAGTCCATAAAAACCAGTTTATTTTCGCTTTTCGCCTGTTTTAAAGCTTCTTCGAATGTAATATCCCGAAAGTTCACGCCCTCCTGGGCCATCGATGCGCTCCAGGCCAACAGTCCAAGGAGCAAGGTGTAAATGTGTTTCATGTCTTTGGTATTTATTTTTATCTTGTATCTTATTATTTCAAATCTCTATAATCGATATGTTGCATATATTTTGCATTTGTTTTCATAGTTGAATACTTTACTCAATCTTCTTCCTTGTACCCCAGTCCCAAAGATGGATATCTATTTCTTTCACTATAAAATCTTGGAAATAATTGACATACCGGTCATAATTATCCCAATCTTCTTCTGCTATTTTCTTTTTGAAGCTATCCACCTCTGCATGGGTGTCTTCAAAATAAATATCAAAATAGATTTGTTTTCCTCTTGTTGGAATACCAGATACTTCGACATAAAAAAGATCTAATCCATCTATATAAGATAATCCTTCTTTATCAATCCATGGACTTGATCTATGAAGAACAGCGGATTTTATCGGCAATACTTTCCTAAATGCCTCAATAACCTCTTTAGCCGGTTTCCCTACAAATTTATCCTTTGGTTCCAGAAAGGTATGTTGCAAATATCTCAAAGTATCCTCAATACTTTTACATTCGGACAAGGATTCAAAATGCTGTGCGTATGTTCCTGTGACAAAAAGAAAGAACAAAAAACTGACTAATAAATTCTTTTTCATATCCATAATTATTTACATATTAAAGGTGCATAAACTACATTCCCTTTTTTATCTTTTCCTTTTTCTACCCGATAAACTTCATTCTTTTTTGTTTCCGGGTTATATTTCGTTACCGCAATGCCTTTTCCGAATTCCTCAATAACGGCACATAAACGGTAAATTTGCATTATTTCAGACGAGAAATTTTTATAAGTGGATTCCATCGTTTTTAAAATTTTATCACACTCTCCCCCACTTTTAAAATCATGTGTCACAGGATCGATTTCATTTTTAAGAGCTTGATATAAATTCCCTCCTGCCTCCGGTTCGTAAGCATATAAAGAATAATAGGATTTATCTTCATGATTATAAACAAAAGTGGCCTGATAGTTATTCTCTTCCCGCATCATTTCTGCCGTAAATAACAAGTCCTGCGCAGAAGGAGGTGAGCCGTTGGGATGATTGTGAACCTGGGCTGCCACATAGTTAGAGGAATAAGTTTGTATGACATTATCTTCCGTACCATGGAAAACTTCAGTCAGAACTCGGGTATGGTCTTCATCCTCATAATCGATCAATAAAGTTGCATGCTCATCTTTCGGATCTTTGGCAACTTCATCCAGATAAGTTTTAAAAGAGATATAGGTATTTATTCCAAGGGTTGTATCTTTAATGGAGCTCAGACTTTCCCATAGTTCCACGCTTTCTTGTTGTATTTGCTTACTCATCGCACTATTGTCTTTTAGCGGTTCTTTGAAAGAAGAAGGCTGCGTTGGAGTAGAAGCTCCACTACCTCTTCCTCCGCTACTACCGCCTGTTCCTCCGCTTTCTCCTGTGGAACTACCGCCACTTACTGTGTAAGGTTTGAATTCGAAAGTGTATTGAATGGAAAGTTCAAAACCCTGTACAATTAAAGCTTGTCTTATCTCAAACATCAATTGATCGATGAAAACATTAACGCTATATGAAGGCAACTTATTTTCCGGAATGGAAATAATCATGGTTAAAAATCTATGCTGGCATGGATTATCTAGGTCTCTGATGCCAAGTCTTTTAAGCGATTCTTCAATTACCCTGATTAATAAATCAGGGTGCATTCCTATAACGGCATCTGTCCTTCCTCCTACATATTCGGACTCATAGCGCATACAAATTTCCAGTATATTTACGGTTGCTTTCGTGTGTATGAAGCCGTCCGGAAAGTCTTCGGGGGAAAGGGGGAGGATTTTGTTGTCCAGCAGTTCGGCGTAGAGGAGCAGTTCGGGGTCGACGTTCCATCCTTTGTCCTGTAAATGTTTAAAGGGCATGGAGTAGGTGTAGCGTTCGGTGAAGGGTATGTCACGGTTGATTGTCGGGGCGTCTATGTCTATGGGTGTTCCGAGGGAGCCGTCGAAGGTGACCGTGCCGTCTTCTGCACAAGTAGCTCCGGCAGGAAGGTAAACGGCACCTTCGATGGTCGGACCGGACGGGGAGCAATACGGGATGATGTAGCATAAACCGTAAGCCGAGTGGGTGGCGAAGCGCACTTCCTCATAGACGGGAGTGCGGTCGGACAGGACTTCGGTATAGCGGTCGTAGGCAGCACCGTCGGCTTGCAGCTGTTCCTGTAACAGCAAGGCATAACGATTTGTGACATCCGCCGGAAAGGCAGGGCCAGGCCTCGGCGGGAATTCTTCCTCCGCGCAGCTTTGCCCCAGGAGGGCAAAGCCGGCGAGAAAGAGTACGGCAATCAGTTTTAAATGTGTTTTCATGTATTTATCGGTTCAGGGGTTCGGAGTTTATAGTTTTTCCAGCTGTGCATCCAGGTCATTACTGTCATGACCGGAGAAGATGATACCTCCGTCCGGGCCGATAAGCAAGAAAGTCGGGATGGAGGTGATTTTGTATGCTTTCCCGATGGCGCGGGAGAAAGAGGGCGTAGCGCAATATTGCTGCCAGGGCAGTTTCTCTTCATCCGTAGCCTTGCGCCAGTCGCTATCGTTTTTATCGAGAGAGACACTGATGAACTCTATTTTTTCCCGGTTGGCTTCGTAGACCTTGCGCAAATGCGGGAAGCTGGCACGGCAGGGACCGCACCATGATGCCCAGAAGTCGATCAGGGTGTAGCGTCCCGGGGTAGTTCCCAGACGGAGGGTATCGCCCTGGAGATTGTATACTTCTCCTCCGGCAAACGGTTTGCCTTGTGTGTAAGCCGAAGCGGCACGGTAATCTTCGCGGAATTTCCGGAGGGCCGGCAATGTGTCGGTATAGCCGGCAAAAAGTGCTGTCACGGCGTCAAGATCGGCTTGGGTGTAGGTAAACGGTTCCATTTCTAACATTTCGGCTAAATGTAGGTTGACACTTAAATGGCGGTTGGCGGCGATAAATTCGTGGGTAGCCTGACGCAGTTCGCTGCGCATCGCGGCAATGGCTTTTGCGTCCGGTTCGCGTTTTTCCTCCCACGCAGCGCGTTCTTCCCGGCGGAGGCGGTATTGCAAATCCAGGGTTGCACGGCGGTAACGGTCGAAAACGTCATGGGCGGCGGAGCCTTTCAGGGTGTAATTGTTTTCGCGGCGGATGTCGTAGCGCCAAAACGATTGCGGAAGGCTGTCGATATGAGGGGTCGAGAAGGTCAGGTCCCCGTTTTCAATAAAGATATTGGCTTCCACATATTTTACGGCATTTTCTTCCTGAATACCCTTGCGTTCGGCAATACCGTTATTGTTCATGCTCAACCGCGCGTAAACTGCACCGATAGGCAACTGCCCCTTTAGTTCGAATTTGCCGTTGATGATATAACCTTCGATTGGCTCAATGGTACGGTTGTCCACCTGCAGGTCGACTTCGGTGCTGTCCATAGCTCCCGGCACAGTGCCATGTAATACGAAATGATCTGCCGGGGTGTGGCTGCAGGCAGCCAGTAAGGGGAGGATAATTATAGAATAAATTCGTTTCATTGTTTTTAATTTTTAAAGAATAGATACAATTTCCTGTAAGTTTGTGAGGACTATCTTAGTATTTCTTCCAACTCGATACTGATTTCCTCGGGCGAGAAGGTGTTGCACACGACTTGTCCTTTGTCGTCGATGAGAATCAGGTTAGGAATGCTGTTGATGTTGTAGCGCAAGGTCAGTTGTTCGTATCCCCTGTTGCCCGCGATGAATTGCGGCCAGGGCATTTTTTCCTCTTCGAGGGCTTTTTGCCAGTCTTCTTTTTTCGAATCGAGCGAAATGCTGATCACATCGAACCGGTCGCGGTCATATTTGTCATAGAGGGTTTTCACGGCGGGGATGGCGGCACGGCAGGGACCGCACCATGAAGCCCAGCAATCGATCAGCATGACATGTCCCGGGCGGATGTGTGCGGATAGGAGGGTGGTATCGAAAGTGGGTGTATGGAGCGGAACATCCGGATAATGGATGTCCTTGCAGAAATAGCGGGCCTGTTCGGCTTGCCGGCAGAAACGGGCTGCGCGGGCGGTGTCGCTGATATGGCAGTTCCGGGCGAGGATTTCTTCCAGATCCGTGGCAGGTACGGAGAACGATTTTGAAATCATTTCACCGGCAACGTACAGGGCAAGCGGTGATTGCCGATGGCTGCGGATAAAGGCCATACGGTCGGCATGCAGCCGTCCGGCCGCTTCTTTTCTTAAACGATAGGATTCGGTGTAGAGGCGGTGGTATTCTTCCGGGGTATACTTGTCCGGGGTCGCCATCCTGTCCCAATTCAGTGTGCTCAGAACACTGTTGTATTTATGATATTCCAGTTCATTGGCATGTACGGTCTGCCGGTAATCCATGTAATCTTTTTGGAGAGTGCCGCCCACTACTTCCGTCAGCAGTTCCCGGTCGTCGGGGCCGTACTCGCTGATGTAGTACAGGCTGTCGAAATGCGGGGTACGGATTTCGATAGCGGAATGGTCGAGGAACAGGCGGGTCCCGAGGGAGCGGCTCTGTTTCTTGTTACTGACGATGTCCTTGTTGCTGATCCAAAGATGGCACATTACCGGTGCGTCAACGTTTCCGATCAATTCAAAGCGGCCGTTTTTCACGGTATCTGCGGCAAGCAGCTGCTCGTCTTTATTACGGGTCTCGGCATTCAACAGGCGGACGGTCATGCCGTCCTGTAATCCGGGAAAACTGCCCCGGATGATGTATTGATCTGCCTGGTTGGCGCAACTCAGGCACACTAGGCAAAGTAAAATGGATAGGTAAAATTTCATGTTATGATGTTTTTAAAAGCATATAAACGCGAGAGTGCCGATACACTCTCGCGTCGTTCATATCATCCGGATATTAATCCACGGCATCACGGACGTAGCGCACACTCATGTGTTTCGGATAATTGGTTTCGTAATTTGAATCCACGATTCTTGTTATTCCTCGTTCGATTTGGGAAGAGCGGAAAGAAATCTTACGATAATAAGCATCCGGAAATGGAGTTTCATTTTTCTCTTCCGTAGCCGTCCAGAAATAACCGAACTCTCTCCAGTGCCGGAAGCGTAGCGCGGCTGGTCGACCCGTTACAATGGCATATCCACCGAAAGGCAATGCAATACCCGTCCCCGTTATATCCTGTTGCAGCAAAGTGCCTTCCTCTGTTCCGCGGAATCCCGTGGCATCGGCATCTCCCTGCGACATGCCCATTGCCCGTTCCAGTTTTTTCCAATCCTCGTCGGTAGGCAGGCGCCAGCCTTCCGGAGCATTGGCTTTTGCCTCCTCATAGGAATAAAGATTCCCGTATCTGTCCCATTCCTCCGGAGTCAAGTCTTCACAATCTTTAATTAAATCATCTGTATAACCATATTGGTTGATATAAGTCAATTCATAATAAGGGGTGCCTTCCTTGAAATTGGAGGTCATCCAATCCAATCCGGCATAACGTACCCATTCGTACGTGTTTTCTCCGATGGTTACCATCCCTGTTTTTTCTGGTTTTATGACTGGCAAGTTGTTGTCATCATCGTTGCACCCGATAGCTACGACGAGTAAAGCAACCGATATATAGGAAATAATCTTTTTCATACGCTTATTTATTTAAAATATGAATCCCATGTCGGCAATGATTTTTTGCATAATTGTGTATTTTTCACGAACTAACGGATAGTCTTCGTACATTTCCATGAATTTTTCTTCCGGAGTGCCTAATACAGCTTTTACGAAATCCTCCAAATCATAGCTTGCACTCCAAGGAAAGTCACAAAAATAATTATCAAACCGAATAAAACCGCATTGGTTGGCAATGTCTTCACAATAGGCGTTGATACCATCTTCATCGCCTTCTGCTTCAAGTGCATTATACTTGTCCCAAAAATCTGCATCAAAATCCGCATACACTTTATAATACCATTTATCGCTAATTAACTCAAAGGGTTCTGTCGCCTCGTCATTGAGCGTACTCAATTTACTTTTGACATATGACTGGAAAATAGCGATACAATGCGTGGCATAGTCCTCTTCGGTTTCCAGTTTGAGAATCGGCTCCATGCTGAGTGCCATTGTCCGCATACCGATATAATATTTCAAAATACCCTTGCGATATGTGTCAGGATCCCTCCCGTATATGGTGTTTACCATCAGAAACGAATAGGGACGTACCGCCTGTCCCAAGTGCGGAAGGATGTATTTGCTGACAAATTCCACAGCTTTTTCTTTTTCCTGTTTAGTTTGGAGATAGGTCAATGCGGGAGCGTCATCAAATGAAGTCATCGAATAGCCGAGGTCCACGGTTTCCGTGTACCAGCGCGGATTCCCATCCTCAAACGTGCCCCTCTGCTCGTGGCGCAGGGTATCGTTGAAGAGCAAATGTACCCCTGTCTCTTCGTAAAATTCACGTCTCATGACCGATTCCGGGTCGGTGGCCGTTGCCGGCACCGTAAAGTAGTCGTCATTCGCCCCGGTGGGCTCTAATGCGTCTTCTTTCGTACAAGCTCCCAAAAGGAGGGAAAGAAATAAGAAGTAATATATCTTGTTCATCTTCTGTTCAATTAATGGTGTATGTTTTATTCCTCTGGCGTTTCATCGCCTCCGATAGTCTCTACCGGTTGCCGTTCCGGACGTTCGTTTCGACTCAATGTGTTCTGAAATTCGGTTACTTCGTGCGGTAGGGCAAGGGTATAGGCTTTGTCGTATTCTTTAAGTTCATATACCCGTTGTTTGTATGCGATATCTTCTCCTAAGTCTCTATCGTATTTGTAATCGCGATAAATGTGCCGGATGACTTTAGACCAGGGGTATTTCGTGCATACGGTGTAGCGGCGAAGGTCGTACCAGCGGTGTCCTTCCAGACACAACTCACGTTGGCGTTCCTCACGGATCAGATCGATCAAATCGTTACCGGTAGCGCTCACGACAGGCGGAACGGCAAAGCGTTTCGCCTGTAACAATCCGATCATCTCCCGGGCTTTCTCTTCGTCTTCGTCCAATGCGGCGGCTTCTGCCAGGTTCAGGTAAGCCTCTGCTGTCCGGAAGAGGAAGTTCTCGGAAACCGTGCATTTGGCACTAGGGTGGTCTTTACTGTCCCAACGTACTTTCTGAAGGATATAATAACTTCCCTCTTTTTTGATGTAATGTTGTTTCCGCAAATCGTTGTCATCGAAAGCAGCGATCAAATCGTCCGAAATGTAAAAGGGACGTTCGTCATCATAGTGTCTTCTGCCTTCGGATCCCATCATGCCTGTCGACAACTGGTGGCCTCCCATGGAGAAGATGACCTCGGGCAAGGATTTGTTCAGGAAATTTCCCGCTTCGTCATTGAATGTATTCAAGTCCCCCAATGCATTGTTGCGGCTAAGAACATCCTCGGCATATTTCCGGGCGTTCTTGTAATCCTGCATATAGAGGTGCACGCGACTCATAAGCAAATAAGTGGCTGTCAGGTCGGCATGGTAAATGGAGACCGTTTCCGTTTGTTTGAGGCAGGCTTCCGCTTCTTCCAAATCGTCGATAATCTGCCCGTACACTTCCTCCAGGGTACTCATTTCGTACTCCTTGTCTTCGATGTAGGAGGTCAGTTTTAACGGTATGCCCGGCGTTGTTGCCGCTTTTGCCGGTTCGTAGGGGGCGGCATACAGGTTCACCAGCGTGAAATAGTATAGTGCGCGCAGGAAATGGCTTTCGCCTTCAATCCGGATTTTGTCGGCCTCCTCGCGTTTGTTTCGGGCAGTGACGTTTCCCAGCTCGTCCAAAACCATGTTGGTGGTGTTGATATACTTGTACGTCTTTTTCCAGCATTCGTTTTCCGTCCCGATAGCCGTTTCCAAGGAGTTGATTCCTACCGAACGTTGCCAGGTGAAATAACCGAATATATCTTCCGAGCTGAGCATGGAATTAATGGCTCTTGTATTCGTCGAATGGTTTTGTTGGATTTCGTCCGACATTGTATGGATGAATGTATTGTATGGCTGTGGCGCGCTGTAATTGTAAGCTTCATAGAAGCCGACGGGTAGATAGGCATCTCCCAGCAACAGTTCGTTTAAATCCGCCGCCGTCTCTACCTTCGACAAATCTTGCGAATAGTCGGAGAGGAAATTGGAGCAAGCAGTCAGAAATGAGGCGATGATTATTGTGCATAAAATATTTCTCATAACCGGTTGTTTTAAAATGAAACACTCAAACTAAAGGAATAAGTCGGACGGTCGGACAGGGAGACTTCCGTGAATCCCTGGGTCGGCGTCTGTCCTTTCAATTTCTTGGAAGAAATGGTGAACAGATTGGTTCCCGAGAGGGAAAGCGCCAGACGGGTCATTCGCAATTGGGACAGAATGCGTTCTCCGAATTCGTAGGTCACCATCAGATTGTTGCATTTCAGGTAATTGCCGCTAACCACTCGCAAGTCCGAATAATCGTACATCTTCCATAGACTGGAAGCAAAGGGTTGCACATTGTAATAAGAGTTTTGTGACCAATGCTCATTGTAAGTATGATAGTAAGGTTCAAATTGTCCGATGACTACGGGAATGTTCGTATGTTTTTCGTCTCCGGGATTCTGCCAGCGGTCCAACAATTCGCGGCGCAGGTTGCTTTCAGGAGCAATCAGGTTGGAACGGTACATTTGAAACAGACGGACTTTTGCTCCCAGGCTGTAAGCGAAAGTACCGCTCAACCGGATATTTTTGTACCTTAGGTTTGTTGTCAGGCTGCCGGACATATAGGGTTCGCGGCGTCCCGATGCAGTCAGTACTTTTCTGAAAGTGTCGTATTTGCTCAAGCCATCCAGTTTGTGCTGGTATTCTTTGTAATCGTCGAATACCGGTCCTCCGCTCAATGGGCTCAAACCTACGAATTTATAGGAATAGAACGTATTGACGGCCTTATTCTTCACTACGACCGTACCGTTGAGGAAATCCAGATAATCATAGGTTTGGGCATCCGGATCGTTCTTTACTTTGTTGTAATCCTTGGAGAAGGAGGTGGACAATGTCCAGTGCCAGTCTTTCGTGCGGATGGGATTGAGTGTCACGTCGACGCCGAAGCCTTTGTTTTCAATATCTCCGCCGTTGATGGCATATGAATCGACACCGTTCATGCTGACAACCTCTTTCGTCATGAAAGCATCCTTCGTCCGTTTGTAGTAATATTCCGTCTCCACCGAAATCCGCTTGTCCAACAAAATGAAGGTCAATCCGGTATTGAATGATTTCGTCTTTTCCCATTTTAAATTGGGGTTGGGGATTTGGTCGACCGTTGCCGTCATTTCTCCATAATAAGGGTCAAGCGGGTTTTTCTTCATTAGCAATACCGGAGATACGGAGGAGAGCATATTCCCCTGATAACCGAAAGAGGCTTTCAGACTCAAATAGTTCAACCAGTTGCGTTGTTTGATGAACGAGTGTTCCGAAAGATTGTAATTTCCCGATACCGACCAAATGGGCAGAAATTTGTCGTTGCTTTTATCTCCGAAACGATTGGAGCCGTCGGTACGTCCGTTTACATTCAGCGTGAAATAATTGTAGTAACTGTATGCCAAGGTTAGATACCCTGAAACCATATTGCTCAAGTCATCCTTGATCGTGGGAGTATTGTTCGCCGCCCATGCTGCGTAATCGGGCCACTCTTCCGCATTGATATTGTTCACGAACATTTTTCCCCTGTCCGGATAGTAGCCACGATAAACAGCGGACAATCCGTTATAGTGGGATGAACTCATTTCGAAACCGCCGCTGGCACTGATGTTGTGTTGTTCGTTCGTTCCGAAATATTTGTTCAGGTTGGCTTGCAGACGTACCGTATAGCTGTTCTGCCGCGTTTGATTCTGAGATAATTCTCCGCCGAAAGGAAGCAGACTATAGGAGGGCGTCTCTTTGTCGCCGTAATTGGATTGGCGCAGACCTGCTGCATGCCAGGTTTCAGGTCCCCAGTACCCTTCGATTTCCGTATTGGAATTTGTGTACGAAAGAATTGCCTGGGCATTCAACCAATCGGTGAACCGGAAATTCAAATTCGTATTGACTGTGATGCTTGACGCGTTTTGTTTGGAGTAGCTGTTCTCCAATTCATTTAAGATATTGTAGTTTAAATAATGGTTATATCCGGCACTGTTGTATTTTAAATAGTAGGCATATTCTCCTGCTTCATCGAATGCGGGAATCGCCCGGCTGGAATTGTAAGCATAGTCTATCGGAGAAATTTCATCCTGATTATATTTTTTTTTGCTGAGATTGCCCTGGAATTGCAATTCGGCGGTAAACCACTTGTTGAAGGTGGTTTCGAGGTTCATGGCAGCTGTATAACGTTCGTTGTAGTTACCCTTGATGACATCATTGTCACGGGTGTAACCCAGTGAAGAATAGTAGCGTGTCTGTTCCGAACCGCCCGATATGCTGAGAGTGTGTTGGTGAGACCAGGTGTCTTGGGTCAGCAAATCAAACCAGTCGGTGTTCATGGTTTCCAGTTTCGCCACTTTCTCTGCGAATTGCTTGTCGTTGATTTTTCCGCTGTAAAGTTCGAGCAATGCTCCTTCGTAACCCACCATGTTGGCATTATAATCATACCGATAATGGTTGTCGAAAAGTTCACGCGAGAACTGGATTCTTTCGCGGGAATTCATCAGGTTGATTTTCCGGTCGGTATAACGCGGACGCTGCCGGAACGTGGTGGTCATGTTGTAATTGACAATCGGCGCACCGACGTGTCCTTTTTTCGTGGTCACGACAATCACGCCGTTGGCTGCCTTGGCTCCGTATAATGCTGTAGCGGCAGCATCTTTCAGAATGTCGAGGCGCTCGATATCCTGTGGGTTCAGGCCGGCGATGGCATTACCGATACGGTTGATGTAATCGGGGTCGTTCAATTCTTCGGGAGAAATCGGTACGGGATCCTGTACGATAATTCCGTCCACCACCCATAATGGTTCACGGTTACCGATCAATGTGGAAGTACCGCGGATACGAATTTTGGGTACGACGCCTACCTCGCCGGAATTGCTCATCAAGATCATTCCCGGAACCCGGCCCTCCAGCATCTGGTCGATGGAGGTTGCTGCAGGAATCATGATGTCGTCTACTTTCACCGTTGTCACTGCACTGGTGTTTTTCCTTTTGTCGATGACTTGATAACCGGTAACGACCACTTCATCCATCTCTGTAGCTTCCTCGTGCAGGGTCACATTGATTTCTTTTTGTCCGGTGTAGGCTATTTCTTGCGGTTTCATGCCGATAAAGGTGAAACGCAAAAAGATATCCTTTGCGTCGGGCAAGGCAATGGTGTATTTTCCGTTGGCGTCTGTAACGACTCCCATCTGGGTGCCTTTGATCATTACTGTCACACCCGGTAGCGGATGACCTTGCCGGTCGGTTATTTTTCCGTTCACTTTTTTCTCTTCGGCTTGTTGTGTTGCGCCTTGAATGATAATCAGGTTATCCTTGAAGGTATAACTTAACCCTGTTCCGCTCAGACATTCGTCGAGGATACGGTTCACTTCGGTCTGTCGGCGGTCGATGGTGATATCCGTGAATGGTGCGATATCACCGGATTTGTAAATGAACATGTAATCCGTCAGTTGTTCGATTTGCCGGAAGACGGATGCTAAAGTCGTGTTGGTGGCAGAGAGTGTGATTTTGCTGTTCTGGGCGCTTACGGCAGCCTGACAGGTACAAAATCCCACTAACGTTAGAAGAACAAGAAGCTTCATCTTTCGCAGGATTTGTTGTAATCTTCGTTTTTTTCTCATAACTTTGTTTAGCTTTGGTTAATTAATAGGATGATTATCTAAGCTGTTGCAGGAAGATGTGAGGGCGTCTTCCTGTTTTTATTGGCTGATGTATATTTTGTTACCGATATAGGAAAAATGAATACCGTTGGTCGATTGCAGATTATCCAGAATTTCCCGGATGCTGGCATAACGGTTGGTATGCAAATGAAAGCGTAGCTGCCTGAGGGCCGGACGGGTAAAAACTACTTCGAAATCATACCACCGGGTCAGCTCTCTGAAAATTTCTTCCAGAGTTTTGTCGCGGGCGATAAATTTTCCGTTTTTCCAGGCCAGCACTTCTTCGGGATCGGCTTCTAGAATTTGTAAATTACCGGTGTGACAATCGAAATGGGATTGTTGTGAGGGCAACAATTTTAGGGTTTGCCGGGAGGAAGGGTAATGCTGTTCGATGCTGCCGGAGAGAAGCGTAGTTACCGTTTCCGTCTCATCGGGGTAGGCTTTGATATTGAAACTGGTCCCCAATACCTGTAGATTCATGTCGCGGGTATAGACTGAAAAAGAAGCTTGTTCGTTACGGGCAACTTCGAAATAGGCTTCGCCTTCGAGGTATACCTCCCGGTGATCACCGGCAAAGACTTCCGGGTATTTCAGTTTGCTTCCGGCATTGAGCCAAACACGGCTGCCGTCTGAAAGAGTGAGCGAAAACTCACAACCTTTGGGTACGGTGAGGGTGTGGTATGTGATCTTTATCGGAACTGTGTCCCGGATCGGAGTATAGCTCAGACTGCCGGAGTCATGTTGCAGGATATTCACTTTGGAGGACGACCCGCTGATGATTTGCAGAGTATCGGCTAAAAGTACCTGTTGTCCGTTGGAAAGAGTCAGCGTAGGGAACTTGTGATTCGCCCGGGATTCTACCGAAGCTAAAGGAAGCGGTTGCGGTATGTGTCGTTGCCAGAAGAAAATACCGCAACCCAACAGGAGAAAGAATAAGGCGGCATATTTCCATAAACCGGAATACAGCCGGTGTTTGTGCAGCCGTTGCTGCAATTGGGCGTAGGCTTGTTTTTCATCCGGTTTATCCCATTGTCCTGCCCAACGGATTGCCTGATAGTCTTTGGCTGATTGCTTAAACAGCTTTTGGCCTTCCGGATTTTGTTTCAGCCATGAATCGAACTGCTTTTCTTCCTCCGGACTCATTTGTCCTGCGAGGTAGTCCTGTATTTGTTGTTTCGGATCAGATATGTTCATAAAGAGTGTTACTTGTTATAAGTTAATAACACAACTTTAAAAATGGGTGAATGATTTTTTCAATTATTTTTTCAGAAAATTGAAAAATTATAACGTCAGGGAGTCGTTTTCGATGCAATAAAATATTAGCAGGAGTGTATCGGGGAATTGTTTCCGTAATTGTTTTACGCCGTAGTTGAGTAGAGTTTTCACTGTATTGACAGAAACATTTAATTCTTCGGCTGTTTCTTTATATTTTTTCCCCTGAATCAGGATAGAAACGATCACTTGGCGTGTTTTGTCAGGTAATTGTTTGATCGTTTCCCGGATTGCAGCGATCAGTTCGGGCGATATAGTCATCGCTTCCTCTTCTGCAGCTTCGAATTTCAACAATTCGGCTTCCATAACAAGCTTGCGATTGCGCAGACGGTTCAGGCAGGTATTCCGTATACACCGGAACAGATAAGTGGTGAGAGCTTCCGGGGCGATCTGGCGGTAGGAACGATGTTTTATGAAATCATAGAAAACATCCTGTACGATGTCTTCCGAAAAATGAATGTCCGTCAAAAAAGAATCTGCAAACAATACTAACGGTTTATAGTATCGTTCGAATAATAATTTTCCTCCCTCGTCCGGATTTTTTGTAAAAGCCGTTAAAATTTCAGATGCGGACGGATACATTCCTTGTTTTTATTTTCTCACAAAAATAATAAAATATAAAATTCAAATCAATTGCTTGAAAAACAAATGGAAAAGCGTCGGATTTAAGATTCCCGGGAATAAAAAACCGTAGATCGCCCCGTAAAAATGGGCATTATGATTGATGTTGTCACTTCCCTGGCGGGCCATATATTGGCAGTAAGCTAAATAAAGAAGGCCGAACAGAATACCTGGAATGGGAATTACGGCAAAAAGCAGAATTTTGTCCCACGGATTCAGGAATATGGCTGTGAATAAAACGGCAGAAACCGCACCGGAAGCTCCGATAGAAGTGTACCATGCCGCATTACGGTAACGGATCACATCAGAGGCAGAAGCTACAACCATCCCTCCGAAATAGAGTAGTAAAAAAGCCCCTTCTCCGAATCCCAGATAACGGAATGTCTCTTCGATATACTTGCCGAATGACCAGAAAGTAAACATATTCACGAATAAATGCACCCAGTCTGCATGAACAAAACCATGCGAAATGATAC
>OGIO01001929.1_pt1 | contig 14443 bp, 14 predicted proteins | sample 1571841 | NCBI WGS metagenome assembly OGIO01 (sample SAMEA2582111, study PRJEB24529) | metagenome | biome: Human gut stool | place: China | collected 2011
TCCTTCTGTTTTATTTTCTTCTTTTCCCCACAAAAAAAGCTGACACCCTCTACGACCAATTAACAATCACGCATGAACAATTGCGCATAATTAATCAATCGTAGAAGTCATCAGCTTATATCAGCGGTTTTGGTTTCCCAGGGGAGAACTTCATTCCCCGAAATTCCTGTTTATCATACTACCTGTGTTTTCTTTTGTCAAGTGATGTTACTGGAAAATCACCATGCAGGTTTCATTTTGCTGTGTTTTTGCATTATATGCACTAATCAATAATGCAGAGTTCTTCTTCTGTATTTTTACTGTACCCTTATTTTTAACCATATCTGACTTCATATTACCTGGTTGTAACAGATAATCGACGTATGAGAGTTCAAAATTGCTGGCTGCACTATATGAGACTTTAATCTTCTTTCCTGCATATTTTGCATATGGTAATACATAAACATTATCTGTTTTAAATTTAGATGCAATGTTTGTTCCATCAATTTTTAAACTCTTTAATGGATTTGTATATTTCTTTACAACAAATGTCTGTTTATTAACTGTCCCCTGTTTCTTGTAAGATACGGTTACATTGCCGGTTTTCTTAACTGTTGCAACAACTGCCTGCATCCCCGCACTGACTCCAGCACCATTTTTAAGCGCAAGTGTTGCTTTTTTTCTATCTGCGGATTTTAAACTCTGAAACTTGGAATTTTTAGGAGCAACATCGATATTATACATATTAGCAGAAACATAATTTCCTAAAAAACTGTTATAGTTTTTAGATTTCGAGGAGTATAAGGTAACAACTCTTTTTTGAGGTGTCGTAGTCGCTGCCTGTGTTTCTGCTGCTGTAGACAATACCATCATAACCGCCAACATCACTGTCATAAAAATGACACTTAATTTCCTGCTTATTTTCTTCATCGTCTTTTCCTCCTTTTTAAGCAATCTGTAACTTTATTATATTCTGACTTTTGTGTAGATTCAAGTCTTTTGGATGAGGTTTTTTAAGTTCAAATATGAATGACATATTGACTATAAAATGCCATCATAGTAAAATCAAACTATCAAAACACTTTACCAAAGTAAAGAAAAGGAGAAAAATCTTACAGGATATATTTCTATAAAAAACCAAAATGAGCCGTTAAGCCTCGCAACAACACATGCCAAAAAGATTTCTGTTAAATTAGCCAATCCAAAAATCGGTAAAATCACAACTGAAAATCTAGGTTTTATGAAATTAATTCATTTCGCTCCTAAATGTGCCGGAAAAACAGTTATTACAACAAAAGTAGGAAATAAAACTTTTAAGACAAATGTTACTGTATATAAATATGCCAATCCAATTTCTTCAATAAAAATTGGTAGTACTACCATTTCAGGAAGCAAATTTGCCAAAACAGATAAAATTTATCTCAGTTATGATAAATATGCTGGTAAAAATATTAATATAAAATTTAACACCAAAAAAGGTTGGTATTCTTGTTACACAACCGTAAAGGATAAAAAGGGAAATTCCGTAGAAAATGATATTAGAGAAGACGACAATAACAGCAATCTTTTTAAAGGTGTAAGAGTACAAGGCGGCAAAGGAAACTACATTCTAAACATAGTCTTTGAAAATGGAAAAAACAAAGGTGTTGAAACACTTTCAATAGTATTCAAATAATATAAAAAATCCCCATGGTATGTACCGACTTTCAAAAAGTCAGACCTAAAAGTCTAATGATTGAAAGTCAGTATATACACTGGGGATTCTTTTTTCATTCTCAGGAAACTCACTGAGAAAATATAGTTCAATATATTCTGGTGAATTTTGATAAATCGCCAAAATTTACTTTCCTTGATGATGGATTTTCTATATATCCAGACGAGGACATCGGACAGAACGTATACTTTCTGGTGTCGTTTCCGATTCGGACTTGTGCATACCAGTGTTCACTCCAGCTTCCATCATAGTACAGGTTTTTGATTTCATCGAAACCGCCGATTTCTTCCGCTGCCTGATACAACACTGTCGGTGTCACAAGTGAATCAAATCGCCAGTTATAAAACCATAAACTATCATCCGTATCAGCAGCAAATTTATACAGATACTCTCCATTATTCCAGTAATATCTAGGATGTTTACTTTCAACATAGTCAACAAACGCCTGCATTTTATCAAATGGTGACATACCATCTTTTGAGACTGTATTGACAATTCTTTTGACTGCCTGCTTGCTTTCGTAATTAATATTGTAAACCGTACATTGCATATTTATTGCAATTTTTTCATTTTCTCTGATTACGACATATCCGGTAAAGGATGGTGCGGACTTATTAGCATTGCTGCCAAAAAAGATATACAGTATATTCAGAAAATTATCATATGGCAAGTGCAAATATTCTTCTGGTATTTACCGGCTATTTTCAGATCAATACTGCTACATCTCTGAAACCAGATTCTGTACATAAAATAGCCAACATATAATTTGAGAAATTTTCCGTAAGAAAAGAGGTGATTAGACCCTATGATTAGATTTGTGATTAGATTTGATTTTGACCAAAAAATAGAAAACGCCCGAAACCCATTAAATACAAGGCTTTCGAGCGTTTTTAAGAGCAGGGGATGAGAGAATCGAACTCCCACCAAAGGTTTTGGAGACCCCTATCATACCATTTGACCAATCCCCTATCAAAACCAACTTGTAAAATTTCTTTTACTGTTGCAATTATACATATAAAAGCAACGATTGTCAAGCTTATTGTGCATTTTTATTATAAAGAATTTTACAAAGAAAGAGCGGAGATGGAGGGATTTGAACCCTCGCACCGGTTGCCCGGCCTGCCGCATTTCGAGTGCGGTCCCTTCAGCCTCTTGGGTACATCTCCATATTAAGATTAGAAACAGTTCTGAAGTGTAACTGGAACTGTTTTTTATTATATAAGGAATCTACGGAAAGGTCAATTCTTTTTTTATTGACGAATTGGTTTTGCTGTAATAAGATAATAACAAAATGCGGTTGTGTACCCTCTGGATTGCTATTGTCCGGGGATAATAAGCAACTGCGAGGAAAGCAGATAGGTGACGATCATGACAGATAAAAAGAAAATCATTCTGGAGGCTGTGGAGAAGCTGACAGATACTTACCGTAAAGAAGAACTCTTTCTGGGAAAGGACAGAGAACGTCTTCCAAATAAGAAAGAGATCATTAACTTCATTAAAGATATGAGGTCTATTATTTTTCCCGGATATTTCAGTGTGGATTCCAGTGCCAGCGTGTTTCCGGAGCATTATGTGGCATATCGCCTGAATGATCTGTATGACTGCTTGCAGGAGCAGATTGAGATTGCATTTTTATATCAGGGTGAAGAAGAACAGAAGGCTAAAGAACATGCAGAGCAGATCACAGAGAGATTTTTTGCAAATGTTCCGGAAATCCAGCGTATGCTGCTGACTGACCTGCAGGCAGGTTTTGACGGTGACCCGGCTGCTAAGAGTAAGGAGGAGATTATTTTCTCTTATCCTGGATTTTATGCAATTTATGTATACAGACTTGCACATGTCCTCTATCGTGAGGAAGTGCCATTTATCCCGAGAATCATGTCAGAGTATGCGCATGGTTATACCGGAATTGATATCAACCCGGGTGCCACGATCGGAGAATATTTCTTTATTGACCATGGTACAGGTGTTGTAATCGGTGAGACCACAGAGATTGGAAAGAATGTAAAACTTTATCAGGGTGTGACACTTGGTGCACTTTCCACCCGTCAGGGACAGTTACTTGCCAATGTGAAGAGACATCCGACCATCAGAGATAATGTGACGATTTATTCTAATTCTTCCGTACTGGGCGGTGAGACAGTGATCGGTGAGAATACTATTATCGGTGGTAACACATTCATCACAGAATCTATCCCTGCAAATACTAAGGTCAGCGCAAAGAGCCCTGAACTTGTGATCAAGAAACCGAGAAGCGCAGTAGAAACTACAAATGTGTGGGATTGGGAGAACTAATCTAAAAAGTCTGTTATTCGCATACTGTATTGTAAAGTGTTTTTTGTGAACGTAGAGAACAATTACTGGAAAATGAGTCAGACTAACATAAATAAAGCTACCCTGACAAGTGCAAGACTTTGCTCTTGATTTTGGGTAGCTTTATTTTTGATATCATAGCTGCTTGTACTGGGGGAAGCTTCGCTATATTACATATTCAGAAACTCTTGAATATATGGCAGCGCAGCTCCAATTGTAATATTGTGTTTCGGCATTTTGCTGATGTAAAGGAAATCCTGATTCTCCGGGAATGGAGTCATTTTGCGGATTTCTTCATGAATATAGGAGAGATCTTTTTCCTGAAGATAAGGAGCAAGATACCCGCCAAGGATAAAGTCCTGATCATAAATCAGATGTAGAAGATTTATGGATCTGGAAAGATGTGACAAATATTGCTGCCAGCGCTTTGTTTCATTTATTTCATTGTTTCGGACTTTTTCAAAGAAACTATCCAGACTCTCGTTATCATTCAAAAGTGCATCCAGAGAACAGAGAGTTTCCATACATCCATGGTTTCCACAGTAACAGAGTTTTCCATTTGGCTCCATCTGTACATGTTCGATGGTAGAATTGTGTCCATGCTTGCCGGTAATGATTTCACGATTTACGATCAAAGAAGCACCTAAATGCTTGCTGAGAGAAAGATAGCAGGCATTTTTTAATCCCGGGGAGACCCAGAGTTCGGAGACAGCGGCGCTATCTGCATCGTGAATAAAAGAGCAAGGATAAGGCAGATATCTGGTAAATGCATTAATAGAAAGCCCGGTGCATTCCAGAATTTTGCCGTAAAGCACAGTTTGTGAATCTGGGGAAACCAGTCCCTGCATAGCAAAACCAACGCCCAGAATCTGTTCATCTTTGATTCCTACAGAATCTTTAAAAGAAAGAATCTGAGAAGTTACCTGTTCAAAATAAGAATCCTCGTCCTGATAAGTAATCTCAAAAACAGAACGTTCTATCTTTTTTCCATAAAGATCAACAATGATCATCTTTACTTCTTTTTTCAGAATTTCCACACCGATTCCTACACGAAAATCAGGAACGATCGTATAGGCACTTGCCTTTCTTCCAACATATTCTGTATCAATCTGTCCGTCCTTGGTGATCAGTCCGTCTTCTTCCAGAGAAGAAAGATTAGTGGTTACCGTGGGACGGCTCAAATGAAGGTCATAAGCAATATCCTGCTGGGAAACTTTTTCTTTTTTATAAATATATTGATAAATCAGATTTCGGTTATTTTCTTTAATCTGATTTGGCGTAATGCTTTTTTTCATATCATCCACCTGTTTTGTGAAAATATTTTGCAAAATAAAGCAACAATTTTATTATAACAAGGATAAAATCAAGAGTCCATTGTTGAAAATGCATAGTTTTGAATGGAAAAGATTAGAAAAAATTACAGATTGACGAAATCGATTTTTTTGATTATTATGTAACTATAATTTGATAAATGATTTTACAAAATTAATTCATCAAAAATAATAACAAAATAAAAACACAGACACCAGTAATGTCTGAAACAAAAAAAAGAAAAGGAGAATCATTATGGGAATTATTGAGAAAATGAGACTGGATGGCAAAAAAGGTTTTGTAACAGGAGCTGCAAGAGGAATTGGTAAATGTACAGCAACTGCATTTGCGGAAGCAGGAGCGGATGTGGCAATCGTTGATCTTGATTTCGAGGAAGCACAGAAAACTGCTAAAGAGTTGGCAGAGAAAACCGGAAGAAAAGTTATCGCGATCAAAACAGACTGTACAGACAAAGAACAGGTAGATGCTATGGTTGAACAGGTTGTAGCTGAACTTGGCGGACTGGATTTCTGCCATAACAATGCAGGAATCTGTATCAATGCTCCGGCAGAAGAGATGACTTATGAGCAGTGGTATAAAGTTATCAACATTAACCTGAATGGAATTTTCCTTACAGATATTGCGGCAGGTAAATATATGCTGGCACATGGCGGCGGATCAATTATCAATACAGCTTCCATGTCTGCTCATATCGTAAACGTACCACAGCCACAGTGTGCATACAATGCTTCTAAAGCCGGCGTGATCCAGCTGACAAAATCCCTCGCTATTGAGTGGGCAAAACGTGGAGTACGTGTAAACTGCATCAGCCCGGGATACATCGGAACAGAACTTACACTGAATTCCCCGACACTGATTCCACTGATTGAAAAATGGAATGAGATGGCTCCTCTCGGAAGAATGGGAAAACCGGAAGAACTGGAATCTATCTGTGTATATCTTGCAGGCGATACAAGTACATTTACTACTGGTTCTGATTTTGTGATCGATGGAGCATTTACTTGCTTCTAATTGATAGCGGAGAGGCGGCTTTTTGACGAGGGAAAAGAAGATGAGCGCAAGAGATTTGATTATAAATGGAAAAACGGCTCTTGGAATTGAGCTTGGTTCCACAAGAATAAAAGGAGTTCTGATTGATTTTGCCGGAAATGTGCTGGCAGTAGGCATCCATGACTGGGAGAATTCTTTTATTGACAATATCTGGACTTACAGTCTGGAAGAAATACATACAGGAGTCAGGGATTGCTACAGTTGTCTGAGAAAAGAAGTTGAGAGAACTTATGGGGTTCCGCTTAAGAATATCGGAGCGATAGGAATCAGTGCAATGATGCATGGGTATATGGCTTTGGATAAAGATGGAAACCAGATTGCTCCATTTCAGACATGGAGAAATACGAATACCCAGGATGCTGCTGATGAATTAACGGATCTTTTTCAGTTCAATATTCCTCTTCGATGGAGTGTAGCACATTTGTATCAGAGAATCCTGGATCAGGAGGAACATGTCCGAAATCTGGACTACGTATCTACGCTGAGTGCCTATATTCACTGGAAGCTTACCGGAGAGCGCGTAATAGGAATCGGCGATGCAGCTGGAATGTTTCCGATTGATTCTAAGACACATGATTATGATGAAGATATGGTGCAGAAATTTGACGCACTTACAGAGAAATATCAGTATTCATGGAAACTTAGAGACATTTTTCCGAAAGTACTTACGGCAGGCGAACAGGCAGGCGTACTGACAGAAGCGGGTGCTGCATTTCTGGATGAGACTGGCATGTTACAGGCAGGAATTCCATTGTGTCCGCCTGAAGGAGATGCGGGAACCGGAATGACTGCAACGAATTCTGTTGCACCAAGAACCGGAAATGTATCTGCCGGAACCAGCACATTTGCGATGATCGTTCTGGAAAAACAGCTTAGCAAAGTATACAGGGAAATTGATATGGTTACCACACCGACAGGATTTCCATGTGCAATGTCTCATGCAAACAATGGTACCTCTGATCTGAATGCATGGGTAGGCCTGTTTGGAGAATTTGCAGAACTGATGGGATATGAAGCGAAGACAGGAGAACTTTTTGAGAAACTTTATACCAATTCTCTGAACGGAGATGCTGACTGCGGCGGACCCCTTTCGTATGGATATTATTCAGGGGAAAATATCACGATGATCAATGAGGGCAGGCTGGCATTTTTGCGTACACCGGAGAGTCGTTTTAATCTGGCAAATTTTATGAAAGCACATCTTTATACTTCACTTGGCGCAGTTAAGATGGGACTGGATATTCTGATGAAGGATGAAAAGGTAAAAGTTGAACGGATTATGGGACATGGAGGATTCTTCAAGACAAAAGGGGTAGGACAGAGATACCTGGCAGCTGCTGTGGGGGCACCTGTTACGGTTATGGATACAGCCAGCGAGGGTGGTGCATGGGGAATCGCACTTCTGGCAGCCTATCTTATAGATAAGAAAGAGGACGAAAAACTGGAAGATTACCTGAATAACAGAATTTTCAGTGAATTATCTGGTCAGACGATTGAGCCATATGCAGAAGACAAGGCAGGCTTTGACGTTTTTATGGAGCATTACAAAGCTGGGCTTGAGATTGAAAAGAAAGCAATTGAGGTAATGAACTGGTAAGAGAAATAAGCAGACTGCAGAAAATAAATTAGTAATGGGAAGGAATAACATATATGGGAAAATGGGGAAAACGTATAGGATACGGGATTGGGGATCTGGGATGTAATCTGGTATTCAGTACCATGGCATCCTATCTGATGGTTTTTTACACAGATGTGTTTGGGATTACAGCGGCAGCTGCCGGAACCATGATGCTTGTAACGAAGTTTATTGATGCGCTGACAGATACCGGAATGGGACTGATCGTAGACAGGACACATACAAAATGGGGACAGGGAAGACCATACTTTCTTATTGGTGCGATTCCATTTGCGATTTTCACATTTATGACATTTTATATTCCTGATTTCGGAAGTAGGGGTAAGCTGATCTGGGCATACATTACGTATTGCTTGCTGTGTACAGCATACACAGTTGTAAATATTCCATTGAATACGATTGTTCCGAGATTGACATCTGACGTGCATGAGAGAGATATTCTGGTATCAACAAGAATGATATGTGCGATGATTGGAACTGCGATCGTAATGAGTATCACTGCGCCGATGGTTAAATTTTTCGGCGGCGGAAATGAGGCAAAAGGTTATCTGATTACGATGACTGTCTATGGAATTGTAGCAATGATAATCTTTTTTGTGACATTTGCAAGTACAAAGGAAGTTGTGCCGCCTACGGTAAGCAGCAAGAAGACTTCGCTGAAAGATAGCCTGAAAGGTCTGACAGGACAGGCTTGGATTTTGTTTATGCTGAACTTATTCTATTTTTCACTTTATGTAGTGCGAAATACTACCGTTCTTTATTATTTCAAATATAATCTTGGAAGAACAGAATGGTTATCTCTGGTAGGAATTCTTGGTATTCTTTCCGGACTTCCAATGCTTCTCGCCCTTCCTGCACTGGAAAAGAAATTCAGCAAGAGAAACCTTATGTTCTTTAGTGTTGCGCTTTATATTGCTGGTGATCTGATGATCTTTATCGGAAAAAATTCTGCCACATTTTTACTGCTTGGTCTGGTGATTACAGGACTTGGCATTTATGGAATCTTTGGTATTACATTTGCCATGCAGCCAGATGTGATCGATTACTCGGAATATAAGAAGAATGCCAGTGTTGCAGGTTTAATTGCAGCATTCCAGGGGTTCTTTGTAAAAGGCGGTATGGGATTGACCAGCTTTATCATTGGAGTATTCTTAAAGAATGGTGGTTATGTGGCAAATGCGGTCCAGACAGAAAAAGCACTTTCTTATATTGAAATCTGCTTTATCTGGATTCCAATTGTGCTGTGTGTTGTTATAGGAGTTCTCACTTATTTCTATAAATTGGATTCTATCAGAACAACAATGACAGATGAACTGGATAATAGAAGAAAGAACCTGAATTTAATGGAATCAGGTTGTGGAGAAATTGCTTAGGGAAATAAGCAGGAATCCTCGGCGATTCAATTAAGTTCCATTCAAACCTTTTCTAAAAGCTCGAAAGAGAATATTGTGTTGCGAAAATTATAGATAAATACTCGTCATTTTGTGCCGGCAGTGGACAGTGTTTTAAACTGGCCATTGCCGGTATAAGAAATTGTTTATTAATGATAAAATTGTGTGTGTTATTAAAAAAATAGAAAAAATTTAAAAATAGTGTTGACAAATGAAGTTTCATCATATATACTAATCTTCGTTGATGAGACAGGCACAAACAATTAGTTGTGCGGGTGTAGTTCAATGGTAGAACACCAGCCTTCCAAGCTGGATACGTGGGTTCGATTCCCATCACCCGCTTATGCGATAGTGGCGTAGTTGGTAACGCGCGACCTTGCCAAGGTCGAGACCGCGGGTTCGAGCCCCGTCTATCGCTCTTGGGACTTCGGAGAATCCGAAGTCCTTTTTTTATTCTGATTCAGAATCTGAATCGCCGTAGAAGGTCAGAAGACAGAGTCCACAGATTCCTACCAGACCATATATGATTCTGGAAATCCAGCTCATGCTTCCGAAAAGGAGAGCAACCAGATTCAGATTGAAAAAACCGATCAGTCCCCAGTTAACAGCTCCGATGATGGAAATCGTCAGTGCCGTATATCTTAAACATTTACTTCCCATAAGTCACCATCCTTTCGTCTCCCTGTGGCTGCAGACAGCTCTGACAGGAATCATAAAGCTATTACATTTCATATTGTTCCATGGAAGACAAAAAATATGCACAGCAGGTTCAAATTAATTTTGAATCGCTGTGCATATTCTGACAGAATCAAATAAGTTCCCTGCCTCAATTGAGGAACTCTGTCTGACAATCGGATTATTTTACTTTAAGTATCTGTCTGGCAGTTGCATCCTCATCAAATGAAAATGCCTCCTGTGCCTGAACCGTTACATCACTCTCATCTGTCAGTGTAAATGCCTGGCATACATTAACGGTCTGTCCGGGCTGAATCTCAGCTGTAAAATGATCGATGGCATCGTCATTATTCTCGGGAATCGCTGCCTCGCAGGATTCTCCATGCTGGTAAGCTTTTAGGCTGACATCAACCATTGCGCTGGATGCAGAAGAAGAATTATTGGTGTAATCGTAATAAACCATAATACATGGATTTCCGGCAAAGTCTTTGGTGATCGTATGTTTGGTATATTTGATCGTAAATTTTTCTGTTGTGAGATTAAGCGTATCATCTGCAGATGCTTCCGATGCATTGGAAGAAGAACCTGAGGAATCTTCACTGTCCATATTGTTGAGAGAATTGTTTATTTCTTCTTCAACACTTTTGAAGTTTGCTGACATGATTTTTACTGTCTCATCATCCAGAGAAACAATTTTCCATCCGGAATCTGTTTTGATCACCGGATAGGTGATATCTGTTTCGGAGAATACATCTTTTTCCACTTTTTTTGCCTGTTCACTCAGAATAGAAGCAAGTTTTGCCTGTGTCTCTTCTTCTGTAAGCTTGTTTCCGGCATAAGCGTTGGAAACGATCTGACGGAGAAATTCAGTGATAGTTGCTTTATAAATATTAGTTCCGTCAATGTAAGTGATATGTGCTGTGACAGAAGCTGTACCATTCTGAATATCAAATCTGTTTTTCGTGATTTTATAAGTCATTTTTTTGTTGATCTCTGAGAAGAAATCCGTGTATGCGGCATCGCGGATATCTGCATTGTCCAGTGCTGTGAGATCGCTGCTCTGGATCATGGATTCCATTGTATTGAAGTCCATTTTCTTCATACTGTCAAGAAAATTTTCAACTGCCTTGCGTGGCTGCTGTCGCTGATAGAAATAGAAACCTGTACCTCCGCCAATGACGAGAACCAGGATCAGAATGAAAATAATCAGCCCGGCATGTCCTTTTTTATTACCTTTTGTCATATTTCCTCCTGTCTTAGAGCATAACCGCTCTGAAACGTATTATGTTAAAAAGTTTCAATTTTATATCTGCAACAACATTCGTGCAGATGTAATGTTACTGAGAACAGAGTGAGCAGTAACGATATAATTGATTATATCAGAATGCGTTGACAATGGCAATTGTCTTACTTATAATCAAAATTATAGAAATCAGAGCGGATAATATAAATATATAAGAAAATACAGAAAGAAGGCGTGGATCTATGAAGTATGAGAGTTCTTTTAGATCAGAAGCAGACGGGCTTGAGATTTCGGTCATGGCACTGATACCGGATAAGAAACCTTATCGTGCAGTTGTACAGCTGGTTCATGGAATGAGTGAGCATAAAGAGAGATATATTCCGTTTATGCAGTATCTGGCAAAGCTTGGATATGTGGTGGTGATCCATGATCACAGAGGACATGGAAAAAGTGTAAAACATCAGGATGATCTCGGCTTTACATACGGTGGGGGAGCACAGGCGATGCTTCAGGATATCCGAACAGTGAACAGGAAAATCCATGCATACTATCCGGAACTTCCGCTGATCCTGATGGGGCACAGTATGGGCTCGCTGGCAGTGAGGGCATTTGTGGCAGAACATGACAGCTGCGTAGATATGCTGATCGTCTGCGGTTCTCCAAGCTACAATACTGCCATGCCTCTGGGAGTTGCCATTGCAAAGACAGAGAAAGCAGTCTTTGGACCGAGACACAGAAGTAAACTTATCGAAACAATGTCATTTGGTGCAGGGGCAATGAAATTCCGAAAGGATAAGAGGTGTACAGCCTGGATCTGTTCTGATCCTGATGTGGCAAAAGAATATGAGGAATCCGAATTGTGTGGTTTCACTTTTACGGACGATGCGTATCTGGCATTATTTGAACTGATGAAGCGTGCCTATGATGTGGAGCATTTTTCCTGTACAAATCCAGATATGCCGGTATTGTTTGTAAGCGGGGCTGAGGATCCCTGTCTGATCAATGTGCGCCATTTTGCAAAGACAGTGCGGGCTATGCGACGGGCCGGTTATAAAGATGTAAAGGGGAAACTGTATCCGGGAATGCGTCATGAAATTCTTAATGAGATCGGCAGGGAGCAGGTTTATCATGATATTGCTGTCTATATGAGAAAAAAAGGTTTCTGAGTGGATGTATAAAATGGAGAGATATCCGGTTAAACTATAACGATCTGTAACTATTTGTTGTTTGATGGCTGCGAATTGCTATAGAACCATTAAAATCCATTTTAAGAGAGGAGAACCGGATATTGGGAAAAAACAAAATGATATTGTTGCTGATACTTGTTTTCAGCCTTGGCTGTGCAGGCTGTACGGAGAAAAATCCGGCGGCAGAACAGGGAGAACTTGTAAAAAATGAGAGACTGTCGGAGCAATTCGGCAGTCTTTCTCGCTGTTAAGGTATAAGACTTTACGTTTGAAAGAAAAAATGATAAGATAGTTTCATCTGTTAAGGTGTTGAACAGTTATAAAAGTTATAAATATGAGGAGGTTTTTATGGAGAAAAACGAAAACGAAGAACTGCTGGAACAAAGCCCGGCAGAGATTCAGCAGGAAGATACGCAGAAAATTGCAAAGAGCGGGGAAGAAGAGCCGGATACAGAAGAACAGAAAGTCTCCAATGGAAGATTTATACTCTGGAGTCTGGCGGGAGTGTATCTGTTGTATACAAGTTACAGTCTCTGTAAGGGATATGTGACAGGCGAAGAAGGAACAAGTATGGGATTTATGCTTGCCGGAATTGCATTTGCAGCTATTGGTGCTGGTCTGCTGTTTTTCGGCATTAAAAATATGCTCTCAGAAGAGAAGATCAAGAAAGCAAAAGCAGCGAAGAATGCGGCAATGGAAGCTGCCGCAGGCGGAGAACTGAAGAAAGAGGATGCATCCGGGCAGAACAGATCAATGAGCATTGCTGAAAGGGCTAATATGGTTAAGAATCTGGAAGATGAAGAGGAAGACGGGGAAAACGAGAAAGAATGAAAATATTGATCACATTGCTGAAACCGTTGTCTTTTTTACCGGCACTGCTGATGATGTATATCATCTTTTCATTCTCAGCCCAGCCGGGTGAAGTTTCAGGTAATCTGAGCTATAAAATAAGTTATGAGATCATAGAAACGAAGAGCGAGCTTTTGTCAGAGAATCTGAGCAGTGAAGAGATTGCCTATAAGGCAGATGGAATTCACTACTATGTGAGAAAAGCGGCACATATGACAGAGTATTTTCTGCTGGCTATCGCTATTTCTTTTCCATTATATGTCTATGGTGTGAGAGGGATCTGGCTGATGCTTCTTGCGGGAATTGTCTGTGTGGGATTTGCAGGGCTGGATGAGTATCATCAGTCTTTTGTGGATGCCCGTACACCTGCGGTAAAGGATGTGGGAATCGACAGTATAGGGGCGTTTATCGGAATACTTCTTGTTCAGGCATTCTGCTGGTCTGTACTGAATAATCCTAATAAAAAGAAGAAAAAAAGAAGTCATTAAATAATCAGGAAAAATACATATTCAAAAAAACGGAAAGACAAAAAGGAGCTGCCACATTAATAAGAACTTAATGTGGTATGCTCCTTTTGACATTGGTTCACTGGTAATATCCTGCGAAGCGTGTTGTTGTGAACAGTAATTTTTGACTTGAATGTACACTTGATTTCCTGCTGCGTTTAAGCCTGGATTTCTGAAAGTCTGTCCAGTCCGGCTCTGGTATGGCGGATAAAAATATCTCTGATCGCCTGGATCTCGCCAAGACCTTTCAGAGTACATTTGACAGAATATCCTTCCTTTTCCAGAATGCTTTTCCAGGAATCATCGTCCTCTCCGGACATATCATTGGTAGCATGATCACCTGCGACGATCATAAAAGGTGCCAGATGAACATGAGCCGGATGCAGATTTTTTAATTTATCCAGAAAGCTTTCAATGGAGAAATCCCCTTCAACTGTTCCCATATGCATATTGGAATAGCCGAAATGCTTAAACAGTTCGTCCATCTCAGGATAAAGTTCATTGGCAACATGCTCTGTTCCATGTCCCATAAATAAGAGAATTTCATCAGAATCAGGGTGATATTCCT
>OGIO01001937.1_pt1 | contig 14378 bp, 9 predicted proteins | sample 1571841 | NCBI WGS metagenome assembly OGIO01 (sample SAMEA2582111, study PRJEB24529) | metagenome | biome: Human gut stool | place: China | collected 2011
GATGGACGAGGTTCATGAACTAATAAATAGCGTTATTTGACGAACGTTGTACTAGTTGCCCGAAATTGCCCGAAGAACTTCTCGATGTAGTTATTGGCAATTGGCTCTCTCCCGATTGGAAAGTTGCTTGGCGCGAACCTTTCGCCTCGCTGACGTTGCAAACCGACGTTGATATTCGTGAAGGCGACAGCGAAGAGACCATTGCTGAGAAGCGTGCTCTCCAGGCACTTCGCCCCTTTGTTCCCGTCCGAATCAAATGGCTCGAAGAGCGAACGAAATGGCTTGAAGAACGAAAAGTAGTTGTAAAGAGCAACGAACTCTTCGACCGCTTCATGACGTTGCGCTCCAAAGTGGCCGAATCAAATCTTCGTAGTGAAGCCGTATTCGGCAATTTCATGTTCACGTCAGACCCTCGACTGACGACCAACAAAAACGAGGCGAGGTATCCGCTTGTCGTGCGACCGCTCGAACTTATTCTCAGCTCGACCGAGATGAATCTACCGATTCTCGAAGTGCGCTTGAGCGGTGCAACTCGCTTTCAACCCGAAGTCCTTCAGTCTTTCGCTGAGGAGAACGTAGATCTTACCGCCTTTAAATCTGTCGAAGAGCTTATTAAGGACGAAGACCCTTTGCCCTACGGCGACGAGACGCTCGTGAATGCATTTCGACGACAGACCGTTAATTTTTCGATCGACTGCCGTTGGCATGAGATGGAACAATCTTTCAAAGAAGTTGATTCTGGCGTCAAATTTTGGATTCAGGAAGAGCCGATCCTCATGTTGCAACTTCGCCCAACAGGTCTCAAGGAGGCGATTGCGAGCATTCGAAAGCGCATTGAGGAAGTTGGCGACATTCCCGAGCACCTTCTCGAAGTCGTGTGCCCTGACGTAGAACCAACGATCTGCGAAGAAACGAACCGCGAACAAACGTTTGAAAACGCGCTGGCCGAAACGGCAGGTGAAGATAACGAGATTCTGCTCACGAAACCAGCCAATACCGATCAACTCTCGATTGCTCGCGCAATCATGCGTAACAACGTCGTTCTCGTTCAGGGGCCTCCCGGAACAGGGAAGACTCATACGATCGCGAATCTTCTCGGGCACTTCCTCGCACAGGGGAAGCGAGTGCTTGTCACAAGCCATACACAGAAAGCGCTCGCTGTTTTGAAGGACAAACTTCCATCCGAGATTCAACCGCTTTCCGTGTCGATGATGGACGGCAAGAAGGATCTCGAAAAGACAATTCACGATCTGTGCGAACGGTTTTCTTCTCTTTCCGTTGAGAAACTTGCCGTTGAAGTGAAAAATCTCAGCGAAGAGCGCAAGTCAATCATCGAGCAACAGAAGATCGTTCGCACTCGTATCTTTAACTTGCGTCACAAGGAAACACAGGGGCCGATCTACAAGGGGCGGCAGTATTCGCTTACGGAATTGGCGCAGTATTTGCGTAATCACGAGTCAGAATTCGCGCCGTTGATTCCCGGCGATGTCAAAGACGGACCGATGCCACTTTCCGTTGAAGAACTCGACGCACTCTACAAGACGAATGGCGTTTGGTCTGCAGATACACAGAACGAACTCATGTTTGAACTTCCACCGGTGGAACAGCTCCCGACACCGGAGAAGATGGCGAACATGCATGCCGAGTATCAACGACTCTTGAAGCTCAAGAACAGCGAGACCGATGCCATCGAATCGGTGAGGAGCCACACCAACTCAAAAGGCGACGATTTTGTCGATTATGAACTGACCGGAGGTTACTCCATCAGCGTACGGGCCTCGAAAAACGGCAACCCCGCTCTCGAAAGTGTCTTCCGCAATGTGCCTGACACAAAGATTCTCGAGCTTGCTCAATCGGATCCGTTCGTTCGCGGCATGCTCCTTGAATGCTTGGAAGATGATAGCTATGCCCCCCACTACCAAAAACTCGCCGAAAGCCTAGAGGCTGCAGACGAGGCCTATCGCCTTTGTGATCATCTACGCCTCGAAAGTGACCTGGTCGTCGAATTCTCGCGCGACAACTTCGATGACATTCAGGCGGGCGTCGATTGGTTCCTCAACAATGAACCTGATGGCAAACCTAATCTTTGGACGAAGTGCTTTAACAGCGAATGCAAGGCTGCGTGCAGGGCTATTGAAGGGGTTCGTGTCAACGGCTCTGCTCCCGCGTGTAAAGAGGCGTTCGAAGCGATTCGTGATGAAGTCGCCTTTAAGGTGAAGGAAGCAAAAGCGGCGTCTCTTTGGGCGAAGTTCGCCGCGCGTCTTGATTTGCCTAATTGGGAGACATTCGGACCGAAGGCTGTTCGCGATCTCGCTGAGAAGTACGTACAAATCATCCCCTCCGTCATTCGATGGGAAGGTGAAGTCTTTGAACCCTGTCTGAAGACGCTTGAAGCGTCTGGCTTCAACGTGCGAGGTCTTCCCGAACAAACAGGTGTCGGCGCTGCACGAGCAGCGGCAAAACTCGCCTATATCGAAGCGCTCTTTCTGAAGATCCTCGTTCCGCTCTCTGAATACCGCACGACCGAGTGTGCGCTCGAGGAAATCGAGCAATGGCGCGTCGATGTAGTGAACTCGCTCTCGAGGTTCGCTCAACTTACAAAAACCGCAAAGGCACTTCAGGAGACCGCCCTTTTTGATCCAGCTAGTTGGAAGGTTGCATACGAACGCTTGGAGGCTCTTACTGGGGCCAAGCACGCCTTTGAGGAACGTACCAGACGCATTGCCGCAATTCGTGACTATGCGCCCGATTGGGCCGATGCAATTGAAGAAGGACGCGCGGGCTTCACGGGATCCAAGATTCCTGACAATATTGAAGCCGCATGGGACTGGAAGCAATTCGAGCGAATCTATCAGGAACGAATGTCCGAGTCAATCGAAGAACTCCAAGCGAAATCGACGAATCTTTCGAGCAAACTCAGAAAAAACACTGCACAACTTGCTGCGTCAAAGGCCTGGCTTGAGTGCAAAAAACGCGTTCACGGCAAGATGCTCTCGAATCTCTCAACGCTTGCAAACTACATGAAGCGTGCTCAAGGCAATGGGAAAAGGGCTCTTAGTTTTCGGCAAGAAGTTAATCGCTTGTTGCCTCAGTGTCAGGACGCCGTGCCTATCTGGATCATGATGATTTCCGACGCGCTCTTGAATTTCAACAGCAACGCGCAATTTGACATTGTCATCATTGACGAAGCCTCGCAGGCTGATATCACGTCGCTCCCGATCCTATACATGGGCAAGAAAATCATTGTTGTTGGCGACGACAAACAGGTGACGCCGTCCGCTGTCGGCACAAACGACTACGTAGTTGAAGAGATAAATCGTAGGCTCCTCGAGGGTGTTGTCAAAGAACCCAAACTGTACGATGCCAAAGCTTCGCTCTACGGGATCATCCAGAGTATGGCCTTTCCTGTACGCATGTTACGTGAGCACTTCCGTTGTGTGCCTGACATCATCGGCTACTGTAACGAACTCTCATACGACGGGAAGATTCGACCGCTACGCGACAGCTCCACGACAAACCTGCGGCCTGCACTCGTACCCTATCGCGTCGACGGCGAATCCGAAAACGGCCTCAACAAGGCCGAATGCCAAGCGGTGATCAATCTGCTGAAGGCGATGACGCACGATCCGGCTTACGAGGGAAAAACTTTGGGTGTCATATGCATGCGAAGCGGCAACCCTACGCAAATCAACCGCCTTCGTTCGATGATTCTCTCCAGTTTCGACCCGCGTGAAATTGAAGAACGACAGCTCATCTGTGGTAGCTCCGCCGAACTCCAGGGCGACGAACGCGACGTAATCATACTTTCGCTCGTCGACTCGAGCGAAGAAGGCAACATCCTCAGAAAGACTGGGGAGGGTGTAGATGAGAGCGTCAAGAAACGCTACAACGTCGCCGTCAGTCGCGCCAAGGATCAGCTCTGGGTTGTTCATTCGTTCGATGCTGACTCGCAACTCAAACACGACGATATTCGCCGCGGGTTGTTCGCTTGGATCAAACGATGCAATTCCGGCGAAGTCGATGAGGAACAGATCCGACGCGAAGCCGATTCAGAATTCGAAGTTCAAGTAGCCAAGGCGCTTCGCGAGCGCGGTTACAACCTCGAGCAACAGCATGCAGTCGGTCCTTACCGCATCGACATCGTCGTTCGCAGCAAAGGCAATGCTGTTGCGCTCGAATGCGACGGCGAGCGCTACCACGGGGGAGATCTCCTCAAAGGTGAGGAGCAGGTCCGTTATGACATGGAACGACAGACGGTACTTGAGCGTAATGGTTGGCGGTTCGTTCGACTTCGCGGAGCTGAATTTTTCCGTAATCCGAAGGAAACAATCGACCGACTTTGCCTTTCACTACACGAGCGCGGGATTGATCCGGAGGAAAGTGAAACTGCTGAAATCGATGACTCTGCAACGCAACGTGTCATCGCTGCAGCTATGCGTTATGTCGAAGGGGTGAATACTGAACCTAGGCTTACTTCTTACAAAGCGAAAATCGACCGTACGGTTGAGGTGGTTACCCCGGCCTCCATTGAGACTGTCGCAAACGAGGACAAAAAGACAGTAGACGCCCTAACAGCCAGGGTATCGGCATCACAATCAACGAAAGAACGGAAAGTGCCTCCACCTTCGACGAGGCACATTGCAGAGATTCCTTCGTCGAAATCTCACAAAAAGAGGAGCGAGAAGGAAAAAGCGTCTCCTACATTGCCGCGCAAGACGAAGCCCGTGCGCTCCAGTCCATCAAATTCGACCGGCGATAAGGCTGATTTGGAGAAGCTTTTGAAACTAATTCAAACTAGATCGACAGACAATCTTGCCAACGGCATGCCAATTATAGTACTGGCGAGTCAAAAGACTAGCGTATGCGAGTTTCAAGTTCTTTGCGGCGGGAAGCTATACGCCGACGTAGGAAGTAGCAAAACAGGCATAAGCATCAAGGTGCTGTCTGTCCAGGGTGTACGAGCAAGAGGACTGCCGCCATCCGAGAACAAATCAGGCAGTAAATGGCGCATCTGGAAGATCGCTCGGGGTGAACTCGATGATCGTGCAGAGATCATAGCGAACTTTATCCTTCGAACTATTCAGGCAGATCGCTCATAAGCTACTGACAGTTGTCGATTCTGTATGAGATCGAAGCCCACCTTCACAGCGTTTGATGAACTGTAAATGAAACCGAGTAAAACTCGGACAAAGTTGCTGAGTCGACGGTTAAGGGGCGGGGTGTGGTAGTGAAAGCCACACCCTGTTCGCATGCTACGCGTGAGCGAAAAAGGAGGTTTTGATTGCATAGCGCATTACGGTAACGAGCTGACCAGGAGTCGTCTGCCGTAACGCAATTTTCCTGAACATTCTTGTTCACTTTTCTCCTGAGAAGATTTTTTGCATCTCCGCTCCCGCGTTACAACCCATTTTCCTCGGGGGAATGGTAATATTTGCAGACCTTCCGGGAGGACGAATCCGTCTTCCTCGCGCAAATCCGCCGCGCACTTTCCGACCGGGCCTCCGGTCCGGGCGTTCCTCCCGACGACATCCGAAACCATCCCGTATCTTTCCCTTTCCCCGCTTCTTCGGCATGACCCGGACTCGAGCCCTGCCCGGACCGGGGTGAAGGAACCTTACTCAGGACACCATCATGAGCGAAATCATCCACATCACCGACAGCACCTTCCCCGAACAGGTCGCCGCGTCCGAACTCCCCGTCTTCGTCGACTTCTGGGCGCCCTGGTGCGGTCCCTGCCGCATGCTCGCCCCGCGTCTCGAAGCGGCCGCCGAAAAGTTCGACGGGCGCGCCGTGATCGCCAAGTACAACGTGGACGAAACCAACGAACTCGCTTCCGAACACAACATCCTCGGCATCCCGACGATCCTCTGCTTCAAGAAGGGTGAAGTCGTGGCCCGCCGCACCGGTCTTTGCGACCAGGCCACGCTCGACGCCTGGATCGAAGAAAACCTCTAAAAACGACGTCGCTCGCCGCCCGTTCGGGCGGCGACTTCCTCCCTCCGATGGCCCATTTCTTCGGGCCGCACCATCATGCACCTTTCCGACCTCAAAAAACTGCACGTCTCGCAACTCCTCGACATGGCGCTCGCGCTCGAAGTCGACAACGCCCACCGCATGCGCAAGCAGGAGTTGATGTTCGCCATCCTCAAGAAGAAGGCCCGTCAGGGCGAACAGATCTTCGGCGACGGCACCCTCGAAGTGCTGCCCGACGGCTTCGGGTTCCTGCGCAGTCCCGACACGTCCTACCTGGCGAGCACGGACGACATCTACATCTCGCCCTCGCAGATCCGCCGCTTCAATCTCCACACGGGCGACTCGATCGAAGGCGAAGTCCGCACCCCCAAGGACGGCGAACGCTACTTCGCGCTCGTGCGCGTCGACACCGTCAACGGTCTGCCGCCCGAGAGCACGAAGCATCGCATGCTCTTTGAAAACCTGACGCCGATCTTCCCCAACGAGCCCCTCACGCTCGAGCGCGACATGCGCGGGGACGAAAACATCACGGGGCGCATCATCGACATCATCGCCCCGATCGGCAAGGGTCAGCGCGCCCTTCTCGTGGCGCCTCCGAAGAGCGGCAAGACCGTGCTCATGCAGCACATCGCGCACGCCATCACGACGAACTACCCCGACATCACGCTCTTCGTGCTTCTCATCGACGAACGTCCGGAAGAAGTGACGGAAATGCAGCGCTCCGTCCGAGGCGAAGTCGTCGCGTCGACCTTCGACGAACCCGCCGCGCGTCACGTGCAGGTGGCCGAAATGGTGATCGAAAAGGCCAAGCGCCTCACCGAATCCAAGAAGGACGTCGTCATTCTGCTCGACTCGATCACGCGTCTCGCCCGCGCCTACAACACGGTGATTCCGTCCTCGGGCAAGGTCCTCACGGGCGGCGTCGACGCCAACGCCCTGCAGCGTCCGAAGCGCATCTTCGGCGCCGCGCGCAAGCTCGAGGAAGGCGGTTCCCTCACCATCATCGGTACGGCTCTCGTCGACACGGGCTCCCGCATGGACGACGTGATCTATGAAGAATTCAAGGGTACGGGCAACAACGAAATCCACCTTGAACGCCGTCTCTCGGAAAAGCGCGTCTACCCGGCCATCAACATCAACCGCTCGGGCACGCGCCGCGAGGAACTCCTCCTCAAGCCCGACGTTCTGCAGAAGGTCTGGATCCTGCGAAAGTTCCTCTACGACATGGACGAACTCGAAGCGATGGAGTTCCTCCTCGACAAGATGAAGCAGACGAAGACCAACGCCGAGTTCTTCGATCTCATGAAGCGCTGATGCGCCGCACGAACCCCCGCCCCTCGCGGGGGTTCGTCGTTTTGGGGGTCAGCACCCGCGCGTGAGACCCCAGTCGGCGGCCAGAGACAAGGCGGGCGAAAGACCGAGAATCGGCCCCGGAATCCCTTGGGCGCGCTTGAAGTTGTTGAAGGTGAAGCGCCCGACGATCTCCCGGGCCGTTTCGGCGTCCACGCCCTCGAGATCGCGAAGAGTCTTCTTCGCGAGGTAGTGCGTGAGCGTCTTTTCGATGAGATCGTAGTCGGGAAGCGAATCCGAATCCTTCTGTCCCGGGCGCAGTTCCGCCGAGGGCGCACGCGTGAGGATTCGTTCGGGAATGTCGGGGCGCCAGGCGTTTCGGGCGCGGCAAAGTTCATAGACCTCGCGTTTCCAGAGGTCGATCAGAGGCGCGAAACCTCCCGTCAGGTCGCCGTAGAGCGTGCCGTAGCCCATGGCCGCCTCGCCCTTGTTGCTCGTGCAGAGAAGAAGGGCTCCGTTCTTGTTAGCGTAGGCCATGAGGAGAAGTCCGCGAAGCCGCGCCTGAATGTTTTCTTCCGTCACGTCCCAGGGACGGCCGGCGAGTTCCGAAGCCAGGGCTTCGCGCACGTTTTCGAAAAGCGACCGGATCGGGAGCACGTCGTGGCGCACGCCGAGGGTTTCGGCAAGCGTTCGGGCGTCCTCCAGACTGTCGCTCGACGTGAAGTCCGTGGGAAGCATCACGGTGCGCACGCGCTCGGCGCCGAGAGCGTCGACGGCAAGCGAAAGAACGAGCGCGCTGTCGACTCCGCCCGAAAGCCCGAGCACGACGCCCGAAGCGCGGGACTTTTCCGCATAGGAGCGAACGGCCGTGACGAGCGCGAGATACCGAGGATCCCGTACGGGCGGGAGCGTCGTCGGCACGGATTTGGCCGAGGCGCGCCACCCCTCATTCGTACGCTCGACAAGGAGCACGCCTTCTTCCCAGGGCGTGAGTTCGGCGAGGACGCGGCCCTTCTCCGCGAAACGGCCGCCACCCGCAAAAACGATCCGGTCTTCCGCGCCGGCAATGCTTCCTTCGAGCGCCGTCCCCTGCGCGGGCCGGACGTCGGGAGACCAGGGCAAAACGGAGGTCGTGCGCAGAGCCGGCCAATCGGAGGGAGGCGTGAAGGATCGAGCCTCGCCCCCGGAAATTTCCACCCAGTCAAAGGCACCCTCCCGAAGGATCGGGAGCACCCAGCGCCGCCCGTCTTTTTTCGTTTCCTCGGCAAAGGCGCAAAGGGCCTCGTCGCGCCGCGTGCTCACGTCTTCCCACGCGAGGGCGTCGTGGCCCGTCCCGCCTTCCAGCGCGCCCGCAGGCGCCGTAAAGACCGCGTCCTTCGCTTCAAAGGCCGAAGCGAGGCGCGAGAGCCGCGCAAGGTTCGCGGCGAAGGCGCCCGTCTGAGGCGCCGTCTGACAGTAGATGATTCTTTGCATAGGAAAAACCCGCTCGAACGGGGTTTAGAAACGACCCCATTCTAGCGGGTTGCTGGAGGGCTACCTCTGAAAAAAATCTTTTCAGGATGCGTCCTGTGCGCGCACGACGGCCGCGACGTTTTCGTCGTCGACCCCGGCGATTTCGATCTTCGTGAAGCCCGCTTCCTTGAGGCGCTCCGTGACGCGCGGGTGGATCGTGACGGCGACGCCGTTGACGAGCCAGTCGCGTCCCCCGGGGACCACGCGGATCGCCCGCATCAGGGCGTCGACGGCGTCGGTGCTCGTGATGTAGACGATCGGGCTCGGCCCGAAGATGCTTTGCGTCACGTCCTTGATCTGCTCTTCCGTGAGTTCGATCGGAACGCGCACGTAGGCGCAGAGCTTGATGACGTCGCTGCCCATGGCGGCGAAATGCTCGGGCAACCACTCGCGTCCGGTCTGTCCGCGCAGGAAGAGAACGCGCGCGGGCGCGCCCGTCTTTTCGACGAGCGCCCAAAGCGCCTCGCTGCCGGAATGCGCCGCATCGCCCTTGGGATAGAGAAGCTTGACGTTCTCGCCCCAGGCCGCGCGGATCACGCGGGCGGTTCCTTCGCCCACGGTGGCGAGCGTCACGTGCTCGGGCCAGGAGCGCACCCAATGGGCGACCGCGGCGACCGCCGACGGACTCGGCAGGATCACCATGTCGACGCCGGTGAGGTCGGCGAGCTGCGCCTCGACCACCTCGGCGTTTTCAGGGAGCTCAATGCGGAACGCCGGCCACCGCCAGACGAGGCGGCCTTCGCGTTCGAGCTTCTGGGCCAGACGATTGTTCGCTTCACCCGGCCGCATGAGAATGACGGGACGTTTTTTCATAATCCCAATATTTTAATCCTGGCGACCGAGCACGTCCGCCAGAATCTTCTCGGCGCCCTGACGACGGAGATCTTCCAGGACGGTCGCGGCGAGCGCTTCCGGATCGGTCCAGGAACCGCGGGCTTCGGCGCGCACGCATTCGCCCGTGTGGTGGTTGCCCACGAGGGCGCGCAGCCACATTTCTTCGCCTTCAACCACGGCGTAGGCCGCGAGCGGCACCTGGCAGGAGCCGCCGAGGGCGCGCGAAACGGCGCGTTCGGCCGTGCAGCAGGCGCGGGTATGGGGATCGTTCAGGAAGGCGAGCGACTCTTCGAGCACCTTGTCGCCCTTGCGGATTTCCACGCCGAGCGCGCCCTGCCCCGGAGAGGGAAGGCTCTTTTCGGCGGGAATGATCGAGCGGATGCGTTCCGAGAGTTCGAGGCGCTTGAGACCGGCCGAGGCCATGACGAGCGCGTCGTATTCGCCTTCGTCGAGCTTGCGAAGACGCGTGCCGACGTTGCCGCGGATCGGACGGACGTCGAGATGGGGATAGTTGATGCGAACCATCAGTTCGCGGCGCAGGCTCGCCGTGCCGACCACCGCGCCCGCGGGCATTTCGTCGAGGCTCGCGTACTTGGGCGACACGAAGGCATCGCGCGGATCTTCGCGTTCCGTCACGGCCACGAGTTCGAAGTCTTCGGGGAGTTCCATCGGAACGTCCTTGAGCGAATGCACCGCGAGGTCGGCGCGGCCTTCGCGCATGGCCACTTCGAGTTCCTTCACGAAGAGTCCCTTGCCGCCCACCTTCGAGAGCGTGCGGTCGAGGATCTGGTCGCCGCGCGTCGTCATGCCGAGCAGGTCGACTTCGGCTTCGGGATAGGTCTTGCGCAAAACCGACTGGATGTGAAGCGCCTGCCACATGGCAAGCGGGCTTTCGCGCGTGGCGATGACGCAGCGTTCGAATTTGGACATGGTGATTTCTGTCGAGTGGATGAAAAAAGCGAATGTGCGCGATTGTAACAGGCGACTCTTGTGCCGCTCTTAAGCCCGGGACGAAGAAAACGAAAATCCGCGAATCCGTTTGCACCGAACTTCGCCTTATGCCATAATTTCGCCTTTCCAGTTGGCACGTGGGTAAGCATGCCTGTCGTAAGACCCGGCGGATCCGGGCGGACTCGTAAGGCGACCAGGGCGACCGACAAACGAAAACAAGGTATTGATCAAAATGAAGCAGAACATTCACCCCGAATATCGCGAAGTCGCCTTCGTGGACCTCTCCATCAACAAGACGTTCATCATCCGTTCCGCCGTTCAGACGAAGGAAACGGTTGAAATCGACGGCAAGACCTACCCGATGTTCAAGCTCGATACGTCGTCGGAAAGCCACCCGTTCTACACGGGCGCCCAGACCCGCATCGTTGAAGCCGGCCGCGTCGAAAAGTTCCGCGCCAAGTTCGCCGCCAAGCAGCAGGCCATGAACGCCGCCGCTCAGGCTGCCAAGGCCGCCAAGTAATTGCCGCGCCCTTCCCTTCGAAGGGCGGCTGCGACACAATAGCAGGGGAGTTTCTCTCAAGGGAGAACTCCCCTCTTTGTGTCTTTGTTCCCCTTTTTTTTCACCCCGCCCTCCGCGGACAAGGAGCGTCTCTTGCATCTGGAGAAAATCACCCCCGTCAAGATGTCCCGCGAAGCGGCCCGGGCCCTTCCCCGTTACGCCCTTTTGGGTCTCCTCGCCGTCTTCATCGGCAACGTCTTCGGTGTGCTCGACTTTTGGACGCTGCGGGACGCCGAAAACTTCGGGGTCGCGATGGAAATGCTCCGCGGCGGGACGGCAGCGGACTTTCTGCTCCCGACGATCACGGGCGTGCCCGACTGGCACAACGGCCCGCTCACGGCCTGGGTGTCGGCTTTCTTCCTCGCCGTCTTCGGTCCGCTCGTGGGAGAACTCACGGCGCTTCGCTGCGCGAGTCTCTTCTGGTTTGCGCTCGCCCTCTCGACGCTCTGGTACGGCACCTGGCACATTGCGCGCCGCCCCGAAGCCCAGCCCCTTCGCTTTCCCTTCGGCGACGAAGCCAATCCCAAGGACTACGGCCGCGTGACGGCCGACTGCGCGGTGCTTCTATTCATCGCGACCTTCGGTCTCGTGCGGGGCTTTCACGAACCCACCCCCGCGACGGTGCTCCTCGCGCTCTCCTGCGTCATGTTCTACGGCCTCACCAAGGCCCTCAAACGTCCGATGATCGGCTTTGCCATCGCGGGCGCCGCGGCGGGCGCGGCCGTTCTCTCGTCGACCCTGTTCGGCGGCGTCTGGCTCTTTGCCGCCGCGCTCGCCGTGCACGCAGTCGTGAAGGATTTCCCCGGAAACGCGGATCTGCGCTGCGCGAGCCTGATCGGCTCGGCCGTCCTCACGGTTTCGCTCTGGCCCGCGCTCGCCTACGGTCTCGCCCCCGACGAGGCGGGCGCCTGGTTCAAGGGCTGGGCCGACACGCAGGCTTCGCTCTTCGGCATTGCGGGACCGGAGACCTTCAGCTGGTTCCTGCGCAACTTCGTCTGGTTCCTCTGCCCCTTGTGGCCGCTCGTTCTCGCGGCCCTCTGGAAGTGGCGCCACGCATTGACGCGCACGCACCTTTCGATTCCGATCGCAGCGATCACGGTGTCGATCTTCGCCGTGTTTTTCTCCTCCTCGCAGACGGCCGACACGGTCTTCATCGTCTTCCTGCCGGCCCTGGCCGTCCTCGCCTCCTTCGGTCTTTTTACGCTTAAGAGCGCCAAGGCAAACGTGTTAGACTGGTTCTCCGTGTCGATTTTCTCGCTCACGGCGCTCACGCTTTGGGCCTATTGGCTCGCCTGGACGACGAACTTCGCGCCGAAGATGGCGGTTTCGATCTCGCGCCTCGCCCCCGAGGCCGCGCCGACCCTCGGTTTCGGCTTCTGGTTCGCCCTTTTGATGACGACCCTCTGGATCGTCTTCGTCGTCTGGCGCCTCACGCACCGCCCGGTCGTCGTGTGGCGCGGTCCGTGGCTTGCGGCCTTCGGCCTCACGACCTCGCTCGTCATCACGATGGGACTCTTCCACGACGTGATCGACCGCAACCGAAGCTATCTGCCCGTCGTCGCCTCCGTTGACGCGACGATCCGAACGGCGGGCATCGCCCCGAACGACTGCGTTTCGCTCGAGGGCATCCCGCCGGGCATCCGCGCGATCTTCTCCTACGGTTCGGACCTTTCCTTCACGGCCCGTGAAGACCAGGTCTGCCGCTACCGAGTGCTTCGCCTGCGCGACCATCTGACGGACACGTCCGACGTCGTCGGCGAACCCGCCTCGCGCGCCTCCACGACCGAACACTTCGTCGTCGTGCGTTCCGAATAACCTTTTTTGCCTTTTATGACGAAACTTCTCCCTCCCGACACCTCCCTCAAAGCCCTCGCCAAACTGGCCGGCCCCATCTGGATCGCGAACATCGCGATCGTGGGAAGCGGAACGATCGACACCATCATGGCCGGTCATCTCGGGAAAGAGCATCTGGCCGCCATCGCGCTCGGCATCGCCACGACGATTTCGGTCCTCATGGGGCTCGTGGGCGTCCTCATGGGTCTGAGTCCGATCGCGGGTCACCATTTCGGCGCTCGCAAGTTCCGCGCCATCGGCGAGGAGCTCAACCAGAGCTTCTGGCTCTCGCTCGTCCTCATGGCCGTCGGCGTTCCGCTTCTGCTCAACACCGACTTCTGGATCGAGTTGGGCGGCGCCAAGGGAGAAGTCGCCGAAATGGCGGCCGAGTTCATCCGCTGGACGGCCTTCGCGCTTCCGGCGAGCCTTCTCGGGCGCTGCTTCATCGCACTCAACGCCGCCGTTTCGCGCCCCCGCATCACGATGTGGGTCTCGCTCGGCATGCTCGCCCTCAAGGCGCCCCTCAACGCCGTCTTCATGTACGGCTGGCTCGGCTTTCCCGCGATGGGCGGGGGCGGCGCCGGGATTTCCTTTTTCGTTCTCTCCTGGCTCTCGCTTTTTGCCTTCCTTGCGATCTGGAAGTTCGACAAGTTCTACCGTCCGATGCACGTCGAGCAGTTCGTCGGGCCCCGTTGGGAGCTTCTGAAGAACCACCTGCACGTGGGCGTCCCCATGGGGCTGTCCACCTTCTTTGAAGTGTCGAGCTTCACGCTCATGGCGATCTTCATTTCGCGCCTCGGCGAAGAGACGGTCTCGGCGCATCAGATCGTGGCGAACCTGACGTCGATGCTCTACATGGTGCCGCTCTCGCTCGGCATCGCCTCGTCGGTCCTCATCTCGCAGTCGCTCGGCGCGCGCTGGCCCGCCGTGGCCGAATTCATTCTGCGCCGCACGCTCAAGATCTCCATCGTCATCGCGGCGGTGCTCGCGACGCTTCTCTACATCTTCAAGGGAAACGTCATCGCCCTCTACACGAGCGACGCGGGCGTGGCCGCCACCGCAGCGGCCCTCGTCGCCTTCGGTTGCACCTACCACGTCTTCGACGCCATGCAGGCCGTCTCGAGCTTTGCGCTTCGCGGCTACCGCGTCACGCGCGCCCCGATGTTCATCTACGGCATCATGCTCTGGGGCGTGGGGATCGGGATCGGGTATCAGCTCGCCTTCGGCGCCGAATGGGCGGGCGGTCCGTACGGCGCCTTCGGCTTCTGGGGCGCCACGGCCGTGGGCCTCATCCTCACGGGTCTTTCGCTTCTCGCCATGGCCCTCTGGGTGGGGCGGCAGCGCTCGCGCGACGAACACCATTCGCCCGAAGAGGTCGAACGCGTCATTCGAGAGGCGCGGGCCTGACGTCCGAACGTTTCGCATG
>OGIO01001938.1_pt1 | contig 14374 bp, 12 predicted proteins | sample 1571841 | NCBI WGS metagenome assembly OGIO01 (sample SAMEA2582111, study PRJEB24529) | metagenome | biome: Human gut stool | place: China | collected 2011
ACGAGGCCAAGGCCGGCGGCGTGCGGGTGATGGCCACCGGCCGCAGCGACTTCCCGAATCAGGTCAACAACGTGCTGTGCTTCCCCGGCCTGTTCAAGGGTGCCCTGAGCGTGCGTGCCCGCGACATCAACGACCAGATGAAGCTGGCTGCCGCCTATGCCATCGCGGACCTCATCACCGACGATGACCGCAGCGAGGAGAACATCATCCCCGGTGCCTTCGACCCCCGTGTGGCCCAGGCTGTGGCCGACGCTGTGGCCCAGGCTGCCCGGGACACCGGCGTGGCCCGCCTGTAACCGGAGGAACTGCCCATGAGAACGATTTCTGCACAGGAGATCACCGATACCGTTGCACGGCTGTGCATCGAGGCCAACACCCGCCTGCCGCAGGATGTGCAGGCCGCACTGGACAAGGCCCGGCAGGAAGAGCCCTGGCCGCTGGCCAGGAACACCCTCGACCTGCTGTGGTCGAACCTGAGCGCCGCCAAAGAGAAGGACCTGCCCATCTGTCAGGATACCGGCATGGCCTGCGTGTTCGTGGAGCTGGGCACCGATGTGCACATTGACGGCAGCTTTGAAACCGCCATCCATGAGGGCGTGCGCCGGGGCTACACCGACGGCTATCTGCGCAAGAGCATCGTGGCCGACCCGCTGCGCCGGGGCAACACCGGCGACAACACCCCCGCCGCCATCACGGTGCATCTGGTGGACGGCGAGGGCTGCCGCATCACGGTGGCCCCCAAGGGCTTTGGCAGCGAGAACATGAGCCGCATCCAGATGCTCAAACCCGCCGACGGCGTGGAGGGCTTCAAGAAGTTCGTGGTGGAGACCGTGAAGCTGGCCGGTTCCAACCCCTGCCCGCCCATCGTGCTGGGCATCGGCGTGGGCGGCAGCTTTGATAAGGTGGCGTATCTGTCCAAAAAGGCCCTGCTGCGCCCGCTGGATGTACCCAACCCCGACCCCTACTACGCACAGCTGGAACAGGAACTGCTCACCGCCATCAACGGCTTGGGCATCGGGCCCCAGGGCTTTGGCGGCCGGACCACCTGCCTGGGCCTTGCCATTGAGCAGATGCCCACCCATGTGGCGGGCCTGCCGGTGGCCGTGAACGTTTCCTGCCACGTCACCCGCCGCGCCAGCGCGGAACTGTAAGGAGGGCCGCCCTCTCAGGCCGCTTTGCGTCCAGCTCTCCCAAAGGGAGAGCCCTTGGCATAACAATATCGCTTGTGTGGACTGCCAAAGCCTCTCCCCTTGGGAGAGGTGGCATTGCGTGAGCAATGACGGAGAGGGCGAGGATGCAAAAGGAGAATATGCATATGGAATACAGACTGACCACTCCCTGCACCGCGCAGGACCTTGCCCCGCTGAAGGCGGGCGATACCGTGCTGCTGTCCGGTGTGGTGTACACCGCCCGCGATCAGGCCCACAAGCGGATGATCGAGGCGCTGGACAAGGGCGAAGCGCTGCCTTTTGACCTGACCGGCAGCGCCATTTACTACGTCGGCCCCACCCCGGAGCGTCCGGGTGAGGTGATCGGCTCGGCCGGGCCCACCACCAGCGGCCGCATGGACGCCATGAGCCCCCGCCTGCTGGATCTGGGCAACAAGATCATGATCGGCAAAGGCAAGCGGGACGCCGCCGTCAAGGAAGCCGTGGTGCGCAACGGGGCCGTGTATCTGGCGGCTCTCGGCGGTGCCGGTGCCCTGATGGCAAAAAGTGTCGAGACGCTGGAGGTCATCGCCTGGCCGGACCTGGGCTGTGAGGCGGTGCGCCGCCTGACCGTGCGGGATATGCCCCTGACCGTGATCCTGGACGCCCACGGCGGCGACCTGTACCAGTCCGGCCCGGCGGCGTATCTGGAAAGCGAAAACTAACGGGGTTTTGTCCCCTTTGCACAAAACAAAACCGGCCTGGAATTGGCAAACCCGCTGTTTTGTGCAGAAGAAAGTTGGTTTGTTTGCACAAACTTCCTGCGAATTGCTTGCATCAACGGCAAAAGTGTGATATCCTGTAACATACAAACCGTGGTGCTTTGCATCCCGGCAGAGAACTTCCCGCCGTGGGGCGGGGCAAGGCAGGAGGCAAACAAACCATGCAGATCCACCAATCCGCAGAAGATTATCTTGAAACGATCCTGATGCTGACCCAGCGCATGGGCAAGGTGCGCTCCATTGACGTGGTCAATGAGCTGGGCTTTACCAAGGCGAGCGTGAGCATCGCCATGAAAAAGCTGCGGGAAAACGGCTATATCGCGGTGGACGGCGAAGGCAACCTGACCCTGTTGGAGCCGGGCCGTGAGATCGCAGAACGCATCTACAGCCGCCATCGTCTGCTCACCCACTTCTTCATGCAGCTGGGCGTGGACGAAAAGACCGCCGCTGAGGATGCCTGCAAGGCAGAGCACATCCTCAGCGAGCAGACGCTGGAAAAGATCCGCGAAAGTGCCCTGCGCACGGATGCGGCAGCTCAGGAGGATGAGTAAGCGACACCCCGGAACGGAACACTGGAATGCTCCCATCGTCTTTGTGGAAAAGACGATGGGTTTTGTTTTGCGCAGAAAGCTCTGATGCGGCGCGGATGTCCTGAGAATACTGGAAAAGATGCGGAAAAGAATCCGGAAAAACGATTTACGGGGCCGGGAACTTCTGCTATACTCGCTACGATAAAAGGGAGTAAAGGGCAGTCGGCGGGTCCGGAACCCTGCAGGCTGCTGCATGGCAGCGTCAACACGGTAGAAATACCCGATGCTATGTGTTCGCTTGAGACTTTTGTCACAGACATGGTGCTGTGGCAGGGGTCTTTTTTTCTTGCCGCAGCGACAGGATCGTAAGGAGGCAATGAACGAACATGAATTTCTGGAATGCATTCGACAGTCTCTTTTCCAATTTTGGAAATCTGACCTGGCAGATGGTCGTGATGTGGGGGATCGGTGCGCTGCTCATCTACCTTGCAATCGCAAAGAAGATGGAACCGAGCCTGCTTCTGCCCATGGGCTTTGGCGCAGTGCTGGTGAACCTGCCGCTTTCCGGTGCAATCACACAGGGCGATACGGAAGGCCCCATCTCGGCTCTGTTTGAAGCGGGAATGTCCAACGAGCTGTTTCCGCTGTTGCTCTTCATCGGCATTGGTGCCATGATCGACTTCGGGCCGCTGCTGGAAAAACCGTGGCTGATGCTTTTTGGAGCAGCGGCTCAGTTCGGCATTTTTTTTACGCTGTTCCTGGCAGGTTTCTTCTTCGACCTGAAGGATGCTGCTTCGATTGCAGTCATCGGTGCAGCAGATGGTCCCACAGCCATTTTTGTGGCCAACACGCTTGGCTCCCGCTATCTGGGCGCGATCATGGTAGCTGCCTACAGCTATATGGCGATGGTCCCCATTGTTCAGCCGCCCGTGATCCGTCTGCTGACTACCCGGAAGGAACGCAGTATCCGAATGCCCTATGAAAAGAGCAGTGTCAGCCGCCTGACCCGGATCCTGTTCCCGGTCGTGGTCACGGTCATTGCGGGCATGGTCGCACCTGCCAGTGTGGCACTGGTAGGTTTCCTGATGTTCGGCAACCTGCTGCGGGAGTGCGGTGTGCTGAATACGCTGAGCGAAACGGCACAGAATGTGCTGGCAAATCTGATCACTCTTGTGCTGGGCCTTACAGTGGCCGGGCAGATGACGGCAGATCAGTTTGTCCGGCCGGACACCCTGCTGATCCTTGCGTTGGGTCTGGTGGCTTTTGTTTTTGACACGGCCGGCGGAGTGCTGTTTGCAAAGCTGATCAATCTGTTCCTGCCAGAGGGAAGGAAACTGAATCCCATGATCGGTGCTGCGGGGATCTCCGCATTCCCCATGAGCGGCCGAGTAGTCAATAAGATGGGACTGGAAGAAGACAACCAGAATTTTCTGCTGATGTATTCCATCAGCGTCAATGTTTCGGGTCAGATCGCCTCCGTGATCGCGGGTGGACTGATCCTGACCCTGATGGCCTGAAGGAGGTGCCGTGATGATTTATCTTTCTTCGTGGATGACCACGCTTCCGATTATGATCATTGGAATGGTTGGGATCATTCTGGTCATTGGCATCATTGTGCTTGCGGTGATGCTCCTGAACAGATTGACCCGCCTGAAATAATGGTTTCGGAAAGGAAACGATCCTTCGGACCGAAAGCTCCATGTACTGCCTGACCGGCAGGATGTGGAGCTTTTTTCGTTCCTGACCTCTTGCATCCGGGCACCGGGTGCGGTATCCTTAGAAGATAAGAACCGTTTTACGAATCGACCGGGGAGGGAAAACGACCATGGACGCAGACGAGATCCGCACACTGCTGGGCGAAATGGTATTTGAGCGTGCCCAGAAATACCGCCGCCGCATCCTGCAGAGCAGCTGCACCACCAACGAGGATGGCGTACGCCATGTCTCAGCGCTGGTGCAGGGCAATGGAGCCGACTGTTTTTATACACAGGTCTGGCTGCGGGAGAACGGCAGCTTTGTCAGTGCCTCCTGCGACTGCCCCTACAACCAGAACGGCGACGGCACCTACTGCAAGCACATCGGCGCGCTGCTGCTGGAGGATGCGGCCAAGCACCCCGCCCCCAAGGCACCGGCCGCCCCGGAAACCATCCCGGGCGTGGTGCGGGGCACCGACGGGCTGAACCCCGCCGCTTCCCGGAAGGACAGCTATGCTTCCGGGCTGGAAATGCTGTTCGGCCGCAAGTGGCGGGGCGACGCCCCCGTCACCGACCAGGAGGCCCGCAAGCTGCTGGAGACCTACCAGCAGAGTGCCCTGCAGGACCTGGGCGAGGCCGGAGATCCCCCTCAGGACACCGGCTTTGTGGAGCTGGAGCCGGAGCTGACCATGCTGTCCGGCGGGCAGCCGTGGCTGCGGCTGCGCATCGCCAACCGGGAGCGGGGGCGGCAGTATGTGGTCAAGAGCATCCCTGCCCTGCTGGACGATGTGGAGCACGGCCGCAGTGCCGGCTATGGCCGCTTTCTGACCTTTGTGCACCGCTGGGACGCCTTTGACGAAGAGAGCCGTCAGCTGCTGCAGCTGCTGCGTCGGCAGGTGAACGCCAAGCAGAGCATGGAGACCAACGTGGTGCGCAGCTACAGCTATGCGGCGTCGGATGCCCCGGCAGGCGGTCTGCCGCTGACCGGTGAGATCTTTGACGCGCTGGTGCAGCTGTATGCGCCCACCGGCACGCTGGGCGGCTACGCCCTGCAGGAGGGCCTGCCCGTCATCACCATGACGGTGCAGCGCCGCCGGGGCGGTGTGCAGATCGACACCCTCCCGGCCCTGAACGCCGTGCACGGGCTGGACTATGATTATCTTTACAGCGCCGACACCCTGTGGCGGCTGCAGCGGGCTTCCAGTGCCCGCATCCTTCCGGCTTTGCAGGCGCTGTGCGGCAAAAGCCTGTTTTTCACCAGTGCCGACGCCACCGAATTCTGCAGCTATGTGCTGCCGGAGCTGGGCAGCAAGCTGACCATCGTGGACCCGGAACGCCTGCTGCTGAACCAGATCCCGCTGGAACCCGTGGTGCAGTTCTATCTGGATGCGCCCCGCGACCGTGGTATGACCGTGACCGCCCACGCCGAATTCCTGTACGGAGAGGACCGGATCACCCCCTCCGGCCCGGCCCCGGCGGGCCTGCTGCGGGACACCCGCGCCGAGCGCCGGGCCGACCGGCTGCTGGCCACTTGGCTGGAGCCGGACCCCACCGAGCCGGGACAGTACATGGTCACGGACGAAGAGCCGCTGTACCGCCTGCTGGAAGAGGGCGTGCCCGCCCTGATGGACGAAGGTGAAGTGTACCTGAGCGACGCCTTCCGCAATCTGCAGGCCGCCCCGCCCAAAATTTCGGTGGGCGTGTCGGTGCACGGCAGCGTGCTGGACCTGGAGGTGGACACCGGCGAGTTCCCGACCGCAGAGCTGCGGGAGCTGCTGCAGTCCCTGCACCAGAAAAAGCGCTACCACCGCCTGCGCGACGGCCGCCTGCTGCGGCTGGACGATAATCTGGAAGGGCTGGACGAGCTGAACGAAACGCTGGAGCTGTCCGGCGCAAAGCTCAAAGATGGACATGCGGAACTGCCACTTTACCGCGCCCCCACGCTGGACTGGGCACTTTCGGGCCAGAACGGCCTGCGCTTCAGCCGCGACGACGCATTCCGCCGCATCAGCCGCAGCTTCCATGCCGTGAAGGACAGCGAGTATACCCCGCCCCAGTCCCTGCACAGCGTGCTGCGCAAGTATCAGCGGGACGGTTACCGCTGGCTGCGCACGCTGGACGGCTACGGCATGGGCGGCATCCTGGCCGATGACATGGGCCTGGGTAAGACCCTGCAGGTGCTGAGCTACCTGCTGGCCCTCAAGGAGGGCGGGCAGCCCCTGCCCAGCCTCATCGTGTGCCCGGCGTCACTGGTGCTGAACTGGGAGGAAGAGTGCAAAAAGTTCACCCCGCAGCTCACCTGTGTGGCGATGGACGGCGACGCCGCCCACCGCGCTGTGCTGACCCGCCGGTGGGCAGAGGCCGATCTTGTGGTGACCAGCTACGACCTGCTGCGCCGCGATGAGGACCGCTACGCCGAGCAGCCCTTCTATGCCTGCATCCTGGACGAAGCGCAGGCCATCAAGAACCATACCACCCAGAAATACAAGGCCGTGTGCCAGGTCCGCAGTCAGGTACGCTTTGCCCTGACCGGCACCCCGGTGGAGAACCGGCTGGGCGAGCTGTGGAGCATCTTCTCCTTCCTCATGCCAGGCTATCTGCCGCCGTACAAGAACTTCTGTGCCCGGTTTGAAAAGCCCATCGTGCAGGAGGAAGATGCCAACGCCGTGCGGCGGCTGAATCAGCTCACCGGGCCGTTCATCCTGCGCCGCATGAAGGCGGATGTGCTGCGGGAGCTGCCGCCCAAGACCGAAAATGTCCACCGCATCGAGCTGGACACCGAACAGCGCAAGCTGTACCTTGCCGCCGTGGTGGACGCCCGCGAGAAGCTGCGCGCCGCCAAGCCCGAGGACAAAATGGCAGTGTTCGCGGTGCTCATGCGGCTGCGGCAGATCTGCTGCGACCCCCGCCTTGTGGCTGACAACTGGTCCGGCGGCAGCGCCAAGCTGGACGCCTGCATGGAGCTGGTCACCGCCGCCGTGGAGGGCGGCCACCGCATCCTGCTGTTCAGCCAGTTCACCTCCATGCTGGACCTGCTGGCCCAGCGGCTGGACGAGGCCGGGGTGAGCCACTTCACCCTGCAGGGCTCCACCCCCAAGCCGGTGCGTGCCGAGCTGGTGCGCCGCTTCAATGCCGGGGAAGCCAGCGTATTCCTGATCTCGCTGCGGGCCGGCGGCACCGGCCTGAACCTGACCGCGGCCGACATCGTCATCCACTACGACCCGTGGTGGAACGTGGCGGCCCAGAATCAGGCCACCGACCGCGCCTACCGCATCGGCCAGAAGAACCCTGTGCAGGTGTATAAACTCATTGCACAGGACACCATTGAAGAAAAGATCGTGGAGCTGCAGCAGGCCAAGCAGTCGCTGGCGGACACCGTCACCGGCTCGGCCGACGGCGCGATCCTGTCCATGAAGCCTGAGGAGCTGCTGCAGCTGCTGGGCGAAGAAGCATAAGGAGAAAGCATTATGAAGGTTTGGGATCTGCACTGTGATACCCTCAGCGAGCTGCGCCGTGCCGAAAAGAATGGCACCCCGGCCAGCTTTGCCCACAATGATCTGCACATCGACCTGGAAAAATTGCAGGCCGGAGACTACATGCTGCAATGTCTGGCCGCGTTTGTGAACCTGGCCGACCCCACCCCCGGTGCCGACCCGCTGGTGACGGCGCTGGAAGAGATCGACGTGTTCAAGCGGATCATGGCAAAATATCCGGACCGCATTGCCCCGGTGTACACGGCGGCCGACATCCGCAAAAACGCCGAAGCCGGAAAGATCAGCGGCCTGCTCACCGTGGAGGAGGGCGGCTGCTGCAAGGGCAGCCTGGGCGTGCTGCGCCGGATGTATGAGCTGGGCGTGCGCATGATGACCCTGACCTGGAACCACGACAACAAGCTGGCCGCCCCGCAGGCAAACCCCGACGGGCCGCTGGCGGCTCAGACCCAGCGCGGCCTGACCGAGACGGGCTTTGCCTTTCTGGCCGAGATGGAGCGCCTGCACATGATCGTGGACGTGAGCCATCTTTCTGACCGGGGCTTCTGGGACATCGTGGAACACGGCACCCGCCCCTTTGCGGCCAGCCACTCCAATTGCCGCGCCCTGTGCCCCCACACCCGCAACCTGACGGATGCGATGATCCGCGCCCTGGCCGAAAAAGGCGGCATCGCGGGGCTGAACTACTATGCTGCTTTCCTGGACACCGACCCCGCTCACCCGGAAGCCTGCCGCAGCACGGTGGAGCGCATCGCACAGCACGCAGCCCATTACAAGCAGGTGGGCGGCATCGGGGTGCTGGCCCTGGGCAGCGACTTTGACGGTATCGACGGCCACCACCAGCTGGAAACAGCGGCGGACATGCCGCTGCTGGCCGACGCCCTGCGCAGGGCTGGCTTTACCGAGGACGAGGTGGAGCGCATCTTCTGGCGCAATGCCCGGGATTTCTTTGAGCACAACCTGTAAAACAGACGGGAGCGTACCGCAATGGACAAGAACATGACACTGGAAAAGCGCATCGACGCCGAACTGTATTCCTATCAGGGCAGGATGAGCGTTTTTGTGGACGACCTGCAGGGCCACACCGTGGAGCGCGGGGCTGACGAGGAATTTGAGACGGCCTCGGTCATCAAGGCCTTTCTGCTTGCGGCGCTCTACCTGCAGGCCGAGCGCCGCAAGGCGGATCTTTCCGCCGAGATCGAATACGAGGCCAGCCAGTTCGTGGACGGCAGCGGCATGCTGCGTGCCCTGGGCGTGGGGGCCCGCCTCAAGGTGAAGGACACCGCCACCATGATGATCATCTGCTCAGACAACATCGCCACGAACATGCTCATCGACTACCTGGGGCTGGACACCATCAACGCCTGCATCCGGGAGCTGGGCTTTGCCCACACAGTACTGCACAACGCCCTGCACTTTGACCGGTACCGGCAGCTGGGCACCACCACGCCCCGGGACTACGCTTCCCTGCTGGCCCAGATGGCTCGGGGCACCCTGGTGAGCAAAGCCGCCAGCGTCGAGATGCTGGCCATCCTGCGTCAGCAGCACTACAACACCATGCTGACCAAGGACTTCCCGCAGTATTATCTGGACTGCGAGGAGACCGGGGCCCCGGAGCTGCTCTGGGTGGCCAGCAAAAGCGGCAGCATGAACGCCTGCCGCAACGACGGCGGCATCGTGCACACGCCCTATGGGGAGTATGTCATCGTGCTGATGAACAAGGACTTCCACGACATCATTGAGTACAACGACCACCCCGCCATCGTGTACGGAGCACGGGTATCTCGCATGATCCTGGACCAGGTGCTGGCCTGCGAAGGGAAGCTGTGGCTGGACTGAGCCGACCTCAAAATACCGCAAAAACAAAAAGCTGAGCATCCGCCGTCTGGCAGGTGCTCAGCTTTTTCAGGTTTCGTTCAGGCGATGCAGCCCATGCTCCGCAGCAAAAACAGCCAGAAAGTCAGGCTGAATGCGCTGAACAGGACATTTTCCCACATGGCTCACACGCCCCCGTGGCGGCGCTGCTCAGCGGCCAGCTCCTGCTGCAGGGCAGCTTTGCGGTGGTCCAGCAGCAGGTCCTTGTTGTACTGGAAATAGCGCTCACAGCCGTTCTCGGTGAGGAAAGCATGGGACACCGGGTTCACGGTGAGCTCGGTGACGAACACCACCATTTCCTGGCTCTCGGCAAAGGCCTGCTCCATAAAGTCAAAGGCTGCTTCCAGCGCCGCGCTGGCGATCTGTTGAGCTTTTTCGCGGTCATCGGCCAGCGTCTGGAACTGCCCACGCAGCAGCTCAAAGGCCTCCTGGGTGCCGGCGGCGTTGGCACGGCGCAGCTCGCCCTCCCACCGGCGCAGCACGGCCTGCACCTGCAGGCGAGTGGTCAGGGCATCGTGGCTCAGCAGGCCCGCGTCCCGCTGATGCTGGGTCTCGGCATCGTAGTCTGCGATCTGCTGGCTGAACAGCTCTGCAGAGCCGTCCGGCAGATCGTCCGGCAGGGTGGCAAGGGCCTTTTTCGTCTCCCGCAGGAAGGCATAGCAGGCATCGGCCACCGCATCTGCCTGCCGGGACGCAGCAAACCGGGTGTTCAGGCCCGCCAGAAGCAGGCTGACCAGCGACAGTCGCTCGTCAAACGGGGCCTGCAGCAGCCGGGCGAACACGGCGGGCTTTGCCTGCCCGGCCAGGATCTCCTCCACGCCGTAGTCATCGCGGTACTTATAGTAAAGGTCCAGATAGGCCGAGAAGTCCTCAGCGATCTTCGGGTGCTGGATGTATTCCTTGATGAGGTCCTCATCGGCCTGCAGGCCCAACTGCTCGTAGGTGTCCAGCAGATTCGACAGGTCCTCCCAGCCGCGGGCGGTGACGAACTGGGTTCCGTCCACGTCGGCGTTGATCTGGTAGAAGTTCTGAGGGTGCAATTCCAGATAGCTCAGGATGGCGCTGTGGATGTGAGCTGCCCGGGCGTAGTCCTTCCACACCGGCAGGTCGGGCTCAATGTCCATGCGGCGCACACGGTCGAGGGTGACGATGTCAAAGTCCCGGACGGATTTGTTGTACTCCGGCGGGTTGCCTGCTGCCACGATGACCCAGCCCGCAGGCACAGCCTGGTTGCCGAAGGTCTTGCACTGCAAAAACTGCAGCATGGTGGGCGCCAGCGTCTCGGACACACAGTTGATCTCGTCGATGAACAGGATGCCCTCCGAAAGGCCGGTGGCCTCCATTTTGGCGTAGATGCTGGCGATGATCTCGCTCATGGTGTACTCGGTCACCGAGACGTCCTTGTCGCCGTAGTGGCGCTGCCGGATAAAGGGCAGACCCACGGCGCTCTGGCGGGTGTGATGGGTGATGGTATAGGCCACCAGTGCCACCCCGCACTCTCTGGCCACCTGCTCCATCACCTGGGTCTTACCGATGCCCGGAGGCCCCATGAGCAGGATGGGCCGCTGTCGGATGGCCGGGATGGCGTATTCGCCCAGGGCATCCTTGGCAAGGTAGGCCTTGACGGTGTGTTCGATCTCTTCTTTGGCGCGTTTGATGTTCATAACAGCTTTCCCCTCGTTTCAGGAGTTGTTCAGGTCACGGTACAGGTCGTCCTCTTCGGCCAGCGCGTCGGCAAGAGCGCTGGCCGGGCGGGCCGCCGCACCGGTAAATTCTTCTTCGTCCAGCACCACTTTCATAGCCCAGGGCGGCACATTGGCGTCGTCGAACCGCTCTCCTAAAAACAGGAAGGCCGTGTCGTAGGCCGGGCGCTTTGCCGGGTAGGTGCCCATGCCATCGGTAAAGTAGAGCAGTCCCCGCAGGTTCGAGAACTTTTTCTCGGCGCAGAGCCGGTCCACATAGGCAAAGGCGGGCCGGAAGTCGGTGCCGCCGCCGCCCCGCAGCTCAAAGTGGTTCATGGCGTGGATCAGCTCGTCCTCGTTTCGGATGAGCAGGTCCTGCCGGATGGCATTGTCAGCCTGGATCAGGTGCAGGTTCATGCGGTGGAAAAAGTTCTCCTGCCCCTTCAGCAGGGTGTAGGTCTCGGCCAGAAAGGCCCGCACCAGCGCACCGGAGGTGGAATAGCTGGTGTCGATGACCAGGGCCAGTTCCTCGATCTTTTTGCTTTCCCGCGTTTCCAGCGGCTCGATGAGGGGTAGGTTGCCGTACACCGACAGGCCGTAGGTGTAGAAGTTCAGGTCGAACTCGTCCGGGTCCAGCTTGACTTCCTCCCGCATGACACAGAACCGGCGCAGAAAATCCTTGTAGCTGCGGCGGCTGCGGTTGGCGGCCTTCACCTGCTGTTTCAGGGCGTCGGCCCCTTCCCCGGCTTCTTTGTCTCGCAGGTCCAGCTCGGTCTGCATCCGTTCCCCGATCTTCTGCCAGGTCTTTTGGGGCAGCGGGGTGGGCATCTGCTGGGGCTGTTCCGGGGCATCCTTCGGCCACAGGCGGTGGTCATCGGCCACGAATTCCCGTTCCAGCTGCCGCAGCACGCCGGGCGTCTGGCGGGTGAGCCACCGGTACGCCGGGGCCGCCGCCACTACCTTTTCTTCGGCGGTGATCTGCTGATACGCATTCTGCCGCACATAGGTCAGGGGCCGCTTGACACTGGCACGGTTCAGACTGTCGATCACGTTTTCCACCGCGATGTCACAGGCCAGGCTCCACAGCTGCGGCTCCCTGCGGCCTTTGAGCCACAGATGGCGAAATACACAGTGGAATACCACATGCAAATACAACCGGTTGAGATACTTCGGGTTCTGCTGGTAAAGCTGCAGCAGCCGGGCGGGCTGGTAGTACAGCATCTGACCGTCGGTGGCCAGCACCCGGCAGCGCTCATCCGGGGCAGGCGTGAGGGCCGAAAGGGCCATATCCAGAAAGCGGAAGTCCAGATACAGCCCGCTGCGCACCACGGCCAGCACCTCGCCGCCCATGCGGGCCTGCCACTCCTCATGGGTCTCCGGCCGCTGGGAGCGGAATTCCTTGCTCGGGTCCACAAATTTTTCCTTTGGCAACCGGATTCACCCCCTTAAAAATCAAAATCATACCGCCGCTTCGGTTTTGCCGCGGCATATTTTTTGTGCTCCGCGTCGGCCAGCAGGGCAGCGGCAGCGGCATTTTCCGCCTTTGCGGCAAGGGCAGCCCCCTCGGCAAAGGCAGCTTTGTCCAGCACGTCCAGTGCCAGCAGAGCGCGGATGCTGTCGGTGTCCTGCGCCTTGAAAAGACGGGCGAGCACCCGACCGGTGTTGGCGGAAAGAAAGGCCCGGTAATGCCCGGCCGCCGTTTCACTCAGCTGCCATGGGCAGCGCAGACGGTCGAAGCAGAGCATGGCCATGATGTTGGCATCGTCGGCGTCGTGCCCCTGCGGGAAAATGGCGTCGTATTCTGCCGGGAGGAATTTATTGTTCAAAAAACACTGCCGGTAATGATATCCCTGCCCGGAAAAGGTGTGCAGCAGGATGTGGGCGGGCGTTTCCTCAATATCCTCCCAGTAGGCGGGGTACCACAGGGCCGCCAACGGGGCCGCCGCACCAGCGGGCCGGAACTCCGCCCGCACCGCCTCGGTGATGTTGTTGACCAGCGCAAACAGGCCGGTGGCCGCGTCCGCCTCTGCCTGCACCCGGATGGTCTCCAGTGCAAAGCAGTTCAGGAACACATCACTGCCCAGCGTCAGGCCCTCGGCTCCCACCGTAAGCAGGCGCAGCTTCCGGCAGTTGTAAAAGGCACAGCTGCCAATGACCTGCAGGCAGTCCGGCAGGGTCACCTCTTCCACAAAGCTGCCGCACACGGGGTGCAGGTCGTCGGGGTCCGCCGCCGGGGCGTCAAAGTCAAAATCGTACCGGCGGGCACTGCCGCCCACCGCCTGCCCGAAGGCCCGGGTCAGCCGGACTGCACCGGTATCATCCACCTGATAGCGGCAGACGGCATCCGATGCCGGCAGACTGCGGGGCTTTTCGGAGAAGCAGTAGTCCCCCAACTCGGTGATGGGCCAGCTGCCTCCCGCCGGGGCCGGAACGCTGCCCGGCAGTACGACGCAGGGGTCCTGGCCGTACACCCGCACCAGCCGCGCACCACCTGCTTCCAGCGGCAGAACCTCCAGCATCATCCCGTTTTCCTGCACCATTCCGCACTCCCCTGTTCCTCTGTTTTTTGCTGCTCCCAGTATAAACCACCCGACAGAGGATGTCCAGTGCCCGCCGGGGTTTTGGGCAACACAGCCCAGGAAAGCTGGTGGGCGCTATGTGCCCCGCCCTGTTCGAGTCCTGTACCGTCCACAGCACTCGAACCTTTATGCAGGCATCTCGTTGCTGCGTTCGGTACGCTTCAAGCCAAGAAACGGCGGGACATCAGCGCGTTTCAACCCCTGCTCATGAGCCTTTTGAGTTGATACTCATGCAGGGCAACAGCTTCTACGAAGAACCTGTCTTTTTCGGAAGCGTGCGGATCATCCACATGGAAGCGTTTACAAACAATGTTAAGCCGGTCAAACAGTTCAATCGTATCGCTTGACATCCGTTTGATTTCAATATCCATAGTAAAACACCTTTCCCCAAAATGCCAAAAATGTAAAGAGCAAGAACCGTCCCGTGACCACAAATTTTCAATTCTTGAAAATGTTGCGTTCCTCCGGGACTGCACTTCTGCAACACTCCCGCATTTTGAAGTAGCCCTTGTCGGGGCAAAGCCCCTCCATCTTGCTTGCGCAAGACCGGGCTGCCACTCAAACGCCCCGCTGGGGCGTTCGTTGCTTCGCAA
>OGIO01001951.1_pt1 | contig 14306 bp, 10 predicted proteins | sample 1571841 | NCBI WGS metagenome assembly OGIO01 (sample SAMEA2582111, study PRJEB24529) | metagenome | biome: Human gut stool | place: China | collected 2011
TATTTATTGTATCATAGAAGGACCTTACTTAGGTTATTTTACAGAAAAAGTTTCACAGGCTCAACGAATCAGAATATATTCAACAAAAACGTCATTCTTTTTTAAATCGTTATTATAATGGTAAAATAACAGCTATGATATCCTCTTATCTCGAAGATGATGCATTACCTACAACAGAAATAGAGGAACTCCGTTCCATTCTCACAAAAATGTCACAAAAAGGAGGAAAGTAATATGAGTGATTTTATGATACGCTTTCTCATTTGTAATTTATGGATTAGCTGTATCATTGGAATCCTTTTAGTAGTTAAAAAATTATTCAAAAAAATTTTAACTAGCCGTATGCAATATAATTTATGGTTCTTATTATTTATATTGTTGTTAATCCCTTTTGTACCATCAAAGCCAACAAAATTTTTTTCCATATTTGCGTTATTTAGTAACATTCCACAATCAGAATTACCAAATAATGATATTGTATCACATACAACCAATGAAACAATTTTTGAAAATAATATGAATTGGATGAATGACTTTACACTTTCTATCACTCAAGATACATCATCAATATTTGGATTGATTTTAGGAGCTGTTTGGATTATAGGTGTACTAACAATGATTATTTTGGTTACAAAATCAGTTTTACGCTTACATATGTTAAAAAATCCGCTCTATCTTTGCAAAATGTTGAAGTACGAAAAATTTATTATAGTTGTTTAGATGAGATGAATTTAAAAAAGGATATCCCCATTTACAGTACTGCTTTTTTAAAATCTCCCATCATCGTTGGTATTTGGAAACCATGCATTTATTTGCCGATACATTTGATTTCTGATTATAATACTTCTGATTTACGATATATGTTGCTACACGAGTTACAACATTACAAATATAGGGATAATATTACTAACTATTTTATGATTCTTATTAGAATTATTTATTGGTTTAATCCTATTGTATTGGTTGCGCTAAAAGAAATGTGTCATGATAGGGAAATTGCTTGTGATAGTTCTGTATTAAAAATGCTTGAATATAAGGACTATATTAACTATGGAAATACATTGATTAATTTTGCTGAAAAAATTTCTACCACTCCATTTCCATTTGTAGCTGGACTTGGCGGAAATATGAAGCAAATTAAACGCCGTATTCTTAACATTGCTTCTTATGAAAATCCTACCTATTGGAAACGAATAAAAGGATTGATTGCTTTTTTAATGACAGCTATTTTACTTTTTGGTTGCTCTCCTATGTTGTCCACATATGCATCGGAGGAATGCTATACTTGGGATACTTCCTCAAAAAAGATTACGCTTGTAGATCTCTCATCATATTTTGATGGGTACAAAGGAAGTTTTGTGCTTTACGATTTACAGAAAGATAATTGGAATATATACGATATAGAACAGGCAACTATACGAATATCTCCCAACTCTACTTATAAAATATATGATGCTCTATTTGCTTTAGAAGAAAATATTATTACTTCAGAAAATTCTTTTATTTCCTGTCCTCAACAGAATTATCCATTTGAATCATGGAATGAAGACCAAACTCTGTTTTCTGCAATGAATTCTTCTGTTACTTGGTATTTTCAAGCTTTGGATGCAAAGTTAGGTAAATCTAATTTGCAATCTTATATTGAACAAATTGGATATGGAAATCAAAACATAAATGGAGAACTTTCTTCATATTGGATGGAATCCTCCTTAAAAATCTCTCCTATAGAACAGGTAGAACTTTTAACGTCATTATACTTTAATGATTTTGGATTTACGCCAGAAAACATTCAAACTACAAAAGAAAGTATCCAGCTATTTTCAGATGTTAATTGCACAATTTATGGTAAAACTGGTACTGGATGTATTGAAGAAAAAAATGTAAACGGTTGGTTTATAGGTTTCGTGGAATCTAAAAATCATACATATTTTTTTGCAACAAATATTCAAGCTATAGATAATGCAACTGGCAGTATTGCATCTGAAATTACACTTTCTATATTATCTGATATGAATATTTATAAATTATAAAAGTAACAATCATATAGATAGGAAAAAACAACATAACTCAATCAGTTTAGTTCAACACAATTCTTTAAATTGATAAAAGGATGGTACACAAAAAGATAAACTACCCATATTGTGTGGACAGCATATAAAAAACATTCTTGTTAAGATAATAATATTTGAGTTAAAAACAGGAGTGGCAATGCCACTCCTGTTTTTAACTGGACATACTTATGGTTATAAAAAATGACTAACAGATATAAAATATCCTGTTATATATACATATAAGAAATATCTATTACCCATTTTCTGTGTCAGCAACTTTCTATCCATATTTCTTCATAAATTGCATGATTGTTTTCGAAAATCATAATATCCACAGCAAGATACCTAAAAGAAATGATACATCATTGATAATGTATCGCATACTCTGTGTCTGTATATAACCTCATATTGCACCTGTACTCTCACATCCGTTCTTCTAATCGCAGAAAATTCCGTAAAAGTTCATTTTTCATCTTCAGGCACTCAATTTCTTACTGATATTCTCTGATACTAGCTGGTTCTGTCTGTTTTTTAGGACGTCCTCTGTATTTTAGCAGAAGCCCAGCAATAAGACGAGTCTATTCCCGATTATAGTAATTGATTCAGTTTTCAATTTGTCGAATCTCTAATTAAAAGTATTTTACAAGCTTACGGATTGGTTTTTCCTACTTTACACATAGCAATCAGCTTTGGTTCAATTATTTGATATGCGTGTATTTACTTTTTGCTATAACAAAACCTGCTCATATAATCAAGTGTTTTTTGTTGAAACCACAGGCTCCTTATGTGATTCTATTATTTTAAATAAGGGGGCTTTTTGTCATTGTCCGTTTTTATTGGTTCAGTTCACTTTTTATGCTCAGATACAATAGGAAAAATTATTTTAAATTTTGCTTGACTTTTAAATATTACTATTGTAATATTTAAAGCGTGCTTCACACAATAGACTTATTGCTATATTTTCTCAACTAAAATTTTATATTGACAAATACATATAGAATTCATTTTATTTATAAAGAGAGGTGACAAAACATTTTCAAAATCTTAATACAAATATGTTGAGAAAAGATAAACTATGTTGGATTATAGTTCGTAAGCACAACTAAAATGAATGGTTTACTAAATTTAACCTAAATAAAGAATTATATATTGTGACAAATACAACTCTCATATCCTTTAAAATGTAAATACTACTATTTTATTATGGATTTGCAATGAAAAACTTGAAAGGTGGAGATAATATATTACAAATGCATAAGTTAGCTATATGAAATGATATAAATGCTTCAAAAATTCAAAATTCTATGTATAATCTATATTTTAGGAGGATAAAGTTATGAAACACAACAAAATTACCATAAGTATTTTAATGATCTTTGTCATATTATTATCTGTTGGATGTAGTAATAATCAAGAAAACATTTCTGATGGCAATGAAAATGTTAATGCAGATTATGATTTTCTATTTCAAGAACTGGAAGAAAAATATGATGCTACATTAGGAATTTATGCACTTGATACAGAAACTAATAAAGAAATTTCTTATAATGCAGATGAAAGATTTGCATACTGTTCAACATATAAAGCTTTAGCTGCCGGTGCCATTTTAGAAAAATACTCTATTGAAGAACTTGATAATGTAATATATTTTGAAGAAGAAGATGTTTTATCTTATGCACCAGTTGCAAAAGATAAAGTAGATACTGGAATGACTATTAGAGAAATATGTGATGCTGCAGTTAGACAAAGCGATAATACTGCTGGAAATCTACAATTTACTCTTCTTGATGGACCTAATGGTTTTAAACAATCATTAAGTAAAATTGGTGATACTGTAAGTGAGCCTTCTAGAATAGAAACTGAATTGAATGATGCTGTACCTGGCGATATAAGAGATACTAGTACTCCTAAACAATTGGCTTTAAATTTAAAAGAATATGCAACTGGAGATATATTGTCAGATGATAAAAAAGAGATTTTTATAGATTGGATGTCAAATAATGCAACTGGTGATGAATTAATTCGCGCTGGTGTACCAAGTGATTGGATTGTGGCAGATAAAAGTGGTGCTGGTTCTTACGGAACACGAAATGATATCGCTATTGTAACACCCCCAAATAAAAAACCTATATTTGTAGCTGTACTTTCAAAAAAAGCAGAACAAGATGCAGAATATGACAATAAACTGATAGCAGATGCCACAAAAATCATCTTTGATTTAATATCATAAAAATTGATTCACTCAAAAATAAATTAATATACCAAAATACAATTACAAAAGTTTTATCTTAGAAACTCTCAAAAAGAACCATAGATAAGATTCTTCTATGACGATATAGGTGAAATACTTGAATTCAAGCATTTCACCTTTTTTGTAAGGATATGTAGAAAAGTCTATAAATAAGGATGCTTCTATAACAATTTGGAATACTTAAAATTAGAGATTTGAACCTTATGTTATAAATACTATCTATCTAACGGGTATCGATAACAGGCGGCTTTTCAAACATTTTAACCAAGATATTGATTTACTCTGAAATCCTATTTCATATATAATACTCAGTTTATCATAGTTCTGCGCTCAGTTCCGAATGGTATTAGTTTACCTTTTGCTTGCTTCGAAAGTAAAGCAATATAGTATCTTTAGCAAGGCAGTATTGATTTGAAGTACACTCCTTTGCTTATTTAGCTTTCTATAGGTCGCATTCAAATATTCCACCTTGTTTGACGACAGATTTCGGCATAATAGGTTTGATGAAAAAGCCTTTAAACACATTTTAAGAGGTCTAAAAATTCAAGTCGTTAAAAAAGTGATAGTGATAATAGATAACACCAATTAAAATGCAAAAAAACTTTATCTTTCTTTCGTTTTTTATGTTTTTTATTCAACCGGAGAAATTGATAAAGCTGGATATTACTACAAATTAGAAATATAAATCTAATCTATCAAATATGGAGGAATGACTATGAAAAAAATATTTGCACTTGCTTTTTGTTTTGTAATGAGTAGCTTTGTTTTGGCGGGCTGCTCGGGAAAAGCGAACCTTTTGAGAAAAAAAGTTTTACGCCGGATACAAAGGTCAACGAAATAAATCTTGATGTGAGGGACAGAGAAATTGAAGTAACACTATCTGACGACGAACAGGTGCATATCCAATATTCTGAAAACAGCAAAGAGTATTATGATATTTCTGTTTCCGATGGAAATGTGCTGACTATGGTAAATGCCAACAACAAAGAATGGACGGATTATATCGGGGGAAAACCCTCTACCAAAGATCGGAAAATCGTATTACAAATGCCGACTACACTTCTGGATACTGTTACGCTATCTACGACAAATGAAGATATATCACTTCCAGTATTGGCTGTTACGGGAAGCATTGATATTTCGACTAACGACGGAAACATCACTTTTGAGAGCTTAGATGTAGGAAATACCTTGACTTTGACCGTTAAAAATGGGGATATTTCTGGCATGATTGGAAGCAGGTATGAGGATTTCGTCATTCAATCAGAAGTCAAAAAAGGTGATAGCAGTTTGCCAAAACATAAAGATATTGGTAAAAAAACACTAAAAGTACTTTGCAATAACGGTGATGTTGATGTTACGTTTGTGGTATAAATAAAAAAATATAAAGACAGGAGAAAAGATAATAATGATAACAAAGAATAAATTTTATTTGAAAATGATATTTACAGCATGTATATGTGCAATTATTTTAACTGGCTGTGGTAGTAAGTATACTGTAGAGGAAAAAAGCTTGGTTGAAAACCAAAAAGAAAATCAAGAAACACTGGAAAATGGAGTAAACAGAACTTCTATGGAAAAAAGTATGGAATTTTCCGATGAAAGCACAGAGAAAATACCAGAAATAGTAGAGGTAGACTGGTCAGAGTATTTTAATGGATTGAATGGAACAGCAGTTATATATGATGCATCCAATAAAAAATATACAATTTATAATCGTGATCTTGCAATTACAAGAAGTTCACCATGTTCGACATTTAAAATTATTTCTTCTTTGATTGCCTTAGAAAACGGAATTATTGAAACGGAAAACTCTACTAAAACATGGAGTGGTGAAATATTTTGGAATGAAGATTGGAATAAAGATATTGATTTTCAAGAAGCTTTTCGTACTTCTTGTGTATGGTATTTCAGACAGGTCATTGATGATATTGGAGAAGATTTAATGCAGAAGGAATTAGATAAGCTCCAATATGGTAATTGTGATATTTCTGATTGGGAGGGACGATTAAATACAAATAATAGTAATAGAGCTTTGACGGGCTTTTGGATTGAATCTTCTTTAATGATTTCACCCAAAGAACAAGTGGAAGTAATGGAGCATATCTTTGGAAAAGAATCGAATTATTCAGAAGAAACACAGAATACATTAAAGCAAGTTATGCTTTTATCAGAGGTTGATAGTACTGACATTTCTATATATGGAAAAACCGGAATGGGAAAAGTCGATGGTATTGTTGTTGACGCTTGGTTTACAGGGGTTGCGGAAAGTAAAACAGGAGATGTGTATTTTTGTGTGCGTCTTGGAAGAACTGATGGTATGAATGTATCCAGCACATTGGCAAAAGAAATAGCAATCGATTTGGTTCAAATAACATTACAATAAATACAAAATGAAATATAGTTAACTAGATAGTGTCTACACGAGTTTATGCCAAAATTGCACACCAATGGCAATGCAATAAATTTGCACTACTGCTAGAAATAATACTGTGCTTTCGCACAAAAACACCTCACTTCACATGTAGATAATCTAATTAAAATCAAATACGAAATGCTAAACCAAAATGCTACAATTACTGCAAGAAGCGACCCCATAATACATAGCATAATTTTCAAAAATTTCTTCATTGTTATAACACTCCTTTTAATGTCCACGTATATCCAGTTCTTCCAATAGAGAATTTCCGCTTCCCCATGAATATAGAATGTAATAACCGCTATCCTTTATTTCTTCCGAAAATTGTAGTGTCTCGTGATCAATCACCTCAATGGACTGCCCTTCCTGAGTTTCCACCAAACATTCCCATTCATTACTTCTGTAACCTGAATAGTAAGCATCCAATTCTTCCAAAGACAAATCACTTCGAATTAAAATTGCTCCGAAATACTGCATTCCATTTCCGTTACCCGTCAGCTTCCCAGCCTGTGACAACGACTCTATCAATTCTGTTTCCTCTGGCAACGGGATTTCACATAATGCCTTTTCCACCTTATAGGCTGTATGGTTATTTATAAGTGGAATTGAAATCACACTGCCTATCAATACAACTGCTGCCAATATTCCAACTAATTTTAATTTTTTCATTCCATCCTCCTTTCTCTTACGCCCGTAAGATTACCATAGAATACCACTATTATCAAATCATTCTTCTGTTGCTATTCACGAATTCGGTATTGGTAGTCTGGTATATGCATAATTCCGTCATTTAAGATTTCATTCCCCAAATATTGAAAGCTACCATCATCAGCAAACTTTACTGTAAGTTCATGGGTTATGACCGCATCATCACAAATGACCATATCACACACCGCATCCACCGTTAATGTCACTGTTCCATCCTCATTTTCTTTGATATCAATAACCTCCGGCAACGAAGTTCCAAAAAAAGTTGGTGCATAGTTAAGGCAGCCTAGTCGTACCCATACATAAGTCTGATTTTTTTCATCAAATACCGCATATTCCTGAATTTGCTCTGCTGTTACCGGAAGATATTCCATGATCAAACTCTCAAATTCTTCTTTTGGTATTCCATTTGGATAATCCTCGGCATCAAACGCTTTCTGATGTTTCATGGCATACAGATATTCATATATTCCATTATAGTCCAGTTTTTCCATATGGTCGGTATCCCAATTCGAGCATAAAAGATTATTTCCCTGATACCCCAGACCTTGTACGCATCGTTCTGACATTTCCCGTTGTTCCTTAGATAATGGCTTTATTCTTACCAGACAGCTTCCGTCAACAATCTCTGTAACCTCCGGCGGTTCCGGAACACATAATTCATAACAAAACCATCCTTTATCCGTATATTTCCACTCCTTTATTCTGGTGTAGGATATATAGGACATTCCCGACTTACCATTCTTATTCCATACGCTTCCTGCACTTACAACATACATATCCGTTCCATCATAAATGTATTTTATTCTACCAATTCCACCATCACTATGTATCTCATAAACTACTACAGAACCACGTTCCCCAGCCGTGCAATTCTCAAGATAAGAATCCACACTTTCATAATTTCCCATATTGGAGTATGTTACCAAAGTGGAAACCGGACATCCCGTTTCCATTAACCTTTTCTGCATTTCCAGAACCGTTTCATCATTCAGAACCACATTTGATGCTGTCCCTTTATCTGCATCCTTATAAATGTCAAAAATAAGTTCCATCATTTTTTTGCAGTCATTCGCAGCTTCTTTTTCCTCCTGTTCATCCACTGGAAGTCCATAGCCCTTTTCCCACTGCTCTGCAGCTTCTTCCTCAGCGCTTTTTGTTTCCTCCGTGGGAGATACTTCTTCCGTATCTTCCGCAAGAGTTTCACCCACAACACTCTTTTCTTTTCCGCAGGCACATACGAAACACCCAATCAGAAATACCATAATCAGTAGAATACTTTTTTTCCTTAATACCATAAAATCATCCTTTCGTTCTTGCTATCGGTGGCAGTTCCAATTCTATTTGCTCTATGGAATTAGAAAGATATCTGAACGTTCCATCTTCAAATGGTTGGACCACAACCGTGTTTCTAAAAGCGAGATCGGAATTATAATCCGGCCATACTCCATCAACGATAAGCGTAATTGTTCCATCCGCATTTTCTGTATAATCAACCACCTCTCCAAAGGGCGGATATGGGCTGGCATAAATCATTTCATATTCATAACTGTTGCTGCCCTCATCATATCCACGATGCTCTCTCAACTGTTCCACCGATACAGGAAAATAGGTGGTCATAATCTTTTCAAATTCCTCTGCCGAAATTTTCCAATCTTCCGTTTTCAAATTTTCACCTGTATAAATCCGATAAATATCTTCATACATACAAGGCATCAGTATGTCCTCCACATTATTACTGTCCCAGTTTGTGACAAGCACGTTGTAATTCACATAGCTTAGTCCCGATATGTATTTTTCCGTCAATTTCCGGCAGTCTTCCGGAAGCGGTTCTATTCTCCAATACTGTCTCAAACTTGCATGTGCAATCACATATTCATATGCGTAGATAAAATACCCTTTTTCCGTAAGTTTAATTTCAGCCACATTACTTACCGAAGTTCCCTGTATTTCAGGTACTCCACCTTCCTTCCAACGAACTCCTATATAATAAGTCTGCAGCTTACCTTTCCGATAAATAAAAGTAACTGCTCCAATCAACCCATCTCTATGCACTTCGAATACCGTAACCATCGAGTCCCGTCCATCCAAGTAATCTGAATAGAATGCTTCGATTGCTTCATGATTTTGCATAGCAGTATCTTCTTCAACACTTACCAGACCTCTTTTTCCCAAGGCTTCCACTACGTTCTTTCTCTGTTCGCCAGAAAACTCACTGATACCGGAAGAATAGTTTGCTGCATCTGCAATTACGAAATCCTTATATATTTCGCTGACTGATTCGGCTGCTGACAACACCTTACTTTGTAATTGCTCCTTTTCCTCATCTGAAATAAGGCAATCTTTGGATTGTGGAATGAACCAATATGCTGACTCTGTAGAAGTTTCCGCATCTGCTTCTGTTGTTGCTTCACTGTTTTCGATTTCTACAGGTGGCTCCCATACTTCTTCCGCCACTTTTCGTTCCTCTGTATGCAGTTTTCCCCAACAGATCACCCCGGCTATAACAGCAAACAACAATATCAAAATTGGGAGTCCACACTTTTTAAGCAACCATTTCACATCTTCCATCATTCGCCTCCATATATTTCTTCCCATTCTTCGGCTGTCAAACGAGGGGTATGCCATGTTTCCCTGTAATTATCCTCAGACGGTATAATTCGGTTAGACACATACTGTACGCCTCCATTCTCCAAAGGACGAACTACAACCTCGTGGGCAAATACTTTGGAATCACCCGCATAAGGAAACACCACGTTGGCTGTCAGCGTAAGTGTTCCATCGCTGTTTTTTGTAAATCCAACTACCTCTGAATATGGGTATTCCGGATACTCTACTTCCTCAAATCCTCTCGGTTTATATTCATAGGTTTCATCCTCTGCATAATAGATAGTTTTGGACTGTAATGTTTCACTATCGATATTGAAATATGCCATGATAACGCTTTCAAAGTCATCCTTGGGAATTCGATAAACAGCACCAACTCCTAAATTGTCATCTGCAACATAAGGGGTGTATGTCCCATTTACTTTTGGATAAAGAAGATCATACATATCATAGAAATTCAAATCCCCAAAATCATCCTCGCTCCAATCTACAATGAACATATTATTCTGTTCAAAGCCGATTGGAAGAAGATACTTCCGACTCAACTCTCTGTATGTTTCATCCAAAGGCTGTACCCGTAATGCGGTATGCTCCTCCGCTCCGCTCAATGTCAGTACATATAATTCTTCCGAAAACCAAACTCCTGAAAACATAAGATAACCATCTTCTGTATAATTCCAATACTCCGCCTGATAACTTCCTGTCACCTCTCGTTTCATGTTTCCGTTTTCGTACTTATAATAGCTTCTGACCACATCCACATTTCCGTCTTTTGTTTCCAAATCGTATTTTACAAATCCGCCCAAGTAACTGACCTCAATAATTGTTATTTCAGCCTCTTCCTGCGTATCCACCATTTCACAGAACCACTCTACCTGCTCTGCCTCAGTCATATCAATCTGATTTCTGCTGTCAACAGCCGGATACCCATTTTCTCCAAACCGATTTACAATGCTGCGAATCATTTCCAGATCAGCTATTTTATTTTCCTCTGCTGCCTTTTCATAAAGTTCCAAACAACATTCAATCATCTTTTCGGTTTCTTCTTCATCCTTTTGTCCCGGTAACTGCACCTCACTTATCGTTTCAACAACCGCTGTTTCCTCTTGGGGTGTATCACTACACCCCGAAACACTTACTATCAACATGAAACTAATTGCGGCTAAACCACTCTTCCAAAACCAAGCTGTCTTTTTTAACAACATATCCGCTGCCTCCTCTTCCTTTTACATCTTCCACCATACTGATAATCAATATAGGACGTTCCACCGTTTCTTCTGCTGTAAAAACCGCAAACCAACCTAATTCAGTACCGGAAGTATCATCTTTTGATGCCTTGATTTCTGCTGTACCCGTTTTCCCTGCCAGAACTATGTCATCCCGATGGGCTGCGTACCCTGTTCCATGAGAATCGTTTACAACCTTTTTCGTTCCCTCCAATACCCGACTTGCGGTTTCACTGGAAAACGCTCCTGATATCCAATACTCTGCAGATACCTCGTTCTGATAGACCAGATAAGGTTTTATGATGTTCCCCTCATTACAGAAAGCAGAATAGATACATGCCAAATGTAATGGATTCACTAAAACCTGTCCCTGACCGTAACCGCTGTCTGCCAACTGTATTTCTGTTTCAATACTTTCTGAATTGGAATACTGCGACTTTGCCATTTTAATCTCAAATGGCAGCTCCGCATTAAAGCCAAGCTGTGTCAGGGAACTTTCCATTTCCTCATAACCAATTTTTAATGCTGCCTTTGCAAAATAAATATTATCGGAATAAATCAAAGCGTTCTCTAAAATAACTGGTTCATATGCATGAAGGGTAGTTACATAATAAGACCCCCACGATGCATCTTTTTGCCAGCTTAATCCTACATTACCATAATCTTCATTTGGATCAATTGCTCCTGATTCCAAACCGACCGCAGCCGTAACTGGCTTGAATGTCGAACCGGGACACCAGACTTGCCGGAACCGATTATACATAGGCTTATCCTCGTCATCATTCAATGCTGTCCACTGCTCACTGGACAATCCCATGATAAAATCATTATTGTCATAAGATGGTGTACTGACCAAAGCCAGTACTTCTCCGGTATATGGATTCATGGCTACAGAGCAGCTCTTGTCTTCCTGAAACTGCTCATATAAGGCAATCTGCAAACTGGCATCTATCGTCAGCTTAATGTCCTGACCGTGCTGCACTAAAATACAAGCAAGTTCTTCTTTCTCTTTGCCTTCCGAATTCACAATGTATATCCTGCAGCCGTTTTGCCCTTTCAGTTCCTTTTCAAACAGACCTTCCATTCCGCTTCTGCCAATCACACTGTTAGCTGTATATCCCTCTCCTGCATGTTCTTCTAAATCCTCTGCAGTAACGCTTTGTACATACCCTACCAAATGTGCAGCCGCTTCACCTAAAGGATACTCACGAACTTCAACGTCAGATATCATTACTCCGGGAATTGCCAGCAAACTTTCGTGCCTTTCTTTCTCCTTCAATACATCTTCGTCCGGTTCTACTTTTAGCAGTTCGATTTCTTCCACTCTCGGAATCGTTTTTATTGGAACAAAAGAATCATCTTTTACCCACTGTGCTGACAATTTCTTCTCTATCACTTCCGGCGTGGTTTCCAGTAATTCTGCAATCTTGGCGATTGCTTCCTCCCTGTTCTCCAATTTTCCCGGAACGATTCCAACCGAAGATGCAGTTCCTTTTCCAGCAAGCACTCGTCCATTCCTATCTAGAATTTCTCCCCGGTTTGCCTGTGTCGTTAAAACTCTTACCTTATCAGTAGAAGCTAAATTCGGAAAGATCAGTGAATTATCCCAAACCAACTTATACCCGTCTTCGCCCTCCAGAAAAAATGCTTCATTCTCAAAGCTGATTTCTCCTGCAACCGTATCAAAAGATGTCTGATAAGTTACGGTCAGTTGCTCTTCGTCATATGCGATAATCTCGACCGCCATATTCTGGATTTCAATACCTTCGTAAATAGCTGAATTGCGTTTTATGAAATCCTCCTGACTGACATTGCCAGATGCCTCAATATGGAGCATCTTATACATTTGCTCATACTCCTGTGCCGGGATGTGATTCATGTATTCAACCAGAAGTTCTTCTGGTGTTTTCCACACATCCTCCTTTTTGAACATTTCTGCCACACATACCGCAACAGTAATCGCAGCCATTCCTATAACAGCAATCGCAATCCATAGGAGCCTGCTTTTCTTTCTTTTATGTCTGCTTTTTCCTTTCTTCATATTGACCTCCATTCATTTTGCTTTGCTGATATGGCAAATAACGAGTCAAGCGGCATTCATGCTTGCATGAAATGCCATTTAACGAGTATGACCATTGAGACGATAGTCGAAATGGTCATATTCTATTTTCAATGTTCATTACTCGCTTTCAAAATATTACATTCGTAAGATTTTGGAACAAAAAAATTTTCCTTTTGTTCTGTTCTACTCTTCATCCTTCCTTTTTATTTATTACATGTGTAAGATTTCACATCAAAAAAATATTTTTGAAACCCACTGCACTTGTGTAAATATTACATCAGTAAGATTTATAAGTCAAGTTATCTTTATATAAAAAGGCTCCTGCCAGAAGGTATCACACATTTTCGCAAAAGTGATACCTTTTAGCAAAAGCCTATTATTCAGCAGAGTCTTGCACCACCCCACTGTTTCAATATTCAAATATTTCTTTCAAAAGATCGGAAAACACACATCTCAAACTCTTTGAAATACAATGCTTCCCCGCATTTTCTATATCGTCATATTGATATTATTACTTTACTATCCACATTTACTATCCGCCACACCCTTTGGGAGTGGTAAAAAACAACCTTAGCAAGCACTGCCTGTGTCATGACACAGGCGAAATTCCCCACACTTTCCTATCGTATATGCGTGTGAATTTCCATAGGGAAGTATCCCTAACCCTCTTTTATTTTTTCTTTGATTTTCCTGTGGAATACCTTGACCTTTCCTGCCACTTTTGCTACAATCTGCTGTGGGTAATTACACCCAAAACTGAATAAAACCTGAAACGAACTGTTGTAAAAATCGAACATTTTACAGCAGTTTTTTTGTACCCAAAAGTAAGAAAGGAAGTGGCAGAAATGGCAAAGCGAAACCGCACCAATCCGGTGCAATTTTATCTCAGCGATGATGAGCAGTACATCCTCAACACCAAGTTCAAAGCATCCGGCATGAAGAGTATGTCTGCTTTCCTGCGCAAGCTGATCTTATATGGATA
>OGIO01001953.1_pt1 | contig 14294 bp, 9 predicted proteins | sample 1571841 | NCBI WGS metagenome assembly OGIO01 (sample SAMEA2582111, study PRJEB24529) | metagenome | biome: Human gut stool | place: China | collected 2011
GTTGATCTTGATAGTGTAGTGCTTTGTGGCTCTCTTCATAATGGAATTAGCAGATTTATATTATTAGATCACCTAATATAATCTTGAGCTACACACAAAAAATAAAAAGATTGCTAATGATATCCAAAACGAGTAAGATAGTAAGCAAGATAATAAGCAAGATGGAGTGACATAAATGGGAAAATATGAACCGCCATATACGATCTCAAATAAAATGTTGGAGCTTGTTTCTTCTATATCTGAAAAAGTAGGTAAAATAAGCAGTCACGGAGAATTAGAGGCAAGGCCGCATTTAAGGAAAAACAACCGGATCCGATCCATTCATTCTTCCTTAAAAATAGAAGCAAATTCCTTGTCTCTGGCTGAAGTGAGAGATGTCATCAATGGTCATCTTGTATTGGGAGATCAAAAGGAAATACAAGAGGTGAAAAATGCATATGCTGCATATGAAAAAATCTCGGAAATAAATCCCAAAAGCATGTCAGATCTGAAAAAAATCCATGGAATAATGACCTATAGAACAGTAGAGGAATCCGGCGTATTCAGAAAAGGGGAAGAGGGTGTCTTTTCCGGAGATCAGTGTATTTTTGTGGCACCGCCGCCAAATATGGTAAATGAACTGATGAAGGATTTATTTTCATGGGTTAAAAACAGTGAAGGGACAATACATCCGCTTATTGTGTCAGCTGTTTTTCATTACGAATTTGTGTTTATACATCCTTTTGCAGACGGAAATGGAAGAATGGCCAGATTATGGCATACGGTAATGCTATACCGTTGGAGAAATGTGTTTGAATATATTCCGTTGGAAAGCCAGATTGAAAGATTCCAGGCAGAATATTATGATGCAATAGCAAAATGCCATGTGAATGGAAATTCAGATGTTTTTATAGAATTTATGTTAAGTATGATAGATCAGGTATTAGATGAAGTTATCATACAGGTAAATAAGACAAATGAAAATATGTCAGAATATGTAAAACGGATGTTGGAAGTAATGGAGTACGACGTTCCCTATACCGCTAATGCGATCATGGAGGCACTGCATTTGAAATCCAAGGAAACATTTCGAAAAAATTATATCAAGCCTGCCATAGAGTTGGGACTAATAAAAATGACATTGCCGGAAAAGCCAAATAGTAAAAATCAGAGATATGTAAAACAATAATTCTTGACCTAAAGCTGGCTTTAGGTGTTACAATGTCTTCAGAGTGACTTTCAGCATTTTAAAAAGAAAAGGTGCCGATACCGAAAAGCATGGTGTCGGCACTTTTTGGGCTTTTTTTGGCTTTACTTTGCCAGATTCGTTAGATATGATAAAGATAGAAAATGCATTTACCGGCTATAGGGGGAGGGCGTATGTACAAAAGAAAGCTTCACAAAGAAATAAGCAGCGGATTATTGGTATTGATCGTGGCATTTTCTCTGACAGGCTGCGGCAGCAGTAGGGACGCTTTGGAAATCTCTGATACCGAATCTGCTCAGGCAGAGGAAGTCGGTCAGGAAACTGCTACAGCCACCTCACAGACAATCCCGGAGACGACAACGGAACCTGAGCCGGAGAAACTTACCTGCCAGACCGGACTATATCAGGAGAAAACCCGGGCAGATCAAGTCTCGGTGGATGCTGCCCGGGAGCTGCCGGAAGGAGAGTATGGTGTGCTGTCATACTCTTATGATGAGACAGTCAGTGTTTGGGGCAACGGTGCAGAAGACTGTCTGGTGATCCACGACGGAGACGAGGAATATCGGGTGGAGATCCCCTGGCGAAACATGTATTCGGCACCACCTGCGATAGAAGCCGCAGATTATGATGGGGATGGCGACAAGGAGTACTACATTTCTACCATACAGGGGACAGGAACCGGTATTTATGTGGAAGGACTGTATTATGTAGATGTACAGAAAGGAACCCCGAAGGTCTCCGAATATACAAATGTGGTTGAAGATTTTGACAGACGGATCCTTGCGGCGGATACGCTGGATGAACAGTTCCATACACTTCATGTGGATTTTCTGGATAAAAACGGAAAGATAGATGCTCAGAAGAGTATTGATCTGGATCAGACCCGTCTGTTGCAGAAACTGGAAGGATACACTTATAAAAGCATCGGTGTGGGAGCGCAGATCCGGTATGATTTTCGTGGAGGACAGCCCTTTGCAAATGTAGGGGTTGGCATAAATATGAACGAGATGGCGGACCTGGTTTATGAGACTGGCTTTAATATAACGGCACCGGTATCCATGCAAAAAGATGGTAATTTTTCTCTGGGAGATTTTTCGGTACAAAAAACATATTCTCGTTATTTGGAAGAGGAGAATATCGACAAAGAAGAACCGGATATGACAGAAGTCTATACCGGATATTATGATCTGACCCATAACGGTTACAAGGAAAAGATTGTAACGAAGGTTCATTTGGAGGAAGAAAACGAAAATCTCACAGAAGCATTGCGGAAGGCCGGAAACTGGGGAACGGTAGCGGTCTACGAATATCTGGGAGACGGACAATATGGAATCATTCCTCTGTGGTCGCAGGAATTCGCCATTGCCCATGCGGGGAACGTACAGATATTCCTTACAGAAAAAGACGGCTACGATTATCTTGTGGTGACAAGCTTTTGGGCGGGGCAGGGCATCTGCTATTATGACTATAATGTATTGTCTCCCGTGGACTATTCTTTTGACAGATATCATAACGAGCTGAAAGGCGCAGAGCATTACGATCCGCGGTTTTTCACAGGGCTGGAAAGCTGGCTGAAGGAGGATTCCCTCCTGCTTGTGGCAACAGATATTGATATGCCGCAGGGGCAGGAGGTCATTCTGACGACCGACGAAGAGACACATTATGCAGAAGAATATCTGAAGGTAAAAAAGGAAAGATTGCAGTCTGTGGAAGATATTGATTAAATCAATTATTTATATCTGATGATTTTCATTATCTGTATCAGCACGGTCGGCATGAGGGCGAGCCCCACGATCTGACCGAGTGCTGTCATAGGCAGATCGGCTATGCTGAATACACTGTGCAGTCCCGGAATGAAGATTACCAGTGCCAGTAAAGAGACTCCTGCGATGAAAGCATAGAGGCTGTAGCGGTTCGAGGTCAGTCCCAGCCAGAAGATGGATTCGCTGCCACGACAGTTAAAACCATGGAACAATCTGGCCAGTGTCAGTGTGGCAAAAGCCATAGTGGAGGCCATAGCCGAACTGACGGTCAGTCCGATGTGATAAGCTGTCATGGAGGCTGCTGCGATCAGCAGACCCTGTGTTATCATCGTAATCATAAAGCCTCTGGTGAGGATTCCTTCCCGTGGATTCCTGGGCTTTTCCTTCAGAAGGTCGTCATCTGCCGGTTCCATGCCGATTGCCAGGGCCGGAAGAGAATCGGTCAGCAGGTTGATGAACAGCAGATGTACAGGTGTAAAAGGTACAGGAAGTCCCATCAGGGATGTGTATAATACGGCTAAGATACCGGCGGTATTGCCGGACAGCAGGAACAAAATGGCATTTTTGATATTTCTGTATACATTACGCCCGTTTGCCACTGCCTTGATGATCGTTGCGAAATTATCATCTGACAGAATCATGTCTGCGGCATCCTTGGATACCTCGGTTCCGGTAATTCCCATAGCGACACCGATGTCTGCCTTTTTCAATGCAGGAGCATCATTCACACCGTCTCCTGTCATAGAGACAATATTACCTCTGCGCTGCCATGCCTCGACAATCCGGATTTTGTTCTCGGGAGATACTCTGGCATAGACGGAGATTTGTGCGATCTGTTCCTCCAGTTCGCTGTCGCTCATGGCATCCAGCTCCGCACCTGTCAGTGCAAGGTCTCCTTCTTCGTATATTCCGATCCGGCGGGCAATTGCCACTGCTGTTACCTTATGATCACCGGTGATCATGACCGGACGGATGCCGGCTCTCTTGGAAGCTGCAACGGCAGCCGCAGATTCCTCTCTGGGAGGATCTACCATAGAGATCAGACCCAGGAAGGTATAGCCATACTCCGCATGGATGTCGAGATTTTCCTCCGATTCCTTGTAAGCAAAAGACAATACACGCAGGCCATTTTCTGAAAAAAGCTGATTCTGCATACGGATCTTGTCTTTTTCAGCTTCCGTCATAGGACGGATACCGTCGCTGCAGCGCACATAGTCACAGCGGTCTAAGAGAACATCCACAGCACCTTTGGTGAGGATCGTGGGTACACCATGCAGCATATATTTCGTACTCATCAGCTTTCTGTCGGAATCAAAAGGCACTTCCTCAAGGCGTTGCATGTTCTGCCTGAGGATATCTTCATGCATATTTGCTTCTTTCAAAATAGAAGATGTATCCGCTTCAATCCTTCGGAACATTTCTAAAAGCGCGTATTCTGTAGGGTCACCGATGCCCTTGTCATCGACGATGCTCGAATCATTGTTGAGGACAGCGTCGTAGAGCAGATAACGATGAGTCTGATTCAAAAGGTCAAGCTGGTCCGGCTCGTATAACCGGTCTTCTATATAAATCTGCTGCACCGTCATTTTATTCTGTGTCAGTGTTCCGGTCTTATCAGAGCAGATAACAGAGACACAGCCCAGACTTTCCACAGCCTTAAGATTCTTGATAATTGCATTTTCCTTTGCCATTTTCTGTGTACCAAAGGCTTGCACTATGGTCACAATGGAGCTCAGTGCCTCAGGGATTGCAGCAACAGCCAGTGCCACAGCAAACATCATGGAGTCCAACAGTGTCATACGGCGATAGATACACAGGCAGAATACGACAGCACATATGATCAGGATCAGTATGGCAAGTCTGCTGCTGAACTTGTCCAAGCTCTCCTGCAGCGGTGTCTTGCGCTCTTTGGCTGCATTCATCAGCCCTGCAATCTTACCCAGCTCCGTCTCCATGCCGGTAGCGGTCACCAGCATTTCAGCGCGTCCGTAGGTGACCAGACTTCCGGAATAGACCATATTTGCCCGGTCAGCAAGTGCCACATCACCCTCTATAATGGCATCTGTTTTCTCTACATTGGCAGACTCGCCTGTCAGAGAGCTTTCATTGACCTGCAGCGAATAGCTGTGCAGGATACGGCCATCAGCCACGATCATGTCTCCCGCTTCCAATATGACAATGTCACCCGGCACAATATCCTTCGATGGAATTTCCCGTTTCACACCGTCTCGAATGACTTTTGCACCGGGCGAAGATAACTGCCTGAGACTATCCAGAGAACGCTGGGCCTTTACATGCTGCAGGGTTCCCAGGATGGCGTTGATCACCAGTACCAGCAGGATTACAATGGTACTCTCCGTATTGCCGGAAAACATGGAGATCGCAGCTGCAATGATCAGGATTACTACCAGCAGATCAGCAAACTGACTGATAAATACTTCCGGTATACTTTTGCGCCTGCTCTCTTGCAGGATATTTTCACCCTTTTCCAGGCGAAGCTCCTCCGCGCGGGCAGTAGTAAGCCCCTGTTCTGTCACCTGATATTTTTCCATGAGTTCTTTTACAGAAATATTCCAGATGTTTTTTTGTGTCATATACAAATCCTCCTTCTTAAATAATGTACCCGGATCCTTTGTTTATCACGCAAAAAAAGACTTTTAATGCATGATAAACATACAATAAAAGTCTCGTTCCATTTCTGTAGAAGTGTACTGCCCGGTTAGCGACTGCCTGTGGCTTCACTAACGTGATGACGACCAACACAACACCGGTTACCCGATGTGAACTACTCCCTAATATTGGAAATATCCTAGCATATGCGAAAAGTATTGTCAAATATAAAATGGTTGCTATACACAGAATTATTTTTTTGATAAAATAGGGTCAAAAAGAGTCTGGTTTTCAGGAATAAAATTTGCAGATTACGGAAAGGCAGGAAGGTTAAGAGATGAACGAAATGATCAGAAAAAGAAATGAACAGCTGGCCAAAACAGTGATCAAGGGATTACAGTCCCGTAACATGTCAGGTTATTATGCAGAGGATAAAGAAGCTGCACTAAAACAGGCACTGGAGCTGATCCCGGAGGGAAGCACTATCGCCATGGGAGGATGCATGAGCGCCGGAGAGATCGGACTGATCTCTGCTCTGGAAGCAGGCAATTACCACTATATCGACCGCTCTAAGATGGATGCCAGAGCCGGACTTATGGCAGCTTACGATGCGGATATCTTCCTCTCCAGTGCCAATGCCATCACCAGCGACGGTGTCATGGTCAATATCGACGGCAATTCCAACCGTGTCTCCTGCATAGCCCAGGGGCCGAGGAAAGTAATCTTTATCGTCGGCATGAACAAGGTCTGCGCAGACTTAGACAGCGCCATGAAGCGTGCGAGAAACGTGGCTGCACCTATCAACGCCCAGAGATTCGACATCAAGACTCCCTGCAAAGAAACCGGAAAATGCTTCGATTGTAAGTCTCCGGATACCATCTGCTGCCAGTTCCTGATCACGAGATATTCCAGACATACGGACCGGATCCATGTGATCCTCGTAAACGACACCATCGGTTACTAGACAACAAAGGGGAAAAGACAATGACATTAGTATTGCAAAAAGGAAGACCTGCCGATACCACCGGCAGACTGGACAAAGAGATACGCACCTATGACCTGCTGGATGGCTTAGGCGTGGAATATGACCGCGTGGATCACGCGCCCGCGATGACCATGGAGGATTGCAAGGAAGTCGATGAAATCTTACAGTCCATGGTCTGCAAGAATCTGTTCCTGTGCAACCGTCAGGAGACCGCATTCTATCTGCTGATGATCCCGGATACCAAGGTGTTCCATACCAAGGATCTGTCGGCGCAGATCGGCTCGGCGAGGCTTTCTTTTGCCAAGCCGGAATACATGGAGAAATTCCTGGATATCACCCCCGGCTCTGTCAGTGTACTCGGTCTGATGAACGATAAGGAACATCAGGTGAAGCTGCTGATCGATGAGGAGGTGCTGGACAGCGAATATTTCGGATGCCATCCCTGCATCAATACCTCCAGCCTCCGCATGCGGACGGCGGATCTGATCGAAAAGGTGCTTCCCGCCATGGGACATGATTTTGTAAAAGTAAAGCTGTAAAAAGTAATAATATAAGCAGATCTGCCCGCCGCCGGAATCCCGGCAGCGAGGATCTGTAAGCCTGGTTTTGCATGGCTCTGAATAGTTACAAGATATTAAAATACCTGTTCGCACTCTTCACACATCAGCAGGAAGGCGCCGACCCCGTGCAGATCGTTGGCGGATACGGGGCGGTGAATGTAGTGCTCATAGTCACCGACACCGGTTCCGATGCAGACATTACCGATAATGAGGTCATCGCCTTCCCAGGTCAGGGAGCGGATCACACCCTCATAACCCTTGTGGGCATATTCCAGATAAGATGCATCTAGCAGACCTTTGCGGATCGCTTTGCACAGAGCCGCTACATACAGGCAGCTGCAGGAATTCTCCAGCCAGTTGGCAGGATCATCGCCCCGGTTGACTACCTGATACCATCTGCCATCCTCAGACTGGAATGCAAGCAGAGATTTTAACAGATCTACCGCCATTTTTTCCGATTTTGCTCTGTCCGGATGATCGGCGGGAATGAAATCCAGTTCGTCCAGGAGGGCTACAGGCACCCATCCCATGGCTCTGCCCCAGAATTCGGGGGAGCAGCCGGTCTCTTTGTCAGCCCATTCTACTTTCCTGTCATAAGACCATGCATGATACAGCAGACCGGTCTTGGGGTCACGGGTATGTTTCTGCATGGTCAGAGCCTGGAAGATAACCTCATCAAAATATTCGGGGTGATGGAATTCTGCGCCATACTGCGCGCGCAGCGGACCTTCCATGTACAGACCGTCCAGCCACATTTCTTCCGGCAGATCAGCCTTGTGGAAATAGCCGCCCTCGGGAGTGGTGGGATAACAATCAATGGCAGCCATCAGAGAGTCCAGGGCTTTCTTATATCTGGCATCACCGGTACAATGATAGAGGGGATATAACAGAATACCCGGCTGCATATCGTCGAACTGCCCCATATCAGCCTGTTTGATCACACCGTCTTCGGTGATGACGGCATCCACCCAGGATTTGATGTAATCAAAATATTTTTCCTCTTTGCAAAGTTCATAGCTTTTGTACATTCCGGACAGGAATACTCCCTGATGATAATGGAATCTTCCTTCGGGCGGAAGCTTGGGGGCTTCCCATTTGCGCATCATGGTATCCATGGATGCTTTTGCATAGTCTAAAGGTCTTTTCTCCATAAGTTATCTCCTTCCAATATACTTCACATGGCACAAGATTTATTATATAATCCCATTATAATCTTTTATTTTTAAGATTGTTTAACATATCTTGCGGTAATAAAAAGCAATCGAATGAATCTTGCCGGAATGATTCCGGGAAAGGAAAACTATGCTTCGTACGATTTTTGACCCTTATTCCGATCTGTTTCTGGAATACATAGAGACAACCAAAAAAAATGATATGCAGACCAATCATTATCACGATACTTACGAACTTTTTTTTGTGGTGAAGGGGATACGATACATCTTCCTGGATGGTGTCTGTCATGTGCTGAATCCGGGAGACATCATCCTGATCAAACCCTACCAGACGCATTATATGCAGAGTCTGTCCTCGGATTTCTATGCCCGGTATGTCTTGAATTTTGCACCGGATTATCTGGATGGAATGTTGAAACCTGTGGAGAAGCAGCGGTTCCTGGAGGTTCTGCAGAATGATATTCTGCATCTGACAACGGAACAGTCCGGAGAACTGGTAGAGGTCTTCGAACGGCTGCGGAAATATTATAACCGCCACGATGCTGTGGCCGAGAAATTAAAGCAAAACTATTGTCTGGAACTGCTGCTACTGTGCAGAGACTACTATACGAGGCAGGAGCGGACACAGATGCCGGAGCTCTCCGCAGCTCCCAGACAGGAGATTCTGGATGCCATCGCCTATATCAATGCCCATTATGCGGAAAAAATAGATCTGGAGACCATCGCATCCCAGATCCATTTAAGTAAATACTATTTTTGCCGTATTTTCCGCGAGGTGACCGGAGCCACCGTTCTGGAATACCTTACCAATGTCCGGCTGACCAGAGCCGGAAGACTTCTGGTGGAGTCTTCTCTGGCGATCCAGGAGATCGCGCAGAAGACCGGATTTGCGTCATTGGTGCATTTTTCCAGAACCTACCGCAATGCTTATGGTGTCAGTCCCAGTGATACCAGACGCCGGCGAAAGGCGTAGAAGCTACTGAATCCCACAGGCGAGACATGCTGACATTTGTGACGCAAAAAGTCAAATCATCCACAAATTGATTTCTCGTTGAGAGTCTTATATAATAAAGTCGAGGTCAAAGGCCCCCGGCTTTGATGCCTACGTGCTACGCACTCCCACAATCCTACCCTCTATTCGCATATCGGGGTGGGTCATATAACAGAAATGGTTTATACCGTAAAAAATGTATGGTAAGAATACGAAAGAGAGAAGAAAATGGTACTACAGATATTAACATATACACATCATACAACGACAATGCTGTTTGGAATCTTCCTGTCGGCATTTTTTCTGGGAGTGAAGCAGGATAAGAAAAATATATTGCAATTGTTGTCATTGGCGGTTGTTTCAGGAATTCTATATGTTCTGTGTGTACTTCTCTTTGGAACAGAAACAGTAGATCAGATTTATCCACTGATCGTGCATGCCCCATTGTTATTTGTACTGGTTTTGCATTATAAATTCCGTATTCTTCCTTCCCTGATTTCTATTTTCACGGCATATCTATGTTGTCAGTGCAGTAACTGGATGGGACTGTTTGCTTTGGCTCTGACAGGACAGGAATGGTGCTATTATGTCTGTCGTATTCTGGTGACGGTGGGAGCTTTCATCCTTTTATGCCGGTATGTATGCCAGACCACAGCCATGCTGTTTGCCAAAACGGACCGGGAACTTCTGATCATTGGAAGCCTGCCGATCATTTATTACATTTTTGACTATGCCACGACCAAATTTTCCAGTCTGTTGTATTCCGGCAATAAGGCGGTGCCGGAGTTCCTGGGCTTTGCCATGTGCCTGACGTATCTGCTCTTTTTACTGGTATATTTCCGGGAGTACGAGATGAAGAACAAGGCAGAGCAGTACAATGAACTGATCCAGATGCAGCTGAATTCATTCCAGACAGAAATGACCAATACGAGAAAAAGCGAGAAAAAGATGTCCATTTTGCGGCATGATACGAGGCATCATCTGTCGGTGCTGCGAACACTGATCCAACAGGGAGAAACCGACAAGGCGCTGGAATATCTGAATGAGGTCAGCCAGACTTATGATGATACAGTGATCAAGACCTATTGTAGAAATGAGATGGTGAATTCCGTACTGTCCATCTATAATATGCGGTTTGAGGAGCAGAGGATCCGATGGGAGATACAGGTCAGCATTGGAGAGAAACTTCCCTGCTCTGAAATGATGTTCTGTGCGATCCTGTCAAACGTACTGGAAAATGCCATGCATGCCGTACAGGAACTGCCGGAGGATAAACGATACATAGAATTGTCTCTGTCGGAAAAGGCGGGGCATCTTCTTCTGATGGAGAAAAATACAGTGCGTAGTGTTCCCACATTTGCGGATGGCGTTCCGGTGACAGAACGTTCGGGACACGGGCTGGGAGCCAGAAGCATCGTATATTATGTAGAAAAACTTAGCGGACAATATCAGTTTTTTATGGAGGATGGGGATTTTGTGGTTCGGATCATCTTGTAAAATCAATAAAATGTTTTTGAGGCTCTTTCTGTCAGAGAAAGAGCTTTTCTTGTGGATGTATTGGGAAATTAATGCTATTATTAGGATAAAAGATACAGAAATATAGATATAACAGGAAGGGAGCAGACAGATATATGAAATATACATTGGATTATGAGAAATATGCGGAACTGGCAAGACGTGTGGCGGCGGAGGGAAGCGTACTGCTTCGAAATGAAGACGGTGTGCTGCCTCTGCAAAAAGGGCAGAAAGTGTCGATCTTCGGCAGAACCCAGTTCGAGCATTATAAGAGCGGTACGGGTTCCGGAGGTATGGTCAATGCTCCATATGTGACCAATATTACAGACAGTCTCAAGGAAGACGGCACCGTACAGGTGAATGAGGTACTGGAGGCACAGTACCGGGAATGGCTGAAGGATCATCCTTTTGATATAGGAGAGGGATGGGCCATGGAGCCCTGGAACCAGGAAGAAATGCCCGTCAGCGAAGAACTGGCGAGACAGGCGGCGGAACAGTCGGATCTGGCGATTGTGGTTCTCGGCCGAACCGCAGGAGAAGACAAGGATAATAGTGCTGCGGAAGGCAGTTATCTGCTGACAGCTGCGGAGGAAGAAATTCTTCGTAATGTCTGCAATGCATTTGCCAGGACGATCGTTGTGCTGAATGTGGGTAATATCATGGATATGAAGTGGGTCGACCGGTATCAGCCACAGGCTGTGCTCTATGTATGGCAGGGCGGCCAGGAGGGCGGCAGAGCTACAGTAGATGTCCTGACAGGAAAAGTGAATCCCGGTGGTAAGCTCAGCGATACTATTGCGGAAGATATTGAGGATTATCCTTCCACGGAGAATTTCGGGGATCCGGTGGAGAATTTTTATACCGAGGACATCTATGTAGGTTATCGCTATTTTGAGACCTTTGCCAGAGACAAGGTAAAATATCCCTTTGGCTTTGGACTGTCCTATACCCGGTTCCAGACAGAGAGCATGGGACTGGCAGTGCAGGGTACCGAGGCAACTGTCATTGAGAAAGTGACAAATGTTGGCAGTATGTCCGGCAGAGAGACCATACAGGTCTATGTGGAGGCTCCTCAGGGAAAGCTGGGAAAGCCGCTGCGTCAGCTGGCAGCTTATGCCAAGACGGAAGAACTGAAGCCCGGAGCAAGTGAAGAACTGATCCTGAAAGCAGAACTGACGGAGCTTGCGTCCTATGATGACAGTGGTGTCACTGGACATAAATCCTGCTATGTATTGGAAGCAGGAGACTATATCTTCTATGTCGGTACCGATGTGCGGAGTGCAAGAGAAGTCGGAAGAGTGACATTAGCGGAGCTGCAGGTCGTACAAACCGTTACGGAAGCACTGGCTCCGGTGCAGGCATTTAAACGCTTACGACCGTTCTTCTTCGGAGAAAACAAGCATGCCATCGCCAACTGGGAGGATGTGCCCTTACGGACCATAGATCTGGCGGAACGTATTTTGCGGGAAAGACCCACCCGGAGCGAATACATGGGAGATCAGGGATGGAAGCTGGCAGATGTCTATGACAAAAAGATTACGTTGGAACAGTTCCTGACACAGCTGTCAGACGAAGATCTGATCTGCATGACCAGAGGAGAAGGCATGTGTTCCCCGAAAGTTACCCCCGGAACAGCAGCAGCTTTCGGCGGTGTGACGGATGGACTGCAGCAATTCGGTATTCCGGTGGCCTGCTGTTCCGATGGTCCTTCCGGCATCCGTATGGACTGCGGTACCATGGCCTATGCACTGCCGAACGGTACGTTGCTGGCATGTACCTTTGATCCGGAGTTGGTGGAAGAACTGTATGAGATGGAGGGCATGGAGCTTCGCAAGAACAAGATTGATTCCCTCTTAGGCCCCGGCATCAATATTCACAGAAATCCGTTGAATGGACGTAACTTTGAGTATTTTTCCGAGGATCCGTACCTCACCGGTACCATGGCGGCGGCACAGCTGAAAGGCATGGGAAAATATGGAGTTACCGGAACCATCAAGCATTTTGCATGTAATAATCAGGAATTCAAACGGCATGATGCCAATGCTATTGTATCCGAGAGGGCATTGCGGGAGATCTATCTGAAAGGATTTGAGATCGCCGTAAAACAGGGCGGAGCCTACAGCATCATGTCCACCTATGGCCCGGTGAACGGACTGTGGACCGCAGGCAGCTATGATCTTCTGACAACCATTCTCCGTAAGGAATGGGGCTATCAGGGTATTGTCATGACCGACTGGTGGGCAAAGATCAATGAGGAAGGCGAATCCGGTTCCAAGAGTCAGACGGTACCTATGGTCCGGGCGCAGAATGATATTTACATGGTGACCGCAGACGCAGCATCCAATTCTAATAAGGACAACACTGCGGAAGGACTGGCAGACGGCAGGCTGACCAGAGCGCAGCTTATGCGGAATGCTGCAAACATCTGCTGCTTCCTGTTACGTTCCGTTGCCATGGAGAGGCTGCTTGGCAGAGAGGAAGAGGAGTGTACGGAGCTTCACAGTCCGGTAAGCACCGAAGGAGCCGGAGACAGCGGACAGGTGCTGGCCCGGCTGGAACTGCCGGAGCCGAAGACCGGCGAAGAGATGGAACTTCCGCTGGAGAAGCTGTCCACGAAGAAAGGTACTGGTGCGGTATACCAGCTGCGTTTCACGAAGATCGGACGGTACGAACTGGTATTCCGGATGAGTTCCACGTTGGGCCCGCTGGCGCAGCTGCCTATTTCCGTGTTCCTGAATAATACATTACAGCAGACCGTGACGATTAACGGCACGGAGGGCAAAGTGGTGGAACAGTCCGTCACGCTGGCAATCCGGCAGGACGGTGAGAAGTACATGAAATTGTATTTCGGAGAAAGCGGTATTGATATGCACCGGATGTTCTTGCGGTATGTGGGAAAGAACGATATCGAAAGCTTCCGGAATGAATAAAACAATATAAGCAATAAAAAGGCTCCGAAAGATCGGTATGCAGGCAGGATCTTCCGGAGTTTTTTATGCGTCGCAATTTGTAAAAAACCTTAACGGAATATTTATGCATAGAAACCAAAAGAAGAATTGACTTATGCCGATATTTCGGATAGAATCTACTCTTGTATGTTCTAAAGAAAAATTAGCAAGGAGGCAGGGAAAGTGGTAGCACAAATACTTGCAGTAATCATATTTCTGGCGATGTTTGTACTGATCGTCCTGGAAGTATGGGAGAGACACATTATCACATTGGGCTGCGGTCTGCTGACACTGGTACTGGTATTCGGACTGGGAATGCACAGTATGAGCGCAGTGCTGGAGACTTTGAACTTAGGCAGCTTTTTCACAAGTCATTTCTGGTACACGGCGGGACAGTCCGCAGAGGCTTCCAGTGGTATCAACTGGGAGACCATCGTGTTCGTAGCAGGAATGATGATCATGGTAGAGGGAATGGGAAAGGCAGGATTTTTCCGCTGGCTCTGTCTGGAGATCGCAAAGCTGGTAAAATATCGCACGATTCCGGTATTTATCACGTTTATGCTG
>OGIO01002000.1_pt1 | contig 13918 bp, 10 predicted proteins | sample 1571841 | NCBI WGS metagenome assembly OGIO01 (sample SAMEA2582111, study PRJEB24529) | metagenome | biome: Human gut stool | place: China | collected 2011
ATTTATGCGATTAGCATAAATTCTGTGCATCGCGAAGCGTGTTGCTGTGAACGGAATGAACAGTAACATCATCAATCCATATGGTTCTTTTTTTCGCATCATATTTTCTTGTAAAACAGACAGTATCGCGGTATAATATGGGTATATAATTTTAGCAGGCTAATCACTTGTTATGCTTGATAAAGGAGGCCGAAAATGAGTAAAAACAAGCACAAATTTCTTACATTTGCTGCTCTGATGACCGGCGCAACTGTTGCTGTTCATTTCATTAACCACACGATTGCTACTGCTGCACAATTAAAACAGATACTCCACATTTCTAATGACAATTACTTTGAATGGCGCTTTGGGAACATTTATTATACCAAAAAGGGAACTGGGTCACCGATTCTTTTGATTCATGACACTTTACCTGGAGCTTCCGGGTATGAATGGAGCAAAATTGAAGACGAACTGGCAATTGACCATACCGTATATACTGTTGATTTGTTAGGATGCGGACGTTCGGACAAATCCAGCATTACCTATACAAATTTTGTTTATGTTCAGATGATCAGTGATTTTATCAAAAAAATAATTGGTCAAAAAACAGATGTGATTGCAAGTGGTTTTTCAGGCTCTTTTGTTACTATGGCCTGTCACAATGAGAAAGAACTTTTTAACAAAATCATGCTGGTAAATCCGCCCAGCCTGACTCAATTAAAACAGATGCCAAACAGAAAGGACCGCCTGTTAAAAGCAGCTCTGGAAATTCCGATTTTCGGAACTCTGGTTTATCATATGATCGTATCACGTGCTAATATAAATAATCTTTTTATCGAGAAGATGTATTATAATCCATTCCATGTGGATAATCAAATGGCAGATGCTTATTATGAAGCAGCTCATAAAGGTGGATATTATACCAGATTTTTGTACTCCAGTCTTGCAGCTAAGTATATAAATATAAATATCTGTCATGCACTTAAGGCACTGGATAACAGTATTTATATTGTTGAAGGTGAAACAGAGCCAAACGGAAAGGCTGTCACTGATGATTATTGTGCCTCCAACCCGGCTATTGAAGTTTCTGTTCTCAAAGAAACAAAACATCTTCCACATGTTGAAGCACCTGAAGCGTTTCTTGAACAGGTTAAAATCTTCTTTTAAGCCTTATATTTAAGCCAGAATGAGTCGACGAGTTGATTTTGAGACAATTTTGAAGGATAAATTTTTTTATTTCAAGTCGGAAGAGGGCGACGTTGCGGTGACTACAGCAACCGAATTCGGACAAAATATACCGCAAAATGGGGCGTGCAGATTGTGGGAATGATTTTTCAAACACGCTCTAATACAACAAAAAGTGAGGCAGGCATATGGAAGAAATTCTATATGCCTGCCTCACTTTTTTATAGATTCGTTTATTCTTTTACTCTTCTGTACTGTCCGTTTCCTGAGAATCTGTATTCTCCTCTTCGGATGTATCAGAATCGTTTGTTATGCCGGCTGTTTCAGATGTACTGTCATCGGACTCTTCTATGCTCTCACCTGGCATATCTGTTGAATCTGATTTAGTATCATCTGTTGTTGCTTCGTCTGAATCTGTCTTATCTGAACTATCTTCTTCTGTTCCAACAACTGATTCAAATGCTGTGAACAGTTCTTTTACATTCATCTTATTTACGAGATATACTTTATTATCCACCACTGCTGCATAATAGTTTGTATCGTAGCTATAGTATGCAACTTTCTGTGTATCACCGTCTTCTTCTGTAAATATAGCTGTCAGTTCTGCATCACCGTCAGGTTCATATTTATCTGTCAGGCGTTTCTGAGCCGTCATGTTGATCAGTTTATTGTAGAATGTTGTAAATGTTGTTTCATCCAGATCAGAACCATTCAGTTTATAGGTAACTGTTTCTGTATCGTTTCCATCATCATCTGTGGATGTTTCACGTGAAACATTTACTTTATAATCACTGCCCTGATAATTTACTTTGAGGCTTCCGAGGCTGTTTAAAGATACATAACTTACTGTCATATCCCAGAAGTCTTCTTCTGATTTATCAGTGAGCGCGGACAGAGTATCCGTTGACATCGTATAGACTTCATTGCTGTCATTTACCATGACATATCTGCTGCTGTCATCTGTTTCATTTCCAACAAGAATTGTAAGCTGCTTATCTGCCATCTTAGTTTCTTCTTCCGAAGAATCCTCATTGTCTGATGCACTGTCTGAGTTTTCTGATGTTTCATCTTCTGCTTCTTCACCGTCAGTATCTTCAGCCTCAGATGTTTCATCCGTAGTTTCACTTACACTTTCGTCTGATTCTGTATCCTGTTCAGCATCGTCACTGTTTTCTTCCACAGATGAAGCATCTTCATCTGCCGTCTCACCGGAAGCTGTCGTATCATCTTGTGTGTCATCATCAGCAACTTCTTCCTGATAATCTACTGTGATTGTTGCATATGGTTTATCCAGACCATATTTGCTCTTGTCGTCGCATTTATAATCTGCAAGTGAACTATATGCCATGCTTCCGAATGAGGATACCAGAGAACTTACGGTAGCTGAGTCTGCTTTTTCTTCATCCTCGCTGCCTTTTACTGACCAGGTACTTGTATCTTCGTCTTTTGATAATTCATAGGAATTATCGCCGTCTACAGAAATTTTTGTAATGGTATCTGTATTGGAAATTGCAGGGAAATCTTCCATCTGCGAATAATCATTCAATGATTTGGCAAACGGCTCTACGCAGGAAGAATCTATCAGGTATACTGTCTTCTCATCATCATCTTTTCTTACATAATACTGACTGGTGGAGGAATTTTCATCTCCCACATACAGTGTAGTTGTTATGTCATCGCCATCTTCCTCATCAGATTTTGTTACAATCTTAATCGTGTTTGACGGAGAGTCCAGACCATATTCTGAAAGATCATCTACGTCCTCCAGAACTCTGTCTGAATCGACAGATGCAATAGCAGATGCTGCACTGTCCAGAGTAGTCTGATTTACCGGAAAATCTGTTTCGTCTTTCTTTACCCAGCTGTCATCATCTTTTTCAAATGTTGTCTCTGTATCATCAACCATAAAATCCAGAGATTTAATGTTATCTGTTGATGCAGTAAATACAGTTGTGCTTTCTTCAGAATCTTCTTCGGATTCTTTCTGCTCCTGATGGGCTACGTAGGTTTTTACACCTGCGTAAGCCCCGCAGCAGACACCAAGAACTACAACTGCAAGAACCATTTTTACAGTTTTATTCTTCATTTAAGCTTTTCTCCTCTTCATCCAGACTGCAAACCCTACAACAAGGAAGAATCCAGGAATCAGACCGATGGTGCAGATCTTCCAGAATGCAGCATCATAGTCTGTAAGTGTCAGATAAGATACAGACAGGCTCTTGGATGGGATAGATACGGTTGCACTGTCTTCTGTGTCTGTCATCCACTTCAGGGATTCGATGATCAGCTTCTCATTTCCGCCGGATACCATCTGATTTACCTGTGATTCCATCAGATTGGAAGTTGAATAGTATACGATCTGCGTTTCTTTGTCATCATCCAGAGTCTCTGTGATGCTTACTCCCAGATCAAATGGGCCAGCTTCGTCTCCGTCTTCTTTCTCCAGAGTATCACTGTTCAGATCTGTCTTGGAATATGCCTGGTCTGATGTGGTGAGGATACTGTTGATCGTTACGGTATCTCTTACATCATCCATTTTTTTGATTCCCTGTGCATATGGTACAAGTACATAATATCCTCCGGAAACAGTCTCAGAGCTTGCATCTGTGCTGTTTATAGTCGGAACCAGATAATATGGCATCTGCATTGCATAATGCTGATTATCACCTTCAAATACGATTCCAGCTTCTCTCTGAACACCATAGTTTTCCAGAACTGCATCAAAGTTTGGCAGGTCTTCTGTTGTATAATCAGAGAAAATCATCGCCTTTCCGCCATTTTCAAGATAATCAATAATAGCAGTCTTTTCATCTTCTGAAATATCTGTGGATGGAGATTCAATGAACAGGCAGTCTGCATCATCCGGAACACTTCCCTCTGTAAGAAGATTCAGAGACTGAATATCCATGTTTGCCTTCTCGATGTCTTCTTTGATAGTAGAATCCATCTCCTTCTCACCATGTCCCTCGAGTGTATAAAGGATCGGGAGATCTTCGGATGTTACATATCCGATCGCACTTGTGATCTGACCTTCACCGTCGAAACCGGTAGTCTGAGAGCTGTAGGTCTGATAATCAATTGTGCTCTCATAGATATTGTTGTAATCAATGACTTTATTTCTGTCGCCGCATACAACGATCAGACTGTTTGCAGAAAGATCATCACTTGTATATTCCGTTACAAATTTAGGATTTACTACAGGATCCTTCTGCTCTACTTTAATATGCTTGGATTCATCTTCATATTTCTTAAGCAGATTGGTAATATTTTCATCTTCAGAACCGCTCTGTGCAATCTGGTAAATTGTTACGTCCTTGTCCAGATCTTTCAGCATTGCTTTTGTATCATCACCAATACTGTAGAGTTTCTGGCTGCTGATATCAATTTCTGAATATTTGGACGGAATCGCATTTACGATCATGTTGAGCACTACAACTACTGCAATAAATATCACTGACATAACCATTGTGTAAGAGCCGTTTTTGATATGCTTCTTACTGATGGTGCCAATCAGTTTCTTTTTGTCAAATTTTTTATGGTTATTATTTTTCATCTTTTCTTTCAGTTTCATTTTCTTTCACCTCCCCACTAATTCCAGCGTCTCTTCAAAATAGACTGTGTTGTAAGGAACAGGCATACTGCAATCACAGAAAGAAAATATACAATTCCTTTTATATCAAAGATGTTACTTGTAAAATTATCAAAGTGTCCGCTCAGATTAAACACATCCAGGACTTTCTGAATACCGCCCTCAAAAATACTGGATTTTACTACATAAATAATAATCAGTGCCACTTCTCCGATCACACCGATCACTGCTGAGATCAGAATATTCTTGATCATGGTATAGATAATGATGGCTGCTGCCAGGATCAATAACCCAAATGTCACGCATGTCGACATAGATGTCTGAGAGAAGAAGGAAGAAATACCATTCATCATATAAAATGCAAATAAGAAAACAAATGTGAGTACCGCTGCAATTACCTGGCTCTCAGTTAATGCTGACATAAATACACCGATTGCAATATTTGCACATCCCAGGAGAAAGAATCCCAGGACTGCTGTATATGCAGATGCAAACTCTACTGTGCCAAACCTGGACATAATCAGCGGATAAGTACACATAACTGCCATCGGAACAGCAAATACAGTTACCAGTGCAAGATATTTACCTATTACAATACCGCTCACAGAAACCGGTGCTGTCAGAAGCAGCTGATCTGTTTTCTGTTTTCTTTCCTCTGCAAGTACACGCATAGTCAAAATCGGTACTCCGATCAGGAATGCAAAGGTAATTGCACTTAAGGTATATTCAAATTTCGGATATGCTGCTGAAAGCTGATATGCTGAAAAATAAATACCTGTCAGTACAAGAATGAAAAAGATAAATAAATATCCTACCATGGATGTCAGGTAACTTTTCAGCTCTCTTTTATATATAGCTGTCATGGTTATTTCTCTCCCCCTTTATCATTATTCTGTTCTTCCGGTATTTCTGCTGATGTCTGTTTTACGTTTGTCTCGTTAGATCTACCGGCATCAGTATCTTTATCTTCAGGTGTATTTGGGACTTCGTCTGCAGATATTGGTTTATCGGATGCAGTAAGTTCAAGGAAGATTTCCTCCAGTGATACTTTCCTAGACTTCATCTCATAGATTGGGCTGTTAATCTCCGACATTTTGTAGAATACTTTTTCCCGAATGTCATTCTGCTCCTCTGTTGAAACTTTCACACTCCAGAGATTCTGTTTCTCATCTTTTTCCATTGTTACGCTGTTGACTCCCTCGATTCCCTCGAGAGCCTGCCTGATCTGTATTTTTTCACCTTTAATAAGCATCTCCAGAGTATTAGATCCCTCTGCAAGTTTTCCAAGATTCTCAGGAGTATCGCTTGCTACCAGTTTTCCATGAGAAATGATCAGCACGTAATCGCATACCGCACTTACTTCAGAAAGTATATGCGAGCTGAGAATAACGGTATGTTTCTTTTTTAATTCTTTAATTAAGGTTCGGATTTCAATAATCTGTTTAGGGTCAAGACCTACTGTCGGCTCATCCAGGATGATCACCTCCGGATACCCCATAATCGCCTCAGCAAGACCAACTCTCTGTCTGTAACCTTTTGACAGGTTCTTTATCAGACGGTTTCTCATGTCTGAAATCTTTACCATATCCATGACTTCTTCGATCATGTTTGCTTTTTTATCTTTTGGGATTTTCTTGAGATCTGCCACAAATTTCATGTATTCCAGGACAGTCATATCAAAATAGACCGGCGGCTGTTCAGGCAGATAACCGATACATTTCTTTGCCGCTTCCGGTTCTTCGAGGATATCGTGTCCGTCAATTTTGACGGTTCCTTCGGTGGATGCGATGTATCCGGTTATCATATTCATTGTAGTGGATTTTCCTGCACCGTTTGGTCCCAGAAATCCATAGATTTTGCCTTTCTCTATTTTAAAGGAAAGGTGGTCAACTGCCGTATGGTTACCATATCGTTTAACCAGATTGTTTACTTCAATCAATGTGTTCTCCTCCTCTTAATTTTTGCCAAAATAAAATATAGAAAATGTCCCCAGGTGAAACAGAGAATGGGGGAATCCGAGGACATCTCTATAAAAATAGTTTATGATGAAGTTGTGATGAAATTAGGATAAAAGTGTGATTATTCTGTGATGTTTGTTTGAAAAAAATAGCTGTCCCGAAATCTCGGCATTTTTTGCCAGAAGATTTCATGAGACAACTATACATAGATTTATTATGACAATGGTTCTTTTAATGGTGTTCCTGCTTTACGCGGATACTTTCCAGGTGTAGATTTTTTCTTATTTATAATGACAAGGGATCGGTCAATCTCAGAGTCCGGCAATTTAAAGTATGTGATGTCTTTCACCTGACCACCGAGGATATTGATTGCTTTCTCTGCTTCTTCTGCCTCTTCCTGTACAGTTCCTGATTTATAGGAAATGAAAGTTCCTCCTGTCTTTACATAAGGAAGACAATATTCTGACAGAGTTGCAAGGTTTGATACTGCCCTGGATACACAGAGATCATATTTCTCACGATACTCTTTATTTTTTGCATACTCTTCTGCTCTTCCATGAATCGCCTTAATCCCTTCTAATCCAAGAAGCTCAAAACTTTCCTCAAGGAAGTTTACCCTCTTTTTCAGAGAATCCAGCAGACATGCCTCCAGATGTGGAAAAGCAATTTTCAAAGGCACACCTGGAAATCCGGCACCTGTACCGATGTCCATAATTGTTTTTACTTTTGTCATATCAATGGCTTTTACACATGCAAGACTGTCAAGAAAGTGCTTTGTAAGTACTTCCTCAAACTCAGTAATACCTGTCAGATTCATAACCTTATTTTTTTCTACCAGAAATTCATAAAACTGGATAAACTGATTTTTCTGCTTCTGGCTCAGCTCTATACCCAGTTCTCTGCATCCATTTTCCAATGTCGTCAGATTATACGGCATGTATTATTCTCCTTTTTCTACCTTTATTTATTATTTTTTGTATATTTTACAGGGTTGCTTTATGTGCTTTTATGATTTTATCTGTTATTTATAGTCCGTTATTTTACTCTTTTATGTACTATTTTAATATTTTTTGCCAATTTCTTGTTTTTATAAGCACATTAAAGCGTATTATATTAATTATTTCGTACTGGAAAGATACACCAGTAAAACTGATATATCAGCAGGAGAAACTCCTGAAATTCGGGAAGCCTGTCCGATTGAAATCGGTCTGTATGCTTCCAGTTTCTGACGTGCTTCGATTCTCAGGCTTCCAACTTTCTCATAATCAAGATCTGTCGGGATTTTCTTTGCTTCCAGTTTCTTAAACTGTTCTACCTGTTTTAACTGTCTGCGGATATATCCATCATACTTGATGTTAATGTCAACCTGTTCCTGTACATCCCATGGCAGTTCCGGACGTTCTTTATCAAGTGGTTTGATTGCTTCATAAGAAAGTTCCGGACGGCGGATCAGTTCTGCCAGAGTAGTTCCGGATTTCAGCGGTGTGCTGTTATAGCTTTCCAGAAGGGTCTGAACCTCTTTGTTTGCTCCGATATTTGTATGTTCTACTCTGCTGATCTCTGTTTTTATCTGTTCTTCTTTCGTAAGGATTTTCTGATAATCCTCTTCACTGATGAGCCCTGCCTGATATCCCTTTTTACGAAGTCTCAGATCCGCATTGTCCTGTCGGAGAAGTAATCTGTACTCCGCTCTGCTGGTCATCATTCTGTATGGCTCATGGTTTTCTTTTGTTACCAGATCATCAATAAGAACACCAATATAAGCCTCAGAACGGTCAAGAATCAGCTGTTCCTGACCTTTAACTTCCAGAGCAGCATTAATTCCTGCGATCAGTCCCTGCGCCGCTGCTTCTTCATACCCTGAACTTCCGTTAAACTGACCACCGCTGAACAGTCCTTTGATTTTCTTAAATTCCAGTGTAGGATATAACTGACGTGGATTAATACAGTCATATTCAATGGCATATGCATTTTTTACGATTTTTGCATGTTCCAGTCCCGGTACGGAATGATACATTTCTTCCTGCACATCTTCCGGCAGAGAGCTGGACATTCCACCAATATACATCTCATTTGTATAGAGACCTTCCGGCTCAATAAATACCTGATGACGATTCTTATCTGCAAAACGGACTACTTTATCTTCAATTGACGGGCAATAACGCGGACCGGTTCCTTCGATCATACCGGAATACAATGGAGAACGGTCAAGGTTTGCACGAATGATCTCATGAGTTTTCTCATTTGTATATGTCAGCCAGCAGGATTTCTGCTCTATCTGAACATCTTCCGGATTAGTTGAGAATGAAAATGGTACAACTCTCTCATCTCCAAACTGTTCCTCCATTTTACTGTAGTCAATTGTATTTCCGGCAATACGGGCAGGTGTTCCTGTTTTAAAACGGAACATTTCAATTCCCAGCTCTTTCAGAGAATCAGTCAGGTAGTTGGCTGCCTGCAGTCCGTTTGGTCCTGTATAATTACTTACATCACCGTAAATACATCTTGCTTTTAAATAAGTTCCTGTACAGAGGACCACTGCTTTACAGTTATAAGTTGCACCGGAATATGTTTTTACCCCTGTAATCTTTCCGTCCTCGACCAGAAGTTTTGTTACTTCTCCCTGTTTAATAGTCAGATTAGGTGTATTTTCAAGCGTTTTTCTCATTTCATTGCTGTATGCCTGTTTGTCAGCCTGCGCACGTAAGGAGTGCACTGCAGGTCCTTTGGAACAGTTAAGCATTTTGGACTGGATAAAGGTCTTGTCAATATTTTTTCCCATTTCACCGCCCAGGGCATCAAGCTCTCTTACCAGATGGCCTTTGGAACTGCCGCCTACGTTCGGGTTACATGGCATTAATGCGATACTGTCTACACTTACAGTAAACATCACTGTATTCAGGCCCAGGCGTGCGCCCGCAAGTGCTGCTTCACATCCGGCATGACCGGCACCGACTACAACAATATCATAATCTTCTACTAACGTTCTCATTTTGTCTCCTTTTATTTTACAACTGCTCATCCTATTCTTTCAAAAATCGCCGAAGGCGATTTTTTGATTTTTATTTACCCATGCAAAACTTGCTGAATATCTCATTTACCAGATCTTCACCAACAGACTCTCCGAGGATTTTACCCAGATTTTCATATGCATTCATAAGATCTATAGAAAAGAAATCTTCCGGCATTCCCATTTCGATACTGTTTCTGACCAGATCAAGGCTTCTGTCAGCCTCTTCCAGTGCTGCTTTATGACGGGCATTTGTAATATATACCTCATCATTAAAGGAAATCTCTCCTCCAAAAAACATATCTTTAATCTGTTCTTCCAGTTCTGTAATGCCTTTTTCTTCTTTTGCAGAAATCGGAATTACAGGATGTCCTGTTTTTTCTTCCAGGATTTCCGGCTGGATTTCCGGCTGAAGATCAGTTTTATTATACAGGATAATCGCCTTTTTTCCAGTAAGCATTTCCATGATTTCTTCATCATTTTCATCAAGCGGAACAGAAGAATCCACTACATAAAGAATCAGATCTGCTTTCTGTGCCATTTCTCTGGCTCTGTCTACCCCTATTTTTTCCACAATATCCTTTGTTTCCCGGATTCCGGCTGTATCAATAATCTTCAGAGATATTCCATGAAGTGTGATATATTCCTCCAGAATGTCTCTGGTCGTTCCTGCAATATCTGTCACAATAGCCCTGTTTTCTCCGATCAGAAGATTTAACAGTGAGGATTTTCCGGCATTTGGTTTTCCGAGGATAACTGTCTGGATTCCCTCCTGGATCATCTTTCCGTCAGAAGAAGTTTTCAACAGGCGCTTCACTTCTTTCTGTTCATTATCCACAACTCCCAGAAGTTCCTGGGGATATCCATCCAGATTGATATGTTCCGGATCATCCAGTGCCGATTCTATATATGCAATGTGATAAATCAGCTTTTCTCTGATATCTCGGATTGCTTTCTGCACAGAACCTCTTAACTGATCCATGGAACTGCGAAGCGCATATTCATTTTTCGCCTGTATAACATCCATAACAGCCTCTGCCTGGGACAGATCCATCCGTCCGTTCAGGAAGGCACGTTTGGTAAATTCTCCTGGTTCTGCAATTTCGGCACCATTTTTCAGCACTGTATCCAAAACCCTCTGCATAGCATATACACCACCATGACAGTCTATTTCTACTGTATCTTCTCCTGTAAAAGTCCTCGGTGCATGCATGATCATTACCAGAACCTCATCAATCAGTTCCTCTCCATCATAAATATATCCATAATGAATGGTATGAGTCGGAACTTCTTTTATTTTTTTCTTCCCGCCTTTTGATCTGTAGATACGGGAAATCACATCCATGGCATTCTCACCGCTGATACGGATGATTCCGATTCCGGACGCACTCATGGCTGTGGAAATTGCTGCGATTGTTGTTTCCATTTTTTTCTCCTCACTTGCCTGTTCTATAATAGTTCCGCCCCTGCGGAACAGTAGATTGTTACAATAATTCTGTCATCTTATATACATAACAGGAAAATCACACTGACTACTGTTATTTTTTTCTGCAAGTGTGTAATCTCTCTGGTATATATACAAGACTTTCCGTAAAATAAAAATGTTACTCCAGGTAAAAGTGCACACGCAAAGTTACGTGTTATTCACGCTTTCACCTAGAATAACATTCTTTTTTCATATCTGCAATGAAGCAGTCATATTATTAATTTCTTTTTAATTTTACCACTACATGACGGTAAGGCTCTTCACCCTCACTGACTGTCTCAACGAATTTATTTCCCTGAAGAGCAGAATGGATAATTCTTCTCTCATAAGGATTCATTGGCTCAAGAATAACCGGCTTACGGGTTTTTCTTACTTTATAAGCAATACCTCTTGCAAGGTTCTCAAGAGTTTCTTTACGGCGCTTGCGGTAATCTTCTGTATCAAGTTTTACACGAATGTAATTTGATTTACCTTTATTTACCACAAGACTCGTCAGATACTGAAGAGAATCCAGAGTCTGGCCTCTCTTGCCGATAAGAATTCCCATATCTTCACCTTCAAAGTCAACTTCCAGACTTCCGTCCGTTGTGTTATATTCAGATGTAATCTCTACTTCTCCAAGATTCATGGACGCAAATACATCACGAAGGAATACCTTTGCTCTGTTTTCTACTTCTTTAATCTCTTCCGGATCTGTAAGGATCTCAACAGGCTTTGCCGGTTTTACCGGTTTAGCCGTCTTTTCTCTGATTTGTTTCTCTTTTGGCTCTCTGAATTCTCTCGGCTGTTTTTCTTTTGCAGCCCTTTCCTTTACAGATTTTGGCTGTCTTGGTTTCTCAGAAACAGCTTTCGGCTCTTTGATTTCTTTCTTTACCGGTTTTATAGCTTCCGTTTTCTTTTCTTCCTGAACCGGGGCTTCCTCTTTGAAGGAATCGAGTTTCACTGTCTCTACGATCTCCTTCATTTCTTCTTCCTCAGAAACCGGCTCAATCTTACGAACCTTAATTACTGCAGGCTTGCTTCCGATTCCGAAAAATCCGTTGCTGCCTTCACTTATTACCTGAATCTCAAGCTGGTCACTGGATACGCCAAGCTCGATACATGCTTTTGTAATTGCTTCACTCTTTGTTTTCGCTGAAAACTGGATATAATCCTCCATGCCAACCCCTCCGTTCCTGACTACTTCTTCTTATTACGCTCATCAAATGCTTTTACCAGATTGGCCTTTGCAGTAATGCTGCCAGGTTTTGCATTCGCAGCGTCTTTGTAAGCTTCTTCAACCTTCTTGGCTCTTGTCTCAACATTTGTATTGCTGCTGCCTTTTTCAATCTTATTGATATTCTTGGCGCTCTGATGGGCCTGATTTGTAATCTTCTGAGGTGGAAGTCCCGCTTTCTCACGCTTCTTTTCCATCTTCTTCATATTCTCACTGATCAGGTCTTCAATCTGGATCTTATCCATCTTTTTATTGATAACAACCTGCTGCACACTTCTTACTGCTGCACTTGCTACCCAGTAAATACCAAGACCTACAGGGAATGTGAAACAGAATACTGCTGACATCAACGGCATTACCATATTCATTGTCTTCATGGAGTTCATCATTGCATCCTGCTGTGAATCGCCGCTCTGCTGTGCTGCCTGAGGCATCAGCTTTATGCTGAGTGTCTGTGTAGCCCACGCAAGAATCGGGATAAGAATCGCAACGATAGCAAGAAGAACAGATCCACCTACAAAAGCTGCTTTAATATAAGTCAGTGGCTGATCAGCGATATTCAGACCAAAGAAATTCTGCACATGTGAAATCTCTTTTGCAGTGCTGTTCAGCGTATCAGTAAATCCTGCAAACTGGCTTGTCTCAGCAAGTGTTTTCCACTGGGAAGGTGATAATGCATACAAAAAGTCTGTGACTGAATTACTTGTAGCTTTACTTCCATCCATAATAAGCTGAACTCTTGTCATCTTATTATCTGTGATAAACTGCTGAAGGATATCTGTATATCCGTTTACACCTGTAATACTGGTAACTGCAGATGCAAGGATATCCCTTACACTTCCTACATATGCCGGAATTTTATAAATTACCTGATATAAGGCCATCAAAATAGGGAACTGGATTGCAAGCTGTACACAGCTTCCTGTAGGAGATACGCCGTATTTCTGATATACAGCCTGTGTTTCCTCCTGCATTTTCTGCATTGCAGCAGTATCGTTGTTTTTTCCCTTGTACTTCTTTTGAATTTTCTGAAGTTCCGGCTGCATGATCGCACTCAGCTTAGAGAATTTCTGCTGTTTAATCTGCAGTGGGGTCATAAGAGCATAAATAAGGATACTGAAGATGATAATACAAAGACCGATATTCTGAATTCCAAAGATATTCAGCAATCTGTAAATACCATCCATGATCCATCCCATAACGGTCGCAAGCTGACCAATGATAGGAGTGCTGCTCTTTGTCGCTAAAATCATTTCCAAGTTCATTTCCTCCTAGAATCCATAAATGACAGGAGGTTCCTTCGATCGATCAATATTCAATTTTCAAGTACATTCCTGTCTTTACGGTACAGGGTCATAGCCTCCATGGGAAAAAGGATTACAGCGAAGTATCCTCCATACCGCAAGAAGACCACCCTTTAATGCACCATATTTTTCGATTGCTTCTAAACCATATTGAGAACATGTGGGAATATAAGGACATTTTGTTCTCT
>OGIO01002003.1_pt1 | contig 13899 bp, 12 predicted proteins | sample 1571841 | NCBI WGS metagenome assembly OGIO01 (sample SAMEA2582111, study PRJEB24529) | metagenome | biome: Human gut stool | place: China | collected 2011
TAAAGGATATTTCGTAACACAGTTAAAAGATCAGGCCAGTGGCCAGAATGGCATTTATCTCTTTGGATTTACAGATAACGATTATTTAATCGCCATGCGTGTGTCAATTGAAGGAATACGGGCCAGTGCAGATATCAGCAGCCGCTTCATGATATATATCGGAATGATCGGTATCATACTGGGAAGCCTGATTATCTTTATTTTTGCATCCAGTTTTACAAAACCAATTAAAAATATGGCATCTGTTGCCAATCGAATGGCTAATCTGGATTTTGATGCGAAGGTTGAAGTCACGCAGGATGATGAACTAGGAGAACTGGGTAATTCAATGAATCAGTTATCGGAAAAGCTGGAATCAACAATCGCAGATTTAAAATCGGCAAACCTGGAACTGAAAAAGGATATTGAGAAAAAAGAAAAGATTGATGATATGAGAAAGGAATTTCTTTCCCACGTCAGTCATGAACTAAAAACACCCACCTTGGGCGACTTCGCGAGCTGTGCCGTCACTTCGGGTTTCACCGTGTTTTCGAGCGCCGAGGCCGAGCCCGCCAGAAAGAGGGCGGCGGCAAGACCGGCGGCGATTTGCTTCATTTTCATTGGATTCTCCTTTTGGTCTTTTGGCGGTATCTTCCAAAGAGTTTGCGGCCCGACGATCGACCTGTGAGCAGAGGGACTCCTCTTCAGGTCGATCGTCCGAGAGATCAAAACTCAGAACTTGTGGCGCATGCCGAGGATGAACGACCGAATATTCTCGTTTGAACCCGCACTCGACGTTTGAAGCTTTTCATTTTTTTTCCAGCCGAGAGGCTGATCGACGTCTTTAACGATAGGAAAAAGGGACAAATTTCAAAATCCAAGTTCACGCAAAGTCAATTTGCGAAATCTGCAATGCGGGGAATGTCAAGCGATAGGGGGTCAAGCGTAATACCCCTGATTTTGCAGGAAATGCGCAGAATTTACGTTCACACGGTTCGTCACCGGTGACGACGCAGCCACACCAGAGCGCAAAGGGCGAGGACCGCACCGCTCAGAAACGTCGCTTCCGGTCCGACCGCATCCCAGAGAACACCGGCAAGGAGTCCCGCAGCTATGGCGGAAAACCCGCTTGCGAACCCAAAGATCCCGAAGGCGCTCGCCCGCTCGGCTTTCGGAGCGGTCTCGGCGACGAGCATGGAGAAGATTCCCTGCGTGGCGCCGAGATGCAGACCCATGAGGACGATCCCGATCACGACGCCCCACTGTGCGGGAAGAAGCGCGAAGACAAGGTCGGCGAGAATCAGGATGCCGACCCCGACCGCAAGGAGTGTCTTAGGATTCGTCTTGTCCGCCCATTTGCCGAAGGGATAGGAGGCGGCGGAAAAGACGAGGTTCATGCCCATGATGAGAAGGGGAATCGCGGCTGCGGCGAAACCCGCATCGGCGGCGCGCAGCACGATGAAGGCGTTTGAGAAGCGCGCTACGGCAAAGAGCGACCCGAGTACGACGAGCGATCGAAAGGCGGGATCCGAAAGAACGTGCAGTTTGGGGAGTGAACGCTTGGCGGGCGTTTCGTGAGCGGAGTCGTCCGGAGCCTTGCCTTCCTCGACGCCCAAGAGAATGAGAAGGAGACAGAGAATGCCCGGGATGAGCGCCACCCAGAAGATCGAGCGGTAGTCGTCCGTCCAGAAGAGGAGAAGGGCGGAGGCGAGAAGCGGTCCCACGAATGCGCCCGCCGCGTCAAGCGACTGCCGAAGCCCAAAGGCGGCGCCCTGAACCGCTTCCGGCGTAACATCGGCTACGAGCGCATCGCGCGGTGCGCCGCGAAGTCCCTTTCCGATGCGGTCCGCGACGCGTGCGCCGAGAACGACGGGCATGGCGCCCGCAAGAGCAAAAAACGGTTTGGAGAGGACGCCGAGAGCGTAGCCAAGAAATACCAGGAGCTTCTTGTGCCCGAAGCGGTCGGCTACGACGCCCGAGACGACTTTGGTAAGAAGCGCAACGCCTTCGCCGAGACCTTCGACAAGTCCGATCCAAAGGGCACCAGCGCCGAGCGTCTCCGCCATGAAGAGCGGGAGCAGCGCATGAATCATCTCGGACGAGACGTCCATGAGAAGACTCACGAACCCGAGCGCCCAGACGGTGCGGGGAATGGCGGAGGCGGAAGGAGAGGACATGCGGGAAGATGACGCGGCAACGCGTCCGGTGAATAACGAAGGCATTGTCGCGCCGTTTTCCAGGCAAAGGATGGTCGATTGATCGGAGATGACGCCTTCTTTGCCCGAGGCCAAAAGTCGTCACGAAGCGGTCGCGCCGGGGGCCGTTCACCGATCCGAATATTGCGGGTCAGCCGAACAAAGAGGAGATTTTCGAGAAGAAGCCTTTCTCTTCGTACGGAGCGCTCCGATAGGCGCCCGTGTCGTAACCCGTCGCCTGAACGGCGGAGCGGAGAAGACGTTCTTCAACGGGCGTTTCCGCCAGAACCGCAACCTCCTTTTTCTTGCGCGAGACGGTGATTTTCTTCACGGAAATGCGGCGCTCATCGAGTGCTTTCTGAACGGCTTCGCGCACGTGCTGCTCGCACATGGCGCACATCATTCCGTCGACGACCAAAGTGGTTTTGAACATGATTCCCCTTTTTTTACTACGAATGATTCGCAATTACACATTGTAGTACTTTGCAACCGGGAAATGATCATGCCTCGGGAGGAGCGGGGAGGCACGGCTCGTCGGCCCCGTTTCTCCCGACGGTTGGGGCGGACGTAGAATGTTCGAACCAGCCATCATTGGGAGACAGACCATGCAGGAAAAAGAAAACGACGGTACCGTCTTCGATCGTTTCACGGGAAAGACTTCGAACCGGCTCACGGATCAGTTGGGCGACATCGCGCCCGATGCCGAGAAGTGGATCCATGACTTCGTCTTCGGGACGGTGTACGCAAGGGAAGGGCTTTCGGACGAAGAAAAGGCCGTAGCCACGATTACGACGCTTGCGGCTCTGGGCGGATGCGAGCGGGAGCTTCGTTCGCACATTCAGACGGCGCTCAATGTGGGCGTGCGTCCCGAGCGGATCGTCGCGACGTTCCTTCATATGGCGCCTTACGCGGGTTTTCCCAGGACCCTGAACGCGCTTTTCACCGCCAAGGAAGTCTTCGCGTCTCGCGGCGTGACGGTTGAAGGACTCGAATTGCCCGATTCCGGAGAAGGTGAAAATTAAAGACCCTGTCGGGAATCTAAATGAACTGATTTGCTGCGTTCGCCGTTTTCGCGTCAGACTTGCGGCGGCGTGAACGTCTTTTCCATGAGGATGTGCGGAATCCCGTCCTCGTCAAAGGGCTCGCCTGAAGTCTTGAAGCCGAAACGCTCGTAAAATCCCGTCGCGTAGCATTGCGCTTCGAGCACGATGCGCTGCACGGGATGGCGCTCCACCAGGGCCTCCATGGCGTCTTCGAATACGAGGGCGCCGAGGCCCCGGCCCCGCACCGTGGAGAGAACGCGCCCGATCTGAAAGACCGAGTAGTCTTCTTTCACGGGAAAGGCGCGCAGGTAACAGAGGATTTTCCCGTCTTCTTCCCGCCATACATGCAGAGCGTTTCGGTCTGTGCCGTCTATGTCCTGATAGGGACACTTCTGTTCGACCACAAATACGGCCGCGCGGGCGGCGAGGATGCGGTAGAGCTCGTCGACGGTGAGCTCATCGAAGGTTTTGATGAAGCGCGGCATGGGAATGAACATAAAAAAGGTGGAAAAGCCACGGCATTATAGAGCGTCCCTTAACAAATTCCCTCTCTCCTCGGTACAATGCGAGGGATCAACGTCGGTACCGTTCATCTCCTTCGCCATGTCCTTCGGCCCATGTCCTGTCGGTAGATGTTGGCAGGGAAACCCGATCTTCGACCTGAACATTGGCTCGGGCCGTGTGACGACTGTCAGCCAAACGGGCATGCCAATGCAAGACTGTGCGCCGATCAGGCGTCATATCGATAGAAACCAGAGAGCTCTCCCTCGCGAGCTTGTTACTTTTTGGGGCTGATCCCATGTTGAAAGAATTGCCTTTAGGCACCTCGATCTTTGAAACGCTTCGAGCTTCGAATGAGTTGTACGTTGACAAAACCGGTTTGATTTATCAATTGGTGCGCAGACGCTCCAAGTGTTTTCTCGCGAGACCCAGACGTTTTGGCAAATCATTGCTCATCTCCACGTTTGCGTCTCTCTTTCAATACGGATTGCGGGATTTCCATGGACTGGAGATCGAGTATCTTTGGAAGGATAAAACCTATCCCGTAGTTCGCCTTGACTTTTCCCGGCTTACGACCTTCCGGAATTACGAGGAATTTAAGGGTAATTTGCAAAGTTTCCTGCAGGCTGCGTTTCTTCCACACGGTTTTGTCTACCGTCGCGAACCCGATTCTTTGCAGTTTCTCGATCAACTCGGAATGTGGATTGCCTCCTTGCCTCCGAACTCGCTTGTCGTCCTGATTGACGAGTACGACGCGCCGCTTACGGCACATTTGGAGAATCGGGAGAAGTTCGAGGCCGTACGGGATTGTTTGCAGCCTTTTTACGCTCTTCTCAAAGAGTACGAAGGTCGCCTGCGTTTTTTCTTCATGACAGGCATCACAAAGTTTAGCAATACAAGTGTTTTTTCCGCTTTCAACAATCTTCGGGACATTTCACTGGACCCGGAATACGGAACCTTGCTGGGCTATACGGAAGAGGAAATCAGATCCGTCTTCCTGCCTTATGTAGACCATGCGGCCGAAGTTCTGGGTATGGAGAGGGAGGAGGTGCTTGGCCGCCTCAAAGAACAGTACGACGGTTTTTCGTTTGATCGCGAGGCCGGTCATCGGGTTTATTGTCCTTGGTCCGTGCTCAATTTCCTGTCGGCACCGAAAAACGGATTTCTCAACTACTGGTACGTCAGCGGAGGTCGACCCACAGTTCTTACGAAATATCTGGTCAATCATGCGCTTTCAGAGCCGATCCCATATTCGGGAGAGCGTAACGTTACTCTTTTCGATTTGACCTTGGCCCAAGAGTACGACTATATGAGCATCGAAAGCCTACTCATGCAGGCGGGTTATTACACCATCCGTGCCGTCCTTCCAGACGAGACGGTTGTGTTGGGCTATCCCAACCGCGAGGTGGCGGTTTCCATGGCTCAGCTCTACGCGGAAGAGCTGCTGCAAGGGCAGAATTTGCGCAACGTATGTCCGACTCCGGCGATGAGCGTTTTGTCGTCCGGAGCGCCTGAAGCAGTCGTCTCCTACTTCACCGAAGTTCTTCGCGCCATTGATTACCAACGCTATCCCGTGAAGGACGAGGCCACTTGCCGAGGTTACCTGCAGGTTCTGCTGATTGGCGCCGCCATGCTGCCGCACGTGGAAGTTCACAATGCGTTCGGTCGCAGCGATTTGGAGGTGGAGGCCGGAGATCGGCTCTGGGTTTTTGAAATCAAATTCGCCCGAGAAACGGCGGAGGTTGACGGCAAGCTCCGTGAAGCGGTCGAGCAAATGCGCTCTCGACATTACGGGAGGAAAAGCCCCGGGAAACAGGTGATTCGTATGGCGCTTGTTTTCGATATCGAGAAAAAAGGCTTTTCGACCTGGAAATGTCTGTGAAGAACTCGGGGCGCTCGAAGCAGTTGGGCGCCGCGAATGCTTTCCTCAGGCTGCAGCCTCAAAGTAGCTTTCAGAGAAGATAAAGAATCGCCGCAACGAGAAGAAACACAAGGCCTGCGGCCATTTTTCGGCGTCGCGGCTTATATAATCCCGTGCAACCTTTTTCCTTTAACTCCTATCCCGGCCCGGATCTCCTCGATCGGCCGGATTACGAGGATTCATTTGCAATGAACCAACAGAACGGAACGGTTTTCGAACTCAAGGGCGGTCTGGCTCTTTCGGACTTCCGCGCGGCCCGTGCGCTCGCGTCTTTGCGTAAGGTTTCTCCCCTTGTCGAAGCGGTCTCGGGCCGCTTCGTGCATTTTGTCCATGCCGAACGCGCTTTGACCGACGACGAACGCAGCCGGCTCGAAGCGCTTCTGACCTACGGCGACCCCGCCGTGTCGGTGCGCGAAGACCTCGCCTTCATGGTGGTGCCGCGTCTGGGCACGATCTCTCCCTGGGCGTCGAAGGCTTCCGACATCGTCAAGAACTGCGGCATTCAGGGCGTCGCCCGCGTCGAGCGCGGCACGATCTTCTCGCTCTCTCTCTCCGCTCCGGTTTCGGACGAACTTGCCGCGAAGCTCGCCGCCGTTCTCCACGACCGCATGACGGAATCGGTCGTGCCCGTCGACTTTGACGCGTCGAAGCTCTTTGAAACGCTCGAAGGCCGTCCCATGGCGACGGTCGACATCGTGTCGGGTGGCCGCGCCGCGCTCGAAGAAGCGAACGTTTCGATGGGTCTTGCGCTCTCCGACGACGAAATCGACTATCTTGTCGACGCCTTTACGAAGCTCCGGCGCAATCCGACCGACGTCGAACTCATGATGTTCGCGCAGGCCAATTCCGAACACTGCCGCCACAAGATCTTCAACGCCCGCTGGACGATCGACGGCGAAGACCGCGAAGAAACGCTCTTCGGCATGATCCGCCGCACGCACCAGATGGCGCCGCAGGGCACCGTCACGGCCTACGCCGACAACGCGGCCATCTTCGAAGGGGCCGAAGCCGCCCGCCTCTATCCGCGTCCGGGCACGGACAGCGTCTTTGGCGACAAGTACGAACGCAACGTCGAAATGACGCACACGGTCTTCAAGGTGGAAACGCACAACCACCCGACCGCGATTTCTCCCTTCCCGGGCGCCTCTACGGGCTCGGGCGGCGAAATCCGCGACGAAGGCGCCACGGGCCGCGGCGCCCGCCCGAAGGCGGGTCTCTGCGGCTTCACGACGTCCGCGCTGCACTTGGCCGACGCCCCTCAGTCCTGGGAAAACGACTCCGACACGGTGACGGGCGAAAAGACCGACGCCCTCTACGGCGCGCCCTCGCGCATCGCGACGCCGCTTTCCATCATGACGGACGGCCCCTTGGGCGGCGCCGCCTTCAACAACGAATTCGGCCGACCCAACATCCTCGGCTACTTCCGCGCCTTTGAGGCGAACGTCGGCGGCACGCGCTACGGCTACCACAAGCCCATCATGCTTGCGGGCGGCATCGGCAACATCCGCGACGACCAGACGAAGAAGGAAGTCCCGCCTGCGGGCAGCCTGCTCATCGTCCTCGGCGGTCCGGGCATGCGCATTGGTCTCGGCGGCGGCGCCGCGAGCTCGATGGCGACGGGCGCTAACTCCGAAGCGCTCGACTTCGACTCGGTCCAGCGCGGCAACCCCGAAATGGAACGCCGTGCGCAGGAAGTGATCGACCGTTGCTGGGAAATGGGCGCGGAAAATCCGATTCTCGCCATTCACGACGTCGGTGCGGGCGGGCTCTCGAACGCCATGCCCGAACTCGCCGACCTGTCGGGGAAGGGAGCGACCTTCGACATGACGAAGATTCCCGTCGAAGAGTCCGGCATGAGCCCCTTGGAAATCTGGTGCAACGAAAGTCAGGAGCGCTACGTGATTGCGCTCGATCCCGCGAAGCTCGAAGTCTTCACGGCCTTCTGCGAGCGCGAACGCTGCCCCTTCGCGGTGCTCGGCACGATCACCGAGGAAGCGCTCCTCAAGCTCACGAACGCCCCCGAACCCGACTGCGTCGACATGCCGATGGAAGTCCTTCTCGGAAAGGCCCCGCGCATGCACCGCGACGTCAAGCACGTCGAAAAGAAACTTGCTCCCTTCACGACGGAAGGCCTTGACTTCAAAAAGGCGGCGCTCGACGTTCTCCGTCATCCGACGGTCGCCTCGAAATCCTTCCTCATCACGATCGGCGACCGCACGGTGGGCGGTCTCGTCGCGCGCGACCAGATGGTCGGTCCCTGGCAGGTCCCGGTCGCCGACTGCGGCGTGACGACGCTCGACTACGAAGGTTTGAAGGGCGAAGCGATGTCGATGGGCGAACGCACGCCGGTCGCCGTCATCGATTCCGCCGCCGCCTCGCGTCTTGCGATCGGCGAAGCGATCACGAACATGGCCGCCGCGGACGCCAAGCTTCCCCGCATCAAGCTTTCCGCCAACTGGATGGCCGCCTGCGGCGCCGAAGGCGAAGACGCCCGTCTCTTTGACGCCGTCAAGGCCGCGTCCGACTTCTCGGTCGCACTCGGCATTTCGATTCCGGTCGGCAAGGATTCGCTCTCGATGCGCACCAAGTGGGAAGCGGAAGGTGAACAGAAGTCCGTCACGTCGCCTGTGAGCCTCATCGTCTCCGCCGCCGCGCCGGTCGAAGACGTCTCGAAGACGCTCACCCCCGAACTTATGCGTGATCCCGCTTCGGTTCTCGTGCTCGTCGACCTCGGCGCCGGCAAGAACCGCCTCGGCGGCTCGATCCTCGCGCAGGTGACGCAGCGCTTCGGCGACACGGCTCCGGACTGCGAAAACGCGGCCGAACTCGCCCGCTTCTTCGTGACGGTTCGCCGTCTCACGGATTCGGGGGCGCTTCTTGCCTACCATGACCGCTCCGACGGCGGTCTCTTCGCGACGCTCGCCGAAATGATGTTCGCCAGCCGCCTCGGCGTGAGCCTCAATCTTTCGAGTCTCCTTGAGGCCGAAGGCGCCGACCTCTGGAACGTTCTCTTCAACGAAGAACTCGGCGCCGTCCTTCAGGTCCGCGCCGACCGCGTCGAAGAACTCGTCGCCGCGATGCGCGAAGAAGGCCTCTCGCACCTCTGTCACTTCATCGGCGAAGTGACGGAAGGGGAACTTCTCACGATTTCGAGCGACGACTGCCCGAACGCGTGCTTCACGCGCGAAGAACTGCAGACCGCCTGGACGGAGGTCTCGCATCAGATCGCCCGCGGCCGCGACAATCCGGCCTGCGCCGATCAGGAATTCGCCCGCATCGCCGACAAGACGGACACGGGTCTCTTTGCGAAGACGACCTTCGACGTGAACGAAAACGTGGCCGCTCCGATGATCAACACGGGCGTTCGCCCGAAGGTCGCGGTGCTGCGCGAAGAGGGCGTCAACAGCCAGAACGAAATGACGGCCGCCTTCCTGCGCGCGGGCTTTGACGCCTACGACGTGCACATGACGGACCTTCTTTCGGGCCGCATCGAACTCGCGGGCTTCAAGGGGCTCGCCTGCCCGGGCGGCTTCTCCTACGGCGACGTCCTCGGTGCTGGCGGCGGCTGGGCCAAGACGGTCCTTCACAACGACCGTCTGACGGAAGTCTTCCGCACGTTCTTCCACCGCGACGACACCTTCGGGATCGGCATCTGCAACGGCTGCCAGATGATGAGTCAGCTTCGCGACCTGATTCCGGGCGCCTCGCACTGGCCGATGCTCGTTCGCAACCTCTCCGAACAGTTTGAAGCCCGCGTGGTGAATCTTGAACTCCTCGAATCGCCCTCGATCTTCTTCGAAGGCATGGCGGGTTCGGTTCTTCCGATCGTGACTTCGCACGGGGAAGGGCGCGTGCAGTTCCTCTCGCCCGAAGACGCCGCGCTCGCCCGCACGGCCGCGCGCTACGTCGATCCGCAGGGCCGTCCGACGGAGGTCTACCCCTTCAATCCGAACGGTTCGGCCGAGGGTCGTGCCTCGTTCACCACGGACGACGGCCGCTTCACGATCATCATGCCGCACCCCGAACGCAGCCACCGCGCCGTGCAGCTCTCGTGGCACCCGGCCGAATGGACGGACGTCTCGGGCTGGATGCGCATGTTCTGGAACGCCCGCAAGTGGGTGGGCTGATTCCGAGTGTGACTCGTGACTGAAAAGAGCGGAGCCTTTTTCACGGACGGAAAAGCGCTCCGCTTTTTCTTTGAGGAGATTTTCGATGCAGATTCCGAAGACGCGGGAAGAAACCGAAGCGCTTGAAGGTATGATCGCCCGGCGGCGAGACTTTCACGCGCACCCCGAAGAAGGCTGGTGCGAATTCCGTACGACCGCCGCGATCGTTCGCGTACTTGAGAACCTCGGCTTTGCGGTTCTCACGGGAGAGGACGTGATCGCCCCCGACGCCCGCATGGGCGTGGTTGAGGAACGCCTCGCGGCGGCGCGGCACAAGGCGCTCGAAGATGGAGCCGATGCGACGATTCTCGACCGCATGGGCGATTTGACCGGATGCGTCGGCGTCTGGAAGACCGGACGCCCCGGCCCGGTTACGGCGTCGCGCTTTGACATCGATGCGCTTCGCGGCGTCACCGAATCCTCTTCGCCCGAGCACCGGCCCGCGGCACTCGGCTTTGCCTCACCCGTCCCGAACGTCTGTCACGCCTGCGGGCACGACGCCCACACGGCTGTGGGCTTGGGCGTCGCCCGTTGGATTGCGTCGCACGGGGACGAGCTGACCGGCACGATCAAGCTTCTCTTTCAGCCCGCGGAAGAGGGCGTGCGCGGGGCCGCGGCAATGGCGAAAAGCGGCGTCGTCGACGACTGCGGGTGGCTTTTCGGTTCGCACGTGGGCTGTGAATTCGGGTCCGACGAAATCGGGATTCTGACGGAAGGCTATCTCGCCACGACCAAGATGGACGTCTTCTTCGAAGGAACACCCGCCCACGCCGGGTCGGACCCCGAGAAAGGGCGCTCGGCGCTTCTTGCCGCCTCTGCGGCCGTGATGAGCATTCAGGGCTTGCCGCGTCACTCGGGCGGAGACTCGCGCGTTTCGATCGGACGCATCGAAGCCGGGGAGGGCCGGAACGTCGTGGCGGCGCACGGGAGGCTTGAACTCGAAGTTCGCGGCGCCACGAAGGAGGTGAACGACTTTCTCGCCGACGAAGTCCACCGCATCGTGCACGGCATGGCCGAGGTTTACGGCGTTAAGGGAAAGGTCGTGAAGACGGGCGAATCCTGCCGATACGTCTGCGACCCGGAAGCCGTTGCGATTCTCGAAGACGTGGCCAAAGCTTTGCCCGACAAAACCAAGGCGACAGTTTTCACGACGGAGCGCGGGAGCGAAGACTGCGCGATCCTGGCCGAGCGCGTGCGAAGCCTCGGCGGCAAGGCCGGGTTCTTCTGTTTCGGAACGCGCCACAAAGGGCATCATCGCCCCGACTTCGACGTGGAGGACGAAGACGCGATGCTTCTCGCCTGGCGGGTCTTCACGGGGGTGCTCGCACGTCTTCATCACGTCTGAGGGAGCGGCCTCTCTCGGAAAAGCGTTCGGGGCGCCTCGGGGCGCCCCGATTTTCGACGTGAAATCGTCAGGGCTTCTCCGGCCACCACTTGGCTTCGTGTCCCGAGAGGTCGGACAAGGCGAGCCGTTCGCCGATTCGGGGGAGAACGAGCCGCACGTCGTTTTTGCGGGCCTCGTCGTACGCCGCATTGAGCGGATCGATCCAGCGGTGCACCGAGAGGTCGTATTTCGCGTTGTGGCAGGGCATCGTGTAGTCGGCCCTGAGCGTGCGGGCCGCCCGGCCCCAGTCGTCGGGCATCAGGTGAATGTCCGCCCAGTCGACGTTGTACTGACCGTCTTCGAGCGCGGCGAACTGAATGTTCGGAAAGCGTTCGGCCACGTCCGCAAAGTGCGGACCGATCCCGCCGTCGCCAGAAAAGTACCCGCGCCAGCCCTTTACGTCGAGCATGAAACCGCCCCAGAGCGTTTGATTCCGCTTGAGGCTGCGGCCCGAGAAGTGAAGCGACGGCGTGAACGTAAGGTCGACGCCCGGGAGCGGCTGCACGGACTCCCACCACTCCAATTCCGTGACGAGGTCGGCGGGCCATCCCCAGCGCTCGAAATGCGCTCCGACGCCCAAGGCCGTCACGACGCGCCCGACGCGACCCTTCAACGCGTTGATGACGCGCAGATCGAGGTGGTCGTAATGGTCGTGCGTGATGAGGAGAAGGTCGACCGCGGGGAGGGAGGAGGGCGAAAACACGTCCGCTCCGGCAAAGGGTTTCACGACGCCCGGGACGGGCGCGGCGAAGGTGAGGGCCGGATCGATAAGGATCGATACGCCTTCCACTCTTAAAAAGTACCCGGAGTGCCCGAGCCAGACGAGTTCGTTTTGCCCGACGTCCGCAAGCATTGTCTTCACGTGCGGGACGACGCCCGAGGGCTTTCGCCCTTCGTTCGAGCGGAAAAGAAAGTCGACCATGTTTCTTGCGAACGACTTCTCCGTGGGACGGGGCTTCAGGGGATAGAGATTGCGGAATTCCCCGTTCTGCCAGTATGGGCTTGCGAGAATCCGTTCGAGCCTGCGGCCGCTCGGCGATCCGCCGAAGTCTTCGCGCGCGAGAACGCCGCCCGTTCCCGCAAGAAGGGTGCTGCCAAAGAGTAGAGAAATCGTTTTGCGTCGCGTAAGGGCCATGGTTCGAAAAACGGATGGATTGAGTACATCCTAATCCTACGAAACTTGGCCGGCGCAATGAAATACGTTCGTATCGAATTCTTGCCCGAAACCTTCGGCCGTTACCGTCTGAAAAGGATTGACGGTGAAGAAGATCGATACTCGAAACGTATGGAGGTCGATGAAGAATCGACATTGGCGCCGCAGTGTCCGCTGCGCCTACCATGACTTCATCGGACTCGAAGGAGTCGATTTTATGCAAAGGGAGAAAATGATGTCGAAGAAGAAAGCGTTGATCGGAGCTGCGTTGGCGGGCGTAATGGGCGTCGTGGGCGCCGCGGAGATTGAATTCGTGGTGGGCGGCAAGGTCTATCCCGGCACCTTGAACGACTCGGGTGCGGCGCAGGCACTCTTCGAACGGCTGCCGCTGGAAGTGACTTTTGAAGATTTCGGGTCAAACGAGCGCATCGCCTACGTGAAGCCCGAGCTCTCCCTATCCGGAAAGGCCGATCACGGAGCGCCCAAGCCCGGGACGTTCGCAGTTTACGAGCCCTGGGGAAATCTCTGCGTTTTTCGCGTGCCCTTCCGTGCGTCGAACGATCTCTTCATCCTGGGAGAGGTAGCGCCCGAGACGCTCGAAGCGATCGTGAAGAGCGGGTCGGAGACCGTCACGATTCAGGTTTCGGGGCGCTGAAGCGACAACCTTTGAAGGAAGTCGGACGGGGACTCGAGTGAGCTCATTCGGGGCCCCTTTCGATTTTGACAAGTTTGGAGTCGGCGGGAAATGTGCCGTTGATGCGGGCGGTTCCCTGGGAATCGAGAATGGAAAGCAGGTTGTCTCGAGAAAACCATTCGTTTACTAAAGAAAAATTTTTCGCGTCGAGTTCTGAAGCATACTCGGAGAAGGTTGTGGATATTCCGCAACTTTTCTCTACGTCCGTTCCTGTGTCATAACAGCCTTTTAAAACTGTATTAGGGTAATCCCCCCCCCCCCAATGACTGTAATTCATTGCCACTCAAGCTATTCTGACGTACGGCAATATTTGCCGATATTTCTATTGCATCCATAGGAGTTTACGAATGCAAAAAACATTGATTGCTGTTGCCGTTTTGGCCAGCTTGTCGGCGGGGGCTCAAGCAGCCGAGGAAGGTCTTCCCGTTGACGATGCAGGAAATGTCGCGGGTACGATCAACAGCGAATTGACCCTTACCGAGCAAAATAAACTCGGAGACAATTTGGTAATCGCCGACGGTGCCGTTCTGACGGTTAGCGGTCAAACGACGGGGTCTGTCGGTCTTGTCGCGAGCAGCTCAGACACGGTCGGTGGTCGCTTAACGGTTACGGGCGGTACCACGAAATTGAATGGTCAACGTACTCTTATCCAAGCATTTGACTATCGCCAAACCGGAGGCCGTGTCGAACTCGGCGCAGATAACGCGACATGGGCATCCAATGCGGCAGTGGGGGGCTATTACTCGTTTGAACTCGCGGGCGGGGAATTGGTCGTGAATGCCGGCGGTCGAGTGTGGATCGGAAGCGGTGTTAGCTGTCATCTGAACATGAACAAATCGGACAAGTTTGTCTGAACAGAGTTC
>OGIO01002013.1_pt1 | contig 13832 bp, 10 predicted proteins | sample 1571841 | NCBI WGS metagenome assembly OGIO01 (sample SAMEA2582111, study PRJEB24529) | metagenome | biome: Human gut stool | place: China | collected 2011
TAACCTTCCGCGTAACGCGCCGGGATACCGAAGCTCCGGAACGCGAGGACTGCCGCCGAGGCGTAATAGGCTGAGTTTCCCGCATGGTCCCCGAGGAGGAACGTGGTCAGCAGATCCTCATCCTCAGACGTTTCCAGGTCCAGGAGAACCTTTTCCTTCTCATACCGGGTATTTGTCTCGAGAACGGACCGGATCCGCCCGGTGACCTCGTAGACGCCGAGACTGCCGGTGACATCCCGCTTGTCCGATTCATGAAACAGAGAGGTAATGAGATCAGAGCAGGTATCATCGATATCCGTATAGTTCTCATGGACAAAGGAACGGTAGACGGATTCACTGTTTAAATATTGTTCCTGCGTGTCATTTTCCGGCTCGTAGACCCAGTCTGAGAGGTGCTGCAGCTCACCGGGAAGATTGGAGGAATATTCCGACAGGGAGTATTTCCTTTTTGCGAAGATCCCATGTTCCAGATAGCCGTTGTCCCGGTACGCTGACACGGAGGAGAAGCCGGGGGATTCGGAGGAATAAAGCGTGTAGAGATATTTCCGGTTTGCCCCGCGGTTCGTTACGGTCACGCGGTTCTTTTCTACCTTCTGATCTTCCGGGAGGGCTGTATTCCCCGCTTCGATGTAGGACGCGAACTGGGCTGCCGGATCGAATCCGTTCTGTGACAGCCACTTTAAAAATCCGTACCGCCCGCCGCCATAGGCTGACTTCTTTAATGGCGTCCATGCGTTGTCCGCGTACTCCGCGCCGGTAAAGCTTCTAAAATAGAGGGATTTGACCTGGTCCGTCGTGATGGAAAGCCGAGGTTCGTCCCCGATCTCCATGCCGGATGCGTTGGAAAGATCGCCCTCCGGCAGTGTATCCGTCCCGTAAATGAGATGTTCCGCAGCTTCCCTCGCAGCAGTCTGAGCGCGGAGGATGGAAACGGAGGTCTGGCTTCCGGAGATCCACCGGAACACGAAGAGCACGCAGGTGAGTGAAAAGAGCCATAAAACCCGCCGCAGAAAAGATCCTGCCTGGTAGGAGAATAGCCAGAATCCGATCATTGAGGAGAGGACCAGGACCGCGCCGAGAGGCGAAAAGATCCGCAGCACAAGCTCCGGGATAAAAAAGAGGAAGACCAGTATTTCTGTCACTAAGAATGCCCGTTTCCGGATCAGGAACCAGAAGACGGCGGAGATCAGGAGGAGGACAGAAAGAAAGAACAGCGCCCCGTCCCAGTTTCCTGCGCCATCTACGGAAAATAACCGGACGCCGTCCTCAAAACGCAGGTTCCAGACGGAGATATAGCTGTTAAAGAAAAATTTCATCCCATTAAACAACCGGAATGGTCCGATGGAGACCGCGGTGACGAGGCTTGCGGCAGGCGCGAGAAAGATCCCGAGATTCCTCTGGGGGGATAACAGGAGATTGACGATGCTGAGGATCAGGATCGCGGTCTCCGAGAAGGCGAGGACCATAAACTGCTGTTCCCGTCCGGCCTCGACGACGGAGAAAATGGAAAAAGAGATCCCTGCGGTCAGGATCCCGCAGAGAAGCGCAGTCTCTATCGCACAGATCTGATCCGACTGCTCTCGTTTTTCTATGAAAATCGGTGTGTCTGTCATAGACGTACCCTTTCTGTTATAAGGTGATATTTAAGCTGTCCTTTTTGAGCTGGTCTTCGGACAGGTTCATGAAAATACGGCTGCCGCGGCGGCTCATACCCGCCTCAGAGCTGATTTTATGGATGGAGAACGCGAAGACGTTGAGATCAGGGGAAAGCGTGTCGATCTCATCCGGATATCCCCCGGCGGTGAGATAGAAGAGCCGCCGGTAAGGAAATTCCAGGGCTTTCATGGACAGAAGCCGCAGCCCGAGACCTTTCTCCTCCGGGATCGTTACGCTCATCCAGAGGTCCGAAGCGCGGTCCAGATCCGCCTGTTCCCGGATCTCCGTGATAAAGAGATCACCGCCCACAACGGTTCCGATGTAGTGAGGGAGCTGGTAATTTAAGAATGCCTGGCTGATGGAAAGCGTCAGGGCGGCAGTCAGGGAAAGCTGTTTCGGATCCTGCGGGATCATATGGTCGAAACGCCCGATGTCCATCAGGACCAGTGTGTCAAAGCGCGGAGAATCGGCAGGTTCCCGCACGAGAAGCTCGTCCGTTTTCTGGGAAAGCTTCCAGTGGATCGTATGGATATCGTCCCCGGGCTGGTACGTGCGCAGATCAAAGACCTCCGAGGCATCACTGCCTTTCCGGTTGACGCTCTGCGAACCTTCCTCCATCCGTCCACGGGGAGTAGTGTGGGAGGAAAAACTGATGGTGATCGGCTTTGGGTAGACGGTGATCAGGCGGGAGACCGGGACCGGGAGCGGAGCGCTGTTGAGACCAAAGATGTCGAGACAGCGGACATGTTCCAGCCGGATCAGGTAGCTTCCGCAGGATTCCGGCTTAAAATCCAGGGAAAGAGCGAGCCTGTGGGAGGAGAGATTCACGGAAAACCGGGACCGGGTCACCTCTCCGAGCATCTTATTCTCATAGACAAGATCGCCTTCCATGATGGCCGCCGCCAGCACGAAGAAATTGGACGCGGAGATATAAAGCTTTACGCTCTGACCACAGGCGCAGGCCGCCGGAAGAGAGACGGAAAACTTCAGCCGTGCCATTTCCAGACGCAGAAGGATCTTCAGGCTCAGAAACAGCGCGAGCAGGAACAGGAAGACATCCAGGGCGAAATACGTGCCGTTCCACAAAAAGGCGGCGGCTGTCATCACCATAGCGACTCCGTAGGCGATCCGGATCTTAGTCATGATCCCACCTCTTCGGGGAAGCAGGCGGGTATACCTCCTTCAAGATCCCTTCAAGGACAGACCGCTCGGTGATACCCTGGACACGGGCCTGCGGCTTCAAAATCAGACGGTGCGCGCAGACATCGATAAAGATATCCTGAACGTCCTCAGGAACGACGAAGGAACGTCCCTTTAAGACGGCCTGGGCCTTCGCCATCTGGGTCAGGGCGAGAACGCCTCGCGGGCTGATCCCGAGATCCACCATCTGGTTCGTCCTGGTTGCCTCGCAGAGATGCGTAATATAGTAGAGGAGCTCGTCGCTGATCCGGAGCGCCGAGAGGTAGTTCTGGACCTCACAGATATGTTCCGCGGTCACGAGCGGACGGATCTGGTCTAAGGGATCTGCGTATTTTTTCGCCTTTAAGATATTGACCTGGTCCTCTGAGGACGGATAGCCAATGGAGAGGCGGACCATAAAGCGGTCGAGCTGGGATTCCGGCAGTGCCTGTGTTCCGGCAGCGCCCACCGGGTTCTGGGTCGCGATGCAGATAAACGGATTCGGAAGAGGGTGAGTCTCGCCGTCAACGGTGACGGACCGCTCTTCCATGGCCTCAAGAAGCGCGGACTGGGTTTTCGGGGAAGTACGGTTGATCTCATCCGCAAGAAGCAGATTGCACTGGACCGCACCTTCCCGGTATTCAAATTTGTCTGTCTGACGGTTGTACATCGTAAAACCGGTGATATCGGACGGCAGAGTGTCCGTGGTAAACTGGATTCTCTTGAAATCCAGCGCCAAAGCCCTCGAAAAGGCCAGTGCCAGCGTCGTTTTCCCGACGCCGGGGCAGTCCTCAAGGAGAACGTGACCGCCGGCGTAGATCGCGGTCAGCACGCGGGCGATCACGTCATCCTTTCCCATAAAGGCTTTTTTAACTTCCTGAACGATGAGTCCGGACTGTTCCAGTATCATATGTTTAAATTTCCTCCTGTGAAGCGGTAGTTTCCTGGGCATTGGAGCCAGTGGCCTTCTGGACGTTGGAGTCGGTGACCTTCTGGCCATTGGAGCCGGTGGCCTTCTGGGCATTGGAATCACTGGCTTTGGATTCCTCGGCTTTCTTTACATATTCCATGATATCCGGGAAAACGACCTCCTGGATCATACCGTCCGGGACATCTTTGTCCAGGTACCAGTAGAATTTTTGGATCGTCCCGTTCAGTGTGCTTGCAGCCTCCGCCTCCGCGCGTGCTTCCACGTACTCCTTAAATTCCGGAATATAATCGAGGTCCGCAGTCAACGGAGAAGAACCAGCCGCGTAAAACCATTCAAAGATATAGTAGAAAGCAAATCCCTTATCCTCCAGAAGATCATTCTCCGAGGAGTATCCCTTAAGATTGTATTTCCACTTTTTAAGGTAATTTTCTTCGGTTGCGGCACCCTGCAGTGTTGTTTTTTCGTTCGGCGCCTTGTCAGTTGCCCAGTCATCCCATCCAAATGAATAATCAAAACCACGGGAGTGGGACTCGAGAGTCGGCGCCTCCGGACCGGTAAAGATCACTTCCTTCAGGTTTCCGCAGTAAGAGAACGGAGCGCTTCCAAGTGTGACCAGGTTTGGAGGAAGCGTAATGCGTTCCAGGGAAGAATCCCCGAACGCGTAGCCGCTGAGAGTAAAATTATAATTGGACGGGGCAATTACAACGTCATGCAGCTGCGAGCAGTCAGAAAACGCGGAATCGGCGATCTGGAACATATTTCCAAGATAGAGATCACCGGAGATACCGGAACCACTGAACGCGTAAGGACCGATATAAAAGATCGTTGAGCCCACGGAATCGTCGATCGTAAGCGTTCCGGTACAGTCAGCCAGCGCGTACGGGGCAAACTGTGTCAGCGATGTACCATCCGGCGGCTCGATCGCGCCGGAAATGTCCTTTGTTGCGCCGATCATATAGGATTCTCCCTGGAGTGTATCGATTCCGTAAGCAAAGATGCCGGTGTCCCCCTGTTTTAACGTATAGGTATCGCCCCAGATACTTACATTATTGGAATTGACGGTACTGTCATATGGGACAAAGCAGGAGACTTTATATGGAAGATCCGGATCGCTGAAGGTAATGTCCGTCGAGTTGAAAGCCACAAGCTGAAGAACACTGTCAGGATCGAAGGCGTCTTCTTTAATTGTGATCTTACCAATGGTCTCCAGAAGAGTCAGCTGCAGGTTCTCACATCCGGCAAACGCGTTTGAATCGATCATGCTGACCGTGTCAGGGATAGCTAACGCGGTAAGGTCCGCGCAGCCACTGAACGCGTTGCTTCCGATCTCACACCAGAGTACGGTTCCGTCAGTCTCTTTTTCGATATCATCAAAGGATGTGATATTGGATGGCGCGCGCAGGAGAATAGAGCCGTTGTCCGTAGTCACATACTTTAAGCCGCTCGCTGTTTCCACTGTTCCCAGCTTCGCGCCCTTTAAAAGCTGCGTGGCTGCGTCGCCCAGGACGTCCCTCCAGGCATCCTGATACAGAGCGAGACTTTCCTCCGGAACGATGACATGGAGTCCTCCTTCCAGCGCTTCCTGAATATCTCCGAAGGTGTTCACATCGATCTTCGGCGGGTTCACAGCGGAAATAAAGACAGATGTTAGGTTTGGCGCGGTCAGGCTATATGGCTCAAGCTCCTTCAGATTTTTGCCAAGGAGGAGCTGGTATAATTCTTTGCAGTCCGCCGTCGCATTTTCCCTTACAATTTCAAGACTCTCGGCAGCGGTAAAGAAACCGGAGTGATCCGCGAGGACATATTCCAGGACTTTTCCGCTGTCGGAATAAAGTCCGCCGTCGATTAATGTGAATTCCGGAGTCTGTCCGTCATCTGTGGTCAATGTGAGGTTATTAAAAAGCAGATACTGGTTCCACGCTACAAAATAAGCCGCGTAATATTCCTTTGGAACGACCAACTCTGTGCCATAAAGACGGGGCAGGTCGATCTTTGGCGGAACCTCAGAAGAAAAGATGATCTTGTTGATCGAATTTTTCAGAGGAAGTTCCACATCTGTTACGTTCTCAGGAACGGCCAGAGCGTTAAAACGGCTCTGCGGGATACCGAGGATCTTTGTACCTTCTTTATTATAAAGGATGCCGTTCTTTACAGAAAAACATGGATTGTCATCCCGGACCTGGTACGCGTCCAGGACAGTATAATATTTCGGATACACCAGGATCGCCGTGTTTGGAAGTACCAGAGTGCCGATATTGCAGATTGAAGACATACCGGAGAAGTCATCTTCTCCGACTTCCTGGATCCCTTCAGGAACTTCAAGGACATCAAGTCCCTCCGGCGCGGAAGACAGCCGCTGCAGAAAAGCGGCATAGCAGTTGTCAGAATGCGTCGGATCCCAGCCTGCGGAGGCAGAGACGGTAAGGCCGTCCGGGACAGAAACGCGGTCCACCGGATAAAAGACATAACGCCCCGGTTCTGCCGGAGTAAACCAGTTTCCAAGCGGTTCGCCGCCTTCAGTCAGGGACCAGCCGGGAAAGATGGAATTCAGGGCATCTGGGTTGCCCCATTCATCCTTGTGCTCAAGATAATACTGCTGCATCTGCTTTAACAGGCAGATACTATCCCCGGACTTTTCGGCAAATGACTCGCTCAGAACAGTCCCATTATCATCGAGAACGATAAATTTCGCATAATTAACGGTGATCGGACATGGAAATTCGATCCAGTCGCTATCCGCGTTTTGGCGAAAGTAAAAATTTACAGTGAAATTTCCGTTTGCCGCAGATGGAAATTCGCCGATCCGGAAATTCTCATTATAGTCTGAAAGACGATGCCGGGAGACTATATTATTGTTTTTATCTTTGACATCCACGAATACATACAGGGAACAGAGGATCTTCCAGTCAGTGAGAACCGCGCCATTGTACAGTGTCTCACCGGAGTCAAAAACGGAGGACGGAATGAAGGTAAGAGAAATATGCTCTGTACTGTCTGTAGTGATGCCGTCGGATGGAAAAGCTGGGTAATTTATATCAGGCGGCAGATCGGGTGGAGACGGTTTATCACCTTTATTCGGATAATCAGGATCGACCACAGGAGTTGGTGTCGGAACCGGGGCAGGAGCCGGTGTCGGGGCAGGAACCGGGGGCGGTGTCGGCACAGGAGTCGTTCCACTGCTATTTGTATTTCCGCCACCGCCGCCGGCACCACCGCCGGAGGCATTTCCGCCCGGATAACGTCCCGAAGCTCCTGAGCCGGAATTGTCATCGGAATCATCCTGCCCGAAGCTCCCGTTTCCGGAAAAGGTTCCGTTGCCGGAAGGAAGCTTGATCACAGATCGGTCAGAGCTGTGATTGGATGTCCCGGCGATCACCGCCGCAGAATTCTTAACTCCCTGCGGCAGATTCCCGCCAGACGGCATATCAGAAGTCTCCGGACTGACCAGAAGATTGCTGGCGTTTTTAAGGTCCGTCTCGACATGTCCGTCCTCCGGCATCTGATAGCCGGAAGCTTCCGGGTTATCCCTTCCGTAGGAATCATCCGCCTGGGGATCACGTTCGAGGCGATGGTTATCGTCGGAGGTATCTGTCTGGGAGGGCTGTCCGTAATCATTTTTCTCCGGGAACATGATCTGGTTTTCCTGGTAATCGTGGGTGCTGACAAAAAGGTCCGGGTGAAACAGACTTCCGTTCTGGTATCCGTTCCAGACCCGCACACCTCCCGCGAGGACCGCTACAGAGGCAGCAGTTCCGGCGGCCAGCATCGTAAGCCGCTTCAAATCATTTTCCGGTTTCTTATCGTGTTTCATTTCTTCTCCTTTAGCGTCCGTCCGATTTCCTTCCGAATCTTCTCGAAATCGATCGGTTTTGAAAAATGCCCGTTCATGCCGCTCGCGATGGACAGCCTCTGATCTTCCACAAAGGCATCCGCGGACAGGGCAAAGATCGGAATCGTTTTCGCGTCTTTATGATCCAGCTTTCGGATCGCGCGGGTGGCATCCCGCCCGTTCATCTCCGGCATCTGGATATCCATGAGAATAAAGTCGTAAGTTCCAGGCAGCGAGGCAGCTAACTTATCCACCGCGTCACGTCCGTTTACGGCTACATCGACGCTTGCACCGCTTAATCCCAGGATGCTCACGGCGATCTCCGCGTTCACCTCGTTATCCTCCGCCATCAGGATATTACAGCCTTCATATGTAAAGTCGTCGCTGTCCTGTGCAGTATCATCTGCAGCAAGATTTCCCGGGTGATCCGCCAGCGGCAGCGTCAGATATACGCTGAAATCAGATCCCTCGCCCGGCATGCTCTCGACTAAGATCGAGCCGCCCATCAGCTGGATCAGCTTGTCCGTGATCGCCATACCGAGACCGGAACCGCCGTACTGTTTTGTGATCCCGGCGTTCTCCTGCTCGAATGGGTGGAAGATCCGCTTGATGAACTTCGGATCCATTCCCTTTCCGGTATCATGGACCCGGAACAGGAACTCCACACTGTTTTCATTCCGCATCATCTGGCGGAATGTCACGCGGATCTCGCCTTTTTCCGTGAACTTCGAGGCGTTGGAGAGGAGGTTTACGAGGATCTGGGAGATCCGCTCCTCATCGCCGACCACATAGCGGACGTCCACGTCCTTCATCTCGACGATATAGGAGACCCCCTTTTCCTCGATCGTCTTCTTAAACAGGTTCCGGATCTGGTCTGCCAGGTGATAGAGGTCGAATGGCTTATTTTCAAGCTCGATCTTACCGACCTCAATTCGGGACATGTCGAGAACTTCGTTGATAACGGTCAGAAGAAACTCGGAAAGCTGTTCCGCCTTCACGATATAGTCCTCGGTGCTGTGTCCGTGAAGCTGGCGGTGCGCCAGGTTCAGCATACCGATAATTCCGTTTAACGGAGTACGGATCTCATGGGACATCTCTGAGAGGTAAGCGGATTTCGACTGGCTTACGTTCTCGGCGGCCTTAAGATCTGCCCGCATCTCATCAAGCTGTCTCTTTTCCTCCGTGATATCCCGGAAGTGGAACAGGTCCATACCGTCTTTCCTTGTCACAGAAAGGCGGTAGCAGGCATCCATCCCGACCGGTTCGATATCCATCCGGATCGGACTTTTCCCGTCCCAGGCGTTATATGCTTTCCGAAGCTGTTTTGCCTGTTCCTCCGGAAGCTTCGGGGCAAGGCAGAGAGCGTCGTTCTTAAACTGTTCCTTCGTAAGACCGAACTGCCGTTCAAAATCCTTTGTCACATAGAGTGGAAAAAGGTCCGAAGAGCGGAGAAGAAAACAGGGGTCATCCACGAGGTCAAACCCGTTAAGATTTCCCTTGTCGTTAGATTTGTTAAAATTTAACCTGCGCCAGGACAGGCGCAGATGAAAAAAACGATCAGAAGGCACGCCGCAACCAGCAATTCCGCAAAAAACAGAAATATCAATACCTTATGTTCCCCCAGCCACGCGAGCTGGAACGCAATCTTTTCCATATTCTATCCCCAATGTAAATTTATAGCCGGTTACTTCAGGTCCACTGTCATTGCCTACTGCGGATCGAGCTTTTCAATTGCCTGGATCGTGCGGTCATATTCCTCATGGACACGTGCGAAAAGCGATTTGCTCTCATCGTCCAGAGTATTGTTTCCGCGGAGCTTTTCTGTCAGAGCGGAGCTGGCATCACATAAAGCAGTAAATCCGAGGTTCAGGCAGATCCCCTTTAAAGTGTGGGATGCGCGGAACGCTTCCCCACCGTCACCGCTCTCAATCGCGGCCTGCAGCTGCCCAAAACTCGGATCATTTAAAAATTTCACCGCAAACTTCCTGACAAGACTCTCCGAAACGAGTCTCCCGGTAACTCCCTCATAATCGCCGTGCATCACTTCATAGCATTCTCTTAATGTCATATGTATGATCCCCTTTTGCAAGTGTGTTGTTTCATATGTTTATATATAGATGGTTCTATTATAACTTTCAAAGGGTAAAACTTCAACTGAATAATGGGAGATATGGCAAATAATGTCGGTTTTTGTCTAAACCGTGCGAAATTATTTTTAATAATCAGAAAGGATTATTTGACGATGACCCCAAAATTTGATGGCTATGCGGCGCAGTATGACGCCTGGTTTATGGAAAACGAGAACCTGTTTCACAGCGAGCTTCGCCTGTTCCAGAAAGTACTTGGCGACATTGCCGGTAAGCGTGTGCTTTCTGTTGGATGTGGCAGCGGTCTGTTTGAAAGTATGATTGATTGCAGTGGCATTGAGGGAATCGAACCTTCGCGAGATATGGGGGCAATTGCTCAGAAGCGCGGTGTAAATGTTATTGCATTTGGTGCAATTGAGGAAGCAGAATTGGAGGAAAATGCTTACGATGTTATTTACCTGAATGGCAGCTCTAGTTATATGGAAGATCTGACACGTGCTTTTGATGTTTGTAAAAAGGCACTTAAGCCAAATGGCACATTTATTTCATTAGATGTTCCAAAGGAAAGCGCATTCGGTTTCATGTATCTTCTTGCAAAGACAGTCGGTACGTTTGATCATCCATATCTGAATGGCGTTATGCCGAAATTGCCGTATCCGTTGGAATTATGCTGTGCAGGTGTATGGCATTCCACAGAAGAGAAAATCGATGCTTTGAAGGCGCTCGGTTTCCATGATTTTGATTTTTATCAGACACTTTTGAAAAATCCGATGTACACCAATGAAGATGTAGAGGATGTTGTTCCTGGATATCAGAGTGGTGGTTATGTTGCAATTGTTGCACATAAATAGTACAAATATTGAAAATTATCTTGTCAAGACTTGACGAAGACGGACGAAAGTGGTAGTATGAGATTAGACAGAAAGCTGTTTAATTAAATATTTAGCAAAACAACTGAAAAGTTGTGACGCAAAGCTATAGGGCCTGTAAAATGGCAGCCAGTTGCACTTATAAATGACTCGCAAGAGCGTTGTTTTGCTGTATTTAAAACAACGCTCTTTTTGTTTTGAAATAATTAGAAGATCCTTGAAGAGGATTGTAAATTCATAAATCGGCAAAGCAGTCGAAAGGCTGTGACGCAAAGCTATAGGGCCTGTAAAATGGCAGCCAGTTGCACTTTGAAGAGTATTGTAAATTGCGCTTTAGGTGCCTTTACAATACTCTTCTTGCATTTGGATTTACATGAATTACACGCCCGGACGGTTCCAGCTGCTTTACAGTTCTCGATGAATTTGGAGTTGCCGATGAAGCAACCGGAGAGAATGCAGCATGGGGACAGACAACACCGCAGGAAGTTGTTACAGATTGGATGAATTCCGAAGGTCATCGCGCAAATATCTTAAATCCAGATGCTCATAAAAGGGGATTTGGCTATTATAGTGACAATAGTTCAGAATGGGGTCATCAATGGATCCAGATTTTTACAGAGTAATTTCAATATAGATAGAAGGTTATTCTCGGGGGAAAATGAGATTTAAAATAGATGAATAACTGTTCATTTGGTCAGTGCCTTCGGGCGCTGACCGCTCCTTTTTTTTCATAATTTCTTTTTCACAATTTCATAATTTTTCTAACACCCATGGAAAAATTATTGCCGCACAACGTTAACGCCAATTCCGTTGTGCGGTATTTTGCTTTACAGGAAATTCCGGATACCTTGACTTTTTGACACTTGTTTGTTAATATATATCGTAGTTTTTCGGGAAGCTTTGTGGATTATCGTTTTCTGCGGAAAGCAACTACAAATGTCAAAATGAGAAATCAGATGCTCCATCACGAAAGCGATGGAGTTCATAAAGTTGGTCGCCGTGACCGAAAAGGCTGAAAAGCCCGAAAATACGGCATTTGTTCCCATAGTTAAATGGATATAACAAGCGCCTCCTAAGGGCTTGTTGGAGCAATCGCCCAACACTGAAAATTTTATATACGTCCATGTACCTCAGCAGGATAGAGGGTTCGCCTCCTAAGCGAAACGCCGCAGGTTCGATTCCTGTCATGGACGCCAGTAAGCAACGCTGTAAGCCTTTGTTTTCAAGGGTTTACAGCTTTTTTTGTTATCACGGACAGGGAAGCAAATATATAGCTGCTTATGTCCGTGGGAATTTCTAAAAGTCATTTATTTTGCAAGATAGCTTGCTAACACTCATTTAAGGTAGATGATGATTTCATGGATTTTTACGATATTTGCTAACACTTTTTGGTTAGCAGGTTTTTTCTGTTTGGAACAAAGCCCTTTGCTAACAGTTAGAAAGGGTTTCTTTTAAGAGCTTTTCTTTCATTTCCGGTGTCATGGATTTTAGCAATTCAAGCAGAAGTTTGTCATTGTCACTGATAGGCTCCTGTGCTTCTGAATGGAGATTGTGTTCAGGTTCCTCTGTATCAAGGGTGTCATAAAATTCTTCATCCAGCTTCTTTGCATTAAGCCGTCTGTCTTCATCCACGATTTCAGAGTAAACATCTGTTACCATTTCAGCTTCGGCGTGACCTGTATCTCCCTGAACAGACTTAATATCGCCATGTGTCATTTTGAGCTTATATTTTGTGCTTAAATGGCGTAAGCTGTGAAAAACAACAACTTCAAAATTGTGTTCCTCACACAGCGTTGTAAATCTGTCCCGAACAATGCGGCTTTCTACGGGATTCCCATTTTCAAGAGCAATAACGAGGTTATAATCGTTATAGGCACTTCCTAAAAACTCTTTCAATTCCTGCTGGTCTTTTTTGTATTGAACCAGTAATTGAGCAAGCGTTGTCGGCAGCCATACGGTACGATTACTTGTTTCTGTTTTGGGTGTTTTTAACACCAGCCTTGTAGTACAGTGGGGCTTCTGGGTTGGGAAAATTTTAATAATATCTTTTTCTTTCAGCTTTTGCATAGCTGATTGAGAAATTCTTGCCAGCTCCTTATTGACGATAACCCTTGCATTATTATTTGCAATAGCTTCTTCATCAATAATCACATCATCCCAAGTAAGCCCCGTAATTTCACCTACTCTTAATGAGCAGGCAAATGCCAAGTGCATACAAAGCAGGAGTAAATCATCATCCACAAGTTTGATTGCTTCCTTGAATGTCTGTACATTCCAAACCTTACGTTTTACCTTTGGTACTTTGGGTAAGGTGGCTAAGGAAGCCGGATTCCGCATTTTGCTGTCCAGATATTCCCAACGAATAGCCTGATTTAAGGCACAGCGGATAATATCATGGATTTTCTTAATGTTGGCAGGCTGCACACAGCGACCAGTTGCTTTGCGGTTAGCACGAGGAACTTCTGGAACACTTAACAGGTCATTGTAATATTGAGAAAGTTTTTTCGTGGTGATTTCATTTAACTTCCAATCTCCAATAATAGGGTTGATATAGTTGTTAATTGAACTCAATTTACTGCTGTAAGTGTTGGCAGACCACTTCGATACGCCATATAGATTGACAAAAGTAACAAGAAATTCCTTTAAAGTGATTTCATCATCTGGGGTATCTATTGCCTGTTCTGCTTCCTCACGCTGATGGGCGAATTGTTCTTCTAAAGGGACGAGAACATATCCATAGGTTTGTTGATAAAATTCAATAAACGCTTTTCGTGCCTTTGCTTCTTTTTTTGTTTCTAGGGTGTCCCATTTCTGCTTTCTTTCGCCTGTATCATCCATATACCAGTAAATAACTGAAAATTTTGATTTTCTTTGTTTGATTGAAGCCATATTATCTCTCCTTAAATGATTATTCGTGTAACCATTTATCGAAAGATATTTTAGATACTCTAATCATCCTGCCAGCTCTGATATAGTGAAATTGACCGCTTTTGACTAAAGCATATGCCGACTTCATACTGATGTTTAAAAGAGCTGCTATTTCATCTACCGTATATGTCTTTTTTTCAGACGTTGTAATACCGTGTGTATTCTCTTTACCATCTAACATAAGATTAAGGCTCCTTTCTATGATGGTAACAGTAAAATACACCTCTCTAACACTTTGAGTATAACACAGGAAATTAAAGTTTTGTAGAGGTTCAGTGCATTTTACTGTGAGCAAGTCAGCCGAACAGCTTTCGCTAAAGCTCATGGGAATCTCACCCCTGCATGGTTCTCAT
>OGIO01002020.1_pt1 | contig 13783 bp, 5 predicted proteins | sample 1571841 | NCBI WGS metagenome assembly OGIO01 (sample SAMEA2582111, study PRJEB24529) | metagenome | biome: Human gut stool | place: China | collected 2011
TGGATGCAGCGAGAGAAGTACATGCGGCGGGCGGCACAGTCATCCATGCCAAGGGCACCGGAACAGAGAATGCACAGCAGTTTCTGGGCGTGACACTGGTGCCGGAAAAAGAAATGTTGTTCATTGTGGTAAAAAGTGAGCAGAAAAATTCCATCATGCGTGCTATAATGGAAAAAGCAGGACTGGAGAGTAAGGCACAAAGCATCGTATTCTCCCTTCCTGTGACAGATACTGCAGGCATGCGCCTGATGGAGGAGATGGGAGAGACATGACAAACGGCTTATCCGGACCCAGGAAGCAGTTCCTGGACGTGCTCCGGGTACTGGCAACCTGTGCAGTGGTGCTGATGCATGTACTGACAGGTGCGACAGATGTGACAGATGCGTCGATAATGCCGGAATACCGGTCATTATTGCTGTCAGTTATGGATCTGGTGACCTGGTGTGTTCCTATATTTTTATTGATCTCGGGATATTTGTTCCTGAATCCGGAACGTACATTGACTTATCCGGTCATGATTAAAAAATATTGCAGGAGGATTGCACTGGCGATCCTCCTATTCGGCGTTCCGTATGCAGCTTCCGAGCTGGTAGTGGCGGAGCGGACCTTCCGGATCAGGATGATCCCGGAGGCACTGAAGATGACTCTGATGGGACATACCTGGTCCCATATGTGGTATCTGTATCTGATCTTGTTTTTATATCTGATCACGCCGCTTCTGAAAAAAGTGCTACGTGTGCTACCGGTGTGGGCTGTTGTAGCAATGATGGCAGTGATCTTCTTGGGAAGCAGTGTGGCACCGTTTCTGAATAAGGTACTGGACGTCAACAGTATTCCGGTATTGCCGGATGGCGGTGTGTATTTCCTGTATTATCTGTGTGGATATTTCTTCGCGGTGAGAGAAGTAGGTGTGGACAAGGGAAGGAACGTATGGCTGACAGCTGCAGTAGCGGTTCTGGTTCTGGGAATGATCCTGAGCAGAACACTTGTGGGATTCTCCATTCAGATGGCATACAATTACCCGTTTACAGTACTGCTTGCAGTGCTTCTGTTCGCTGCAGGATGGAATGGGAGTATTAAAAAACACCGGATCCCCTGGCAGGAGGCGGGAGCCTTGAGCTTCGCCGTATACCTGGTACATCCGGTGTATGTGAACCTGTTGTATAAATTCGTGAAGATCACACCCTTTACGGTGTTGGAACAATGCGGTGTGCAGTCTGTAGCCGCGGGACAAGCGGTATTGATTTTGCTGCTGGCTGCATTCTGCCTGGTAGTGCTGGCACTGGCAACGGCAACCGCATGGGTGCTGCGCAAGATCCCGGTGTTAAGAAAATATGTGCTATAGAAGAAAGGAGCCTCACGAGGGGGCTCCTTTTTGCGATTGCTTGTTATGCGTATAATTTAGTCACGCTGCCAGCGCCCGGAAGCGCCGCAAGGCAGTACCAGCCCACTCTCGGTGACAGGGAGGCCGATCTCTTCGGCTTCCACATGACCGCCGAACTTTTTCGTCAGGGTGGAATTCATCATATAGGACAGCACGGCGGGCTGCAATCCTGTAGTGTACGAATTGATCAGGAAGAACAGCGCATCATCGGATAAAAGCTGTGCGGTCAGTCCTACGAAATCCCAGATATTATCTTCTATTTTCCAGATCTCGCCCTTAGGACCTCTGCCGTAGGAAGGGGGATCCATGATGATGCCGTCGTATTTGTTGCCACGGCGGATCTCACGCTCTACGAACTTCATGCAGTCGTCCACCAGCCAGCGGATAGGAGCATCGGCAAGCCCGCTGGCAGCAGCGTTCTCCTTCGCCCAGCCGACCATACCCTTGGACGCATCCACATGGGTCACAGCAGCTCCCGCAGCCGCAGCGGATACAGTAGCACCGCCGGTGTAAGCGAAGAGGTTCAGTACTTTCACGGGGTGGCCTGCCTCATGGATCAGACCGGAGAACCAGTCCCAGTTCACCGCCTGCTCCGGGAACAGACCGGTATGCTTGAAGCTGAAGGGCTTCAGATGGAAGGTCAGAGGATCAGCCTTACCGGAGGCTTCCTTCTGAAAAGGCAGGGTGTAATGAATCGCCCATTCATCCGGCAGATGGAAGAACTCCCATTCTCCGCCGCCCTTGGCACTTCTGTGGTAATGACCGTTTTTCTGCTTCCAACCCTTATGATCGTGGGGTGTCTTCCAGATGACCTGGGGATCCGGACGGACGAGAATATAATCTCCCCAACGCTCTAACTTTTCTCCGCTGGACGTATCCAGCACTTCATAATCTTTCCAATGATCTGCAATCCACATATAGAAACCTTTCTGTGTGTATACTTTGTAACTGATTTTTATAGGACATAATAATAGAATATAATACCGGAAAGACTTTTTCAAGGAATACTTGCTATTGAACCGCATTGAGCCATTTAAAGTCCTCTTCGGTCGATTCATGACATATTTGGGTCGATTCATGCAGCCCCTGGTTCCGCTGAGAGAAAGTGTGGTACGTTATCTTTAAGATAATGGGTATCACTATGCCCATCGGAAAGAGGTAAAACGCTATGAAAAAACGAGTATTGAGCATGTTACTGGCATTTATTCTCTGCTTCTCAACACTGCCCATGACAGCATTCGCACAGGAGGCTGATGCGGTGGCAGAACAGGAAGAACAGCAGGAAACAGACTCTGCGGCAGAGCAAGAGGAAGCAGAAGCAGCTGCGGCACCGGGGGAAGAGACTCCGGCTGATAAGAGCACCACTGCGGCAACTCCCGGTACGGAAGATTCCACTGCGGGCGAAGCCCCCGATACTGTGGAACCCTCAGTGGAAAGTGTCAGCGATAGTGATGCCGGCACGCAGGATACCTCGGCAGACGATGAGAAGAAGGCAGCAGTGCAGAAGGTACAGGCACTCATCGATGCTCTGCCGGACGAAGTGACGGTGGAAAATGCAGAAAGTGTCGGTGCGCAGCTGGAAGCCATCGACGAGGCTATGGAGTCACTGACCAAGGAGCAGATCGCAGAACTGGATATGACACGACTTCATGCTATTTCTGAAGCGTTGAATACACCGATGACGGTTCCGATGACGGTGGCGGAAGGTCAGCATGTTGACCATCCCATCTGCGGCGCGACATGCACAGATAAGTATAAGCATAGCATTGTGACAGAGTGGAAGTCCATAGACAGTGAAGCAGCACTGCAAGCTGCAACGGAAGGATATTACTACCTGACTCAGGATATCGTGACAATGGAAACATGGAAACCGAACAATAACGTGGTGCTTTGTCTGAATGGTCACAGCATTGCGGCAAACGGGGATTTTGTTGTCATTGAGATAGATAAGGGACAATTTACTCTCTGTGACTGCAATAGTAGTGAGAGTATGCACTATTTCACCACAAGCAAGGAAGGTCTGTTCACTCGATGGGTGCCGTGCGAGGAAAATACGGAGAACCGCATCTCCGTTACAGGTGGAGTTATCACTCACAGCGTGGGAAGGTCGGATTTAGGTGTGAAAGTGGATAATAACGCCACTTTTACCATGTACGGTGGAACTATTTGTGGTAATAAGCTCCAAGGCAGTTATAATGGAGCCGGTGTGTATGTGCATAATAGCACATTTAATATGTATGGCGGTGCAATCAGAGGCAATGCTGCAAGTTGGGGTGGTGGCGTCGCTGCGCTCGGTAGCACATTTAACATGTATGGTGGTGTAATCAGCGACAACATGGTCTCTGCTTCTGCTGGCGGTGTACTGTTGTCGGACAAAAGCGTCATGAACATGTCCGGCAATGCACAGATTAGTAACAACATTGCTCCCACCAAATGGACGACATCAGGTGGCGGAGTGTATATATTTGCCAGCACTGACGGAGAAGTCGGTAACTGCTTATATATGTCCGATAATGCGAAAATCAGCGGCAATACAGCCACCCAAGGAGGTGCTGTGTATGTACGTAAAAACGGTCAGGTTACCATGAGCGGCAATGCGCAGATTAGCAATAACACGGCAACCGAGAATGGTGGCGGCGTCTATGTAGAAAATAGTACTTTTAAAATTGCCGGCGGTGCTCCTCGGGTCTGTGACAACTTGTGTCAAGATGTTCAGAACAATGTCTATCTGGCTACCGGCAATGCAATTCGGATTAGTAAATTATCCACATTCGCCGGAAAAATCGGCGTATCCACCCAGGATACACCCACCGAGAGCAACCTCGTAACGGTTGCCGCGGTAGCTGTGGAGGCTGGGGGTGGCGGTCACCTGACCGAAGAAGATTTGGATCATATTTGCAGTGATAAAGAGAACCTCTATCCAGTTCTTGTGGGTGGCGAGGTGAAATTGTCGGCGACCGAACCGCATCGGCATCCCGTTTGTGGCGCAACCTGTGGTGACAGCGAGAATCATGGAAATCAGACCTGGATAGGCGTTTCCAATCTGACTGACATCAAGAGTGGGGGCTATTATTATCTGACAGACAATGTTAAATTGAATGATACATGGATCTGCACTTATGATGTAGCACTCTGTTTAAATGGAAAAACAATCACCTGTGCAGCAGAAGTTGATGCCATTCAGGTTGCGAAAGGAACGAAGCTGATTATCACCGACTGTCAGAAAGTGGTCGGCAAGATTACCCATGCACAGGATAATATAGGACGAGGTATAATGTCCTTGGGTACCTTGATACTGTATAACGGCGAAATTACCAAAAACCAGATTGCCAAAGGTAGTGGTGCCGGTGTATACGTAGATGGTGGTAATTTTTACATGTATAAGGGCAGTATCTCTGATAACAAAGTAACCATAAACGGTAACGGCGGCGGTGTGTATGCAAAAGATAGCACCAACTTCGTTATATCCGGTGGTAGTATTGACAGCAACCATGCACCGTCTAGCGGTGGTGGTATATACTATGAATCTACAATTAGTAAGTCAGTAAAATTCAATATATCTGGTGGTAATATCGTTAGAAACACAGCCGTTACTGGTAACGGTGGTGGTATATGGCTGAAGAGTGCATATGGAAATATGAGGTTTACCATGTCCGGTGGTAGGATTTCAAACAACGTCGCTAGCAAAAACGGCGGTGGTGTATATATTTCTGAGCCCTATTACGGCAAGTTTACTGTGTCCAGTACGGCACAAATCACCGACAACGCGGGTAATGGAAACGATAACAATGTCTATTTGCCCAGCGGCAAGACCATTCTCATCGGTGCGAACGGGTTGAGCAGCTCCGCCAAGATTGGCGTGACCATGGGACAGCAGCTCGCCGAGGGTGTGCGAGTTGCCATCGCCAAGGGTACAAGCGATGATTACACACTGACCGCGGATGACCTGAATGCTTTCAACAGCGATACCGGCTATTACAAGTATGCGTTAGACAACGCTGTCAACTTTTCAATCGGCGAATTACATGTGCATGGTCTCTGTGGCACGGCGAACTGCACTGAGAGTAAGAATCACAAAAATGTGCTGTGGACTGCGATCAGGACGGAAGAGGATCTGCGCAACATCAAGGGTGGAAGTAGTAGCTCACACAGACAGTATTACTATTTAACGACTAATATTGCTCTGAATAATACGAGCTGGAATCCGACAGGCTACATCTCACTTTGTTTGAATGGTTACAGCATCACAGCTAACGGCAATTTTGACACCATTACCGTAGGTGAAGGAAAAGATACGGATTCACTTACACTTTGTGACTGTAACGGCAGCGGTAACAACACAGGAGAGATTACCCATGTTGACGGTATGAAAGGGCGTGGCGTATATTTAAAACCCTTCAGTGACCTTAGCCTGTATAGTGGAAACATCACCGGCAACAACACTGATGACCACGGTGGCGGTGTGTATTTGGACGGCAGTTTCTTCTACATGTACGGCGGCAGCATCACAGACAACAGCGCAAACAATGGCGGTGGCGTGGCTGGACGTGTAAGTAATTATAAAGTGAACGGGGGGTATGTCGTTGGCAGACTCTTGATGTTAGGTGGAACGATTACCGGCAACAAGGCAGCCGCCAACGGTGGCGGCGTTGACATGGATTGCGCCTTTGAGATGTGTGGTGGCAGCATCACCAGTAACGAAGCCGATGCCAACGGCGGCGGTGTTGCCGTGAAAGGTGATCATAGCGTCGAATGGAGTGGTGGCAGTGTCACCGGTAACACGGCGAAGAACAACGGTAGTGGTGTGTATGTAGCTGAGAGTGTTGAAGCCATGGAAGTCAACGGGGATGTGAACATTACCGGCAACACCAATGGCAATGTTTATTTGCCTGGCGGCAAGACTATCACCGTCGGCTCGACTAGGGGCAGCGGCATAAGTTTGACGGATGGTGCAAACATTGGTGTGACGCTGGAAAAGCTGCCTGCGGAGGGAGATTTTATGAAGTTCGCCGAGGCAGCCACGGGTATTACCCTGACGGATGAAATTGCGGGCAAATTCACCATCGACAATAATAGCAGCAACACATACAGCGTGCAGAACATCGACAACAGTCTGTATGTGGTAAGTGGCGAGCTGCATGAGCATGCAATCTGTGGCAGTGCAGACTGCAGTCACAAGACTAAGCATGACGATGTGTTGTGGACTCCCCTGACCTATAATGCAGATACACAGGCGCTGATGCGCGGCGGAACGAAAGTAAGCAGTAGCAATGGCACAGAAGGGATGGAATACAAACTTCCTGCGGGCAACTACTACTTACTGAACGATATTACGTTTGCCGGTACGATCAAAATCTCAGGCAACGTAAATCTCTGCCTGAACGGAAAGAGCATCACCAATTCGGCACAGGATGCTTCGACGTTTGTTATTCCCAAGAATGGCAATCTGACCCTGTGCGACCACGAGAGCGGTACCATCACCTCAACCGATAAGAAGTCTGATGGTGTGCAACTCAATGCTCACTCTAGCACTGACACTGCTACATTCACCATGTATGGCGGCACCATCACCGGAAATAGGAATGGTGTGGATGGGATTTCCGGTACTGATGTGTTTAATATGTATGGCGGTACCATCACCGGCAATAAAGTAGGAGCAGATATTCCTGCGAATGTTACAATGACGGTCGGCGGCACGGCAAAGATTACCGGCAACACCGACATGAATGTTCTCCTGTTCGAATATGATGAAAACTCGAAATCATTTATCAACATTGATTCAAGCCTGACGGATGCCGCAAGTATTGGTGTGTCTATCACCAATAGCCCCACGGCAGAAGTTCCGGTTCAGATTGCTACCGGAGCAACCGGCTTGGTGGACTATACTAAGATTTTCAAGCCGGACAATACAGATAGGGGCTATATGGTTATAAAGGATGCGCAGGGTAATCTGTACCTTAGCGCCCACCAGCACAGTTGGCAATACACGCTGGGCGCAGACGGCAAGTCGATTACCGCCACCTGCGTTAATACAACGAACTGTCCCAACATTGACGGCGGCAGCGTGACCATCAAGGCACCTGAGGAGAATACTCTGATCTACGATGGCAGCAACAAAAAGGCAATACTTGAGAACAAACTGCTCACCGGTGAGAAGGATCCCACAATCAGCTACACGGTTGGAAACGGACAGGGTGCTACACTCCCTGACGGTTCCTATCCCACCAATGTCGGTGCTTATACCGCAAGCATCACAGTGGGTGGTGTGACAGCCAGTGTGACTTATGAGATTCAAAAGGCAGATCCCGCAGCGAAAAATTTTGTCTTTACCGCACCGGGCAGCTTGACATATGACGGCATGGCAAAGACTGCAGACATCAAGACTGCGACGAACATCACCGGCATGGGCGATGTTATGGTGAAATACTATCAGGGCGAGACGGAAGTGCAGCCCATGAATGCGGGTGAATACAAGGTTAAAATCAGTGTGGCGTACGGCTCGAATTTTAACGCAGCAAGTGACCTGACGGATGAAAACTGGGCGTTTAGGATTACTCCCATTATTACCGAACCGACTGTGGAACTGAGCGGTAACACAACTTATACTTATACCGGCGAACGGATTACACCGGATGTTACCGTAACCATCGATGGCAGACCGCTGACGAAGGGTACGGACTACACCATTATTTACGGTGATAACGTAAACGCCGGTACGAATGCCGGTTTCGTAACCGTTAAGGCAAAGGGGAATTATGGATTTGCAGATGTTGTTAAGAAATTTGCCATTGAGAAGGCGGATCCGAAGCTGAGCTTTGAAAAGTCCACTGTGACGACCTCCTATGGAACGCAGCCTGCCAACAATAAGCTTACCAATATGGGCAACGGCGTGGTGACTTACCAAAGCAACGACAATTCCGTTGCAACTGTGAATGAAAAAGGTGAGGTTACCGTTGTCGGAGTGGGCGAGACAACCATTACCGCGACAGCCGCCGAGACGAAGAACTATAAGTTAGGCACGGCAAGTTACACACTGACGGTGAATAAGGCACGTGTTCATATTGTACAGGCTACCGTTGCCAACAAGGAATACGATGGAAGCGTGAATGCTGACGTCACAGGGGTAGTTTTTGCCAACGAGGCAGACGTGAGAATAGATAGTCTGGTAGCGGGTATGGACTACACGGTGACCGGTGCTTTCCAAAGTGAAAACGCCGGGAAACAGGATGCAGAGGTAACGGTAAAACTTCTTGGTGAGTTTGCCTCTCACTATGAACTGACCGGCGGAACATATAAGACCAGGGCAACTATTACTGCAAAGCCTATCAGCATTGCAACCGCGCGCACGCAAGACCGCAGCTACGAGCGGAATAATACCTCCGTGACCATTTTAGAAGTGACCTTCAAAGACAGCACAAACACACTTGTTGCAACGCTGACAAGTTCCGATTATACCGCGACCGGCAAGATGGTTAATGCGAATGTCGGCACAGACAAAAAAGTTACCGTTACGGTGACCCTGCAGGGAAAAGCGGCAGACAACTATAAGCTTGTTTCCAACATGACCACCGCAAAGGTAGCGATTACGCAGGCTAAGGGCGGTGTATTGCAGGAGGAGAACTTAAAGCAGAAATTCTCCGACCGGAAGCAGAAGACCTTCACACCCGATTACACAGGACTTCCTGCCGGGGAGACATGGACATACAGCATTTCCGAGGCACAAACTTCGGGATCTGCAAAGGTGGAACCGGCTATGATTAATACAGCCGGAAAGATCACCTACAGGCTGACAGCCGGTGCGGAAAATGACACCATCTGTTGGACGGTAACGATTTCCAATCCAAATTATAAAAACTTTACCAAGGATCTGGTACTGACCCTGACGGCAAAGGAACCTCAGGAGACATTGCGCATCACCGGTGACAACACTGTGGTCTATGGACAGAAGCTGCAACTGAGCACGGTCGGCGGCTCCGGAACAGGCGAGATTACTTACAAAGTGGATGAAGTAAGAAGCACAGGCGATGCGACGATTGATGAGAATGGCGTTCTGACTCCGGTTAAGGTCGGAAGCGTTGTTATCACAGCAACCAAGGCAGGTGATGTCGATTACAGTGAGATCACCAGTGCACCTTTTGTCATTATGATTACCCAGGCTGCTACAAGCGGTGAACCGAAGTACCATAAGATTACCACAGGCGGTAAGACCCTGGCAGACGCAGGACTGACGTTGGCAGGCAGCACCATTCATCCGGCAGACGGTACACTGGAGTGGATAGATGATGCAGGTGTACTTCCCAATGACACGGCAGTCGATATGAACAAGACTTACAAGTGGCGCTTCACCCCTGCGGATACCAATTATGAGATTCTGACCGGTGAAATCGAACTTTACCATGTGGATGCTCCGGCAGTCACTGCACAGCCCAAGAGTGTATCTGTGACAGTAGGAGACACAGCAACGTTTGAAGTTACTGCAACCGGTACGGACGTAACCTATCAGTGGCAGATTGACAGAAATGACGGCAAGGGATTTGTAGACATCACCGGAGCTACCGGTGCAACCTACACCATAGGAGTAACGGATAGAGACTGCAACGGATTTAAGTACCGGTGTGTTCTCAGCAATGCGGCCGGTTCAGTTACCACCGATACCGTAGTATTGACGGTACAGTATCAGATCATTGAAGGCGCGAACGGCTCCTGGAACCAGAATACGGACGGAAGAAGTCTCAAAATCAGAGGAAACGGTGAATATTCCAAGTTCCAGAATGTAAAGGTAGATGGGAATATCATTGATTCCAAGAACTATACCGTGAGTGAGGGCTCCACGATCATCGAATTACATGCAGATTACCTGAAGACTCTGTCCGAGGGCAGTCACACCTTTGAGATCGTATGGACAGACGGCGCCGCAGGCACCAGCTTTACGGTAGCAAGGAACACCTCCGGCAGCAATAATACCGGCAGCAATAACACCGGCAATAACGATAATAATGACAGTACGGACAACTCAGCTGCCGCAGCTCCCACCGCTGCTGCTACTGCGCAGGAACTGGACAAGGTTCCGGCTACCGGAGATCCTCTCGGTATCTGGCTGATGCTCTTTGCGATATCCCTGACCGGACTCGCAGGAATGCTGGCGAGAAGAAAGAAGAACTAAGAATAACGTAAATAATATAGAAACCTCGCTACAGAGATGATACCTGTAGCGAGGCTTTTTGTCTTGCAATCTTATTTTTCATTTATTATTGACACTATACTTACCTTTTATTATAATATAAATGAACCACTGAACTCGCGAATGCGATGTAGGTGGTGTTTTATTTTGGATATATTACTAATCCATACATATTTGTCTCATTTGCTTTCAAATTTAATTTTTCCGCTTCCTTTAACGTCACCATAACCCGTTTTACAAAGAGTTTGTCAATTACAGTTCCCACTCGTTTGGGTAACTCTTCTTTCCGAATTTCGATTTTGAAATATAAATGTACAAAAAATGAAACGAAATCACATATTTGAATAAAATAGGATTCTGATGAATTTTTTTCCATAATATCCTCGATCATATTGCTGATCGGATGATTGACAAACCCAGGCAAATATTTGGATTGGATCGGATTAAATGCACGTATAGCTCTGGCTGTCTTTCTCATAGGTGCTATTCTGCCCTCATCCGTAATCACTAAATAATTCCATTGCCCATCGCTGTCATTCTCGATACGTTGTATATTATATTTCAATGCATTTTCAAGAACGTGATAGTTATTATCTTTAAATTTTTTCTTATCAATAATCACATTTACAATCTTTAAATCCATCTTTGCAATTGTTAACGTAAATGCTTTTATTATATCTTGTTTTGTTTCTTTTGACCAATGATACTCACGATATGGATTTTTATCCGTCAAAAAATGTTTTGTATGCATCTCTTCTGATACATGAAAGCCATATTTATCTTTCAATTCTCTTCTCAAAATACGCATTTTTTCAAAATTTTGCTGCCAGCTCTCTGCAGGCATATACAAACTTGTTAAAATAAAATGGTCTGATGAATTTATTGTTACTCCGTCATCCCCTGTTTCATCAAAATATGCTATATATGTTTTCATCAATTCCCCTTTCATATTTTAGACATTTTAATGCCATTCATTTTTAATAATGAAAACTATGGTGATTCACCAAAATACTGAAATTAAATAAGATTTGAAATAGAAAATTTACTTATAGATAGAGAATAGCAAACTATTCTCAGCCTGTCAACATGACAAAATAACATTCAAATCAGGCTTTCGCACATTACAGCGATAGCAAACTAATCTGTTGACGATAAGCCATTTCTTGTATATAATAAATCGTATCACTGTATACAATTAAGAAAATGTACAAGAAGAAAAATTTGAGGAGGCTATTATGACAGGAAATACGTTAGGCTGGGTAATTGTGGCATTCGTGCTGTACTTACTCATGATGATTGCTATCGGGGCGTTCTACGCAAAGGGAAACAATAATTCCGAAGATTACTTTTTAGGAGGCAGAAAGCTGAACGGCTTCGTCGCTGCACTGTCTGCGCAGGCATCGGATATGAGCGGATGGCTGCTGATGGGACTGCCGGGAGCTATTTACTTAACCGGTGTCGGAGGTGACGGCTGGATCGCCATCGGACTTTTCATCGGCACGACGCTGAACTGGCTGTTCATCGCCACGAAGCTGCGCAGATATACGATCCGCGCCAACAATTCCGTTACGCTGCCGACTTATTTTGAGAACCGCTTCCATGATGAGAAGAAGGTATTGATGACTGTTTCTTCTATTACTATTGTAGTATTTTTCCTGGTATATTGCGCGTCTGCGCTTTCTGCCGGAGGTCAGCTGTTTGAGTCCGTGTTCGGTATTGATTATCATGTGGCACTGACCATCGGTGCGCTGGTAGTTTTGGTCTATACCTTCCTCGGCGGATTTACCGCGGTATGTGTGACAGACTTTATCCAGGGTATGCTGATGCTAGTCGGTATTCTGGCAGTACCGCTGTTCGCTTATCATTTTCTGACAACCGGCGGCACTACATTGTCAGCCGGTCTGGAAGCCAGCGGTGCTGACAGTGCCAACTTCCTGAACCTGATGAAGAACGGTGACGGCAGCAACAATATCATCAGCGTGATCTCCGGTCTCGGCTGGGGACTGGGATATTTCGGAATGCCCCACATCCTGGTACGATTTATGGCAGTCCGGGATGAGAAGGAAATGACCAAGTCCAAGGCTACTGCCATCAGCTGGGTAGCATTATCCCTGGGATTTGCAGTATTTATCGGTATCCTGGGCAGAGCTTATCTGCCGGAGCTGGTGAATGGCAATAATGAGAAGGTATTTATTGAGATGATCAAGAAGGTATTTACCGTGGAGATGCGGGCTCCGTTCATTGCAGGATTGTTCCTCTGTGGTATCCTGGCAGCGATCATGTCCACGGCGGATTCCCAGCTGTTAGTCAGTGCCTCCAGTGTGGCGGAAGATATCTTCAAGGGACTGCTCAAGAAGGATGCGGATGACAAGACGGTCATGAATGTCAGCCGTGTCACTGTACTGGTGGTAGCTGTGCTGGCTTACATCATCGCATGGAATCCGAACAACACCGTCATGGGACTGGTATCCAACGCGTGGGCAGGTTTAGGTGCCGCCTTTGGTCCGCTGGTAGTGATGTCCTTATATTGGAAGAGAACCAACTTCCCAGGAGCGGTAGCCGGAATTGTCACCGGTGCACTTGCCGTTATCATCTGGGATTACATCCCTCTCGTGGGCGGACAGACTCTGGGCAAAGCTACCGGATTGTATTCCCTGGTAGTAGGCTTCGGGCTGGGACTTATCGCTATCATCGCAGTCAGCCTCACTACCAAGACTCCTTCCGAGGAAATGCTGCAGGAGTTCGAGGATGTGAAAGCGAACCGGCTGTAACAGACCGTTGATGAAATAAATATTGACAGACAAAAATACTGATGGACAGCGAAGACATCTGCCTGTCAGTATTTTTATGTATTTGTGTTGGCGAGGGTATGGGAGGCAAAAACAAGCTATCTGTACCCAGCAGAACTTGCGAAAGCGGGTATGTGAGACAAAATCAGGTCGATTATACCCTCCACCTTTGTACATCGGGGCACAGATAAGGATTTTGCCGTAATAAGCCCCGTCGATACCGGGATATCGGGGCGTAGATAAGGATTTTGCCAGAATAAGCCTCGTCGATACTGGGACATCGGGGCGCAGAAAGAGATTTTGTCAGAATAGGCCCCGGGGATATCGGACCAGCGGGGCGCAGCAAGAGATTTTGCCAGGATAAGCCCCGGGGATCTCGGACCAGCGGGGCTTAGAAAGAGATTTTGCCAGGATAAGCCCCGGGGATCT
>OGIO01002026.1_pt1 | contig 13743 bp, 8 predicted proteins | sample 1571841 | NCBI WGS metagenome assembly OGIO01 (sample SAMEA2582111, study PRJEB24529) | metagenome | biome: Human gut stool | place: China | collected 2011
ATCTAAAAACCTTCTCAAAAGGTTCTGAGTATCGACATTTGCTAGGGAACTAGAGTTCATAAATGAGCTGACCGGGGTCAATCTTCCTGCAAATAACCGTTTTGAACCCCGTCTTTCCAAGGGATTTGGAGGACGGGTTTCATTTTTCTTGGTAAAATGATTCCTACTGTATAGATAGGAATCTACAATGAGCTCGGAAAACTGGTACTTCACGGCCGATACGAACGCGAAGGGGTACACCTACATCAAGGCCTATCAGACGGAATGGGATCCCGTGCGCAAACGTTCGCGGAGCATCAACCGCAGACATGTTGGCCGTCTGCACGAGGACGGGCACGTTACGCCGAGCCCTGGGTTCCTAGCGAGCTTTCCTCAGTACGCGGGCTACACCCTCTACTACGGGGCAAATAAGCAACTCGTCGACGAGATGACGTACCGTCGAGATTTTCCGGACTCTCCCGGCCCAAAGCGTGATGCGGAAGACCTGACCAGACTTGCGACTCTCCAATGTGGAATGACTTGGGCCGCAATCGCAATTGCAGAGGAAAGCGGTCTTTATCGAGATTTGGTTTCCGTGTTCGGGGAGAAAAATGCACGCGGTCTCCTGGATCTCGCGATTTACAAGCTCGATGCGGGGAACGCCATGGCTTCATTTGAACCGTGGTGGCAATCCGTTTACCTGAAAAGTTCCGCTCCGATGAGCGACCAACGCATCAGTGAGCTTCTTAGTTCCGTTACGCCCCGGGACTTTGACGCCTTCTTCAGTCGGCGTCATGAGGCAAAACTCAAGAACGCGAAGGGGCAGGTACTCAGCTACGCACTCGACAACACTTCCATCTCCACGCATTCGCGATCGATTGCTGATGCCGCATACGGTTACGCCAAGCGCGATCCCGAACTGAAACAAATCAATTACACCTTTGTGTGCGATCAAGCCGACGGGGAAATTGTTTTCGCTTATACCTACGAAGGTTCAATTAACGATGCCACGGCTTTTTCTGAAATTATTTATCGCATGCGCGATGCTAAATTGAATTTGGAGAATGTCACACTCGTTACTGACCGAGGCTACAGTTCGCTTTGGAACATTCAAAAAATGATCAATTTGGAGATGAAGTACATCCAAGGCGTGAAAGTTACAGAGGATAGTATTAAAAACGAATACGATAAAGCCAGAGCGTCTCTGCAAGACATCGCCTTTTATGACAGCGACCTCGGCGTCTATGCCTGCACGTACGAAGAGCCATGGCAACAGCAAACAGAGTCGGGGCAACTGTACCACAAGACCCATGTACACCTGTACCGCTTTCCTGGTGCGGAAGAATGTGAGATGAAGATTCTTGCTGCAAAGGCGACGGAAATTCTTCGTTATAAGCAATCAGGTCTTAAAGTGCCGCCCGATCTTTGGCGTACACATGGAAGATTCGTTATCGAGAAAGTAATCGACGGAGAGAGAAAATGGATTCGAAACGATAACGAAATTCGTAAGGCAATTCGTTATGCAGGATGTTTTGTAATACGATCCAATGTAGAAACGAATCCCTTTAAAGCATTCGGCATTTATAACAAACGAAATGCCATTGAAGTAGATTTCAACCAGTACAAAAACTGGGTCGACGGTAGTCGACTTCACTGTACGGGGACGAGTTATCTTGGCAAGCTCTTTGTCTGTACATTAGCGGCATCGCTCCGCTTGATGATGCTCCACAGAGTACACGCTAATAGCGAAAAGCTGGGCATCAAGATTCCACACAACTCGATGGACCACCTCTTTTCCTTGTTGCGCAACCTCTTGGCTGAACGACGCAGGGATGCCAATGCCTGGGTCGTGCGGACGGCTGCAAAAAAGCAGCGCGATATGCTCGCGCTGCTTGGTTTGAAACTCCCGCCTAAAGTCCTACATTGTTAGGAATCAGTTAACCGGGAGTTTGGGTTGCTCGATAGACGATGTCAAGATCGACTAAGACATCCCTTTGAATCCGAGCATCAAACCGATGTTTGAGGGAGCGGGTTAGTGGCGGTTTTTAGGTTCTTTGACCGTGAGAGCGCAATAAGCGCCAACGGCACATAGGACCAACGCCAAGATGATGGTTGCTGTCCAAACGCTCATGCTTTTAACTCCAACAAACAGATTAAAAAACCAGAACCTAGTAGGCAGATAAATCCCGCCGTATAACCTGACATGTTCCCTTGGAACATTCCCACGACAAAGCTGGCTACACTCAGCTTCTCAAGGACGCCCGCAAGGAGTCTTGTGATCGCCAGTTTCTGAGTTTCCAGGAAGATCATTGAAAAATCCCCAAATCCATTATCGTCGAAAAGGCGAGATTGTTTCTTCAGTATGAACGATCATTTTGTCAAGGATCGTCATAAGATCCTTCGAAGAATCCTTTGTGGACAAAAACGATCTCGCCCGTAGCCCTCCGAGAGGAGGCTACGTCCGCGGCAACACCTCCCGGAGGTTGAGGAAGTATCAGGAGCCGTTATCGCGGGAAGATTTCCGCGAAGCGCGCGCCGTCGCCTTCTTCCTCATCCACGAGGTCGTCGAAGTTCTCAAGCGGTCCGAAGACAGCCTCCGCATCGCGACGCGTGTGGCAGGGGAGATTGCACCATTCCGTTTCCTTGCCGATGTCGACTTCGTCGACGGGAATGTTTTCTTTGGCGGCAATTTCCGTAGCGTAAATTTCGCAGATTTCGTCGACCGTGTAGTTGAGCGGCTGATTAAGTTCCGCTTCGGTGAGAGGACGTTCGCATTCAAGCCAATGCGTTACGCGCCACTTATGCAGATAAGACCAACCGCTTTTGCGAAGGTCCGCCACCGTGCCGTCGTCGGCAAAGCGAACCACCACGTTCTTGGCCGTCGCCTCATCGGTTTTGGATCCGAACCCCAAAGTCATCATGTGTTTGCCGACGTTGCGGCCGTACGCACCGCCCGGGCGGTTGCCGACGAGCGCCCAGCCAGCCACGAAGTCTCCGTCCTTGGTCTTGCCCGTGATCGTCGGGGTGCCGAGGAGGCCGCGCATTTCGCGGTAGGTCGTCTTGTTCTTTTCAACGTACGGATCGATGCGGGAGAGGTCGTGTCCGTCGTAGGAGTTCTGGACCGAGGCGCAGCCCGTGAGAAGGACGGAAGCGAGGGCGAGTAAAAGAGGCGTTTTCAGTTGTTTTGCCATGATGAGTCTCTCTGAGAGGTTGGGAAAAGCCTCGAAAGTCTACAGAATGAAAGGCGAATTTGGATTCTCTAACAGTACGTTGTGAAAAATATGTGTGTCTTGAGGAATCGTCGTTAGAGAGGTGAACCGGCCGCCGTTTGCTCTCGGAAGAGCACTTGATCTGCTGTACGCATCAGGTCGTGCGCGCTGAAACTGCGAGGCGAAGATCTCTCTCTGTCCCTTGTCGCTCTTTCGGTTGAGCTCAATCGCTTCAAGGGAAAGCGCGAACTGTTCATGTTCTCCACGGTCGTTGCGATCGAGTTGTCCTGCGGCATTAAAGGATTGCCGTGAAGAAAAGAGAGGCGCAGTTTGACCGTCCCTTCTCAAAATGGGTAGAGACGTTGAATTCCGAGAGGTAGTGAGCGAACTTCATCGTGCATGAAGTCAATCCGTCGCCGCCCCATTTTTTTGTTGCAATTTTGTGAATATGATCCCGGTATCTGGCTCGATCATGGGCGTAAAGCAGAAAACGGAGGTTCTTTTGCCAAGGAAAACGTCGTGCAATTTGCGCCGATAAGCGTCCATGCGCTCGAACTCCCGCACGCTCTCCGTCACGACGGGGCGCCTTTGTCCGTCGACACGTCTGTGAAGTAGATTCGGTTTCGGTCGTAGAGGAGCTTTTCTTCCGGCAGTCCCACGAAGGCCGACACCTGCGCTTCGTAGGAGGCGAAGAGGTCCTGCATGGCCTTCGAGTACCACTCGAAGAAAATCCGCACGCGGCGGCTTCGCCATCCGGCTCGGTTCGTCACGTTGAAGCACTCGACGGGCGGACGAAACCATCCCGGGAGGATCGGTACGAGGGCGCCACGCCGCAAATCCTCCACGATCTGCACGAGCGGCATGTCGACGGCGACCCCCATGCCGTCGAGAAGCGCCTGGCGGATGGCGAGAATGTCGGTTGAGCGGACGCTCCTGTCGAAAACCACGGGCTCGGCGTCGTCCCCGCGGTAGAGCATCTTCGTTTCCTCGCGCACGGGTCCGTTGTAGACGTAGCCCGTGTGCGTGCGGAGGTTTTCCGGAGAGAACGGCATGCCGAAGCGCTTCACGTACTCGGGACTCGCGACGGGAAGATAGACGTTTCGCCCGCGGCTCATGTAGACGAGCCCCGAGAGGGTGGGTTCGCCCGTGAGCGTCGCCACTTCGCAGAAGCCCTTCTGCACGTCCGCCTCCTTGAGGCCCCCGAGGATTTCGATCGTCATCTCGGGGTGAAGTTCCTTGAACCGGTGCAGAAGTCCGGTGAGGCGGCGGGAAGCGAAGCCCGGAGCCGAGGAGAGGCGGATCTTTCCTTCGAGCGAGCGTCGGTCGTCCGAAATCTGGCTGATGAGCGCGTCGTGGGCGCGAAGGATCGTCTCCATGCGCTTGAGCGCCTGCGCGCCTTCCTTCGTAAGTTCCAGGGGACGGGCGTTGTGCCGCACGAGCGGAACGCCGAGCGCCTTTTCGAGCCCCGTGATCGCGCGCGAAATGTTCGCCGTGTTCACGTCCATTGCGGTCGCGGCCGCCGTGAGCGTGCCCGAGCGCGCAAAGGCGACGAAGTAGCGCCAGGCGGTGAGGTCGTCGAGTTTGGACATGAAAGTTCCTCTGCGGGAGAAGTAATGGAGCGCTTGGCCGCGCCCTCGGGCCCTGCGTGCGCCTTCGCTGAAGGCCTTCACAGAGGCTACGGTATCGAAAAAGCGCGGGAAAAGGAAGCCTTTTATTTTGCGCGACGCGCAAAGAAAGTTTGCGTCATACGCACTTGCGGCGCAAGTCCCCTCAGATCGAAACTCTCCCCATGCCGATTCCGGACCGTTCGGTTCGGACAATCACACACCACCCCAAGCAAAGGAGAAGCGCCGTGCAGCGCGATGAATTTTTTTGGCTTTCGACCATCAACAAGGCGACGGTCGTCGTGAACCGCGCCGAGGGACTGATCGGGGACGACACGGCGAAGCTCGCCGCCCGCGGCATCCGCGCCGTGGAGGAAGCGGCCGCGGCCGACCCCGCCAAGCGCGTGAAGACCTACATCACCTATGAACCCCTTCTCATCGAGGCGACGAGTCCCGAAGTGACCCTCATTCACGCGGGCCGCTCGAGCCAGGACATGCTCTCGACCGTGCGCATGGCGATCGACCGCGACGAAGCGCTCGTCTTTGCGCACGCCTTCGACGCCGTGCTTGAAAAGCTGATCGCTCTTGCCGAAGCCCACCGCGACACGATCGTCCCGAACTACACGAACGGCGTCGCCGCGCAACCCAACAGCTACGGTCACTATCTCTTGGGCTTCATCTACGCCTTCCTGCGCGACCGCGAACGACTCGACGAGTGCCTCGTCCGCTACGACCGCTCCTCGATGGGCGCCACCGTCCTGAACGGCACGGGCTGGCCCTTGAACCGCGCGAAGATGGCCGAAGTCCTGGGCTTTGCCGCCCCTGTCACGAACGCCTTCGACGCGACCTGCGAATCCCCCGTCGACTTCCCGGTCGAACTCGCTCAGATCGCCGCGTCGTCGGCGCTCCACGTCGGATCCTTCATTTCCGACGTCATGGTGCAGTATGCGCAGCCGCGCCCCTGGATCCTGCTTGCGGAAGGAGGCGAGAACACCTACGTCTCGTCGGCCATGCCGCAAAAGCGCAATCCGGGGCTCCTCAACAACTGCCGCGCCGACGCGTCGAACGTCGTGGGCGAACTCGCGTCCGTGATGCTTCGCGCCCACAACCTCGTGCCGGGCATGGTCGACGCCAAGAGCGTGGCGCTCAACACGCGCATGCTCTCGGCCGCGAAGGGCATGATGGAACGCTTCCTCAAGGTTCTGAACGGCATCCGCATCAATCCCGACCGCGCCTTGGAAGAACTCAATTCCGACTGGACGGCCTCGCAGGAAATCGCCGACCGCCTCATGAAGGACTACGGGCTTCCCTTCCGCATCGGCCACCACATGGCAAGCCGCATGGTGTCCTATGCCCGAAAGGAAAACATTCTTCCGCTCGACTTCCCCTACGACGTGATGCAAAAGCTCTACCGCGAAGAGGTCGAAGAAGAGTATCCGCAGGCCCCGCGCGAACTGCCCATGTCGGAAGCTGAATTCCGCGACGCCTTGGATCCCCGCAAGATCGTCGCCGCCCGCCGCACGTCGGGGAGCGCCGCTCCTGCGGAAGTCGACGCCATGGTCGCCGGCGCCCGCGAAGCGCTTGCGCGCTCGGTCGCGAAGCGCGATGCCATGGAAGCCCACGTGAAGGCCGCGCTCGACAAGCTCGAAGCGGACTTCTCGCAGTACCTCTAAACGAATGACCGCGGCCGGGGAGGGGACTTTCAACCGCTTCCCGACCGCCTGAACCCTCTCAACCACCACACACAGCGGAGAATTTTATGACCGCGCTCCTACCTTGGATTGCCGTAATCGTGACGATCGTCGCGGGCTGGGCGCTTCTGAAGCGCTACTCGACCCACATGGTCCTTCTCTTTTCCGGCCTTGTCATCCTCATCTGCGTCGCGCTCGCGGGCGTCGACTTCCTTCCCAAAGGCGTGAAGACTTCGGGCTTCTGGCTCTTCGACATCTTCGCGACGCTTAAGAGCATCGCCACGAAGCAGAGCGCCGGCACGGGCTTTCTCATCATGACGGCGGGCGGCTTTGCGGCCTACATGGACCGCATCGGCGCCGCGAAGGCGCTCGTGGACGTTGCCGTGAAGCCCCTGTCGCTCCTCAAGGCCCCGTACCTGGTGCTCGCGGGCGGCTACGTCGTGGGCCAGCTCCTCGTCACCGTCATTCCGTCGGCGGCGGGGCTTGCGATGCTGCTCCTCGTCGCGCTCTTCCCGATTCTCACGGCGGTGGGCACGTCTCCCGCCGCGGCCGCGGCCGTGATCGGCACGTCGGCCGGCATGACCTTTGCGCCGACCGCCGGCACCGCTTCGCTGGCCGCGAAGGTGGCGGGTCTCGATCCGATCATCTACCTCGTCGAATACCAGCTCCCGCTCGCCGTTCCGACCTTGATCGTCTGTGCCGTCGCCCACTACTTCGTGCAGCGCTACTACGACAAGAAGGCGGACGACGTCTACGCCGAAGCCGCCGAAGTGAAGAAGTCCGAAGCCCCGGAAGTCCCGAAGTGGTACGCGCTCTTCCCGGTCCTCCCGATCTTCCTTCTCATCATCTTCTCGAAGCTCGTCGTCTCGTCCGTGAAGCTCGACACGATCGCCGCGCTCTTCATGGTGTGGGTCTTCGTCGTGATCATTGAAATCATCCGCAACCGCGGCAACGTCAAGAAGATCTTCAAGGACGCCCTCGCGCTCTTCCAGTCGATGGGCAAGATGTTTACGGGCATCGTCGCGCTCATCATCTGCGCCGAGTTCTTTGCGACCGGCCTGCGTGAATCGGGCCTCATCGACGCCCTCATCAACTCCGCCCAGGGCGTGGGCGCCGGCATGGGCTTCATGACGGTGATCCTCACGGCGATCGTCTCGATCGTGACCTTCCTCACGGGTTCGGGCGTGGGCGCCTACTCGTCGTTTGCCGCCCTTGCGCCGGACGTCGCTTCGGGTCTCGGCGGCTCGGTGGAAGCCCTCGTCACGCCGATGCAGTTCGCTTCGGGCATGCTTCGCGCCATGAGCCCGGTCGCGGGCGTCATCATCGCGGTCGCCGGCGCCGCCGGGGTCTCCCCGATGGCCATCGTGCGCCGCACCTGGATCCCGATGATCCTCGGTCTCGTCACGACGATCGTCGTCAATCAGATCCTCTTCGGCTGATGACTCGATCCAACTGAACTGAAAGGGCCGTCCTTCGGGGCGGCCTTTTTACTGAAACGGTCGAATAGACCTCGGATCATTCCGAGATCCCGGAAAACCCGTCGGCGGCTCGGGTTTACACTGAAGGAAGGTGCCCTTTCCGGGCGCACTTCTATAGAATGCCGCATATTTTTCGTGAACCGGAAAATCGGGCGCCGTCGGGCGGACTGAAATCCTTCCGGGCACTTGTCGTTTGGTTTTTCTCGTATGGACTGGCTTCGCGCACTCTTTACCGACACGAACGCCGTGGCGCACATCATTCTCGTCTACGCGCTCGTCGTCGCCCTGGGGACGCTTCTCGGACGCGTCAAGGTGGCGGGCATTTCGCTCGGCGTCACCTTCGTCCTTTTCGTTGGACTCGCCGCGGGACACTTCGGCCTCACGGTGCCGGAGCCCGTGCTCTTCTTCATCCGCGACTTCGGCCTCACGCTCTTCATCTTCTTCGTGGGGCTGCAGGTGGGGCCCTCCTTCTTCTCGTCCTTCAAGAGCGGGGGACTCGTTCTGAACCTCCTCACCGTCATGATCGTCCTCCTCGGGATCGTCGTGACGGTCGCGCTCTGGTTCCTCCTGAAGGACTGGGTCTCGCTTCCGCAGATGCTGGGCGTCCATTACGGGGCGGTCACGAACACCCCGGGCCTCGGCGCCACGCAGGAGGCGCTCGATCTTCTTCACTATGAAGGCGAAAACATCGCGGTTGCCTACGCCTGCGCCTATCCTCTGGGCGTCGTAGGCGCGATCTTCTCCGCCGTGCTCCTCAGAAAGATTTTCTCGATCGACCTCGCCGAAGAAGACAAGCACTGGGAGACGGAAGAAAAGGAACACAACCGCGAACCGATCTTCTTCCATGTGGAAGTCACGAACCCCGCGGTGGCGGGCAAGACCCTCGGGGCGATCCGAGAATTTACGGGGCGCTCCTTCATCTGCAGCCGCATTCTCTCGAAGGGAGAACTCTCAAGCCCCACTGCCGAAACGGTCGTTCAGGAGGGCGACGTCCTTCGCATCGTGGCCGCTCCGGAAGACCGCCTGCCCGTCACGGCCTTCTTCGGGGGTGAAAAGCAGGGCGTCGATCTCGCGACGGAAAAGTCGCCGCTCGCCACCCGCACGATCCTGATCACGCGGGAAAAGTTCAACGGCATGACCCTGAAGGCCTTGGCGCTCAACCAGATGGACGGCGTCAACATCACGCGCGTCTTTCGCGCCGGCATGACGCTCTTTCCGTATTCGAACCTCCATCTGCAGGTGGGCGACCAGGTCTACTGCGTGGGACCGGAACCGGCGCTGCAGCGTCTCGAGACGTTGCTCGGCAACAAGATGAAGAAGCTCTATCACCCGAACATCTTCACGATTTTCGTGGGGCTTGCGTTCGGGATTGTCTTGGGGAGCATTCCGATTGCGGTGCCCGGTATGCCCGCGCCCTTGAAGCTCGGTCTTGCGGGCGGGCCGCTCATCGTCGCGATTCTTCTCGGACGCTTCGGGAACTTCGCCCGGCTCGTCACCTACACGACGCAGTCGGCGAGCCTCATGATGCGCGAAATCGGGATTTCGCTCTTTCTGGCGAGCGTCGGCCTCGCCGCGGGCGAGAGCTTCGTCGCCGCCATCACGCAGGGGAACGGGCTTCTCTACGTGCTCCTCGGGCTTTTCGTCACGCTCATTCCGCTCATCGTCGTGGGGATCGTCGCAAGAAAGGTCTACAGAATCAACTACCACAGCATCGTGGGCCTCATGGCGGGAGCAACGACCGATCCTCCCGCCTTGGCTTACGCGGCGACCTTGTCGGAGAAGAATTCCTCGTCGGTCGCGTACTCGACCGTCTATCCTCTGGCGATGTTCCTTCGCATCCTCACGGGGCAGCTCCTTCTGGTGCTTCTCTGGGGCTTTGTTGCCTGAAGAAGACTCCGCATCGACAAGAAAAAAGGCGTCGGGCCGTAGGGTTCGGCGCCTTTTTCGACGAAACTCGGGAAAACCGAGGACTGGCGCGGGAGGGCGCTTGGGACTAGAGTGGTCGACGGAACACAAATAGTGCTGAACGGAGCGAAGGGAAGGGGACGCGCGATGAGGGGCGTCCATTTCCGCATTGCTTCGAACGAAAAAGGAGACAAGAATGCAGAAAGCCATTTTCCGCGCGACGGCGCTTTCCCTACTCATGACGGCCGCGGGCTTCGCCTTTGCGGCTTCGGGGGCGCTCCCCGTTGAAAAACTCGCGGCCGACGTCGTGGTCGTGGGGGCCGGCGGCACGGGCGTTGCGGCGGCCGCGTCCGCCGCGGAGCACGGCGCCCGCGTGATCGTCTTTGAAAAGATGCCCTTCATCGGCGGAAGCTCCGCGCTTGCGGGCGGCGCGATCGCCGCGGGCGGCACGAAGGCCCAGGCCCGCGCGGGCGAAACCGAAACGACGCCCGAAGGCTTCATGAAGATTTGGCTCAACGACCAGAAGCGCTCCTACCGGGGCGGAAGCAAGGCCTATCCCGACGAAGCGCTCGTCAAGTCCATGACCTTCGCCTTCACCGACACGATCAACTGGCTTGAAGAAGTCGTGGGCCACACCTTCGCGAAGCCCCGGCCCTTCGGTTACGGGGGCCCCAACTACGCGCACGCGCCCTCAGAATCGCCCGTTCCGGCTTCGGGCCGAGGCTCGTCTCCGGCGGGCGGACGCTTCGTCATTAAGAACGTCAAGCTCTATCTCGACAAGATGGGCGTCCCCGTCAGTACGGCGACCCCCGTCACCGACCTCATCCAGAACGACAAGGGCGAGGTCGTGGGCGTGAAGGCCTCGGACAAGAAGACCGTCTACGAAGTCTCCGCCAAGGCGGTCGTGCTCGCGACGGGCGGCTTTGCGCACAACAAGGAAATGATGGAACGTTTGGTTCCCGTTTACGCACCGTATACCGACAAGTCCGTCGCCACGGTGGGCGCGACGGGCGACGGCATCCGCATGGCCGTGAAGGCGGGCGGCGTCGAATACGAGGACGCCTGGGTGATCGGTCTCTACGTCTCGGGTGCGAAGCCCGAATATTCGAAGACCTTCACGTCGAAGGACAAGTACAAGGACCGCGTCTTTGTGAACGAAAAGGGCGAACGTTTCGTCAACGAAGACCTCCCGTACCTGACCGACCCGGTCGCGATGCAGAAGGCCGTCTGGGCGATCGTCGACAGTCAGGACCCGAAGAAGGTCGAAGTGCTGAACGGCGTGCAGGACCCCAAGATTTCCGTGAAGGCCAATTCCTGGAAGGAATTGGGCGACGCGTTGGGCGTCCCGGCCGAAGCCTTGGAAAAGACCATGACGGACTACAACCGCGCCTGCGAAACGGGCGACGACAAGACCTTCGGCAAGCCCAAGGCGTTCCTCAAGCCCTTCAACAAGGCGCCCTTCTACGCCGTGCGCGTCATTCCGCAGACGGGCGGCACCATGGGCGGCGTCAAGGTGGACGATCACTTCCGCGTGATCGACAAGGCGGGCAAACCCATCAAGGGTCTGTATGCGGGCGGCGAAGTCATCAACCGTCCGTACTACAACCGCGTCTACACCTCGGGCACGGGGCTCGGCATCGCCTACACCTCGGGGCGTCTTGCGGGTGAGTACGCCGCGAAGGAAGCGCTTGGGCAGTAACGCTTGAAAAGGGAAGGGCGCGGTTTCGATTCCGCGCCCCGACCTGAAGGCCGTTCTTGGAGGGCCGTCCGGATTCGGGCGGCCTTTCTGATGACGTGGCCGATCCTTCCCGGAAGACGGCCACAAATCTTAACGGCGTTAAGCTTAACCGCGTTCAGATTTGCGGCTTTGGAGATGATGGAGTATCGGCATTCGCCGATCTTTGCTCCGACCCGCCGGTTTGTTGCGCAGGAGAAAGCTGATCAGAACCCGGGAGAAGCTGAGGAGAGGACGGCTCTTTGTCTTTGCCGGCGAATCCAGAGCGCAAAGAAGGGATCTTCGACTTCGTAGCGGGTGGTTCGGATGAGGACGCCTTCCTTCACAAGCCGCCCGGCGGCAGTATAGACCGTGCTTTCGCGCTCCGACACCGTATGAAGGGGCGCGCCGCGGCTCACCGCCTCGAGCACCTTGCGGTTAGTTAGGTTGAAGCTTCGCCAGCGGCGTTCGTAGTCGAGGTCGTGTCGGCTCAGCAACAGATCGAGCGCGTATGCCGCCGGGTCGTCGGCCTCCCGGCGGAATGCTTCCTCCACGGCTTCTGTGAGCATTCGGGTATAGAGCGGGCGCGCGTTCGTCACGGCGAGGATCTTCTCCACGAGATCTTTCGCTTTCTCCTTCGCGACGGGCGCCCAATGTTCGGCAATACGCTGGGCGATTTCGTCGCGGGGGAGTTCCGCAGGTCGCATCACGAGTCCGAAGTGGAAGAAGGGCGAGCGCACGTTCTCAAAGAGCTCCGTCATCGCGCTCTCCCGGCTTCCGACAAACACGTAGTTGATGTTCTCCTGGAGCAGCAGAATCGCGCGCAGCTTTCCGTCGAGGCCGGCTCCGAGCGAAAGAATTTCCTGGAATTCGTCGAGAATCACGACGAGCCGACGCTCGGGATCGCACTTCTTCTCGAGAATCGAGAGTACGTCTTCAAGCACGGCGTCAGGGTTCGCGCTCGCCGGGAAAGAGACGTCGAAGGCGTTCGTCTCCGCGTCGTAGGTAATAGACGGCCACGCGCGAAAACCCGCGACGAGATCTCGGAAACGTTCGGGGGCAAAGAGGGAAAGGAAGCTTTGCAGGAGAAGCGCCGCGAGGTCCGTCACGGATAGCGCCTGCGAGACATCGACGTACACGAAGGGGCGGCCGGTTGCGCGCACCGCCGTCAGAACAAGACTCGTTTTGCCCGAGCCCTTCGGACCCGTCAGGATGAGGTGATTGCTGCTCTCGAGAAACCGCCCGATGCGGGCGCATTCCTCCGTTCGGTCCGGAAAGAAGCACTCATCGGGGAGAGAGGTGAGAGGATGCGATGATGCGGAAGAAAGGAGCATCGGAATTTTGAGCAACGAAAAAATGCGATGTTCCCAGACTACGACATTTTTCCCGCCTGCGCTGATCCTTCTCTGCCGGGTTCGTCTTTCGCTTTGGGCGCAAGACACGCCGTTGAAAAGCCGTCATAAAATGGTGCGTTTCCTTCGCAAACAAGTCCCCGCACCATGTTCGAAAGTTTCTGCTTCATAGATGATTTCGGCGCGGAAACCCCTGCATTCATGCAGAGGAAGAAGCGCCGCTCCTTGTATGGTTAATTGCGTCTTAGTTCAATCAAAAATGTTCGACGTTTTTCCAAGAGACGCAGTTTCTTGTAACTACCGCTGGCGGCAATCCGCTCTCCGTCCAACGTTCGGATGTCGAAGTACCCCGAAGAGCGACGGCTGAAAATGAAAGCCACTTTGCCTCGATAAAGGACCTTGTCGTAAAGACGGAATCCTTTGATTTCGTAAGGCGTCTGATGGCGTTTGCGAACGCCGCCCTTGAGGATCGTGAGCTTGTGGATCTGTCGGTTGTGGCGGCGGGTCTGCTTCTGGAAGAAGTAGTATCCGAGCCGCTTCGCCTTGAGGTTCCCCGCAATGCAGAAGGCGTCCGCACAGTGAGACTTTTCAATTTTGTTGGCGATACGGGTGTCCTTTGTGAGATAACCGTAGGTGTTTCGTACCTCAATTTCGGGATGACTTGCCCGCAGCCGCTCGAAGAACGTTCGGCGCATGACACCCATGAAGGTTTCCGCCTGAAACGATCGGCCGCGTTTCACTTTCAACTCGAACTCACCGCGGTGGAATGCCTTGTGGCACGTCTCGCAGAGCGTGATCAGATTGTTGGGAG
>OGIO01002027.1_pt1 | contig 13727 bp, 11 predicted proteins | sample 1571841 | NCBI WGS metagenome assembly OGIO01 (sample SAMEA2582111, study PRJEB24529) | metagenome | biome: Human gut stool | place: China | collected 2011
CTTTTGTTCACAAAAGAGCCACTAAACCCCGTCCCTTCTGGCCCTTTCTGGCCTCCCCGGCCTCTCGCCTTAATCTAAAATAATCAAAGCCATAAATACAAGGTCTTCTGTTCCTGTATTCTTTAATCCATGTCCGCAATTATCCGGTGTGAATGTCTTATCTCCTGCTTTTACCATGCGTTTTGTTCCATTATCATCATATTCTCCTTCTCCGGAAATGATGTAATATGTTTCACTTTCGTTGTGATGTTCGTGGTATCCAAGAGAACATCCAGGCTCGATAGTTACCTGTGCATATAATCCGCACTTGCCATTCAGTTCCTTTGCATCAAGAATTCTTTTTACAATTACATGACCTTCTCCGCCACACATGTTTTCAATACGCTCTGTTGTCATAATATCTGATTCCTTTCTTTTTTTATTATTTACATTATAAAACGCTGTTCAAAAATGTTCAATCACATTTATATCGTATTTTTATATTGAAAGTACTCGAAAGTTGTCGAAAGTGACAATTGACGAAATCTATATTTTATGAGAAAATAAAGTAAGTGTGATGTTAATTAATTATCAAACATTATACGCGAGACAAATCATACATATTTGAAAGGAGTTTTAACATGATTTATTCTAAAGAAGTTGAACTGATGTGTCCGGTTGCTCAGGGTGCAAATCACGGACCAGCTCCAATCCCAGAAGAGGCTAAATGGGTACAGGCAAAAGAAGTGAAAGATATCTCTGGTTTTACACATGGTGTAGGCTGGTGTGCTCCACAGCAGGGTGCTTGTAAACTTACTCTTAATGTAAAAGACGGAATCATTCAGGAAGCATTGGTAGAGACAATTGGATGTTCAGGAATGACTCATTCTGCTGCTATGGCATCTGAAATTCTTCCAGGTAAAACAATTCTTGAAGCATTGAATACAGACCTTGTATGTGATGCAATCAACACAGCTATGAGAGAGCTGTTCTTACAGATTGTATACGGAAGAACACAGAGTGCATTCTCTGAAGACGGACTTGCTATCGGAGCTGGACTGGAAGACCTTGGTAAAGGACTTCGTTCTCAGGTAGGAACAATGTACGGAACACTCGCAAAAGGTCCTCGTTACCTGGAGATGGCAGAAGGATATGTAACAGGTATCGCTCTTGATGAGAACGATGAGATCATTGGATACCAGTTCGTAAGCCTTGGAAAATTCACAGACTTCGTTAAAGCTGGAGATACTCCAAACGAAGCTTGGGAGAAAGCAAAAGGACAGTACGGACGTGTTGCTGACGCTGTTAAGATCATCGACCCACGTAAAGAATAATCACAACGAACGGACTTGTCCGTTTTATGGAAAATAAGCGTTAAATAAATCAGGAGGACAATTAAATGGCTTTATTTGAATCATATGAGAGAAGAATTGATAAAATCAATGCAGTACTGAACAGCTATGGCATTGCTTCTATCGAAGAAGCAGAAAAGATTACAAAGGATGCCGGTCTTGATGTTTACAATCAGATCAAAGGTATTCAGCCAATCTGTTTCGAAAACGCTTGCTGGGCATACATCGTAGGTGCAGCAATCGCAATTAAAAAAGAGTGTAGAACAGCTGCTGAGGCTGCTGCTGCTATCGGTGAAGGACTTCAGGCATTCTGTATCCCAGGTTCTGTTGCTGACCAGCGTAAAGTAGGTCTTGGACATGGTAACCTTGGAAAGATGCTTCTGGAAGAAGATACAGACTGTTTCGCATTCCTTGCAGGTCACGAATCATTCGCAGCTGCTGAGGGTGCTATCGGTATTGCTGAGAAAGCTAACAAAGTTCGTAAAAAACCTCTTCGTGTTATCCTGAACGGTCTTGGAAAAGATGCTGCAAAGATCATTTCAAGAATCAATGGATTCACATATGTACAGACAGAATATGATTACTACACAGGAGAACTGAAGGAAGTTCAGAGAATCGCTTACTCTGACGGACTTCGTTCTAAAGTAAACTGCTATGGTGCTAACGATGTACGTGAAGGTGTTGCTATCATGCACAAAGAAGGTGTAGACGTTTCTATCACAGGTAACTCTACAAACCCAACACGTTTCCAGCATCCAGTTGCAGGTACATATAAAAAAGAATGTATCGAACAGGGCAAGAAATATTTCTCAGTAGCTTCAGGTGGTGGTACAGGACGTACACTTCACCCAGATAACATGGCTGCTGGTCCTGCTTCTTATGGTATGACAGATACATTAGGACGTATGCACTCTGATGCACAGTTCGCTGGTTCTTCTTCAGTTCCTGCTCACGTTGAGATGATGGGTCTGATTGGTGCTGGTAACAACCCAATGGTTGGTATGACTGTTGCAGTTGCAGTTTCCGTAGAAGAAGCTGCTAAAGCTGGCAAGTTCTAAGAACTCGCGTAAAATAGCCAGTTCTCAAACTTACAAGAATTGGTAAAAATCAATAAAATTTACTTCATTTGTCGATTATTTGTCGATTACTTGTCGATAGAGACTTGTCGATAATTGCAAAGTAAAAATGATCCCCGGTATTTCTACCGGGGATTTCTATTATTTTACTCGTAATTTCTGCCCGACATAAATCAGATTTGGGTTCGAAATTCCGTTCATCTCTGCGATTCTCTGATAAGTTGTTCCATACTTTGCAGCAATTTCGGAAAGTGTATCATTTTGTTGTACAGTATAATACTGCGTTGATGTTCCATTAACAATGTTTTGTACTTCTGTATATCTCGAACCAAGCACTGCTTTTCTTATATCTCCGTTCCCATATCTTCCAATCCTAACTTCTGCCGCTAATGTTTGAGCTGATGCAGAAGAAATGTGATTGATCATATTCTGCACTTCTGTATATCTCGATCCGAGTGCTTCTTTTCTTGTGTCTCCATCTCCGTATGCCCCTTGCATCACACCGGCAACTAATTCAAGTAGCGATCCCTTGTTAATCGGTTTTGCTTCTACATCGTTTCCTGTTCCAGCGTATTTATTCCATGTGGTGCGGTCTCCGTAGAATTTGTCAAGATCGAGGTATCCTTTCCACCCATCTAACCTTCCTCTTGAACTATACTGTCTCATAGCACAAGAGTACGACTCTTCGTTCCATGGTTTTGTCTGATACCCTGTTGGATTCATATCTGCATACTGGGCAACCCATAATGGATATCCAGCACCTAAAATCCGTCCCATTGCATTCTGCTGAACATATACCATTGGAGCTACATCTGTCTTGTCTTTCACATAATCGCACCATGATTTAACCCAGTTGAAATCATTTACATCAAAAACAGGGTTGTCCTTCGCTTCCCAATCCAGGATAAGAATTGCTTCACCCACTCTATCCCCTACTTGTTTCAAGAAATAATCAGCTTCCGCTTTTACGTTTCCACCATTCGCATAATGATAAATTCCTAAACATTTTCCTGCATTTTTTGCCTGAGTGTATGCTCTTGTATAATCTGGATTTACATATCCTGTTCCTTCTGTCGCTTTTACAATTACAAAATCGCAAGGAACCACTGATAAGTTAATTCCTGACTGATAACTTGAAATATCAATTCCATTCATTGCCATAATTTTTCCTCTCTTTCTTGCGCCGGCGCAAAAGAGGACGATTACTCGTCCTCTACTCTTCCTTGCCAATCTGCTTAATGATCTGATTCACATAGTTGCTCAATCCTGCGACCAGTATTCCTTGTGTGATTGCCGCAAAGATTGCAGATAAAATATCCTGTGCGGTTGCAAATGCTGCTACCGATGCCACATAGATTCCACATACAAAAATCCCAACAATCCCCAGTACCAGTGGAATATATTTGTCTTTGATAAAGGCAGCCTGCTTAAGCCACATTCCGAGAAAATACAATACCACTGCTACAACTAACAACTCTGGTCTTACATAACTCATAATATCCATACCTAATCCTCCTGATCATGTGCTTGCTTATTTATATGCTTCTCAATCTTGTCTATTGCCTCAGTCACAGGACCATTACATCCCTGCTCCTTAAGTCCTTTCAGACAGGCAAGAATTCCATAGGTCAGCAAGCACTGCTCTGACTTTACTCTTTCAATTTCTACATCCTGCTGATTCTGCTTTAAGTACCACTTGTACACCGCAAAAACAGCAGAAAAAATAACCACTACTGCTGTCAAAAGACTTCCAGCCATAATGATTGTTTCTGCGTCTACATACACTCTATGTACCTCGATTTCTTAATTTTTTCGTAAAATAAAAAGACCTCTCGGTCTTGCACGTATTTCCATATAGTTTTTATATCACCAAAAACTTTTTGAGCCTGATTATAAGCTTCTTCTGCTCTCTGTTCCGACTTTTTACTTTCTCTGATAGAATATACAGCTAATATTATAGCTAATATTCCAAGTATTATTGATAATATTGTAGGAAAATCCATCATTCTCTCCCTCCTTCCACCATCATTATACAGCAAAATGAGAAGCGTTCCATGAATAATTATCCGTAATCATACTAACTGGTTGAATTATTACGTATATCAGGTTACACCTTACATTATTCTCTATTCTCCTGTACGTTCATTAATAATTGAAAATATTTTCATGTTTCGTGAAGTTTTTCTTGTATTTATGAAAAAATCATAATAATTTCCTATTAAAAGCAGGACATGACATAGAGAGAATACAAAGCACGTGTTTGCATGTGTATTTCATCGACACACGTGTTAGTACGTGTTATGATATAGTTATGATAAGGAAAGGTGATACAAAAGATGCCTTTAACATCAAATGAAATGCTTAAACTTCTAAAGAAGATGGCGGTTTCTGGATTACATTCCCAGATTTTCCAGATTTTCCAGAATCTTTCACTGAGGGAGACGACATGCAACAGGCTTATGAAATAGCTGTTGATGCATTGGGGCTTAACTTTTCGCAGGTTCTTCAAGAAGCATTGATTTCGAAGCTTCAAATAAAATAAGTCTCACTTATAGCATTAATTAATTAATTAAAATCAGGCATATGCTTTATACTATCAAAGAAAGGATGTGATTATATGTCATTATTAAAAAAGGATATTTACACTGTTGAAGACATCTACGCACTTCCCGCTGGACAGCGTGCAGAGCTGATAGATGGTCAAATTTATAATATGGCACCACCAAGCTATCTTCATCAGAGACTTATAATGGAACTTTCCGCAACAATCCGAGATTATATCAAATCCCACAAAGGATCTTGCGAGGTTTTGCCCGCTCCCTTTGCCGTTTTCCTCAATCAGGACGACCGAAACTATGTAGAACCGGATATCTCCGTTATCTGCGATTCTGATAAGCTAAATGACAAAGGATGCAATGGTGCTCCTGATTTCATTATTGAAATTGTATCACCTAGTAGCCAACGAATGGATTATTTAACCAAGTTATTCAAATACCGCACAGCTGGTGTTCGTGAATATTGGATTGTGAATCCAATGACACAGACGATTCAGACTTACTTTTTCGGTGACCAGGAAGACTTCCATCAATATTCTTTTAATGATGAGATTGCTGTTGGCATCTATGATGATTTGAATATCTGCATTTCAGATTTGCTGAAATAACAAAAACTGCTCCCACACCAATAGAGAACAGTTACCAATATATAGAAAAGCGACTATGCCTCCAGTTTAACCGGAAAGCATAGTCGCTTCTTTCTGATTTATCACATTTATTTTACTTTATATAGAGCTATTTATGAAATATTTGTATATCCCATCAATGACTCATCCACAGCCTTTGCTACAGCTCTTCCTTCCGCTATAGCCCATACAACTAAAGATTGTCCTCTGTGCATATCACCTGCTGTAAATATGTTTTTCTTGCTGCTTTCATATTCTCCTGGTTTTGTCGCTACATTGGTTCTATTGGTCAGATCAACACCAAAATCTGATGTTACATACTCCTGACTTCCCAGAAATCCTGCTGCAATTAAAACTATATCTGCCTTTAATTCATGTTCGGTTCCTTTAACTGGCTTGAAGTTCTCAAGTTCTACCGTCTTTACTGCACAAAGCTCGCCTTTTGCATTTTTCAGAAATTCTGTAACCGTTGTTTTAAAAATTCTAGGATCTTTTCCGAATTTATAAATTGCTTCCTCCTGACCATAATCAGTCTTAAGGACTTTCGGCCACTCTGGCCATGGATTATTTTCTGCTCTTTTAAGTGGTGCCGCCGGCATCATCTCAAGCTGGGTAACATTTTTTGCACCTAATCTTATAGCAGTTCCGACACAGTCATTTCCTGTATCTCCTCCACCGATCACGACAACATTTTTCCCTTTTAAACTGCCAAATGAAAAGTCTTTTGCTTTTATTACCTTTTCATCATCGTAGTCATTATCCATTAATTTTTTGCTTACTTCTGACAAGAAATCAACTGCAAAATAAATGCCTTTTGCATCTCTTCCCGGTGCATTGATATCTCTTGGATTGGATGCCCCACAACAGAGTATAACTCTGTCATAGGCTTTTACCAAATCCTTTCCTTTTATATCTTTACCCACATTTACACCGCATTTAAATTCTATTCCTGCATTCTCCATAAGCTGCACACGTCTGTCTATGCTTCTCTTATCAAGCTTCATATTCGGAATTCCATATCGAAGCAATCCACCTACACGATCTTTTCTCTCGTATACTGTGACACTATGTCCTCTTCTATTTAAAAGCAGTGCGGCTGTCAGCCCGGCTGGTCCGCTGCCTACTATTGCAATTTTCTTTCCAGTTCTTACCTCTGGTTCCTTTTCTTCTACCAGTCCATTTTCGAAAGCATAATCTATAATTGCTCTCTCGTTACTTTTTGTAGCAACAGGCTGTTCATATATGCCCTGTGTACATGCCGCCTCACAAAGTGCAGGACACACTCTTGATGTAAATTCCGGAAAACAATGTGTCTTGCTAAGTCTATAATATGCCTGCTCAAGATTTCCCATACTAGCCAGATCATTTGTCTCTGGAACCAGATTGTGGAGTGGGCATCCTGATGCCATTCCAGCTATCATTGTTCCTGCCTGACAAAAAGGTATCCCGCATGACATACATCTTTTAGCTTCGCATATCTGTTCTTCCTGTGGAAGACCCTTATGAAATTCTTCAAAATTCTGTATTCTTAATTCTACGCTAACTGTCTCTCCCATAATCGTCTCCACCTCCTTATGCATTTTCTTTCTGACTTTTATAAAAAGCTTCTATCTGTGCTTCTTTGATGCTCATTCCGTGCTCGATAAAATCTTCTGTGTACTGAACGATTTTTTTGTAATCGGAAGGAATGATTTTTTTAAATTTTGGAAGATATTCGTCAAAGTTATCTAAAATCAATTTTGCTTTTGCAGAACCTGTGTATTTAGCATGATTTTCAAGAAGCTTTTTGAGTTCTTCTCTGTCAGACTTATGCTCTATGCTTTCCATTAGAACCATCTCTTTGTTCAGGTTTCTATAAAGCGAATTATTTTCATCCAACACATATGCGATTCCACCGCTCATACCTGCTGCAAAATTCTTTCCTGTAGGTCCAATGATCACTGCGACACCACCGGTCATATATTCACAACCATGTTCTCCTACACCTTCTACTACTGTTTTGGCACCTGAATTACGTACACAGAATCTTTCTCCTGCCATTCCACCTACGTAAGCTTCACCGGATGTTGCTCCATAAAGAGCTACATTTCCAACAATAATATTTTCCTGAGGATTATATGCTGCATCAGCCGGAGTTTTTACTATAAGTTTTCCTCCAGAGAGACCTTTTCCAAAATAGTCATTGCTGTCTCCCACCAGATTAAGTGTCAGTCCTGCCGGGATAAATGCACCGAAGCTCTGACCTCCAGATCCTTTACAGTTTACAGTAATTGTATCTGCTTTAAGACCATCGTGATGATGTCTTGTAATTTCAGAACCGATAAGAGTACCAAATGCTCTGTCTGTATTTATTACATCTACACCTACAACGGTCGGTTCTCCCTTTATTACTGCATCCATGAATTTGCGGTTCTTTGTCATCAGAAGTTTATCTTTCTTCTCATCCAGCTTGAAATCATAATAGCTCTTATCGTGGAAATCTGCTGAAACCGCACCGGAATCTCCAAGAATGGCGCTAACATCAATTTTAGCCTCCACTCCGCTAAGATCCGTTCTTTTTCTCAATAAATCTGTTCTTCCGACCAGCTCATCTACACTCTTTACACCTAATTTTGCCATATATTCACGGAGTTCCTGTGCGATAAAACGCATAAAGTTCTCTACATATTCAGGTTTTCCCATGAATCGTTTTCTTAACTCAGGATTCTGTGTAGCCACACCCATTGGACATGTATCAAGATTACATACTCTCATCATTACGCAGCCTAATGTTACCAATGGTGCTGTTGCAAAGCCGTATTCCTCAGCTCCCAAAATTGCAGCAATTGCTACATCTCTTCCGCTCATGAGCTTTCCATCTGTTTCCACTACAACTCTGTTTCGAAGTCCGTTCTGGATAAGCGTCTGGTGTGTTTCTGCCAATCCCAGCTCCCAAGGCAATCCTGCATTATGGATTGAACTTATAGGAGCGGCTCCTGTTCCTCCATCATAACCTGAGATAAGAATAACGCCTGCTCCGGCCTTTGCTACACCGGCTGCGATTGTTCCCACTCCTGTTTCAGATACCAGTTTCACAGAAATTCTGGCCGCATCATTGGCATTTTTCAAATCATAGATCAATTGTGCCAAATCTTCGATCGAATAAATATCGTGATGTGGCGGTGGTGAAATAAGGCTTACTCCCGGTGTTGAATGTCTTGTTTTTGCGATCCATGGATATACCTTCTTACCAGGCAAATGTCCACCTTCTCCTGGTTTAGCACCCTGAGCCATCTTAATCTGAATTTCTCTTGCACTGCTTAAGTATCGGCTTGTAACACCAAATCTTCCACTTGCTACCTGCTTGATAGCCGAGCTTCTGTCTTCTTTACTTCCAGCACTTTCCAGTCTTTCATCGCTCTCTCCACCTTCACCACTGTTTGATTTACCATGTAAATGATTCATCGCAATAGCTAATGCTTCATGTGCTTCCTCAGAAATTGAGCCATATGACATCGCACCTGTTTTAAATCTCTTTACGATCTCATCAACGCTTTCAACTTCTTCTAATGCCACTCCCTTTTCAGGGTAAGCAAATTCCATAAGACTTCTGATATATCCTGTCTGCTCTCCGTCTACCATTTTGGTATATTCTTTAAATTTTTCATAGTCGCCCTCTCTTGTAGCCATCTGCAGCATATGAATTGTTGCAGGATTATATCTATGGCTCTCTCCCTGGGAGCGCATTTTATGTCTTCCTAAAGAATCAATAGACATATCTGTAGCCAGACCTAATGGATCAAATGCCTGTGAATGTTGTTTGTCTGTATTCTGTGCAATATCATCCAATGTAATTCCGCCGATTCTTGAAACTGTTCCTGCGAAATATTTATCTATTACACTCTTATCTATACCTAAAGCTTCAAAAATTCTGCTGCCTTGATATGACTGCAATGTAGAAATTCCCATCTTAGAAGCAATTTTTACTATTCCCTGAAGAATTGCATTATCATAATCTGAAACTGCTGCATAATAGTCTTTTTCTAAGAGACCGTCCTCTATCTGCTCTTTTATAGACGCATGAGCCAGATATGGATTGATCGCGCATGCTCCATATCCCAAAAGTGTAGCAAAATGATGCACAAGACAAGGCTCTGCAGTCTCAATTATAAGTGACATAGCCATACATTTTTTTGTCTGAACCAAATGATTGTGAACTGCGGCCACAGCTAACAGTGAAGGAATAGCTACATGATTTTCATCTACTCCTCTGTCTGACAAAATGAGCACAGTAGCACCATCACGATACACTCTGTCCACTTCAACAAACAAATGATCAAGCGCTCTGTCTAATGGAGTGCTCTTATAGAAAAGTGTAGAAACCTTCTCTACTTTAAGTCCATCCTGGTTGAGTTTTGAAATCTTTAATAAATCAAGATCAGACAAAATCGGATTCTTTACCTTTAACACCTTACAGTTAGAAGGTTTTTCTGATAAAAGTTCTCCATTTTTTCCAATATATACTGTAGTAGCTGTCACAATTTTTTCTCTGGCAGCATCAATCGGAGGGTTTGTAACCTGAGCAAACAATTGTTTGAAATAGTAAAATAATGGCTGATAATGTTTTGAGAGTACTGCAATCGGTGTATCAATTCCCATCGCACCTACATGCTCTGCACCATTTGTAGCCATAGCCTTTATCTCATCCTTGTAATCTTCATAGCTATAACCAAATGCTTTTTGCAGTCTTACCAATTCTTCCTTTGTATAGGAAGGTACTTTTTCATTCGGAATTTTTAAATCCTTCAACTTGCAAAGATTCGAATCCAGCCATTCACCATAAGGCTCTCTTCCTGCATACTTATCCTTAAGTTCTGCATCCGAAACAATTCTTCCCTCTCTTGTATCTACAAGCAGCATTTTCCCTGGGTGAAGACGTTCTTTTCTTAAAATGTGTTTTTCATCTAAAGGAAGAACACCGACCTCTGATGAAAGAATAAGTCTGTCATCATCCATTACATAGTAACGTGAAGGACGCAGACCATTTCTGTCAAGGATTGCTCCCATAACATCACCATCAGAAAAAAGGATCGAAGCAGGTCCATCCCAAGGCTCCATCATTGTTGCATAATATTGGTAGAAATCTCTTTCCTTCTGTGTAATTGTATCGTTGTGTTCCCATGGCTCCGGAATTAAAATCATTGCTGCAAGTGCCGGATCCATTCCACCCATAATCATAAATTCCAGTGCATTATCAAGCATCGCTGAATCGGATCCGGATGTTGATATAACAGGCAATACCTTTGTCAGCTCTTCATCTGTGAAGCAACTTGTATGAATCGTTTCTTCTCTTGCCAGCATCTTATCAACATTACTCTTAATCGTGTTTATTTCCCCGTTATGTACTACCAGACGATTTGGATGTGCACGAAGCCAGCTTGGATTCGTATTTGTAGAAAATCTTGAATGTACCATCGCTATCGCTGACTCATAATCTGCATCTAACAAATCAAGGAAAAATGTTCTAAGCTGACCAACCAAAAACATTCCCTTGTAAACAATCGTTCTGCAAGACAATGATGGCACATATGTATTATCGTTACTCTGTTCAAAAACACGTCTGATAACATATAGTTTTCTGTCAAAGTCCTGATCATTCTCCATACCTTGTGGTCTTTTGATAAATGCCTGATAGATTGCCGGACAGCTTTCCAAAGCCTTCTGTCCTAGTACAGTTTCTCTGGTAGGAACCTTTCTCCATCCCAGAAACTTTTGTCCTTCTTTTTCTACAATTATTTCAAACATTTTCATAGCCTGACTTCTTTTTAACTCATTCTGTGGGAAAAAGAACATACCTACTGCATATTCTCTTGCTCCACCAATCGTTATATTCGAATCAGATAATACTTTTTTAAAGAATTTATGAGGAATCTGGGTGAGGATTCCTACTCCGTCACCCGTCTTTCCCTCTCCGTCTTTACCTGCTCTGTGCTCTAAATTTTCTACAATTTTTAAAGCATCATCTACAATTGAGTGACTCTGCACTCCTTTTATATTTACAACGGTACCAATACCGCAATTATCATGTTCAAACGATGGGTCATATAAGCTTCTTTGATTCATACTATTGTTCCTCTTTCATTTCCACTTTTTTTCACTCATTTAATCGTACTATAAACCACTCTCGCCATAATTTGATAAAACTCTGGCAGATGGGTCATCCACATCGCAACCCTCCCACGCTTTATTTGGCATCCAGAAATCTACAACCATTTCGGCCTGTCCCGGATAATACTCTTCAAAAATTTCTCTGTATAAAAGAGATTCTTTTGTGAAAGGCTTTGCAAAAGAATATTTCTTAATCTTCTCATTGTATTCTTCGTCACTGTATTTTTCCTGTGCATACTCTTTGAGATAATCAACCATTGAATGTCCTACTGCATCAGAAAATGCAGCCTTCTCTCTCATAAGTATAGATTCCGGAAGGTAATCTCCCTCAAATGCATGTCTAAGCAAATATTTTCCTTTATTGTACTTATTCATTTTCATTTCCGGATCAATACTCATTACATACTCTACAAAATCCAAATCACCAAATGGTACTCTGGCCTCCATTGAGTTTGATGATATACATCTGTCTGCTCTCAAAACATCATACATATAAAGCTCTCTTATACGTTTTGCTGACTCTTCCTGAAAGCTCTTTGCATCTGGTGCAAAATCTGTATATTTATATCCAAATAATTCGTCTGAAATCTCTCCTGTTAAAAGCACTCTGACATCTGTCGTATTATGAATTGCTTTGCAGATCAGATACATTCCGATGCTTGCACGGATTGTGGTAATATCATAGGTTCCTAATACTGATATTACTTCTTTCAAAGCTCCTAATACTTCTTCCTTTGTAATAATGATTTCCGTATGTTCACTTCCGATATAGTCCGCTACTTCTTTGGCATATTTTAAATCAATTGCATCCGTACTCATACCAATCGCATATGTCTTTATTGGTTTTTTCAATAATTTTGCTGATACCGCACATACCAAAGAACTGTCGAGGCCTCCACTTAACAAGAAGCCAAGCGGTGCATCAGCATCCAGTCTCTTCTCTATGCCTGTGATTAATTTTTCTTTAATTTTGTGACATGCAGTTTCCAGATCATCTTTACTTACTTCCTTTACCTCCGTCATATCTCTATATGAAATGAACTCGCCATCCTTATAATAATGTCCCGGAGGGAATGGATAAATTTTATCTACTATACCTACTAAATTTTTTGCTTCACTGGCAAAAATGATTTCTCCCTCTTTTGGATATCCATAGAAAAGTGGTCTGATTCCGATAGGGTCTCTTGCTGCTATCAGATTTTTTGTTTTTGCATCATAGATGATACAAGCAAACTCAGCATCAAGCTTTCTAAACATTTCGACACCGTATTTTTCATACAACGGAAGTAATATCTCGCAATCTGAATCACTTTTAAATTCGTATTCTTTTTCTAATTCTTTCTTTATCTTTCTAAAACCATAAATTTCACCATTGCAGACTACCTTGTTATTCTTACAAGAGAATGGCTGCATACCTTCCTCTGTAAGCCCCATAATTGCCAATCTTTCAAAACCCAGAGTCACATCCCCAACTTTTTCAATCCTTTGCATATCAGGTCCACGTGAAATAGTTTTATCAAAATGTTCTTTAATCTGTTCTTCTGTAAGAGATTCACCCTTATATCCTGTTATTGAGCACATATCGTTTTCACCATTTCTTTCTCGTTCTGTTGATTATAATAAAGAATGTGCTTTGCACATTCCGGCACCTGCGGCGGTCGCTTGCGACATCTACATTGTACGACGCAGTGTGCATCCTGCCGGAGGCTTTTTGTTACATAGGAAATAAAATTTTCTATGTAATAAAAAAAGACGCCTTGAGCCATTTAGCTCAAAGCGCCTTTGCTTTTTTATGATTTGTAATATAATCCTTTTATTTTTATTTGTCAATAATTAATTTTAAAAATTTACAGATAAATTATTCTAATACAAACAGAATAACTACAAATAAAATTGCAGAAACTATCAATATGGACAATATTTACACATATTATTACTATTCTTTCCGAATCCTTTCAACAATGCTTTCCCGACTCATCTTTTCAAACTGAT
>OGIO01002040.1_pt1 | contig 13598 bp, 7 predicted proteins | sample 1571841 | NCBI WGS metagenome assembly OGIO01 (sample SAMEA2582111, study PRJEB24529) | metagenome | biome: Human gut stool | place: China | collected 2011
CTGAGGCTGGGCTATCGAACCGGTGGGCTGTGCCTACCAGTTATGGGAAATAGCCAAAAGAAGAACACCGTTGCGATGTTTCCGCGTCAGCGTTTTGCCGGCCAACAACGAAAATCAAAGGACGGACAAACTCATCGCGATCGAAACCTCGCCGCGCGAGAACATCTAGCCCGAAGATTTCGTGCCGCCGCGAAAATTCCGAGCGCATCGCAAGGACCGTCCCGTCACGCATCTGCGCCTTGACTGCGGACAGACCGTGCAAAGCATGGAAGAAGGGAAGGCCGCGCTCCTCACCGCCTATCCCAGGCAATAAGCCGGCGCCGGGCCCGGAAACCCCGAAGGGCGCGGCGAGCGTTCAGCGATCCTTGGCCGCCAGGAAGAGGACGACGCGGGTGCCGCCCTCGTCCGAAGCGCGCTCGACCGTCACTTCGGCGCCGATGCGTGAAGCGCGTTCGCTCATGATCGAGAGTCCCACGTGGCGGCCCTTTCTCGACTCCACAAGTTTCTCGTCGATCCCCACGCCGTCGTCCTCAACGACGACGCGCAGGTCTTCGTAGTTTTCCACGACGACGTTCACGTGCGAGGCGCGGGCGTGCTTGCGCACGTTGCTCAGGGCCTCCTGAATGATGAAGATTACCTGCACCTTCTGCCGTTCGGTGAGTTCGGGCCCGCGCTCGACGACGCGAAGCGACGCCTCGACGTTCGCCTGCGCCTCAAAGCGGTTGATGACGGTGCGCACGCCGTCGATGAACTTTTCCTTGTGCACGCGCTCGCGGAAGTTGAGCAAGAGTTCGCGCACGTCGTCGTAACACTCCTGCAGACCCGTTCGAATGGCGGCGAGCGATTCGTCGCGCAGGGCGTCGTCCTTCTTTTCGATGGCGCTCGTCAGAAACTGCACCTGAAGGTTGAGGTAGGAGAGCGCCTGCGCGATCGAGTCGTGCAGACCCCGCGCCATGAGCTGGCGCTCCTGCACGACGGCGTAGAGGCGTTCGCGCTCGTTCAACTGCCCGTTTTCGATCGCGACCGAGAGGTGCGTCACGAGGCTCTCCAAGAGCTGCACGCGCGGAATCCCGAGCGTCAAGGGCGAGCGGTAGAGAAGCGCGAGAACACCGAGCTGCGCGTTCGTGCCGCGCACGGGCACGCAGTAGACCGTCTCGTAGCCCTTCGCGCGAAGCGCCGTGATCATGCGGCGCGGATCGGCAAAGCGAAGCGGGATGCGGATCGTCTCGCCGCGCGCAAGGCACTGCTCGAGAAAGTTCGAGCCGTCCTTGACGCCCTCGAGTTCGGAGACGATGTCGGACTCGACCTCGGACGTGGCCTCGAGCCACAGGGCGGGCTCCTCTTCACGGCGCAGAAAGAGCGCCGCCGCGTCGGCGTCGAGCGCGCGCTTCGTGCGCTCGACGAAGCCTTCGAGCGTCTCGTTCATCGTGCGCTGATGCGAGAGGAAGCTCGTCGCCCCGTAGAGGTCTTCGAGCTGACGGTTCTGCACTTCGAGCGCCTCGGTCTTGTCGGCCACCTTCCTCTCGAGGTTGTTGTAGAGGTCCTGCAGGCGGTCGGCCATGTGGTTGAACCCCACGCCGATCAGATTGATTTCGTCTTCGCCGCGCATCGGAAGGCGCTGCGAAAGGCGCCCGTTCGAGAGAAGGAAAATCCCCCGCCCGAGGATTTCGAGCGGATGAATCACCCACTTCACGAGGAGCACCATGATGACGAAGAGGCTCCCTACGGCGAGCACGATCACGAGCCACTGAATCGTCTGCAGCTGCGAGAGGTAGTCGTTGCGGCGCTCTTCAACCTGGTTCGAGAAGACCGAGAGCCGCTCGACGTAGAGGTTCACCTGCGAGAGGCGGTTCTCCTCGTCCGAGTCGGCGAGAAGAATCGGCATGATGTCGCGCCGCCAGGAGGCTTCGAGTTCGTGCAGGTGCGCTTCGATCTCCGGACTTCTCGGCAGACGCCATTCGCTTCCGGTCAAAAGACGGTTCATCTCGACGTTGAAGGCGTCGATCTCGCTTCGCAGATCGGCGCGCGCCGCGTCGTCATGCGCGAGAAAGCCGCAGCGGTAGGCGTGATGGCGCAGTTCCCCCACGGTTCGCACCGTGGCGGCGCTCGCTTCGAGCTCCCAGTTGAGAAGCATCGTGTAGCCCACCGACACGACGATGAAGCTCACCCACAAAAGCGTGAGAAGCAGAAGTCGCGTCGAAAGACTCGTGAAGGCGCGGAGAATTCGTTGCATGCCGATTCGTCAGAAGAGTTTGGGTTCCGGATCGTCGCAGATTTCGATCTTGAGGCCCCCTTCGGTCGCCGCTTCGGGTTCGGGATCGGTCGCGAGCGCCTCGAGGGCTTCGGCCTTCCAGGTGAGCGGCAGGGTCTTTCCCTTGCGGGCGCGCTTGGCGATGTAGTCGCCGATCGCGCGGCGTCCGAGAAGCTGTTCACGGGCCTTGCCGCCGCGGCCCGTGCCGCGCACGAGAAGACCTCGGTCGTTGACGGCCGTAACCGTGAGAAGTTTCGCGTCTTCGTCGAGGCCCATGAGCATGACGCCCTTGCCGCCCGCGGAGAGAAGGCGCACTTCGGAGGCGTCGAAGACCAAGAGCCGATTCTTCGACGCAAGGCAGGCGAGAAGCGGATTCGCTTCGTCGAGCGCCACCATGCCGAGGAGAACGCTCCCGTCTTCGGGCTTGAAGAAGGCCTTCCCGGCGCGCGGACGCGCCACGAGGTCGGAGGTGCGGCACACGAGCCCCAAGCCGTTGTCGGCGTATAGGAGCACGCGCGACTTTTCGTCCGCCGCCGCCCAGGCGACGATTTCGCCACCCTTTTCGAGGTCGATGAAGGCCGAAAGCGGCTGGCCGTCCGAGCGGCCGCCCGGCAGCGCCGACACCGCGATCGTGTAGCTTCGGCCCGTCTGCGAGAGCGCGCAGATCGAGTCCGTCGTGCGGCACTCGATTATCTTCAGGATGGCGTCGCCCACGCGCAGGTTGAGGGCGGAGAGGTCGTAATCGTGGCCCGAACGGGTCGTAAGGAACCCCTTTTCGGTGATGATCACCGTCACGGGACTCGAGGGAACGGTCGCTTCGTTCTGGGCGACGCGCGCCTCTTCGATGAGCGTGCGGCGGTCGTCGCCGAACTTCTTGACGGCGTCGTCCACTTCGCGCGCCACCTGACGGCGAAGCAGCGCTTCGCTCCCCAAGAGGCGCTCGAGCTTGCGGCGTTCCGTTTCGAGTTCGTCGATTTCCTTTTCGATCGCGATCGCGGCGAGCTTGGCGATCTGGCGCAGACGCATCTCGAGAATGTCCTCGGCCTGGCGGTCCGAGAGCGGGAAGGCCTCCATCAGGGCCTTCTTCGGTTCGTCGGCGTGGCGGATGATCTCGATCACGCGGTCGATGTTGAGGAGAATGAGCCGGCGCCCTTCGAGGACGTGCAGGCGGTCGTTCACGTCGTCCAAACGCGCCTGCGAACGGCGCCGCACGGCGTTCAATCGGAAGGACACCCATTCGCCCAGGATTTCCATCAGGCCCTTCTGACGGGGCTTGCCGTCGATCCCGAGCATGACGAGGTTCACCGACACGTTCGACTCAAGCTTCGTCTGCGAGAGAAGGGCCGAGACGAACTCTTCGCGGTTCACGCGCGACGTGCGCGGCTCGAAGACGAGCCGCACGGGGACGTCGCGCCCCGACTCGTCGCGGGCGCGGTCCAGGAGCGCGAGAAGCGCGGTTTTCGCCTGAATCTGTTTGGGGGAGAGACTCTTCTTTCCCTTCGGAACCTTCGGGTTCGTGATGTCGTCGATTTCGCTCAGGACCGAGGCGGACGACGCTTCGGGCGGGAGTTCGTCAAAGACGAGCTGCCACTGTCCGCGCGCCATCTCTTCGAAGTGATAGCGGGCGCGCACGGTGATCTTGCCTCGGCCCGTGCGGTAGGTGTCGCGGATGACGTCGGGCGACGAGATGATCTGGCCGCCGCAGGGGAAGTCCGGCCCGGGGAGCTTTTCGAGCACTTCCTCGAGGGTCGCCTCGGGCTTTTCAAGGAGAAGCTTCACGGCCTCGGCCGTTTCGCGCAGATTGTGCGAGGGAATCGACGTGGCCATGCCGACCGCGATCCCCGAGGAGCCGTTCAAAAGCACGAAGGGAAGCTTCGCGGGGAGTTCCACGGGTTCGCGGAAATTGCCGTCGTAGTTGGGCACGAAGTCCACCGCCCCGCTTTCGACTTCGTCGAGGAGGAGTTCGGCGATCGGCATCAGGCGCGCTTCGGTGTAGCGCATGGCGGCCTGACTGTCGCCGTCTCGCGAGCCGAAATTGCCCTTCCCGTCGATCAGGGGATAGCGGAGCGAAAAATTCTGCGCCATGCGCACGAGGGCGTCGTAGACCGGCTGGTCGCCGTGCGGGTGGTATTTGCCGAGCACGTCGCCCACCACGCGGGCGGACTTCACGGGCTTTTTGCCCGCCGAAAGCCCCATCTTGTACATGTCGATCAGAATGCGGCGCTGCACGGGCTTCTGACCGTCGGACACGTCGGGGAGCGCGCGGCTCTTCACGACCGACATGGCGTATTCGAGATAGGCGCGGCTCGCGTAGCGCGCGAGCGTCAACTGTCCCTCCTCCTCTTCGTCGCCCGTCATGGCGGCGCTGACGGGATCGAACCCCGACCCCGGCGCAACTTCCTCGGACGCTTCGTCCGTTTCATCCGAAGCCTCGGCGTCTTCCGCCGCCTCGGCCTCCTCTTCGGAGGTTTCGTCGGGCGTTTCGCCGGACGCTTCTTCGGACGGCGCTTCGTTCGTCCCTTCGGCAACCTCTTCGGCGACCGCGACCGGCACTGCCGGCGCCGCGTCCGTCGCCTGCGCCTGCGACTCTTCGGCCTGCGCTTCGGGGAGATCGTCTTCGTAGACGAGATCGATCGAATCGAAGAGGCCTCCCAAGGCGTCCTCGTCCATGCCCTGCTTTTTCTTCGTCATCTTGTGTCTCTTTTCTGCGTTCTTACACGTCGAGCTCGGCCCGATCGCCCCAGGTTTCCATCCACACGCGTCGGCCCGCGGCCGACTTCGAGCCCATCAGAAGGGTCATCACGCGGCGCGTGTCTTCGTTCGAGAAGGATCCAATCCCGACGGGGAGCAATCGACGCGTCTCGGGCGAGAGAGTCGTCTCCGCCAACTGATCGGCTTCCATTTCGCCCAGACCCTTGAAGCGCGAGATGACGAGCTTTTCGGCGTCGTAGCCTTCCTTTTTGAGGAGTTCGATCGTGCGGTCGCGTTCGCGGTCGTCGAGGCAGTAGATCTTTCGCTCCTTCTTCTTGCCGCGCGGCGGCACGTCGACGCGGTAGAGGGGCGGCATCGCCACGTACACGTGACCGAGCTCGATGAGCTTCGGGAAGTGACGGAAAAAGAGCGTGAGAAGCAGAACCTGAATGTGGCTTCCGTCCACGTCGGCGTCCGAGAGAATGCAGATCTTGCCGTAGCGAAGCCCCTTCAGATCCGGGTCGCCGTGCTGCGGATGCGGATCCACGCCGATCGCCGCGGCGATGTCGGCCACGGTTTCGCTTGCGAAGACCCCGTTCGTGTCGGTGTCCCAGGTGTTGAGGATCTTCCCGCGGATCGGGAGAATCGCCTGAAATTCCTTGTCGCGCCCCGACTTCGCGGAACCGCCCGCGGAGTCCCCTTCGACGATGAAGAGTTCGTTGCGGGTGATGTCGTCCGTTTCGCACTCGGTGAGCTTGCCCGGGAGCACCGTCACGGTGCCCGCCTTCTTCTTGGCGTGCTTGGCGGCCTGACGCTGACGCGTCTGCGCCTGACTCAAAAAGAGTTCGGCAAGCTTCTTCCCTTCCTCGACGTGGTCGTTGAGCCAAAACTCGAACTGCGCGCGCACGAAGCTCGAGACGAGCTTCAGGGCGTCGCGCGACGTGAGCTTTTCCTTCGTCTGACCCTGAAACTGCGGGTCGAGACTGCGCGTCGCGAGAATGAAGTTCGCGCGGCTCCAGACGTCTTCGGCGAGCACCTTCACGCCCTTCGTCTGCAGACCGTGCACCTCCATGAAGGCCTTGACGGCCTGAAAGAGGCCGTCCTTCAAGCCCGATTCGTGGGTGCCGCCCTGCGGGGTCGGAATGAGGTTCACGTAGCTCTCGCGCACGAGCGCGCCGTCGGCCGTCCAGACGACCACCCATTCGGCGCCTTCGCCCTTGGCGAAGCCTTCGGCTTCGTCCTCGGCAAAGCCCTTCGCTTCGAAGGGTTCGGCCACCGCCTCGCCCGTGAGTTCGGAGAGAAGGTATTCCTTCAAACCGCCGTCGTAGCGCCAGACGGTCTCTTCGCCGCGCTTTTCGTTTTTGTAGCGCACCTCGCAGTCGGGGAGCAGCACCGCCTTCGAGCGCAGGAGACGCACGAGCGCCGCCTCGGGGATCTCGGGGCTGTCGAAATACTTCGGATCGGGCCACACCGTCACGCGGGTGCCCGTGCGGCTCTTGGGCCGGGGCGACGGACGCTTTTCAATCGCCCCCTGCGGAAAGCCGTCCGCAAAGGTGAGGGTCGACTCCTCGCCGTCGCGCCAGACGGTCACCACCATTTTGCGCGAGAGGGCGTTCGTCACCGAAACGCCGACGCCGTGCAGGCCCCCCGCAAAGGAGTAGGGGCCCGAGCCGTCGGTCTTGGCGAACTTCCCGCCCGCGTGCAGACGCGTGAAGACGAGTTCGAGCACCGAAATGCCCTCCTCCTCGTGAATCCCCGTTGGAATCCCGCGGCCGTCGTCTTCGATGGTGACGGCGCCGTCGGCGGCCACCGTCACGTCGATGCGGCTGCCGAAGCCGTTCTGGACTTCGTCGGTCGCGTTGTCGAGCACTTCCTGGATGATGTGCAGGGGATTGTCGGTGAGCGTATACATGCCCGGGCGCTGCTTGACGGGTTCGAGCCCCTTCAACACCCGAATGGAATGCGCGTCGTACGCTTCACGTGTCTTCGTTTGAGCCATGTTGGGATGAGTCTCTTCTTTTTTCCGAAAGCGTCTATTGTAACAAAGCTGTGCGGCGTTACCGCCGCAGAGCCGTCCCGACGCCCTCGCTCGACACACTTCGAGTCCGCTACAATCAAAGGATTCACTCATTTTTCACGGGACAGGCATGGCCAAATACACCTTGGGTTTCGACGCCGGTACGCAGAGCGTCAAAGTCGCCGTTTACGACGAAGCGATGCAGTGCGTCGCACAGAAAAGCTACCCGACGACCCTCACCTATCCGCAGCCGGGCTGGGTGCAGATGGACGTTGAGGAATACCTCGCGCTTACGATCCGCGCCGCCCGCGACGTGACGGACGAAATGAAGGAAAAGGGGCTCAACCCCGCCGACATCGCGGCCGTCATGGGCGACGGCGTCATCTGCGGGATCGCGGGCGTGGACGCCGAAGGCCGCGCCGTCACCCCCTACATCAACTATCTCGACAGCCGCACGACCGAAGACGTCGAAGCGATCACGGCGATGGGGCTCGACATCTGGGCGCGCGAAACGGGCAACCCCCAGCCCTCCCCCATGTTCCCGGCGATGTTCGCGCGCTGGTTCCTCAAGAACTGCTCCGAAGAAGTCCGCGGCAAGATCGTGAAGTTCGTTCACGACGCCCCCTTCATCCTCATGCACTTTGCGGGCCTCAAGGGCAAGGACGCCTTCATCGACTGGGGCACCATGTCGGGCTGGGGCCTCGGCTACAAGGTCGAGGAAAAGGTCTGGTCCGACGAGCAGCTTGAAATCCTCGGCATCGATCCGAAGTACATGCCCCGCATCGTCAAGCCCTGGGACCGCGTCGGCTCGGTCACCGAAGAGATCGCGCGCCAGACGGGCCTTCCCGCCGGCATTCCCGTTCTGGCGGGTGCGGGCGACACCATGCAGTCGATGTTGGGGAGCGGCATCTTCGAAGCGAACCGCGGCGTCGACGTCGCGGGGACCTGCGCGATGTTCTGCGTCTCCACGAAGGGGATCGTTCCGGAACTCTCCCGCCCCGGGCTCGGCCTCATCTTCAATTCGGGGACGCTCCCCGACACCTATTTCTACTGGGGCTTCGTGCGCACGGGCGGATTGTCGCTGCGCTGGTTCAAGGACAACGTCGCGCAGCATTCTGAGAGCGGCGAACACTACCGCAAGATGAGCGAGGAAGCCGCCAAGGTGCCCGCGGGCGCCAACGGCGTTCTCTTCCTTCCCTACCTCACGGGCGGCACGGGCGAAGAAAAGGACGCGAGCGGGTGCTTCCTCAACATGACGATGGACGACGATCAGTTCGTCATGTGGCGCTCGGTCCTCGAAGCGATCGCCTACGACTACCGAGAACTCGCCGCGGCCTACCGTTCGGCGGGCGTCAACCTCGACCGCATCACCGTGACGGAGGGCGGCAGCCGCGACGCGCTCTGGAATCAGATCAAGAGCGACATGCTCGAAGCGACCGTCGTCCGTTACCGGAACGCCGGCGGCGCCGTCCTCACGAACGCGCTCTTTGGCGCCTGGGCCACGAGCGACCGCGCGGGCGACGTCTCCGCGATCGTCGAACTTCTCTCGAAGGCGATCGTCGAGGACGCCGAATACAAGCCCGATCCCGAAACGTCGCGCCTTTACGAAAAGATCGGCGCGATGCGCGCGAAGCTCATCCGCGAAGACATGCGCGAAGCCTTCCGCAACCTCGTCGCGATCCGCAATCTCTGAGGCTTGTCATGACGGAGCGCTTCGTCCGAACCGTTCTAGGTCCCTTCCGTCTCGAAGAGGACAAGGGAGCGCTCACGGCGCTCGAACCCGTCGACCGTCTCCCCGAAGGGCAATCCTTCGGCGGTGCGTCGACGGACCTCCTGCTCGCGGCGGAAAAGGCGCTTTGCGCCTACCTCGCGGGCGGCCCCTCGGACGTCGACTCCCTTCCCCTCCTTCTTCCCGAAGCGCCCTTTGCGCGCAAAGTCCTCGAAGCGATGCGCGCCATTCCCCGCGGCGAAACGAGAACCTACGCCGAAGTGGCCCGCCTTGTCGGACACGAAGGCGCCGCGCGGGCCGTGGGAAGCGCCTGCGCCAAAAACCGGCTTCTCTTCGTTTTTCCCTGCCACCGCATCGTCCCGACGACGGGCGTCGGGCACTACCGGCTCGGAAGCGACGTGAAGCGCCGGCTCCTCGCCATGGAAAAGGGGGACGCCGACGCGTTTCGTCCGAAGACGGTCTTCGTCACTTCGGACGAAGCGAGGGCGCATCTCGTCCGTCTCGGCGCGAACTGGGCGCGACTCGTAGAGGAAACGGGACCGCTTTCGCGCCCCGTTATTCCGGATCTCTTCGAAGGGCTGGTGCGCTCCTTTACGAGCCAGCAGATCAGCGTCAAGGCGGCCGCCGCCATCATGGGGCGGCTTCGCCAAAACTGCGGGCCGCTTACGCCCGAACACCTTCTTTCCCTGGACTTTGAGCTTCTGCGCGCCCAGGGTCTCTCCGCCTACAAGGCGAAGTGGATCCGCAGGGCCGCGGAGCGCTTTGCGGACGGGGAGTTCGACACGGGCCTTCTTCACCGCCTCGAAGACGAAGAAGTCGTCGAAAAGCTCGTCACCCTCGACGGCGTCGGACGGTGGACGGCCGAGATGATCACGCTCTTCACCCTCGGGCGCGACGACGTTCTGAGTTTCGGGGACCTCGGCATTCGCCGCGGGCTCGAACGCCTCTACGGACGGCCGCTCACGAAGGCCGAAATGGAAAGGCTTCGCCGCCGTGCGTCGCCCTTCGGAAGCGCCGCGTCGCTCTATCTCTGGCACCTCGCCTCGGGCGGCGGCGTCGCCGACTGACGCCCCGAAGGCCCAAAACGCTTTCGCCCGAAGCCGCAAGAACGTAGAATTGCGTTCTTTCCATTCTTTGAGCGAGCGCTTCATGTCCGACACTCCTCTCCACACCGCAGCTTCTCCCCGCCGCAGTCCGGCGCCCTACGAAATCATGGCGCCCGCAGGGAGTTGGGAATCCCTTTCCGCCGCCCTGCAGGCGGGCGCCGACGCGGTCTACTTCGGCGTGGAGTCGCTCAACATGCGCTCCCTCGCCGCCAAGACCTTTACGCTCGACGACCTCCCCGAAATCGCTGGGCGCTCGCGCGAGGCGGGCGTCCGGACCTACCTCACGGTCAACACGGTGCTCTACGACGAGGATCTGCCGCTCATGCGGAGCATTCTCGACCGCGCCAAAAGGGAGGGCGTTTCCGCCGTCATTCTCTCCGACGCGGCGGCCCTCTCCTACGCCCTCTCGATCGGACTCGAGGCGCATCTCTCGACGCAGCTCAACATTTCGAACGTCGAAGCCCTTCGTTTTTACGCGCAGTTCGCGGACGTCTTCGTTCCCGCCCGAGAACTCAGGCTCGAACAAATCGGCGCGATCGCCGAGGCGATCCGGCGCGACGGCATCAAAGGCCCCTCGGGAAAGCTCGTGCAGATCGAAGCCTTCTGCCACGGAGCGCTCTGCATGGCGGTTTCGGGGAAATGCCACCTGAGCACGCACACGCGCGGCAAAAGCGCGAACCGGGGCGAATGTCTGCAGAACTGCCGCCGCACCTACCGGCTCGTCGACGCCGAGCGCGGCATCGAAATCGACGTGGAGGGGCAGCGCTTTCTCTCGCCCAAGGACCTGAAGACGATCGGCTTCATGGACCGCATGGTGGCGGCGGGCGTCACGGTCTTCAAGATCGAAGGCCGCGCCCGCGGCCCCGAATACGTCCGAACGACGGTGGAATGCTATCGGGAGGCCTTGGACGCCGTGCTCGAAGGTCGCTGGACGGACGCGATGCGCACCGCCTGGGACGATCGCCTCGCGCGCGTCTTCAACCGAGGTTTCTGGGACGGCTGGTACCTCGGCGCGCAGACGATGGAGACGACGAAGGACTACGGCTCGAGCGCCAAGGAAAAGAAGGTCTACGTGGGAAAGTGCCTCAACTACTTCGCCAAGTCCGGGGTCGGGCACTTCCAGCTCGAGGCGGGAAGCCTTCGAAAGGGCGACCGCTATCTCGTCACGGGCCCCACGACGGGGGCCGTCATCGGGAGCGTGGAGGCGATGCGCGTGAACGAAACCGAGGCGGAGAACGCCGAGAAGGGCGCGGAGGTGACCTTCCGCGTCCCCGAGCGCATCCGAGAGCACGACCGGCTCTATCGTCTCGATCCGGCCGTCTGAAGATTTTCCGACCCGGAAAAAGCGAAGGGAGAAGCGTTTTGATCGCTTCTCCCTTCTTTTGGAAGATCTCTAAGAGCTCTTACGGTTCCTGATCCTTCTTCCCTTCGATGAAGTCGGGACGCAGGATTTCGCTCTTCATCACCGCCTTCAGAGCGGAGAGGTAGGCGCGGCGGTCGGCTTCGCCGTAGATCGCGGCGATTTCACGACGGAGCGCTTCGACTTCCTCGGGCTTCGCCTGATTCAGACGGCGTTCGGCCACGTAGCCCACGATGTAGGCGCCGCCCGGAACGGCCGTGCCCGTGAAGGTCGGGAGCTGCTGCGACGGAATCGCGATTTCGCGGTTGACGAGCACTTCGGGTTGGCCCTTCGGGTTCTGACGCGAGACCCAGACGGGTTCGGAGAAGCCTTCGAGCGACTTCGACTTGAGCACTTCGGCGAGCTTCTTTTCGCCTTCAGCCTTCGCCATGGCGGCGGCCTTTTCGGTCTTGATCGCTTCGACGATGCGGACCTTCACCGCGTCAAGCGGCTGCAGGGCGGTCGGGAAGTGTTCGACGACGCGGGCGGAGACGAGCGTGTTCGAAGCGACTTCCACGGCGGAGGTGTTGCGCTTTTCGCTCAGCGCTTCTTCGCCGAAGAGGTGTTCGACGACGCGTTCGTTGATCACGCGCTTCAGAGCCGGATCCTCGACGCCTTCGCGCGTCACGTTTTCGGCCGTTTCGATCTTGATGCCGAACTTCTCGGCGACGGGCGCGAGCGTGTCGGACTGTTCGTAGACCATGTTCGTGAATTCGTCGGCGGCTTCGGAGAAGGCGCGGATCGCCATCTGTTCGACGTATTCGCGTTCGATTTCGCCGCGGACTTCTTCGAACTTCTTGACGTGCTGATCGCGCACGTCCGTCACGTAGATGATGTGGTATCCGAATTCGGACTCGACCGGACCGACGATGTCGCCCTTCTTGGCGGCGAAGACAGCGTCTTCAAAGGGCTTCACCATGACGCCGCGGCCGAAGTATGAGAGGTCGCCCCCGTCGTTGGCGGAACCCGTGTCGACGGAGTTGGCCTTGGCGAGTTCGCCGAACTTCGAAGGATCGGCCTTGGCTTCGGCGAGAAGCGCTTCAGCCTTCTTGAGGGCCGCGGCCTTGTCGTCGCCGAACTCAAGCAGAATGTGGCTCGCACGGCGTTCTTCCGGAACCGACCAGCGGTTCTGGTTCTGTTCGTAGAAGACCTTGACTTCCTCTTCGTTGGGCTTGATGTCCTTCTTGAAGTCTTCGGGCGAGAGAACGACGTACTCGATCTTGAGGTGTTCGGGCGAGTAGAAGTCGTTTTCGTGCGACTTGTAGTAGGCGGCGACCTCTTCGTCGGAGGCCTTCGCTTCGTCGTAGTAGTCGCCCACGTTGAAGATCATCGTGCGGACCTGACGCTCTTCGGCGAGGATGTCGTGCAGATCCTGAGCGAGAGCCTTGGGCGCGGGATGCGTCGCGGAAACGCCCGAGATGAGCGTGTTCTTGGCGAGGTCCTGACGGAGTTCGTAGACGAACTGCTCGTCGCTCTTGCCCTGGCTGCGCAGGAAGTTTTCATAGAGCTCCGGCGAGAACTGGCCGTTTTCCTTGAGCGCGTCGGCGTTCTTCACGAGGGCGATCGCTTCGGCTTCCGAAACCGTCACCCATTCCTTCGCAACCGTCTGCGCCACGGCCGAGTCGTCCATCATGGACTGCAGAATGGCGGCGCGGGCTTCGGCGTTGTCGAGCATGTTCGGACGGAAGGCTTCGCCCAACTGCTGCTGCAGATTCTGCAGCTGCTGACGCTGCGCCATGTCGAACTGCTCGGGCAGGATGGGAACCTCTCCCACGCGGGCGATCGCGTTGTCGTCGGTCGACATGCGGCTGTAACTGTAGATGCCGGTGACGACAAAACTAGGAATAATGAGCACCATGGCGATGAACATCAGCCAGCGCTTGTGCGTACGGAATGCCTGAAGCATGAAACTTCCCTTTTGAGAATCCGGTCGTTGTGACGTGTCCCGCGGTCTATGCAAACGGACCGAAGGACGGACGGCCGTCGACGGAGACGGTCGTCTGCGCGTGAAAAAAGTCCGCGCGCGAAAGCGTCTATTTTAGCGGAAATCGCCCGCCTCATTCGGCGGTTTTCCCGAAGCCGCGTGCGGCGCAACAGACGCATACAAATCGAGCCGGACTTCGGACGTCTTTTCCGAAAAACCCGGCTCCGGCGTTTGGATACAAAAAAAGGGACCTTCTTGCGAAGAACCCTCTCTTATCCGAAAGCAAATGGCGGAGTGGACGGGACTCGAACCCGCGACCCCCGGCGTGACAGGCCGGTATTCTAACCAACTGAACTACCACTCCACACAAGTGCCTTGGCCTTCCCGTCGACGTTTTGAGCAGTTGGCGGAGTGGACGGGACTCGAACCCGCGACCCCCGGCGTGACAGGCCGGTATTCTAACCAACTGAACTACCACTCC
>OGIO01002041.1_pt1 | contig 13563 bp, 14 predicted proteins | sample 1571841 | NCBI WGS metagenome assembly OGIO01 (sample SAMEA2582111, study PRJEB24529) | metagenome | biome: Human gut stool | place: China | collected 2011
GAGCATCACCTTGACATGGTGGGGGTCGTTGGTTCGAATCCAATCGTGCCTACCAGAATTCATACGGAACGGTTGACTATGTGCATCGAAACGACGCTTCGCACAACAACACCCTCAACGGAAAGTTAAGGGCGTGGGCGGATCGTTGTCACAACAAAGTTGATCGGACAAAGAAGTGCGGCTCATGCCGCACTTTTTTTTTAACCGTACCCCATCTCTCATTGCATTCACCGAGGAAAATCATGGTTTCGATTACTCTTCCCGACGGTTCGAAGCGTGAATTTGAAAATGCTCCGAGCGTACTCGACATCGCCAAGAACATCAGCGTGAGCCTTGCGAAGGCCGCTCTCGCCGGCCGTGTGGACGGCCGTCTCGTCGACCTCTCCCATGTGGTCGACAAGGACGCCGAAGTCGCCATCGTGACCGGGCGCGATCCCGAAGGTCTCGAACTCATCCGCCACTCGACGGCGCACCTGATGGCCCAGGCCGTCAAGGAACTCTTCCCGTCGGCGCAGGTGACGATCGGGCCGGCCATTGAAAACGGCTTCTACTACGACTTCTCCTTCGAACGTCCCTTCACGCCCGAAGACCTGAAGAAGATCGAAGCCCGCATGGACGAAATCGTCAAGCGCGACCTTCCGGTCGAACGCGTCGAAATGGCGCGCGACGAGGCCGTGAAGTTCTTCCTCGACATGGGTGAAAAGTACAAGGCCGAACTGATCGAAGCGATCCCCGAAGGCGAAACGATTTCGCTCTATCGTCAGGGCGACTTCATCGACCTCTGCCGCGGTCCTCACGTGCCGTCGACGGGCAAGCTCAAGGTCCACAAGCTCATGAAGGTGGCGGGCGCCTACTGGCGCGGCGACAGCAAGAACGAAATGCTGCAGCGCATCTACGGCACGGCCTGGGCCACGAAGGACGAACAGGCCGCCTACCTCCACATGCTCGAAGAAGCGGAAAAGCGCGATCATCGCCGCCTCGGCAAGGAACTCGACCTCTTCCACATCCAGGACGAAGCGCCGGGCATGATCTTCTGGCACGCCCGCGGCTGGGCCCTCTGGCAGGTCGTCGAACAGTACATGCGCCGCGTCTATCAGGACAACGGCTATCAGGAAGTCAAGGCGCCGCAGCTTCTCGACCGCTCGCTCTGGGAACGCTCCGGCCACTGGGCGAAGTATCGTGAAAACATGTTCACGACCGAATCGGAAAACCGCTACTACGCGCTCAAGCCGATGAACTGCCCGGGCCACATCCAGCTCTTCAATTCGTCGCTGCGCTCCTACCGCGATCTGCCGCTTCGCTACGGCGAATTCGGTCAGTGCCACCGCAACGAACCCTCGGGGTCGCTGCACGGCATGATGCGCGTTCGCGCCTTCACGCAGGACGACGGCCACATCTTCTGCACGGAAGATCAGATTCTGAAGGAATGCGAAGACTACACGCGTCTCGTGCAGCAGGTCTACAAGGACTTCGGCTTTACGGAAATCGCCTACAAGGTCGCGACCCGTCCGGAAATGCGCATCGGCGAGGACGCCGCCTGGGACAAGGCCGAAGCCGCCCTGATGAAGAGCCTTGACGACATCGGCGTCAAGTACGACATCCTCGAAGGCGAAGGCGCCTTCTACGGTCCGAAGATCGAATATCACCTGAAGGACTGCCTCGGCCGCTCCTGGCAGTGCGGCACGATTCAGGTCGACTTCCAGATGCCGGGCCGCCTCGGCGCCGAATACGTCGCCGAAGACAACACCCGCAAGGTGCCGGTGATGCTGCACCGCGCCATGCTCGGCTCGCTCGAACGCTGGATCGGCATGCTCATCGAAGAGTATGCGGGCGCCTTCCCGGTTTGGCTCGCCCCGGTGCAGGTTGCGGTCGCTTCGATTACCGACGCGCAGTCGGATTATGTCAAAGAAGTCGCACAAAAACTCCACGAGGCCAACATTCGGGTTGAAACCGATTTGCGCAACGAAAAAATCAACTATAAAATTCGCGAACTCAGTCTGCAAAAAATCCCGTTCATCGCCGTCGTCGGCGACAAGGAAAAGCAGGCCGGTGCGGTGGCCGTCCGCGCTCGCGGCGGCAAGGATCTCGGCGTGATGTCGCTCGACGACTTCATCGCCATGGTTCGTGCCGAAAACGACAGCCGTGCGCCCTTTGCGCACTGATCGGACGACCCGTCGAATCACTTTTTCAGGAGTAGTGTCATAGCTCAAGATCGCAAGCATCGGATCAATGGTGAGATCCGAGTTCATGAAGTCCGACTGACCGGCGTCGACGGCCAGCAGATCGGTATTGTTCGTACGTCGGAAGCGTTGCGCATGGCCGAGGAAGCGGACGTGGATCTCGTCGAGATCGCGCCCAACGCCCAGCCGCCCGTCTGCCGCCTGATGGACTACGGCAAGTTCCGCTATCAGGAGCAGAAGAAGGCTCAGGAAGCCAAGGCCAAGCAGAAGACGATCCAGGTCAAGGAAGTGAAGTTCCGACCCGTTACGGACGAGAACGACTTCCAGACCAAGCTTCGCAGTCTCGTGCGCTTCCTGACGGACGGCGACAAGGCCAAGGTGACGCTGCGTTTCCGCGGCCGTGAAATGGCGCACCAGCACTTCGGCATGGAGCTGATGGACCGGGTTCGCAACGAACTCGCCGAAATCGCCCAGGTCGAACATCAGCCCAAGCTCGAGGGCCGGCAGATGATCATGGTGCTCGCTCCGAAAAAGAAGAAGTGATTCGCTGACATTTCTTTTTCTTTTGCGGTACAATCCGCACTTCCCGATTTCATCCGAGCGGTCTCCGCTCGGATGATTCGGTTTTCATAACAAGTGGATCCAAGGCTCTGTAAAGTGTCTTCCGTTCCGGAAGGCCGCCCCGGATTCATCCAAAAATTGAGGTAACCGGCAAATGCCGAAGATGAAGACCAAGCGCGCCGCCGCCAAGCGTTTCAAGCCGCGCGCCAGCGGCTCGATCAAGCGCGCCCACGCCACGAAGCGTCACATTCTCACCAAGCGTACGACCAAGAACAAGCGTCAGCTCCGCGGCATGACGAACGTTCATGATTCGGATATCGCGTCCGTGCGTCGCATGTTGCCTTACGCCTGATTTGTGAGAGGAGATTAAAGATGCCCCGAGTTAAGCGTGGTGTGACGGCTCGTGCCCGTCATAAGAAGATTTTTGCCCTTTCGAAGGGTTTCCGTCTGCGCCGCAACAACGTCTATCGTGTTGCCAAGCAGGCCGTCATGCGTGCCGGTCAGTACGCCTACCGTGACCGCCGCAACAAGAAGCGCGTGTTCCGCCGTCTCTGGATTGCCCGCATCAACGCCGGCACCCGTGCTAACGGCATGACGTACTCGCGTTTCATGAACGGTCTCAAGAAGGCCGGCATCGCCCTGGACCGCAAGGTCCTCGCCGACATGGCCGTGTTCGACAAGGAAGGCTTCGCCGCCCTCGTCGCGCAGGTCAAGGCCGCCTGATCTTTGGATCGGTGAACGTATCGCGGCGTCCTCTCCTTCGGGACGGACGCCCCGAACGGAACGCATAAAGAAGACTCGGTTGCTCGCGCGCCGAGTCTCTTTTTTTGTGCGCCCGGCGGGGTGAAGACGGTACGGCCGTCCTCCTAAGCATTGTCGCGAAGGGCGTGGCACCGCAAAAGGTAGTAAAGTAGCTTTTCTCGGGCCTTCGGCCCGACGGAATTCAAACGTATCAAACGGGCCTCACGAACCCGTGCCGACGCGCTCCGAAGGGCGCGCCGCTTTCAGGATGACACCGCTATGCAGGAACTTTCGGAACTTATCGAATCCGCCCGCCTGGCTTTTGCTCAGGCCGAGCAGCCCGCCGCGCTCGAAGACGCCAAGGCGCGCTTTCTCGGCAAGACCGGAGCTTTGACCGCGCTCATGAAGGAGCTCGGAAAGCTGCCGCATGAAGAGCGTCGGGCCCGCGGTCAGGAAATCAACCGCGCCAAGGCCGAAATCGAAGCGCTTTTGAACGAGCGCCGCACGGCCATGGCCGAGGCGGAACTCGCCGCCAAGCTCGCGAGCGAATCGATCGACGTGACGCTGCCGGGACGCTTCCGTTCCGAGGGCGGAATCCATCCGGTGATGCGCACCTGGATGCGCATCGAGGAAATCTTCCGCTCGATCGGCTTCGACGTGGCGGACGGCCCCGAAATCGAAAGCGACTGGTTCAGCTTTACGGCCCTCAACAATCCTCCCAACCATCCGGCCCGCTCGATGCAGGACACCTTCTACGTGGACCGCGTCGACGAAGAGGGGCGTCAGATGCCGCTGCGTCCGCACACCTCGCCCATGCAGGTGCGCTACGCCCGCACGCACACGCCTCCCATCAAGACGATCGCTCCGGGGCGCACCTTCCGCGTTGACTCCGACGCGACGCACTCGCCCATGTTCCACCAGGTCGAAGGCCTCTGGATGGACACGAACGTGAGCTTCTCGGACCTGAAGGGCGTCTACAGCGACTTCCTGCGCCGCTTCTTTGAAACCGAAGACCTCGTCGTGCGCTTCCGTCCCTCCTACTTCCCCTTCACCGAACCTTCGGTCGAAGTGGACATGATGTTCACGAGCGGTCCGCGCAAGGGCAAGTGGCTCGAAATTTCCGGGGCCGGCGAAGTGCACCCGAACGTCGTGCGCAACTACGGTCTGGATCCGGAAAAGTACATCGGCTTTGCCTTCGGGTCGGGCCTTGAACGACTCACCATGCTTCGCTACGGCATTGATGACCTGCGCCTCTTCTTTGAAGGCGATCTGCGCTTCCTGCGTCAGTTCAACTAACCGTACCCCGACGAAAAAGGATTCAGAAGATGCTGTTTACCGAAGACTGGCTGCGCCAGTATTGCAATCCCGAACTCTCCACCGAAGCGCTCGCCGAAACCCTGACGATGGCCGGCCTCGAAGTGGAGGAGGTTACGAGCGTGGCGCCCGCCTTTACGGGCGTCGTCGTGGCGAAGGTCGTCACCTGCCGCGATCATGAAAATTCCGATCACCTGCACGTCTGCGAAGTGGACGCCGGCACGGGCGAACTCCTGCAGATCGTCTGCGGCGCTCCGAACGTCAAGGCGGGCGTGAAGGCCCCCTGCGCCCTCGTCGGCGCCGAACTCCCCGGCGGCTTCAAGATCAAGAAGTCGAAGCTTCGCGGCGTCGTCTCGATGGGCATGCTCTGCTCGGCGCGCGAACTCGGCATCACCGAGGACCACTCGGGCATTTGGATTCTGCCCGAAGACGCGCCCGTGGGCACGGACATCCGCGAATACGCCAAGCTCAACGACGCCCGCATCGAAGTGAAGTTGACGCCCAACCGCGGCGACGCGCTCTCCCTGATCGGCATCGCGCGCGACCTGCACGCCGTGACGGGGGCGCCTCTGACGCTCCCCGAAATGAAGTCCGTGGCGCCCACGTGCGACTGCCGTCTGCCCGTGCGCGTCGAAGCGCCCGATCTCTGCGGCCGCTTCGCTTCGCGCATCATCCGCAACATCAACGCCCGCGCCGAAACGCCCGCGTGGATGAAGGAACGCCTCGAGCGCGCCGGTCAGCGCTCGATCTCGGCGCTCGTCGACATCTCCAACTACGTGATGCTCGAACTCGGCCGTCCGACGCACTTCTACGACCTCGACAAGATCGAGTCCGACCACCTGACGGTGCGTTGGGCCAAGAAGGGCGAATCGGTGCACCTCCTTGACGACAGCCGCTACGACGTCGACGAGTACTACGGCGTCATCTGCGACGGCGACGCCCCCGAATGTCTCGCCGGCATCAAGGGCGGCTACAAGACCCAGATCACGAACGACACGAAGGACGTCTTCATCGAAGCCGCCTTCTGGCACCAGGTCGCCGTTCAGGGTCGTCCCCGCAAGCTCAACTTCTCGACGGACGCCTCCTACCGCTACGAACGCGGCGTCGACTTCGGCTCGAACGCGACGCACCTCGAATACATCACTCAGCTCGTTCTCGACATCTGCGGCACGCCCGAAACCAAGGTGGGCCCGATCGACGACGTCGTCACGCAGCTTCCCGAACGCAAGCCCGTCACGATGCGCGTGGACCGCTGCCTCAAGGTGATCGGCATGGAGATCCCCGTCGACGCCATGGAGGCGATCTTCACGCGCCTGGGCTTTGAATGGACGCGCGAAGGGAACGTCTTCACGGTGATGCCGCCCACCTACCGCTTCGACATCGAAATCGAGGAGGATCTCATCGAAGAGGTGGCGCGTCTCTACGGCTACGAAAAGCTTCCCGATCGTCCGCCCGTCGCGCCCGCCGCGATGAAGAGCCCGCTCGAAGGGAAGCGCTCCGAACACGCCCTGCGCGTAGAGATGGCCAAGCTCGGCTATCAGGAACTCATCAACTTCTCGTTCGTGCCCGAAGCCTGGGAAAAGGACTTCGCCGACAACGAAAAGCCCATCCGTCTCCTAAACCCGATCGCGAGCCACCTCGCTGTGATGCGCACGCAGTTGATCGGCGGCCTCGTCGACATCCTCAAGTACAACCTCAATCACAAGGCCGAACGCGTGCGCGTCTTTGAAATCGGCCGCGTCTTCTGTCCCGACGAATCGGTTCAGGACGGTCCCTGGACCGTGAAGGGCATTCGTCAGCCCAAGCACATCGGCGGGCTCGCCTACGGCACGGCCGCCGACCTGCAGTGGGGGATCGAAACGCGCCGCGTCGACTTCTTCGACGTCAAGGGCGACATCGAACGCCTCGTGGCGCCGCTCAAGGTGCGCTACGTGCCCGAAACCTTCCCGGGTCTGCATCCGGGCCGCTCCGCCGGGATCTACCTCGGCGAGAAGCGCATCGGCTTCATCGGGGAACTTCACCCGCGCACCGCGCACGACTACGATCTCGTGCACGCGCCGATCGTCTTTGAAATCGACGTGGCCGACCTCGTCGACGTGCCCGTGCCGAGCTACGTGCCCCTGAGCAAGTTCCAGCCGATGCACCGTGACCTCGCTGTCGTGGTCGCCGCCGACGTGCCCGTCGAAAAACTCACGGACGCCGTGTGGGCGGCGAAGAAGACCGACGCGCGCCTTGCGTCGCTCGAAGTCTTCTCGCTCTTTGACCTCTATCGTCCCAAGAGCGCCGAAGGCGCCGACGAAAAGTCGCTCGCCTTCAAGATCGAACTCGTCGCCCGCGGTGAAGAGCCCCTCGGCGAACTCGAGGCCGACGCCGCCATGACGGCCATCCTTCAGGCGCTCGCTCCGCTCGGCGCGAAGCTTCGCTCCTGATCCCCGCTTCTTGACTGCGGCCACCCGCCCCTTCGGGGGCGGGCGGTCTCTTTTTTTTCTCTTTCGAAACATGACCTCTCCCTTCATTACGGAAAACAACGGCAACGTCACCCGAGCCGACTTGGTGCAGCATCTCGCGGGAGAACTCAAGGATCTCACGCTGAGCGAGTGCAAAGCGCTCGTGGACGGTTTCTTCGACGTGATCGCCGATCGTCTCGTCCAAGGGCAGGCCGTGCGCATCAACGGACTCGGAACCTTCGAAGTGCGCCAAAAGCGCGAACGGCCCGGGCGCAACCTTCACACGGGGGAAGAAGTGAGGATCCGCGCCCGCCGCGTCGTCCTCTTTCATCCCGCGCCGACGCTTCGCGACCGCGTGACGGCCACCATGCTTGAGGGCAACGACTGATACAAACGGTGCGCAAAAGGGGACAAACGAGATTTTTTTTCGAAGACCCCTTGACTTTTTTCGGGAATCTGCTATACTTCATCTCCTCTCGGGGCGTAGCGCAGCCTGGTAGCGCACTTGCATGGGGTGCAAGGGGTCGCGAGTTCGAATCCCGCCGCCCCGACCATAATTCCAGGAAGAGACGTGTTATCACGTCTCTTTTTTTATTGTCTTCTTCTACGCATTACCCGCCATTCAAGGTGTTCAGCTCGATGCCTTTCTTTGTGGCGTCACATTAAGCCTTGTCTTCTTTTGTCAACTGCTTGCGTTTTTTGGTAGAAATATAAGTAGTAATTTACGGTAGTAATGAAAAGCCGCAAAACGATCGGCGTTTTTCTTTCTACCAATAAAAATGGAAACTCCTTTATTTTCAAGGCGTTGCGCGGATTTTGGACATGAAAATCGTTGCACCTATCACAGAGAAGAAAATCAAGTCCATTACAAAGCACACGGCATGCGGGGTTGTTCCAGGTTTGTACGTTTGGGTGATGACGCTCAAGAATGTGGAAACCGCAAAGTATTTTGTGCTGCGTGAGCGATCCATCAACAGAACGTTCACTCTGGGCAAGTATCCGGACATGTCTCTCGCAGAGGCCTTCAAAAAAGCCGCAGAATGGAAAGAGAAGGTCAAGCAAGGGGTAGACCCGACCAAGGAGGAAAAGGAGCGTAGAGACGCGCTCAGACGCGAGCGCGAGGGTGTTTGTGAGGCGCTCGATATCCTGACCTTTGAAAAATTGATCCGACAGTGGATCGAGTTCAATGAAAATCGAGGCAAGTGGAGCAAGACCTCGAAAAGCAAGACCGAGATCTGGGACGGGTTCTTTCGCAACCATATCCCTGAGTCGTTGCGTGTGTGCCCAGTAACTCGGCTGACGGCGCAGATGTTTTACGACGCTCTGGCAGAAAAGTGGCGCACGATGATCGACACGCCCGAACGGATTTTGTCGGACTCCCGGCAGGCCATTGACAGGGCGATGCGTTCGGAAATGATCCCTCCGATGCTCAATCTCTGCATCGTCAAAGACGGTAAGCTCGGCGACTTGTTGCCATTAGACCGTCCTGCCGGTGGGCATGAGCCAGCGTTGCCGCCAAAACGTATGCCGGCGTTCTTCAAAGTACTGATGGAGTTAGTGCCGGTTAGCCAAACGGCTCGTTGCCTTGCCTTTGCTATTTTGATGGCCGCGCAAAACACGACGGCACGTGAGGCGACGTGGGATGAGATTCAAAAGGATGATGACGGCAACTGGCTGCATGTCATCCCCAGAGAGCGCATGAAGGTCAAGAGCGAAAAGATTCCTTTTGACCGCAAGACACCACTGAGCCCGCAGGCTGTTGAGCTTTTGGAGAATACGCCTAGGATCGGCTTTGATGGCTCGCAGCTGATCTTCCCGAACATCAACAAGGGTAAGAGATCGGTTTTTACGCGAGACGCCGTCCGGGCGCTCATCAAGCGCATGCATGATAAGCAGCGCAAGATCGATGGCGTTGGCTGGGTGGATCCGGATCAGAAAGACCGAACCGGCAAACCTCGCATCGTGACTCTGCACGGTTGCGCGCGTGCGACCTTCAACACTTGGGCCAAGGACGCGCGCGGCTACAACCACAAGGCTTTCCTTCGAGACCTCCGCGAAAGTTGCCTGGATCGCCGCAACGAAAGCTATCAGTGCGCTTATGACCGCGAGCAGGCGCTAGGAGATATGCGTGAAGTTTTTGATTCATGGGCTGGATTTTCCTGCTCTGAATGTGGAAAGTAAAATATCCTGACATTTAACCTAGAAACGACACAAAATGAACCCTCGGTTTATTCTCAAAAAAGTTGTTTTTGAACCTAAATCATGGCGCAAACTGTCTGGTTTAGAGATTCCTATTTTTCCTAGATTGACAGTGATTGCCGGGCATAACGGAATTGGAAAGTCCTCCATATTGGGATTTATTGCTAATGCAAGCGGTTTGCTTGCGGAAGATATCGAGGGAAGAAAAAGTTATTTTGGAACGGAATTCATTTCTAAGTTTGAACAACAGTTCCGATTGGCTCCTGCAGATATCACTGCCGGAGGAAAAGACAACGGATATATTTTGTTGAAGTATGAGGTTGATGGGGGAGAAGTTGTAAAGGTCTGCAATATCGGGAAAACACAGACGACAACACCGGGGAAAATCCGTTATAGAGTTGTTCCGAGAACTGGAGGTGATGAAGTTTTTTCGGCTCAGATGGGCGTTAAGCAAGATGGCAAGATCCCGATGCCCACGCTTTTTGTCAGTGCTGCAAGAACATGGCCGATTGGTGAGAGCTCAAAGGTTGAGGTGACGAACTCAACAGTGGATCCTGATGATGCAGAGTTTATCCGGAAGTTTCACAACGAAATCATCCCTGGGGAAGTAACTGCTAGTTCAGCCAGTGAATTGGATGTGAGCCTTTCCCGGGGTCGAGTTCTCCGTACGCAACATCCGACATACAGTTACGACACGACAACAATATCTCTCGGGCAGGGCGCATTGGCTTCTATTGCTACGGCGTTGGCATCTTTTAGATGGTTGAAACGACAACTCAAGCGAGAATACCCTGGCGGAATTCTTGTGATTGATGAAATTGAAGCAGGGTTACATCCTCGGGCGCAGGTTAAGTTGGCGCAGATTTTGTTACGTGAGGCAAAAGAATTAGCTCTGCAGGTCGTGGTGACGACTCATTCAATTGTCTTTCTTGAGCAGATTTACAACGTTTCGGGAAATAAACAAGCAATTGACGGCATTGTTTATCTGATGGACACCAAAACGCCATGTGTCAAGGAGTTGACGATACAAGAGATGCAGGCAGAAATGCTGATGAGCAAGACTGCGTTTGCTAGGAAGCGTAAAAAAGAGTTGTTTGTGTATCTTGAGGATCCCGAGGCGGTCTTTTTCCTAAAGAAGATCATAAAATTTGGCAAAATCGATGAAAACTCGTTAAGAGTTACTGTGAAAAAGGTGGCTTTGAAAATGGGGTGTGGGGAATTAATTAAGCTATCCCGTAATAAGTCAGCTACGCACTTCAGCAGATATTCTGTTTGCGTGCTAGACGGTGATCAAAATGCTAGGGATTTTCAAGGTCTGGACAATTGCGTAAAATTGCCAACTGAGGCAGGGGTTCTGCGAAGCCCGGAGCAAGAAATTGAATTCTTTTTAAAGAAAGCAATGGATAACCAAGAGGGAAAGGATCGCAGAGCTTTGCTTGAGCGGAACGTTTCCTGGGATTACATGCAGAAAGAAATCTCTGACCTTCACGAAAAATTAACAAAAGTTGGTCAGGAAGATAAGAAGCGCAGAGATGTTTATAAGAAATGGTTTTCGAGTATAAGTGCTAATAGGAGAACACAAATTCTCTCTGCCTGGGTTGAAGTTCACTCTGAAGAGGTGAAAGGTTTTGCCGACAAATACCTGAGGGCTTTGTCGGCGGCTAAAAAGCGGATTGGCGACTAACGCACAGTTCGAGGGACTTCTTTGATGTTGCCAAAGAACATTATTTCCTTCCCTACACTCTTGCGTTGAGCCGTGTAAGTTAGGTCGTACTCGATGAATTCACAGCCAGAATAGATTTGTCTAATGAACTCGTGGTTGTCGTACGAGACGATCCAGGGGCGCGACTCGGATCTGATGAAGGAAGCTACTTTTGAGTGATCCGAGTCATTGTAGAAATTGGTATAGAGTCCTGCCCCCTTCACATAATAAGGAGGGTCAAGGTTAAATAAGACGATTTTGAGTTGCTGCGGGACAGCTGAAGCCAGAAACTCTAGCGCATCCATGTTAAAAAAATGAATGCGGTCACTAAGTTTGGAAATTGCTTGAATCCGGTTGACTAGCTCGCCCTTGTTGAACCTGCAGTCAAGTTTCCAAGCTCCGCTCTGTTTTTTCCCGCCGATGACTCCGCCCTTGATGATGCCAGATCGGTTGGTTCTGTTCAGGAAAAATGTTGCGAAGCCTCGTAGAACGGGGTCTTCGCTTTTAGCGAGTTCTTTTTGCTTGTTCCATTCTTCTATGGTGACGTCGGTTTCCTCGATCATCTCGCAAAGCAAATTTGGTTGTTTGAGGACGAGACCCCAGAACGCAGCAATGCCCTTGTCGATGTCGTTTAGCCAAAGCTGGCCAACAACTCCCCGACGGAGCAACTCCACGGCAAGACCTGCTCCTCCGGCATACGGTTCAGCATAGTCGCATCCGGAAAGAGCATTGCGGGAAATTAGCCCCTCAACAAAGTTTGCTAACTTCCGTTTTCCGCCAGGATATCGAAGTGGTGTTCTTAGACTCATGTGCGTCATTTTATCTTGTGTCTACTTCTATTTGTCATTGTTGTTGTGTGGAGATCTGTACTGGTTTTGAGAGGTCCTTGACCCACTTGAGGATGTCAGACTTCCTCCAACGCCGGGCGCGTTCTGTGATGTTGAAGGGACGGAGAAAGTTCCCGTCAGGATCGTTTGTCTTTTTCCTGACGGTGCTTACGCCGATGCCCAGCATGGCGGCTACTTCTTTGTCCGACAGCATCAGTTGCATAGGTGGTGGAAGTACGGTTTCTGCTTTTCTGCGTTCTCTCATTTGTGTGTCTCCTTACTGTCGAATTCGATTATCGCGTCATTGATGGCCGCCTGCAGTGCTAGCGCTTCCTGGTGTCAAGCGACGAGAGATTTGACCCTTCAAACGACAGAAATTGCCCCCCTTTGGGTTAAAGAAAAGACCACGGTGCTATTGCGCCATGGGTTCAAATTAAAACTGTGATGTGCGCTGTTGGATGGCGGAGGGGCCGAAGGCCCTGAAGCAAATCCAACAGCGCGCGGCTCTGTTTGTGGAGGTACCGGTCTTGGAGTCCCTCTACGCAGCCAATGCTTTTTTCTTTTTAGCTTCCCTAATTCGGTAGCTGTCGCCCATGATGGTCACGGGCGTGCAGTGGTGAAGCAGGCGAAACGATCCAGTGGTACACGGTGAGTACCGAGCCAACATCGAATTGTCATATCCGTTTCTACAAGTACGTCGGCGCTTAAAACATACAAGCCCTCTTCGGAGGGCTTTTTCATTCCTGCTACATGAACTCCGTGGCTCTTCTGACAATGCTTGTGCGCGTGAGCTGTTCTGACGGACTGACAATCACGCTGAAGAGTTTTGCAAGGAGGCAAGCATGACAAAGGAAGAAGCAAAGGCGCTGTTGGAGAAGCTTGGCATCAAGCTCGACGAGATCGGCGATGACGTCGAGGAAAAGATCGCAGAGTGGAAGTCCGGCGTCGATGCAGAGACGCGTCGAGCTGTGCGTCCGTACTGGCTCGCAATGGTGGCGATTGCTTTCGTGCTCGGCTGCGGCGTTGGGCATCTCTTCTTCTAAGGACGTCCAGTGATGCAACGGATGGCCGACCTTGCGTCCTACTTCTCGAGCCTTGGCCTTGACAGGTCAATCACGGCGCTCGGGTCGATCGTTGGCGCGGTGTGGGGCTTTGCTTTCTCAGAAGCGATTTGTCCTCTTGTTTGGTGGTTGGCCATTTTTATCTGCATCGACTTCCTGACCGGCTGGATCGCGGCATCAAAGACCGGTGATTTTGACTCCCACATTCTTTGGGACGGGGTTACGAGGAAGGTATTGATCATTGCGGTCTGCGGTCTCACGGCTTGGACGTGCTTTTTGAGCCGGTTATTGGTGTGTCGATCTTTCAAACGATGGTTATCTGCATGTACGGCTTAGGAGAGTTTGCGTCGATCATTGAGAATTTAGAAAAGGCTGGGTACGGGCATTCGATTCCGCCGATTCTGCGCAGGCTCATTGGCGCGCTGAACAACAAGCTGGAGGACACGGTCGACAAGATCGAAGGAGATATTAATGCAGCTGATATTTAGTTTACGTTAAGCACACAACTTTTCTTGTGCATACTGGACGTCT
>OGIO01002043.1_pt1 | contig 13553 bp, 9 predicted proteins | sample 1571841 | NCBI WGS metagenome assembly OGIO01 (sample SAMEA2582111, study PRJEB24529) | metagenome | biome: Human gut stool | place: China | collected 2011
GGTTGGTGGTGGAAACGCAGCGCTCGCCCTCGGCCAGAATGCCCATGTAGCCGCCCAGGCAGGGGCCGCAGGTGGGAGTGGACACGATGCAGCCTGCATCAATGAAGGCGGTGGTCCAGCCGCGCAGGATGCACTCCTTGTACACGGCCATGGTGGCGGGGATGATGATGCCGCTCACGCCCTTGGCGATGTGCTTGCCCTTGAGCACATTGTAAGCAGCTTCCATGTCCTCCAGGCGGCCGTTGGTGCAGCTGCCGATGACCACCTGGTCGATCTTGATGTCCTTGCCCTCGCTGGCGAGGTGGGTGTTCTCCGGCAGGTGCGGGTAGCTGACGGTGGGCTCCAGAGCGGACAGGTCGATCTCAATGGTCTTTTCGTACTCGGCGTCAAGGTCTGCCTCGTAGAACACCGGGGGCCGCTGGCTGCGGCCCTTGAGGTAGGCTTTGGTCACCTCGTCCACCGGGAAGATGCCGTTCTTGGCACCGGCCTCGATGGCCATGTTGCAGATGCACAGGCGGTCGTCCATCGTCAGGCTGGCAACGCCCGGGCCGGTGAACTCCATGGATTTGTACAGCGCACCGTCCACACCGATCATGCCGATGATGTGCAGGATCAGGTCCTTGCCGGACACGCGGGGGCCGAACTTGCCCTTGAGCACGAACTTGATGGCAGAGGGCACCTTGAACCATGCCATGCCGGTGGCCATGCCAGCGGCCATATCGGTGGAGCCTACGCCGGTGGAAAAGGCTCCCAGGGCACCGTAGGTGCAGGTGTGGCTGTCGGCACCGATGACGCAGTCTCCGGCAGTGACGATGCCTTTTTCCGGCAGCAGGGCGTGCTCGATGCCCATCTGGCCCACGTCGTAGAAGTTGAGGATGTCGTATTTGTTGGCGAATTCGCGGCACTGCTTGGACTGGGTGGCACTCTTGATGTCCTTGTTGGGCACAAAGTGGTCCAGCACGATGGCGATGTGCTCTTTGTCGAACACGCTGTCGAAACCGGCGCGCTCAAACTCGTTGATGGCGACGGGGGTGGTGATGTCGTTGCCCAGCACGATGTCCAGCTTTGCGTTGATGAGCTGGCCTGCCTTGACCTCGGCAAGCCCGGCATGTGCGGCAAGGATCTTCTGCGTCAGGGTCATTCCCATGGTGGTACTCTCCTTTTAAAAAGCCTTTTTACTTATTATTGATCGCGCTCACCAGTGCTTTGACACCGGCCACGATGATATCCGTGTCAGTACCGGCACCCCAGGTGACGGTGCCGTCGCCCCAGGTCAGGCCTACATAGGAGGCCGCACGGGAGGTGGAGCCCTCGTCCAGGCTGTGCTCGGAGTAGTTCTCCAGATGGAACTCCATGCCGGTAGCGCTCTGGATGGCGTTGGCCACGGCGTCCAGACGGCCGTTGCCCACCGAGGTGACCACCTTGCGCTGGCCGTTCAGGTCCAGCGTAACCGTGGCGGTGATGCCGTTGACCTGAGCAAAGTGCGCCTCGATGACATTGAGGGGCTTGCGGCGGTTGAGGAAGGTGTCCTCAAAGATGTGCAGCACCTCGGTGGCGCTCAGCTCCTTGTGGCTGTGGTCGGACACGCTCTTGACCTTGTAGCCCAGAGCTTCGCGCATCTTGGGGGGCAGGTTGTAGCCGTAGTTCTGTTCCAGCACAAAGCCGATGCCGCCCTTACCGCTCTGGCTGTTGATGCGGATGACGTCGGCGTCGTAGGTGCGGCCGATGTCGTGAGGGTCCACCGGGATGTAGGGGCAGGTCCAGCGGTGCTCGTTGTGCTCCTTGCGGTAGGCCATGCCCTTGGCAATGGCGTCCTGATGGCTGCCGGAGAAGGCGGCAAACACCAGCTGCCCGGCGTAGGGGCTGCGCTGGTAGATGGGCATCCGGGTCACACGCTCGTAGGTGGCGCAGATGCCGGGCATATCCGAAAAGTCCAGCTTGGGGTCCACGCCGTGACTGTACAGGTTCATGGCCAGGGTGACGGCATCCACGTTGCCGGTGCGCTCACCGTTGCCGAACAGGCAGCACTCCACGCGCTGAGCACCGGCCAGCACCGCCAGCTCGGCGCAGGCCACGCCGGTGCCGCGGTCGTTGTGGGGGTGGGTGGAGATGATGACGCTGTCACGGTACTTCAGGTGCTTGTCGCAGTACTCGATCTGGTTGGCATACACATGGGGCATGCTCATTTCCACGGTGACCGGCAGGTTGATGATCATGGGCCGGTCCGGGGTGGGCTGCATAATGTCCAGCACGGCGTTGCACACATCCACGGCGTAGTCTACTTCGGTGCCGGTGAAGCTCTCCGGGCTGTACTCAAACAGGAAGTTGCCCTCGTACTCCTCGCTGAGCTGCTTGACCAGCTTGGCACCGTCGGTGGCGATCTTCTTGATCTCTTCCTTGCTCTTGTGGAACACCTGCTCACGCTGGGCCACCGAGGTGGAGTTGTAGAAGTGGATCACCGCACGGGGGGCACCCTTGACGGCCTCGAAGGTGCGGCGGATGATGTGATCGCGGCACTGGGTCAGCACCTGCACGGTGACGTCCTCCGGGATCATGTTCTTCTCGATGAGGGTCCGCAGAAACTCGTACTCGGTCTCGCTGGCAGCAGGGAAGCCCACCTCGATCTCCTTGAAGCCGATCTTCACCAGCATCTGGAAGAACTCCAGCTTTTCTGAAAGGCTCATGGGCACGATCAGCGCCTGGTTGCCGTCGCGCAGGTCCACACTGCACCAGGCGGGAGCCTTTTCAATGTGATCCTTTTTGACCCAGCTGTCATAGCCGGCGGGTACCGGATAGTACCCCGGTGCGTATTTGGTGGCGTCCATCATCGTTTTGTCCTCCTGATGCTTCTTACACTTTTTGTACAAGAAAAGGCTCCCGTCTTTCAAGGCGAAAACCTTGAGAGACGAGAGCCTGTAAGTTTTATCACAGGGCACCCGTGGTACCACTCTCTTTGCTGCACCTTTTGTGGATGCAGCCACTTTGCACGATCGGCTTTTTGCGGCGAATCGCTGCCCTTGTAACGGTGGGCGTCCGTCAGAACCTACTGCATCGTTCAGCTCTGCCGCTCAGGGGCCAGTAACCGAGAACCTCTGCACCCGCCTTGCACCACCCGGCGGCTCTCTGCACGCAGAAGAAAATCGTTTTATCCCCGTCAACGCATTTGCACTTTGTGGAAAGTGGGTCTATTTTATCACGGCTGCCAGAAACTGTCAAGAAGTTTTCTTCACAACAAAGCTGAAAGACTTTCATGATACCTGCTGCAAACTGTGCCGGAATTGAAAAGCCCCGGAGCCCCGGCCCATTGTTAAAAAACTGCGAAGTTTTTGGAAACATGGCCTCAAACCGCTGTCTCCCGGTGCCGGGGTGTGCTATACTACAACCAACATCCGGGTTCTGCTGCGTCGGCAGGCCCCCCATTCTGATAAGGAGGAATTCCCATGAAAGAGGTCAAGCCTTCCAAAAAGCCGTTGGCCATTTATTATGGCATCGTGCTGCTGGTGCTGCTGGTGCTCAACCTTGTTTTTGTGCCCTGGCTCACCGAACGTCAGGTCCAGGAGGTGGACTATGGCACCTTTATGAGCATGACCCAGCAGCAGAACATCGGCAAGGTGGACATCCAGTCCAACCAGATCGTGTTCACCGATAAAGAAGAAAAGCAGATCTACAAGACCGGCCTGATGAACGACCCGGGCCTGACCCAGCGTCTTTACGATGCCGGGGCCCAGTTCTCCAGCGAGATCGTGGAGCAGGGCTCTCCGGTGTTGAGCTTTTTGATCTGGTTTGCCCTGCCCATCCTGCTGTTCAGCTTCATCGGCAACCAGATGAACAAAAAGCTCATGGAAAAGGCAGGCGGCGGCCCCGGTGCCATGATGTTTGGCGGCGCAGGCAAGTCCAACGCCAAGGTCTATGTGCAGTCCACCCACGGCATCCGCTTTGCAGATGTGGCCGGAGAGGACGAGGCCAAGGAAAACCTGCAGGAGATCGTCAACTACCTCCATGACCCCAAGCAGTACGAGGAGATCGGTGCCTCCATGCCCAAGGGCATCCTGCTGGTGGGCCCTCCGGGCACCGGCAAGACCATGCTGGCCAAGGCCGTGGCAGGTGAGTCCAACGTGCCCTTCTTTTCCATCTCCGGCTCCGAGTTTGTGGAGATGTTTGTGGGCATGGGTGCCTCCAAGGTCCGGGACCTGTTCAAGCAGGCCAAGGAAAAGGCCCCCTGCATCGTGTTTATCGACGAGATCGACGCCATTGGCCAGAAGCGCAACAGCGGCAATCTGGGGGGCAACGATGAGCGGGAGCAGACCCTGAACCAGCTGCTGACGGAGATGGACGGCTTTGAGGGCAACACGGGGGTCATCATCCTGGCAGCCACCAACCGCCCGGATTCCCTGGACCCGGCTCTGACCCGTCCCGGCCGCTTTGACCGCCGGGTGCCGGTGGAGCTGCCGGACCTGAAGGGCCGGGAGGAGATCCTGAAGGTCCACGCCAAAAAGGTAAAGATCGCCCCGGGGGTGGACTTTAACACCGTGGCCCGCATGGCCTCCGGTGCCTCCGGTGCCGAGCTGGCCAACATCGTCAACGAGGCCGCTCTGCGGGCGGTACGGGCCGGGCGCAAGAGCGTGACCCAGGCAGACCTGGAGGAGAGCATCGAGGTGGTCATTGCAGGCTACCAGAAAAAGAACTCCATCCTGACAGATCAGGAAAAGTGCATCGTGGCCTACCACGAGATCGGCCACGCCCTGGTGGCAGCCAAGCAGTCCCACTCGGCTCCGGTGCAAAAGATCACCATCATCCCCCGGACCTCCGGTGCCCTGGGCTACACCATGCAGGTGGACGAGGGCAACCACTACCTGATGAACCAGACGGAGCTGGAAAACAAGATCGCCACCTTTACCGGAGGCCGTGCCGCCGAGGAGCTGGTGTTCCACTCTGTTACCACCGGAGCCTCCAACGACATCGAGCAGGCCACCAAGCTGGCCCGGGCCATGATCACCCGGTACGGCATGAGCCAGGATTTTGACATGGTGGCTCTGGAAACGGTGAACAACCAGTACCTGGGTGGGGACACCTCCCTGGCCTGCTCTGCCCAGACCCAGCGGGAGATCGACCAGAAGGTGGTGGAGCTGGTAAAGGCCCAGCACGCCAAGGCCCTACAGATCCTTACCGAGAACCGGGACAAGCTGGACCAGCTGGCCAAGTTCCTCTACGAAAAGGAGACCATCACCGGGGAGGAATTTATGGCCATCCTGAACGGAGAAGAAAAAACTGAATAATTTTTTGCATTCCCTGCAATAATCCAGCCGCCGCATCCGTTTACAAGACAGATACGGCGGTTCTGGTTCAGAGCCCCGCAGAAAAAACCATGGTTGATAGAACATAAAAACACAGCCGGATCCCGGCTGCAAAAACAGGAGGATTTTCTTATGAAACTGCTGAATCATAAAGTTGCCCGTACCCTGGCTGCCGCTGCGGTGGCTGCCTGTGCCGTTGCCATGCTCAGCGTAGGCGCATTTGCTGCCGACGTGGCCATTGGCGAAAAGGACCCCACCTACGGCGGCTACGGTGCCCCGGCAGGCCCTGCCATCCAGGGCAACATCATGCTCATCAGTGCCGACGGTGATGTGGCCATTGGCGAAAAGGACCCCACCTACGGCGGCTATGGCGCACCGGAAGGCCCTGCCATCCAGGGCAACATCATGCTCATTGGTGCCGACGGTGCTGAGAGCGACACCCTGAAGCTGAACTACAGCGTCAAGGGCCTGTTTGGCCGCCAGGTGCTGTACACTGCCCGGCAGAACGGCACGGTGCTGACCCTGGATGTGCCTGCCAGCGTGGCTACCTTCCGCTGCACCATGGAGGACCTGACCACCATGATGAACAACGGCATCAACACCCTGGTGTTCAAGACCGAAAAGACCTCTACCACCCTGAACCTGAGCCTGCTGACGGAGGGCTATGATGCCGATGCCAAGGTCAAACTGCACCAGTGCGGCAGCACCGTCCGCCTCAGCGTCAATGGCCGGGGCCGCCGGGATCTGCTGATCGGCCGCTGAGCCCCAGCTCCCTGCATTCCATAAGCATCCAAAAGCTCCCACTGCTACCGCTGCAGTGGGAGTTTTTCTGTTAAGTTTTTGAAAATTTGCCCGGCAGAGGGTGCAACCTTTGCCGGGTTGTGCTATAGTTAAAGTGGATAAAATTACATGGTTGCAAAGGAGAAAACGCCATGGAGCATTTTGTGGAGTTTCAGGACGTCTGCAAATATTACCAGACCGGAAGTGTGAAGATCGCTGCCGCCGACCACATGAACTTTTATGTGGACAAGGGGGAGTTCTGCATCATCGTAGGCCCTTCCGGCGCCGGCAAGACCACCTTGCTGAACATCCTGGGCGGTATGGACAGCTGCGATGAGGGCCATGTCTGGCTGGACGGCCGGGACGTGAGCCGCTTTTCGGAAAAGGCTCTTACCACCTACCGCCGGTACGACGTGGGCTTTGTGTTCCAGTTCTACAACCTGGTGCAGAACCTGACGGCGTTGGAAAACGTGGAGCTGGCCAGCGAGATCTGCCGGGATCCTCTGGACCCGGCCCAGACCCTGACCAGTGTGGGCCTGGGGGAGCGGCTGAACAACTTCCCGGCGCAGCTGTCCGGCGGCGAGCAGCAGCGGGTGTCCATTGCCCGGGCCCTGGCCAAAAACCCCAAGCTCCTGCTGTGCGACGAGCCCACCGGTGCCCTGGATTACAAGACCGGCAAACAGGTGCTGGGGCTTTTGCAGGAGACCTGCCGCAAGACCGGACGCACCGTCATCGTGATCACCCATAACACGGCCCTGACCGCCATGGCCGACCGTGTCATTCAGGTACGCAGTGGGCAGATCGTGTCCAACAAGGTCAACGAGCACCCGGTGCCAGTGGAAGAAATTGAGTGGTGAGTGCAGTGCAAAAAAGTTATCGCAAAAATATCCTCCGGGAGATGAAGGGCAACGCCAGCCGCATGGTCTCGCTGTTTGGCATCGTGGCCCTGGGGGTCATGATGCTGACAGGCCTTATGAGCATTGCCCCCAGTATGCGGAGCGCAGCCCAAAAATATTATGTGCAGCAAAATGTGTTTGACCTCCGGGTGCTGTCCACCCTGGGCCTTTCAGACCAGGACATCGACGCCATTGCCGCCACCCCCGGGGTGGAGGCTGTGATGCCGGTAAAGACCCTGGACCTGGAGGCCAACTGGCAGGGCCAGGAGGAGCGCATGGTGGTGCAGCTGCAGGCCCTGCAGCAGGACCCGGCAGCGGACACCGACGCCAACATGAACCGTCTGGTGCTGCGCTCCGGCCGGATGCCCCAGGCCGCCGACGAGTGCGTGGTCCATGTAATGGGCTACCAGGCCGAGATCGCTGAGGGCACCGTGCTGACTCTTCCGGAAGATACGGAGGGGACAAAACACAAGGAATATACGGTGGTGGGGCTGGTGCAGGACCCACAGCACATCTCCACCGACAAAGAGAGCAGCACCGTGGGCAACGGTCAGCTGAACTACATCGCCTATGTGCTGGACGGGGAATTGACGGCAGATTACTACACTGCCTGTTATATCAAGGCGGAAAATGCCGGCCAGTACGATAATTATTCCCAGGAGTACCAGGAGGCGGTGGACCAGGTGGCGGACCGGCTGGAGCAGATCAGCACCGCCCAGTGTGTGCAGCGCCGGGAACAGCTCATGGACACCGCCAACCAGAAGCTGGCCGAGGCCCGTCAGACCTACGACGACCAGAAGGCCGAGGCCGAGCAGAAATTTGCCGAGGCGGAACAGCAGCTGGACGATGCCCAGAAGCAGCTGGACCAGGCTAAGGCCCAGCTGGACGCCGGAGAGGCCCAGCTGGCCCAGCAGAAAAAGAACCTGCCCAACACCATGGCAAGCGGAGCGGACCAGCTGGTGGACGGCGAAAACCAGGTGCTGGAGTTTGAGGAACAATTGCAGCAGATCCAGCTGCTGGTGAACCTGAAAAAGGTGGCAGACCCTCTGCTGACCTACGCCCAGGCAGCCCTGAACAACGCCCAGAAAGCGCTGGACGAGGCGGAGCCTGCCGACGAGGACTACATCGAGCTGAGGGACGCCCTGGCCAAGGCCCAGGCTGCCTATGACAACATCAACGGCCAGCTCCAGGGTTACCAGGCCCAGCTGGATGAGGGCAAAAAGCAGATGTACGCCCAGGGGCTCATCTCCTCCCCCAACCTGGACAACGACCAGCTGGTGGTGGAGGCCAAGGCCGCCCTGCGGCGGCTGAAGGTGCAGCTGCTGGAAGGCCAGCTGCAGCTTACCACCGGCACCGCCACTGCCTACAGCCAGTTTGAGGCGGCCCGGGCCCAGTTGGACGCCGGGTGGCAGGAGTATCAGGCCGGGGTGCAGCAGCTGGCAGACTCCCGTGCCCAGTACGAGGCCCAAAAGGCCGATGCCCAGCAAAAGCTGGACGAGGGCCTGCAGCAGCTCACCGACGCTGAGGAGCAGGTGAGCAAGATCAAAAAGGGCGAGTGGTATGTGCTGGACCGCAACAGCACCCTGAGCTTTGTGACCTTTGAGCAGTACGCCGACCGGATGGATGCCATTGCCCGGGTGTTCCCGGTGTTCTTCTTCCTGGTGGCGGCCCTGGTGGCTACCACCACCATGACCCGTATGGTGGACGAGAACCGCCTCCAGATGGGCACCCTGAAGGCTCTGGGCTACTCCAACGCCAGCATTGCAGGCAAGTACCTGTTCTATGCCCTTACTGCCAGCGTGCTGGGCAGCATGGCCGGTATGGTGGTGGGCTTTTTGGTGTTCCCCAGCATTATCTGGTACGCCTATCAGTTGATCTTCAGCCTGCCCACCTTCACCCTGCGGTTCTACCCGGGCATGGCAGCCGCCAGCATGGCCATCAGTGCCGCCGTCATCGGCCTGGCTACCTGGAGTGCCTGCCGCTCCAGCCTGAAGGAAAAAAGTGCAGCACTGCTGCTGCCCCGGGCTCCCGTGGCAGGCAAGCGCATCTTCCTGGAGTACATCACCCCGCTGTGGAAGCGTATGAGCTTCTCCCAAAAGACCACCGCCCGGAACCTGTTCCGGTATAAGAAGCGGTTCTTTATGACGGTGCTGGGTGTGGCAGGCTGCACGGCCCTGCTGCTCATCGGCTTCGGCCTCCAGGACTCCCTGCTGCCCATCGTCACCAAGCAGTCCACAGAGCTGTCCCACAACGACCTGACCGTCACCCTCAGTGACCCTGCCGCCTTTACGGTGGAAAAGGGTCTGACCGATGCCCTGGAGGGGGGCCAGGTGGAGAACTGGGCGGCGGTGTACAGCAAGTCGGTGACCATCTACAATGCCGACGGAGAAAGTGCCGGCGTCAGCGTAGTGGGTGCCCAGACCGACAGCCAGCTGAGCCGCTATGTGACCTTCCGCACCCGGCAGGGCCACAAGGCCATCCCCTTTGAAAAGGACAGCGTGGTGCTGACAGAAAAGACCGCCCTGAACCTGGGGGTGGAGCCGGGAGACTCCATCTGGGTGGAGAACCCTGACGGAGAACGGGTGGAGATGACCCTGACCGGCGTGACGGAGAACTATATGTTCACCCGGCTGTATGTGTCCAATGCCCAGCTGCAGACCCTGCTGGGCACCCAGGATATCCCCTGGAACACGGTGTACGCCCAGACCCGCTGCGACAGTGCCGCCGACCGCAACACCATGCGGGAGACCCTGCTGGCCTGCAACTATGTGACCGGAGCCTCCTTTACAGAGGATGCCACCTCCATGTTCGACAACCTCATCGTGAGCCTGAACTCGGTGGTGGTGCTGATCATCGTGTGCGCTGCGGCCCTGGCGGCGGTGGTGCTGTACAACCTGATCAGCGTGAACCTGGCCGAGCGCAAAAAGGAGCTGGCCACCATCAAGGTGCTGGGTTTCTACGATAAGGAAGTGTACCGCTACATCTTCCGGGAGATCGACCTGCTGGCCCTCATGGGCTCTTGCGTGGGCCTGCTGCTGGGCATCCCCCTGCATCAGTTCATCATCCGCACCGTGGAAATGGACCAGCTGATGTTCATCCGGACCATTGCCCCCCACAGCTATCTGCTGAGCGTGGCACTGACCATGCTATTCACGCTGGCAGTCTGCTTTGTCATGCGCCGCCATGTGAAGAAGATCAGCATGGTGGAGAGCATGAAGGCACCGGAATAAGAAACGTCAGGGTTCATAAAAGATTCACGGATGCACAACACTTTTGCCGAAATTCTCTGGTAAGATAGAATCACCGGAAGGGAACGCCGCAAATCCCTTCTCCGGGACAACATGATTCCTCCTTTTCCAAACCAAATACCGTAAAAAAGCACCGCGCAACGGGTCCACTTCCCGTTGCGCGGTGCTTTTTGCGTCCCGGAACAACAGGAAACATGCTGCTGCACCAATGTTGTGCAGCAGCATGTTCGGGTCTGTGTCAGGAGGCCGGCAAAAACTGCAAGGTGACCGCCTCAGCGGCAAGGGCGTCGGCCTGCTCCCGGGTCAGCTTTTTGCACCCGACCATCCGGTTGAGCACCACCTGCATCCGCTTGACGGCCAGGTCCGGGCTGCTGTTGGGCGAGTAGGCCGATGGAGCATTGGGCAGGCCCGCCAGCATCACGGCTTCGGCGTCGGTGAGCTGCAGCGGCGTTTTGCCAAAGTAGCCCTGCGCGGCTTCGCCGATGCCGTAGTGCCCGCTGCCGAAATAGATGGTGTTGACGTACATTTCAAAGATCTGTTCCTTGTTGTACTGCTTCTCAATGGCGAGGGCGGCGAACATCTCCGCCGCCTTGCGGGCCAGATGCTTTTCCTGAGTGAACAGGGTGTTCTTGGCCAGCTGCTGGGTGATGGTGCTGCCGCCCTCGGCAAAGCTGCCGGTGCGCAGGTCGGTCACCAGTGCCCGGGCAATGGACACCGGGTCCACACCCTTGTGGTGGGTGAAGCGGGAATCCTCCGCCGAGATCACGGCGTTGATGTAGGTCTGGGGCAGCTGGGCATAGGGAACGAACCCCTCGCGGGACGAAATGCTGCTGTACAGGGTATCAATGGGGGTGACCTGGATGGCGCTCTCATAGAGTTTGTGGCCTGTGACGGCAAAGTACCCGCCCGCTGCCACGAGGACCAGCAGGGCAAGCAGCAGCACCGTGAGCAGCAGCTGCCGGAGAAAACGAAAAACGGTATGCATGGTGTGCTCCTTTCCGGGCGGTGGCCCGAATGACTGTATCATAAACGATTTTGGCCGGTTTGACAAGGGACATTCCGGTTTTATTATAAGGTGCAGATTTTGCCGTTTTGTGACCAGAGCATGAATTTGTGCCGGTGTACGCCGTCGGACCGGCCGAAAAATCAAGCAAAGTAATACTCTTGACCGGAATGCACAAGGCACGGCACCGCGCAGAGGCCGTTCATCATGCACAAAATGCAAAATTGAAAAAAATGGAATTAACCTATTGACAAACTGGGTATTGGAGAATATAATGCAAACAACAAATCCACAAACCTTGTGGGGAATTGAAAACGAGATTCCCGGTTTGTAGAGGAGTGGGAAAAAGCCGGAAAGGAGGGCACGAAGATGAAGTTGATCTGGAACGAACTGCTGCATGCAAACTTCCGCTGTGGGCGAATGTGTGGGGAACGGGCAGAAGAATTCACCGTGACCTGTACGATGCCCTCCTGTGCACGAATGTGTACGCCGATGGAGCGTTGAACAAAAGCAAACGGAAATGATCTGCCCGGTACGCTGGAACTTGAGTGCGTATCGGGTGTTTTTGTATCAGGGAATTATACTAAAAGTTTAATGATGGAGGTATACTACAATGTCTAACTATAAATTTGAGACCCTTCAGTTGCACGTTGGCCAGGAGCAGGCCGATCCCGCGACCGATTCCCGCGCAGTGCCCATTTACCAGACCACTTCCTATGTGTTCCGCAACAGCCAGCACGCTGCGGACCGCTTCGGTCTAGCAGACGCCGGCAACATCTACGGCCGTCTGACCAACTCCACCCAGGATGTGTTCGAGAAGCGCATTGCCGCTCTGGAAGGCGGCGTGGCTGCTCTGGCTACCGCTTCCGGCGCTGCTGCCATCACCTACACCATCGAGGCACTGGCACAGGCCGGTGACCACATCGTGGCACAAAAGACCATCTACGGCGGCAGCTACAACCTGCTGGAGCACACCCTGACCCAGTTCGGCGTTTCCACCACCTTCGTCAACGCCCATGACCTGGCCGAGGTGGAGAATGCCATCCAGCCCAACACCAAGGCTGTCTATCTGGAGACCCTGGGCAACCCCAACAGCGATATCCCCGACATCGACGCCATTGCCGCCATCGCGCACAAGCACGGCCTGCCGCTGGTCATCGACAACACCTTCGGCACCCCGTACCTGATCCGCCCCATCGAGCACGGCGCTGACATCGTGGTGCACTCCGCCACCAAGTTCATCGGCGGCCACGGCACCACTCTGGGCGGCATCATCGTGGACAGCGGCAAATTCGATTGGAAGGCCAGCGGCAAGTACGGCAACATTGCTGACCCCAACCCCAGCTACCACGGCGTTTCCTTCGCCGACGCAGCCGGCCCCGCTGCCTTTGTCACCTACATCCGCGCCATCCTGCTGCGTGACACCGGCGCAACCATTTCTCCGTTCAACGCCTTCCTGCTGCTGCAGGGCACCGAGACCCTGAGCCTGCGCATCGAGCGCCATGTGGAGAACACCAAGAAGGTCGTGGAGTTCCTGGCCAACCATCCGCAGGTGGAAAAGGTCAACCACCCCTCTCTGCCGGATCACCCGGACCACGCCCTGTACGAGAAGTACTTCCCCAACGGCGGTGCTTCCATCTTCACCTTCAACATCAAGGGCGGCCGTGAAGAGGCCTTCAAGTTTATTGATAACCTGAAGGTGTTCTCTCTGCTGGCCAACGTCGCTGACGTGAAGAGCCTGGTCATCCACCCGGCTTCCACCACCCACAGCCAGCTGAACGATGAGGAGCTGGCCGAGCAGCAGATCTACCAGAACACCATCCGTTTGTCCATCGGCACCGAGCACATCGACGACATCATTGCCGATCTGGAAGCCGGTTTCGCAGCAGTCCGCGGCGAGTAATTACCCGTCTGCACGAGCTGCATCAGAACCTTTGTCTCTTTGTCCATTCTTCCTTTTTTCCAAAACAAACGCAAAAGCCCTCCGGTCCGGAAGCCGGAGGGCTTTTGCTGTTTCCGGGGTGTGATGCAAAGTGGGTTCGAGCAAACGAAAAGCACCCGGAAACTTACGTTTCTAGGTGCTTTTATTTGGTGGGCGCGGGTGGATTACGCGAGCCGCGCTGCTAAAAACAGCCCGCAGGGCTGTTTTTGCGCTGTCTTTGGCGACAGCGCCGCAGCTGTTCTCATCCACCCGCTGTGTCCGACGGAAAATTGTGCAAAACAAAAAGTTCAACGCACTTTCATACGTTGAACTTTCTTGGTGGAGCGAAGCAACCTAAATCCGAACCATTGCCCTCTGGGGCATCTTTGGCGGCGATTTCATCGAAAGTGA
>OGIO01002044.1_pt1 | contig 13551 bp, 16 predicted proteins | sample 1571841 | NCBI WGS metagenome assembly OGIO01 (sample SAMEA2582111, study PRJEB24529) | metagenome | biome: Human gut stool | place: China | collected 2011
CTCAAGCAGTTGCACCGGAAGTTGAGAACGTAAAATCTCTCGGCGTTAAGATCGAGACTGATGTTATCATCGGTAAGACTGTTACCATCGATGAGCTGATCGAGAACGAAGGATTCGATGCAGTATTCATCGGTTCCGGTGCAGGTCTTCCGAAATTCATGGGTATTCCGGGTGAGACCGCTTGTGGTGTTCTGTCTGCAAACGAGTTCCTGACCAGAAACAACCTGATGAAAGCATTTGATGAGAGTTATGATACCCCGATCGTACATGGCAAGAAAGTTGTTGTAGTTGGTGGTGGTAACGTTGCTATGGACGCTGCCCGTACAGCACTTCGTCTTGGCGGTGAGACTCATATCGTATACAGAAGAAGTGAGGAAGAGCTCCCGGCTCGTAAAGAGGAAGTTCATCACGCTAAAGAAGAAGGTATCATCTTTGACCTTCTGACCAATCCGGTAGAGATTCTCGTTGATGAGAATGACTGGGTGAAAGGTGTAAAATGTATTAAAATGGAACTGGGTGAGCCGGATGCATCCGGAAGACGTCGTCCGGTAGAAGTTCCGGGATCTGAGTTCGTGATCGACTGCGATACTGTTATCATGTCCCTGGGTACTTCCCCGAACCCGCTGATCTCCTCCACAACCAAGGGTCTTGAGATCAACAAGAGAAAATGTATCGTAGCTACCGAAGAGACCGGTGCAACCTCCAAAGAGGGCGTATACGCTGGTGGAGACGCTGTAACTGGTGCGGCTACCGTTATCCTTGCAATGGGTGCTGGTAAAGCTGGTGCAAAAGGTATTCATGAATATCTGAGCCAGAAATAAGAGGTGTCCGCTCCAATAGCGGAATTGGATTGATTGACAAAGCAGGAGCTATCATTCATAGATTATCTATGCGTGATAGCTCCTGCTTTGTCAAAATAAAATTGACCTATTTATTCAGATTGGGTAGATATCTCAAGATGGTGATAGTTCCGTCTTTGTTCAGGGTGTAGGTCTCCACAAAAGCATCCTCCATAGAGGTGCCGGATCTGGTCATCCATTCACTCATGCCGGTTCCATCTGGAAAGTATTCCTTCAGAATGAGAGAGCCGGTATCGGAATCATTGGATACATCGTTCCCTGTATATTGGAAAAATTCGTCTGTGCTGACGGTTTTTCGACTGCTTTCCAGCGGTACGGCATTTTCGCCAATGGTTTCAGGGGTAATGCTGTTCAGCCAGCGGTCTGCTTCTGATAAGATTATGGTGGATTCTCCGCCGGACTCATAGTGATCCATCGCGTCTATAAGATTGGTTGCCTTTTCAGAATCTCCCATAGTCGGATCAACCGGGAGCGTAAAGAGTGCATTTACACCGTTAAAGGATTCATTTCTGGTCAGAGTTCCGCTGACAGAATCATACAGGTAAGCATTAGCATTGTAATTGCTGCCTTCGGACACTCCAAGGTAGATGCCCTGACCGGCAAAAGCTGCAATCGTATCCATTCCAAGTAATTGATACTGGATTCCATCTGAAAGGAAAACGGTGTTGTTGACGCCCAAAACGGATATATTATATTTGGCAGGATCCAGTCCTTTTATATAAGGTGATACATAAAACTGCACAGAATCAGCCCCTGCATTCAGAGGATCTGGCATGGGACTACAATCTGAATGGGAGATTGCCACTGCCACATAAGTTTTATCGCCATCGATATTTCCTGAATCATCTTTGGACAGATGGGAAGAGATTTCGTTTCCAGAGACGACTCCTAAGAGCGTAACATCATAATCTCCATAAGTCTGTGTTTCACATCCATCGATCCAGTTATTCTGTTCAAATTCCTGTGCAAGATGTGGATCAGCTGCTTTATCGGCTACATCTTTTGCTGAAAGATAGTGCCACGCAGCACAGACCATCATGGAAGATAGTGTGAGAACAGCAACAGAAGCGGCAGCAGCAGGGAAATGTTTCCAATATTTCCAAGAGGTTGTGTTTCTATCTGATTTTATTTTTGCAGCATCAATTTGAATATCATGGTCAGCAATCTCCAGATTGAGAGCCTGTCTTAGGAGCAGGTCCAGTTTTTCATCTGTCATATCCTATTTCCTCCAGTTCTTTTTTTAATAACTGTCTTGCCTTGTTCAAGCGGCTTTTCACGGTTCCTTCCGGTATTTTTAAGATTTCTGCAATCTCTTGTATAGACAGATCAGCAGAATAGTATAAGTGGATCGGAATTCTGAATTTTTCAGGCAGATCAGCGACAATCTTTTGGATCATTTTCTTTTCGTCTGCCTGCAAAATACATGTTTCCGGAGATGGAGCGGATTCTTCTTTTAATTCAGAAATCTTGTCATGCTCCATGGCATCCATGCTTTCCATTGGTATAAGCCGGTTCCGGTTTGCATATTTTTTCTTTTTGTTTTTCCATAGTAAGATGGATATGGACAGCGCGTAGCTTTGTACATTTTGCTGGCTGTCCAATTGCTGTCGTTTGTCCAGCAGCTTGAGCATAGTGTCCTGGTATAACTCGTCTCCTGATTCGGTATCCTGACAGGTCAATCTGCAGAATCGCAGGATATTTTTTCCGTTTTCCAGGACAAACTGCTCGAATTCATGTTGGTCCATCACAAATTCTCCTTTGTCTGTTTCCTTTTTCGCCGGCCATAAGGTTTTGCCCTTACACTTATATATTGTAGTATGCTAGGAAAAGGTTCAAGGAATAATGAGATTAGAATAATGAGATTAGGCAGCCAACGGACAAAAAAGGTTTGGCTGCCCAAATAGAAGTTCGTTTGACATGAAGATTTATTTTTCGATCGTCGGCTCCGGCATAAATTCCCGATAATCACCGGGTTTTAATGTATCATCCAGTACAATATCCCCCATAGACACCCGTTTCAATCGAATCACACAGCAGCCAACGACTTTAAGCATGCGGCGGATCTGACGTTTGCGGCCTTCAGAGATAGTGACAGTCCCCATGACAACAGGATGAGAAGGCAGGTTATGAGCCAGTTTCTTCTGCATATCCGGGTGAAGGAGAGGAAGAATATCGGAGAGGACACAGGTATCGGTCACGGTGACATCTGCGCCTTTGGTGGGAATATCTGAGCCGGTCAGCAGAACACCTTCTGCCAGTCGCTGAAGCTTCCTGGCATCAAGCGTTCCAAGAGAAGCAAATTCATAGGTCTTTGGCACATGAAATTCCGGGTTGGTCATATACTGGTTCCATTTGCCATCATCAGTCACGATCAGAAGCCCTTCTGTCTCGCGGTCAAGACGCCCCACAGGGGAGAGTCTGTCGTTATGGAGTTCGGAAAAGTAGTCCATTACAACAGGAAACAGGTCATCCCTGTGGGCAGTGACACAGCCGAAGGGCTTGTGGAACATATAATAATGTTTGTCTGGATCAGGAAAACAGTTCATTATAGAAATTCTCCGTCAGTTCGTCAGCATAAGATTCTTGTACTTCCGGGAATGCATGCATGATGCGTTCACGGATCAGCTCTGTGATCATAAAGTATTTCATCTCTTCCGTGGTGGATGTGTCCACATCAACAGTGAGACTGTCAACAGTCAGATTTTCTTTTGCCCAGTCTCTGATGCGGGTCTCCAGATCATTTTCTCTTGAAATCTCATCCAGCATATTCATGGCATGCTTGAAGGAAAGTCCTGCAATGACAAGGAAGATGACAAACATCACTTCCATGATCAGTAGAGGGAAGGTGCCAAAGGGTAATCGAATTACACCTAATAGTGCCAGCAGAATGATCACAAATCCAATGCATCCCACCAGCAAAAAGGCCCATGCAGATGATCTGGTCTCAGATTGGCGGTTTTTTGCAGAATTGTAAGTGGACATATGAGGAGTCCTCCTTTTCGATGTAAGTATAAAGATATCATGAAGCGTGCGTTGGGTGATAGACATTTACGACAGATATCTTAAAAATTATATCACAAAAAAGCAGATAAGTGTGCTATAATCATCCGGTTGGAGGAATAAGTTTTATGAAAATTACCGTGATCGGAGTAGGAAAGATCAAAGAGAAGTATTTTACAGATGCGATAAAGGAGTATGCCAAGCGTCTGAGCAGGTATTGTAAGCTGGAGATCGTGGAAGTGGCAGATGAGAAGACACCAGATGGGGCCAGTGAGACACTGAACGCGCAGATCAAGGAAAAGGAAGGAATGCGGATCCTTCAGAAAATTCCAGAAGGTGCTTATGTGGTAGCCCTTGCCATTGATGGGAAGATGCTGGATTCGGAAGAACTGGCAGCCCAGATGGAGCACTGGAATGTAGGTGGTATCAGTCAGATCGTATTTGTGATCGGTGGGTCTTTAGGACTGGCACCTGTAGTTCTTCAGAGAGCTGATTATAAGCTCAGTTTTTCAAAGATGACATTTCCTCATCAGCTGATGCGGGTGGTCCTGCTGGAGCAGATCTACCGGAGCTTCCGTATCCGTAACAATGAGCCCTATCATAAATGATCCTGCAAGGAAAAGAGATTACAAAAGGAGAATAATAGAAATATGTTTAAAGAAAATAAAGAAACCCCAATGGTCGTGTTAGTTGTGTTATTTGTTGTATTTTCTGTACTTTCATGGTTTCGCATTCTGCCGGGAAATCTGGCAGAAAGTGGAATGTATGCCACAATGGCAACATTATCAATCATGTTCAGCTTCAGAGATCGAAAGGTTGGCAAAACTGTGATGAGCTATCTTGAAATTATTATTGCTGCAGCACTTTATGTGGTGGCAGTGAAGTCTTTGTTATTGACTTTTAATATGTAGTAGATCACACCAAGAGCATCTGCCAGGAACCAGCCAATGGGAACAGACCACCAGATGCCGACCACCCCTATGGATGGAATGGCGGACAGAGTATAGGCCAGAGCTACACGGGTTCCCAGGGATATGATAGTCAACACCACCGACATGCCTGGTTTTGCCAGTGCGCGGTAGAGTCCGTAGAGCAGGAACAGGCCACCAATGGCGAAATAGAAGGCACCTTCAATATGAAGATAGCGAACACCTTCTGCGATGACAGCTGTTTCAGATGCATCAATAAACAGACTCATCAGAGGGGCTGCAAATAAGCATACCAGAATGGACAGAAGGAGTCCGAAGGACAGGGAAGTAATGACCGCTGTTCGGATTCCTTTTTTGATGCGTTCCGGCTGTCTTGCCCCATAGTTCTGGGCAATAAAGATGGAAAATGCATTTCCGAAATCCTGTACGGGAAGATAGGCAAATGCATCGATCTTCACCGCTGCGGCAAATGCTGCCATGATGGTAGTGCCAAAGCTGTTGACCAGACCCTGTACAGTCAGAATACCAAAATTCATAATGGACTGTTGCAGACAGGTAAGAGCAGAGAAGCTGGTGATCTCGCGGAAACGTTCTTTTTTCAGATGCACATCGGGTGTCTTTTTCAGAAGATCCGGGTATTTGATGAAGGTAAACAGAGCAATGCCAATGCCGGACACATACTGGGCGATAACCGTTGCCTGTGCGGCTCCGGAGACACCCCATTTCAGTCCGATCACAAACCACAGGTCCAGGACAATGTTAAGTCCGGCGGAGATGGCGAGAAATACCAGTGGTACTACGGAATTTCCCAGAGACCGAAGCAGAGATGCGAAAAAGTTGTAGAGAAAGATAGCGGTGAGTCCTGCAAAGATCACGATCAGATACTCATGCATCAGTCCTTTTAATTCTTCTGGAGTACGCAAAAACCAGATGATGCCATCAATTCCGATGAAAACCAGAAGATTCAGGATCAGATTGATCACTGCCAGCAGCACAAAAGAAGCAAGGATACATTCTTTTAAGCCGGTCATATCTTTTCTTCCGTAGCGGATGGAGAAGACGGTGCCGCTTCCCATGGCAAGTCCCAGCAGGATTGATGTAAGAAATGTCATGAGTGCGAAGGCAGATCCGACGGCTGCCAGTGCATCTGCGCCTAAAAATCGGCCTACAATCAGTGTGTCAGCGATATTGTAGCATTGCTGGAGTAGATCACCCAGAATCATCGGTATTGCGAAAAGCAGCATGGTCTTCATCACAGGTCCTTTAGTCAGTTCGTGTTCCATAATTATTATCCCTTTACTATCGAAACGTAATATATAAATTAACAAATGTAATTATAGTATAGAATGAAATGAAAGAGACGTCAATCCTTTCATCTGGTTGACGGAAGAGAAATGACAGGGCTATAATGAATAGATAAAAGCAGGAGGTCTGAAGGATGTTTTTAGATGGACTGGATGATCTTGATCAGAAGATTATAAGGTGTTTAATTCAGAATGCAAGGATGCCGTATTCGGAGATCGGACAGCAGGTTGGAATCTCGAGAGTTGCGGTGAAGATGCGAGTGCAGGCACTGGAAAAGAAAGGAATCATTGAGGAATACACAACGATCATTAATCCACAGAAAATCAGTGGTGCGATTTCCTGTTATTTTGAAATTGAGACCGTGCCGGATACACTGGAAGAAGTGATCTCCATATTGGAAAAGAATGACACCGTTACACAGATTTATCGTGTGACAGGGAAAAGCCGGCTTCACGTACATGCAGTCAGTCCCTCTCAGGAAGAACTGGAACAGCTTCTTCATGGAACGATGGATCATCTTCCCGGCGTGCTGGAGTGCAGCACAAATATCATTTTATCCAGAGTAAAGGACATCAAAGGTCTTCGCTTATAAGCGTGAAAGAGGAATTACCATGAATCAGGAGAAAATAGAAGAGGGACTGATACAGTTCCCTGTATGTGAATATGCATTTATCAATATAGCAGATATTACATTTCTGGATCAGGTTCGTTACATCTGTAAGACAGAATGTCCCCAGTATGGCAAATCCTGGTCCTGTCCGCCAGCGGTAGGAACGGTGGAAGAATGCAAGAAACGGTGCAGCCAGTATACGGGTGGTTTTATGTTTACGACCATTGCCGAGGTCAATGATATTGCAAATATGGAGGAGACACTGGCTACTCGTATGGAGCATGAGAAGATCACCCGTCAGGTACGGGATCTGTTTGCGGAACAGACAGAAGTGATGCAGGTGTTGTCTACGGAGTCCTGTGCCATCTGTAAAAAATGTGCCTATCCGGATGCACCCTGCCGTCACCCGGAGAAGATGTTTCCATGTATTGAAAGCTACGGAATCCTTGTGACAGATCTGGCAGAAAAATACGGCATTTCTTTTATGAATGGTGCAAATGTGGTGACCTGGTTCAGTCTCCTGTTATACCGATGACATGATTGCTGAAATGCCTGCATATAATATCTAAAAACCGCCGGACGGGAGTGCCTCATGAAATTTCGGGAACGGATGGCTGAAAAATTGAAGCTTCCTAAGGATCTGGTCATGGGAGCCGCAGTGCTGACGGTTACAGGACATAGTGAAGCTTACATAGAGAATTATAGAGGAATCATCGAATATACAGAGCAACGGATCCGGCTGCAGACCAAGACCTGCCAGATGACGTTGTGCGGAGAACAGTTACATATTGACTATTATACAGAAGATGAGATGAAAATATCGGGGCAGATAGGAGAGATCCGTTATTGCTGACATCTGTATTAAAATTTTTCAAAGGGTATGTAGTCGTTCACTTGTCTGGTTATTCACCGGAACGGTTTTTGAATCTGTGCTGTCATCATAAAATCGTGTTGTGGGGACTTAGAAGTACCGGAACAGAATATGAAATGTGTATGAGTATTGCTGCATTTCGGAAGGTGCGGCCGCTGGTCAGAAAGACACAGACCAAAGTTGTCATTCTGGAGAGGCATGGACTTCCGTTTTTACTGTGGAAGTACCGGAGGCGAAAATTGTTTGCAGCCGGTGCTTTTTTCTGTATGGTCCTTCTGTATGTAATGTCTTTGTTCATCTGGAATATCCATATAGAAGGAAATGAATCCCTGAGCACACAGGTAGTCTTAAGCTATCTGCAGGAGGAAGGCATCACCCATGGCATGCTCAAACGGCAGATTCATGGAGAAGAGCTGGAGAAGAAACTGAGAGAACATTTTACAGAGGTTACATGGACATCGGCAGAGGTGAAAGGAACCAGGCTGATCGTACACATGAAGGAAAATGAGGATGCCAGCTTTTCACTGGTGGACGAGAAGGAACCTGCGGATCTGGTGGCTGCAAAGAGTGGACAGATCATATCCATGATCGTCCGTGCCGGAACACCGGTGGTTCATGAAGGAGACCAGGTGCAGGCAGGAGATCTGCTGGTGAAAAGTCAGGTGGAGGTCATGAACGATGAGGGAATGGTGGCGCAGACCCATCTGGTGCATGCGGATGCGGATGTTAAGATCCAGTACCGTCAGTCTTATGAGGCATCATTCCCGATGGATTATGTGAAAAAGGAGTATACAGGCAGGTGGAAGCGGGCATTGTATCTGATCCTGGGAAATCGACGGATCATCGTTGGTGTCACAAAAGTAGATTATGAATATCAGGATCTGCTGACCAGCGAGGTTCCGCTGAGGATCACGGAAAACTTCTATCTGCCGGTTACGGTTGGGATCCGTACTATAAAAGAGTATATTCCCAGGGAGGCCATCTACACAGAACAAGAGGCAAAACAGAGAGCAGAACAGGAGCTGCAGCTCTTTTTTGAAAAAATAAAGATAAAAGGACTTCAAATTATTGAAAATGGTGTTAAAATAGAAGTTAATGGGCAAGTGTGTACAGCAAAAGGAAGCCTTCTGGTGGAAGAAGAGGCAGTCCGTACACAGAAGCCTGTGATCGAAATCCAAGAGGAGAACGATCAGCATTTGGAAGAAGAAAGGGAACAGACATAAGTGACACTGGAAAATGAACTTTTTGACATTCCGTCTGAGCATGTACAGAACGTGTACGGACAGTTTGATGCGTATTTGAAAAAAATAGAGAGAACCATCGGCGTAACCGTTGTCTCCAGAGACGGCGGAGTGAAGCTGATCGGTAACGAAGCACAGGTAGAGAGTGCAAAGCAGGTGCTGTTGGAGCTTCTGGAGCTGTCCAGAAGAGGCAATGAGATCACAGAGCAGAATGTGAATTATGCATTGTCTCTGGCTATGGAGAAGAAGGAAGGGGCACTGCTGGAGATTGACAGTGACCTGATCTGCCACACCATCAGCGGCAAAGCCATCAAGCCCAAGACCCTGGGACAGAAAGCTTATGTGGATGCGATCCGCAAAGACATGATCACCTTTGGTATCGGACCTGCAGGAACCGGTAAGACTTATCTTGCCATGGCTATGGCGATCACCGCATTTAAGGCGAATGAGGTAGAGAGGATCATTCTTACCCGTCCGGCAATTGAAGCAGGAGAGAAGCTTGGATTCCTTCCGGGAGATCTGCAGAGCAAGGTAGACCCGTATCTGCGTCCACTGTACGATGCCCTGTATCAGATCATGGGAGCAGACAGTTTTCAGAAAAATATGGAAAAGGGTCTGATCGAAGTAGCACCGCTGGCATATATGAGAGGACGTACTCTCGACAATGCATTTATTATTCTGGATGAGGCACAGAATACCACCCAGGCGCAGATGAAGATGTTTCTGACCCGTGTGGGATTCGGATCCAAAGTAGTCATCACTGGTGATGAGACCCAGAAGGATCTGGCACCGGATGTAAAATCAGGACTTGATGTTGCACAGAAGGTGCTTGGAAAAGTAGAAGGTATCAGCTTCTGCCGTCTGACCAGCAGAGACGTTGTCCGTCATCCTCTGGTACAGAAGATTGTAACCGCTTATGAAGAATATGAGAAGAAAACAGCGCGGAGAAAGGAGAACCATGACACTAGATCTGGAAGACGAGTACGGTCTTGACCTTGGTTTTGACTATGAAAAGACAGCAACCGATGTGATCGATCAGGTACTGGAGGAGGAAGGCTGCCCTTATGAGGCACAGGTGAATCTTCTTCTGACCTCTGACCCGGAGATCCACCGGATGAATATGGAATACAGGGAAGTGGACAGGCCTACGGATGTCTTATCATTTCCACAGGTGGAATATGAGTCCCCGGCTGATTTTTCCTGGGCAGAAGAACATGAGATGGATTGCTTTGACCCGGATACGGGAGAACTGTTCCTTGGAGATATTGTAATCTCACTTGATAAAGTAAAGGAACAGGCAGAAAAATACAATCATAGTGTGCGTCGGGAGTTTGCATTTCTGGTGGCACACAGCATGCTTCATCTTCTTGGCTATGACCATATGACACCGGAGGAAGCAAAGGATATGGAATCCAGACAGTCGGCTGTTCTGGAACACCTTGGAATTACAAGGGATTAATACGAAGATAAGAGGAAAAATATGGGTAACAGCAAAAAAAAATCCAATTATATCGTGCAGGGAGGTATTCTGGCCGCTGCATCTATTCTGGTACGCATTATCGGAATGGTCTATCGGATCCCTGTTACAAGAATCCTGGGTCCCATAGGAAACAGTTACTATTCAGCCGCATATGAAGTCTATTCTATGATGCTGCTGATCTCATCCTTCAGTCTTCCACTGGCAGTCTCCAAGCTGGTATCAGCAAGACTGGCAGCAGGACAGGCAAAGAGTGCATATAAGATTTTCAGATGTACGCTGGTGTTTGCGCTGGTGTCCGGCGGTATTGCATCTCTTCTGGTGTATTTCGGAGCCGGATTTTTCAGTGATGTACTGGTAAATACACCTGAGAGTAAGCTGGCCCTGCAGGTGCTGGCGCCGACAATCCTGGTGGTTGCCCTGATGGGGTGCTTAAGAGGCTATTTTCAGGGTCTGGGAAGTATGGTTCCTACTGCAGTCTCCCAGATCGTGGAGCAGGTGGTCAATGCGGCTGTCAGCATCGGAGCTGCATGGATGTTGTTCCACTATGGACTGAAGATCGATCATCTTCTGGGAACTAAGACAGCTGCTTACGCTTACGGTGCGGCAGGAAGTACGCTGGGAACCGGAGCAGGTGCATTTGTAGGTCTCATATTTCTGATCTTCATTCTGTTGGTCTATCAGCGGGTCATGAGCCGCAGAGTGGCTTCGGACAGGCATGGAGAGACGGAGTCCGTATGGGAGATTTATGGGCTTCTGATCGTGACGATCCTTCCGGTTATTTTAAGTACCGCCGTTTACAATATCAGCGGCATCATTGATCAAGGTATTTTCAAACACTTGATGGCCTATAAGAATTATGAGTCGATGGCTGTCGATAAAATGTGGGGTATTTACAGCGGTGAGTATAAGCTGCTGACGAATGTGCCGATCGCAGTGGCATCAGCCATGGCGTCTTCCACGATCCCTGCGCTGACCAGAGCCAGAGTGGCGAAGGACAGAAGAGAAATGCGTAAAAAGACAGAGAATGCCATCCGTTTTGTGATGGTGATCTGTATTCCCTGTGCAGTGGGTCTGTCTGTACTGGCATCTCCAATCCTTCAGCTTCTCTTTGGCGCGAAGGATCATTTGCGTATCTCTGCCTTGCTGCTGCAGACAGGAAGCATTTCCGTTGTCTTATACGGAATGTCCACACTGACCAATGGTATTTTACAGGGAATGGACAAGATGCGTCTGCCGGTGATCCACGCGGCCATCTCTCTGGTCATCCATGTGGTGCTGCTGGTAGTGATGGTAATGACAGGTATGAACATTCATGCAGTGGTCTGGGCAAATATTTTCTTTGCATTCCTGATGTGCGTACTGAATTCCAGATCCATCGCAAAATATATGCGCTATCGGCAGGAAGTACGAAGGACCTTTTTCGTGCCTCTCCTGGCATCTGCTCTGATGGGTGCGGCCGCATTCGGAGTTTATCATGGCTTGTATGTACTGTGTAAGAGCAATGCGATCTCTGTTCTGATTGCATGTATGGCAGCTGTGATCGTCTATGGAGTTGCTTTGCTGGTACTGAAAGGCCTGACGGAAGAGGAACTGCTTGGCTTTCCGAAAGGTCATACACTGGTCAGAATTGTGAAAAAGCTTCATCTGATGTAGAATAAACCTCTTTTTTCCAGTTCATACTATATGGAAAAAGGAGGTTTTATGATGTCGAGAAAAATGATGTGGACGACGGTGATCACAGCAGTCGTTGTGGCTGCGTTGATCGCCATGGTATTTGTATCCGGCAGAAAGAGTGCCACGCCGCCAGAGGAACAGAAAGGCACTGAACTGGTGGAGATGGTTCCGGCAAAGGGAAAGACGGGCGAATCTGTGGCCGAGGAAGTACCGACAGCGGAAGAGACAGGAGTGGATTCTTCAGATCAGTATGAATTTCTGCTGGTAGATCACAATGATTATGTGGCTGTCTACCAGCTCCCTGAACGGGAAATCTACGAATATACGGATGTGATTATGGAAGTTCTTCCAGAAGACGTGCAAAAGGAAGTACAACATGGAAAATACATTAAAAATGAAGAAGAACTATACAATTTTCTTGAAAATTATACAAGTTAGCATTGTCAATAAGCCCGAGATGTTGTAAATTAAACCGTAGGAATGTGTATACACATTCTATATATGGGAAGAGAGACAACAATATGGATAATCAGACATTAAGAGAACGATTGAAAGATAAAAAAAGGATCGTAGTCAAAGTAGGATCTTCGTCCCTGACACATGCAGAGACAGGTTCCATTGACCTGATCAAAATGGAGAAGCTGGTACGGGAACTGACAGATCTTCACAATCGAGGCAAGGAAGTGATCCTGGTAAGCTCAGGAGCGATCGCAGTGGGACGCAAGACCATCGGTATGAAGGAACGCCCCTCACAGTTGTCAGTAAAGCAGGCATGTGCATCCATAGGACAAGCAAGACTGATGATGATGTATCAGAAATTTTTCATGGAGTACAACCAGATCGCATCACAGGTTCTGATGACCAAGAATACGCTGGTGAATGGAGAGAACAGGATCAATGCCCGGAATACCTTCGATACATTGCTCCATATGGGAGCTATTCCTATTGTAAATGAGAATGATACGATCTCTACGTACGAGATCCAGTTTGGTGACAATGATACCCTGTCTGCGGTAGTTGCAGCACTGGTACAGGCGGATCTTTTAATTCTTCTGTCAGATATTGACGGACTGTTTACGGATGACCCGAATAAAAACCCGGATGCAAAGTTTATTGATTATGTGGATCATGTGGATCAGCATTTTGAGAAGATGGGTAAGGGTTCTGCCAGTGATGTGGGAACCGGAGGAATGTCAACCAAACTGAAGGCGGCGAAGCTGGGCACCTCTGCCGGAGCGGATATGGTCATCGCCAACGGAGCTGATATGGGTGTGATCCATCGGATCGTGGATGGAGAACCGGTTGGAACGCTGTTCAAAGAGAATCGTACGGAAGATTTTTATCTGATCGACTATCTGGATGAGCCATCCGTATAGGGACAAATAAAGGAGAGACAATCAGGATGATGGATGATAAGAAGATAGCCAGAATCAATGAACTGGCACACAAATCTAAGGCAGAAGGCCTGACAGCAGAAGAAAAGAAGGAGCAACAGCTTCTCAGACAGGAATTTCTCGCAGCTATCCGTGAGAATGTGAGAAGTCAGCTTGACAATATTGATATTCTGGAACATGACGGCAA
>OGIO01002046.1_pt1 | contig 13550 bp, 8 predicted proteins | sample 1571841 | NCBI WGS metagenome assembly OGIO01 (sample SAMEA2582111, study PRJEB24529) | metagenome | biome: Human gut stool | place: China | collected 2011
AAATTCAGTTAATTTCGTTATATCAACTAATTGCAATTATACTTCTTCGTAAAACACATCTTGTTTCTTAGGATCAAATAAATCTGGTAATCTACTCTAACATTTCAAGCAAGATAATCTGTCCATTTTTTATCTGTTCCCGTAACAATTCCTGAATAATCTACCTTTATCAGTTCTACATTTGAACTATTTGCAACTTTAAGTTTTCGGCAAATACCTTTTATAATCTTTCCATCTTCTTCATGTGAATCAAGAGTTACAACAATAACTTTCTTGTTATCACTATCAATCAGCGTCCTGAGAATTCCGTTTATATGCTCATCATCAACACCGAATCCAAACCCAACTACAACGATTGCATCAGATTGTTTCCACTTTTTATAAGTATCCACATAAACCATAGACATATCAATTGAAGTCATTGGCTTGGTGCCACTTTGGGTAAACATTAAAGGAACCAAAATATGATGTTCATTTGTGTCTAGTGATGCTTTACTTCCCATCTTATTTACATACGGGTCGTACCATATCTCTGTTGATCCATTTAAATAAGATACGTCATATTGTAAGATTTCCTGAATAAACTGATTATAATTTGTTGTTGCTACTCCGGAAAGTTCATATTTCCCTTCATCAACGGCTTTCTTCAGCATATTATAATAACCATTTGGATTGTTCTTGTTTATCCCTTTAGCACAGCTTGCAATATAATCACGAACAGTATATAAGAAAATACAAATTTTACTAAACTTTGCCCAATCAGATTTGGGATAATACAGATACCGCCAATTTGAATCAATCAGGGATTTATAATCTAATACAGTAGCATAAAGATCTTCCATGAGTTCTCTTGCAAAAGCAAGAACATAATTTTCATCAGTATTCATATCTATATGTTTAGGCTCAAGCAAATATTCCAGACCAACCAGACCAGCAGCGGAATAATTCAATTGAATTATTTCTCCCAGATCATCGAACAGATCTATAGTATCATCTTTCTTTTTGAATATACTATCATTGATTTTTCTGGATAATTCTTCACTTAATGCACCAATCTGCAACTGTAAGATAGAAAGAATAATTTTTCCCATCTCTACTCTGTTTTCAATGTTATAGAAACCACTCTTTTTATATAAAAGAAGTAATGCGCCAAAAAATGTATTGCTAAAAAGCGCATTTCCTCGTTGAAATTCATCAATAAAAACAACATCCTGTCCCATACGTGCATTGTCTATTGATGTGTTTAAATTTCTTTCAATAACCTCCACAATATCTATTTTATTAGATTTCTGAAATGATCTTGCCACTTTTCTGGCCAAATTATCAAAATTATTCAACCGAGAAATTATTGATCCTCTGCGTTGCTCAACAGTATCCTTAATGATATTTTGAAATACTGTTTTCCCAAATGTGCTGATATTCTTATCATTAAATCCTTCTGGAAGCCAGTCATTTGCGTATGCTGTGTGAGTATCTACATTGTCTCTACTATTTTTAAATGCTTCCTTGCTTTTTGCTGTATCATATCTAAAAATTTCAAGAGCAAACTTGCCTCCTGATGGCAATCCATATGCAGCTTCAGCTCCTGCACCAAACAAAAAACCGTATTTCATTGCGCATTTCCTCCCCACATTATATAAATTTAATCAAGCAGATTTTTCATCAGCAACCACCTATAGTTGTTCAGTTATCAAGACAAAAACTTAAACTTTTTATTGTGTGTTCATAGAGTCAGCCCCCAATGTTGTTTATTTTTTAGTTTATTTCATATATTAATCAATGTTTGTGCTGGATTATCAAATTTTCTTATAGTACATTTTCATCTTTCTAAATCTTCCTTCTCCATATCTGTAGATTCTTCATTCATTATATAATATATTTCCTCAGCATTCTTATTATTAGCTTTATAATACCAATTCACAATTGAATATTTTCTCATTAGCGTGCGCAACTGCTTTCTGGATATTTCAGATAATTTTCTCCAATTCTCTATAGTAGATTCTGGTATCATTATATACTCATATTTATCTATTGTTAAATTAGCCTTTTCAATATCCGACAATTTGGCATACGCATTCGCAAATTCACGTAATTGTTGATTTTTGGAAGCAGACAATTCTTTTAAGAGCATTTCATACTGTTCATTAGTAATTCGAATCACAGAATCATTCATTGGCAATAATGATTTCAATGTCTCATAAGCTCTAGAATTTTCCAAAATCCTTTTTTTTGTTATAAGCATTTTTTCTGTACATGCGCGCCTATGTCTGTCTATACTGGATAAAGTTAACACCATCGCCATACGGCACTTTAGTTTTTGCGAATCTGGACTTTCAACAATAATATAGGAACACTCTCCATTTTCCTGTCCATATAACGAAATAAATCCTGCTGAATATTGTTTTGATAATACTAATGTCCCCTGATAATGTTTGATATTATGATTATATTTATCTGACATAAACCTTAATGAAACCTGACAATAGTTATCCTCAGCCTTTGATATACTCATCTTTCCACAAAACAGATGATCTCCCGATGGTGTAATATCAAACAATTCTTTTTCTTCCTCTGTCAATTCTTTTGGATTTTCCCTCTTGCTCTTATCTATCTCAGATGAACTTGTACTTGAAAAATAGCAGAAAAACTCTCCAAACCATGGTTCAAATTTTGAATCACTTGAATTTACAATCAAATTCGTACTGTTTAAATTCAATATATTTGAAGATTGATTTGCATTCAATTTTGTGCATTTTTCTGTTCTATTTTCACTTTCTTCATACAGGCGTAAAATATTCCATAATTTTTCCCCCATTGTCGCAGAGATTTTCAACGCATATTCTAACGTAAGGAATACCTTACTGTTCTTTTTCAAATCTTCTTCACTTGAAAAGTTCTTTTTCACCTTTGGATCTATCAGATATTTAGAAACTGCTGACTCTGATAATGAAATCTGGCTTCCTATATCATTCAATTTCATTCCAAGTTCTCTTCTATACCACCCAAGTGCCTTAGCCACCTCAATAAAAAAAGCCTCTTCCTCTTCTGTTCTTCTGTAATCTGAAACTTTCTTTCCCATATTCTTCCCCTTCCTCCAGCTTCAAGTTCCTTTGAATCTTGATTTTCTCATCATTTGTTTGAATTTTTCTTATTCAAATTTGAATCCGTCTACTCACTTTTTATAGATTCTGTCAATTTACGATTATTCAATCCCCTGTTATGATAATAGCATACAAAATAGTTTTCCAAAGAAAAAGGAGGTTTTCTTTATGAACAACATTCAAGATCCATCTAACACAGAATCTTCTATACCAGACATTACCTCACCGCTATTACTCACAAATGCTACCGCATTTTGCAAGTTAATCGCTCAACTCATCACCATTTACCAACAGACCAAAACCATTCGCAATGCTGAAATTAAACGTTCACAACAGTTACTTACCCAAATGGAAGCACAATATCAGGCAAATGCTCATGCTGCTATTTCCAGAACCAACATGATGCTGTATAAGCAATGTCGCGAATACTTAAACAATATTTCTTCCAGCAGTACATCATCTGATGTTGTTGAATTTGGGTTAGAGGAGTTAAAGATTCTTGCTCAAAAACTTCATTCCATTGCCCGGGAGTTTTCATGCTAAAAAGAGGGGAACAAATCTCCCTCTTTTTCATAAAGGAGATGATTCTATGATTGCGTATATTCTGCTAGGAATATCCCTGATATTCATCATACTTTGCAATCGACATGTTAGAAAATTTCGTGCTTTTTTCAGTCCTTTCTACTATGCTTGTAAATTTAAACTAATCATCAAATTATATAAAATTAGATACCGGCTACTTTTACTGTGCTTAGCATTAGTAATCATCCAACAGTTTCAATATGTTCCTGTCAGTTTTTCAAATAAGCAACACACCACATCGCCATTTACAGAATACGGATTTATATTCCCCAAAAGTGACAGCACTTATTTAACTGACTCAGATATTACAGTATTGCACAATAAAATTACAGAGCACTCATCATACAACTTTGAAACTTTATTGTCCTTTGCACGTAATGAAATATATGCACGACATGGTCACAACTTCAAAAACCCTGTCTTTTCAGATTACTATTCACAATACGAATGGTATATATCACAGCCCTTGCATTTTGTTGACTGGTCTGAATTCAACAAATACGAAATCTTCAATATTAAATTTATACAAAATTATGAAAATTAGACACTCTTTTCAGTTTTATGACAAAACATTCAAGACTATCCATGTGTAACATTACAAATATAACAATCGCAAAAACAGTATATATTTTTTATCATATCAGTCTTCTTTTCACACTACAATACTCTTCCAATTACATTTTGTCGTAAGTGTTTCAAAACAATGGCGTAGTGTATTATAGCAGAATCTCTGTTATAATATCTACATCAATGCTTGAGGCACTTTTTCTGTTCCTTTTTTAATAACGCTACTCTGATACTTTCCACCAGTGTATATGATACTACGTTTATAAATTTTTTGTAAAATAGCTTTCTTACTCTTATCTATTTTTTAACAGCACTCTTAATAATCTTCATGTTACAAGCCCCCCAAAAAACAGAGCATCTTTTTAAAACCACTTTTTCAATTCCATTAATAAGTATCAATATACATAAGGCATCCCTATGAATACATAATCTTCACAAGAATGCCCTAAAATATTGATTCATCAAAATCCTCAATAGGCATCCTTTAGCCGACCCTCACCTATTGTTTTCGCTTTTTATCATAACATATTCAAATATTGATTACAAGAATCTATCTTAATCTCCTGTGATTTTCCGTCGACAGATGTTACTGTTCAAGGGCTAACTGGACAGTAACCATGATCGAGGGATACCAGAAAGACTGATGGTAAAAATTGATTCTTTATGATATAATTTTTGATGGATAATTAGCAGTTATCTGTTATTTACTAACAACCAGTTATATGTTTTTATTTGAGGCAAGGCTATGACAAGACACATATTATTATTATGTTTACTAGGAAATCCGTTTGAATTGAATCTCGGCGGTCACCAAAGGACAGTATTGGAAATTATTGAACATTTTAAAGATATGCCGCGGTTAGAGATAACGGTTATCACAACAACTAAATCTTCACTAAAACAATTGACTCCAAACCATTTATATTCCAATATTGTGCTATATGAAATTTCCATAAAGAAGGAATGGTTTGAAAATCAGGATTTGCTGTATGACAACAGAAACTTTTTATATGAAACTGTTAAAAAAATCTATGAAAATATAAAACATCCAATAACGCTGGTACATTCAACTTATTGGATATCAGGCTTGTTAGCCAGTCAATTATGCATTGAGTATCATTTAACACAGATTCATTCTGTAATCAGTACCTCCTGTGAACGCAAAAGAAATGGGTTTTCCCCTGTTTCTTCCCACCAATATGAAAGCGAACAGTTTTTTCTGCCCAAAGTAGATTGCATCATTTCAATTACTGAGTCAGAATACGAATTGTTAATAGAAAAATATCATCTTGAACCACATAAAATAATTGTTGTGGGCAGAACTGTTTCAGATTGTTTTTTACGCCCGGCTCACCTTCCATCTGGAAATCTGGAGCAAGATGTCTCTGTTAATTATAATACATTGGCGTCACAGGACACTGGATGGTGGGTAAATGGAGCCTTTTGCTATATAGGAAGAATTGTTGATCAGAAAGGTGTAAAAGAAATAATTCTAGCCTGGGAAATTTTATATAAGAAATACTTGAATCTGACACCTCCCATGTGGTTTATCGGCGGTACTGCCGAAGATATTTGTAAATATCGCCGAATAATAAAAAAATATGTACCAGATCTCGAAACATATGAAAAGCAGCACAAAATATATTGGTGGGGATTTTTATCTGCCGCAGGAATTTCCAATGTGTTACTCAAATGCAATGTGTTGATTATGCATTCTGCTTTTGAGCCTGGGGGAAGGGTTATTCTGGAAGCAATGTCTGCCGGAAAACCAGTTATAGCAACTTACTCTGGTTTTGGCAATAATTATGTGCAAGACTGGTATAATGGCTTTCATGTGGAATATGGAGATTTTGAAAAATTGTCCCGATATTTAGAACTGTTTATTATCAATCCCTATCTGTCAAATATGCTTGGAATTAATTCTAAGAATCTCTTTTGGAAAATAAGCAAGAATTGGGATTATTTTCAAAGAATATCTGATTTATATTTCTATTTCGGAACAAGTCAATATACCTATAACGGTAATTTGTTTTATGAAAGAATGCATCCGCAGTATCCCAATTTGGTAGATATATTCCCATATAGTGATATAAAAAATGATATTTCGGATATCAGTACCGAGTTTCACATAAAAGAAACAGCTATTATTTCTATGGAAAGTAATCAGAGTTATTTATGGAAAACTACTTATAATATAATCAAGCAGTATTATAATCGTTTTAACTGTAAACAAGAATGGAATGCTTATGACTCTAACTCGGTCATTCCATTTATAGCACTTTATGATGCTGCGACTTTTTCGGCCTCTCTTTCAGGATGTTTACCAATTACTGATCAATCGGATATACTGTTTTCATATACCATGCCTATGGGAAAAGTATTAGCTCATGACGAATGTCTAAAAGAAATGCCCCTACTGCTGAAAAAATTCAGGGAATCTTATACGATTACATCATATGGTAAATCTGATCTATTAGAAATAAACAGTAAATTTCAAGCGCAGCATAAATATTATACAATGCAGACTCTTATAAAAGAATTAACTGCTGCGATTGAAAACTATCCTGTATTTACTGATGCTGAAATCAACTGTATAAAGTATATATTTAATAAGATTGCGTATATTCGCCCCCAGATTACTCCAAAATATGGGATGAATTATGGGAAAAGTTTATTAAACCATATTGTACGATACAATATGCAAACTTTCCTTCTTCCAAGTTGCGACATTTATTTTGGAGAAATAGGTATTGATGAGGCCTATACTTATATGGAGTACTACAAGGATGGCATATTGAAAAACCTGAATTCACAGAAGTTTCAATTAATTGATAATACTGTTCTATTATGGATCAGTGTTTTATCAATAGAACAATATATTGAGAAAAAGATATTACATAAAGAATGCAAAATAGAACTATCCGCTATTACAGATTTTTATAATAATTTTTTCGAGGCTGTCCTGTTATAAATATGAAATAACAGGACAGTCAATTAACACTTGATCATAAAGTTTCCGTCCACATAATAATAAGTTTTTTTCAACATGGAAACAAAAGAACGAGAAATAAAATGTTCAAATTCCTTTGGTAAAACTGCTATATCTGGCTGCTTTACAGTTTCGATTATCTGGGTATATCCAGTATAGTCATTTTTATATAAAATTCTTAACATAAGCAAAAAGGAAACGATTTCTTTATCGGTAAAGAAATCGGTATACATCATTTTGTTATCGGCAGTGAAAATTCGTTTAAATTTATCCCGTTTGGAACTATAGTAGCCAAGGATAATTTCTTTGGCATACATAACAGCATCTGGATTATTTCTTAATTCCAAATTGATAAGTGCCAGATTTGTTTTAGCTATCCAGCGATAGGTTTGATGTCCTGTACGATCTTGTAAATCGGCTGCTGCATCAAATGCATCTATAGCCTTTTTCCAGTTTTTTTTCGTCCAAAAAAATTGACCCAGCAAATTATAAGACCGACTTAACTCAACATGCAGATTATTCTGATAGGCTTTTCCACACAAGCCTAACAATTGTCTGGTATCTTTCATTTCTTTTGAATAAAACAAAACAGTTAATTCGTTAAATTCTAAGTGAATTTGATCTTCTAAAGATAAAATTTCTTTATATGTTTTTAAAATGTCTATATTGGCTTTGGCTGCTTTAAAATCTCCCTTATTGATACTGATTGATAATAAATGGTCGTAATAGCTGTATTTCAAGAGCGTATTCTCCGGAAATCTTTTTATTCCTCTTTTAAGACTTAGAATACAGTTGTTTATTCCATATTGATGCTTTATGCCAATGGCACGAATATGACGTAATTTTGGGTCTATTATTCTCAGTTCGTCTGTCTGCTTTATAAGTGCCAGGTACTGTCCTACAGCCAGATAATGCTTCGCCTGCAACAAATGATACAATCGGATTTGTTCAGGAGAAATTACGGTAATTAAAGAAAGATCATGTAATTCCTTAAAACAAACTTGCAGTAGATCACTATGGAAATCACATAATTTCAAGCAACAATAAACTGTCATTAGAAGGGCATCAAATAATTCTGAAGCAGAGAAATCATTTTCCAATAAATTATATATATCTTTTAATAATGATTGAGCAAGGGCATAGTCTTCCTGAAACAATAAATTTGAAATAAGTGCTTTCCAATTTTCTTCCAGATACTGTTTGTTCTCCAGAAAAATTGCCAATTGAATCTTTTTTATAGCTTTGCAAAATTTATCAACAGATAATACTTCAATTTTGTTAAAGAGTATTTTATAAATTTCATGTTGTCTGTAAGAGGAAAGAAAAGCCATTTGCTGCAAAGGACCTAAATAAAACATATGTCGGATTCGGATATAGTCATCTTGAAATTTGAATAAATTGGTACGTATCAAACCTTCTTTTAAAGAATGGTTATTAGATATCATCTCTAAATCAACTTCTGCAAGCTTTCCATCCATCAAGCCAATCATAAAAGCGAGATTCTGAACCTCTATTTCAGATTCTATTATTATTTTTTTGACATATTCAAAAGAAATACTTTGAAGATATTTTTGATTTTTATATAATTTTGTCATATCCAGATTATATAAAGAGCTTCTCATTCCTAAATCATGTCTGAATAGCTCTGTAACTGTATCAATAAGCAAAGGAGTTCTTGGCAGAATTCTCTTTAAATTTTTTTCTTCCTCAAAAGAAAATACATTTTTATATTTATGCTCAAAATACTGATTTAATTCCATTGAATTGAACTCTTTGATTTCTGTTATATATAAAACAGGAACATCTTTCAGAAGATATTCCAGAAACTCATCACATTTTTTGATATCCGTTCGAATTTCAAGTATAAGTAAGATATTTTCCTTTTCAAATTTTTTGATAAATTTATTTAAAATTTGAAGCGCTGAACTGGAGGCATAATCCAGATTATGAAAGTATATAACCTGCCTCTGACGTCTTAATATAGGCACATATATGCGATATAAATATTCAAAAAAATAAAACTGCATTATATCCTGCTGTATTTCATTTGATACAGATTCCGGTTTCAAAATATTCAATAAGGAAGCCCTTGCGCGGATGCTTAATTCTTCTTCGGATAAATAATCAGTTATATCATTTATATCCTGTTCAGAGAAATTCATAATATCTAAAACGTCAATATTCCAGATAGACGACAGAATTTTTAACAAAAATACCTGTACTGTAGAAAGTTCTTCCATATTAATTCTATGATACGGAATAGAACTTTCCCTGTACATTTTATTTAATAAATGTTCAATAAAAAAAGTTTTCCCACAACCTGAACTCCCTTTAATAATAACAATTCCATTTTTCTCAGAAATAGCGTTATAACATAAATCCAGCAGTTTGTTTCTGTCTGTGCCAATAAGTTTTCTTAATGGAGAAATATGTACTTTTTTCTCAGAAAATATTCGCTTGGAAACAGGATGGGTAATTACAGAGTCTATTAATTGGCCCAAAAAGGCTGGAGAATATGTGTTTTTCAGGGTTTTATATAATTCTTTTACTCTATCAGATACTTCAAAGATGTCAACAAGTTCTACCCGTATATTTGAGAAACTGGAAAATTTGCGGATTCGTTTCTGGGTTTCAGTAGAATAATGTAGGTTTGTAAAGATATATATTTCCTGCGCCATTAAATTAATTGCTATAATCAGGGTTTTGGAAAAGTCAGACATAGGCAGATCTTTATTTGACAATTCACGAAGCTTTGATTCGGATAATATTTTGTATTGATCTATATTCTCATCACTTGAAGAAATTATAATAAGTCCGTCATAGCCACCATCTTTGCGATGAGGAGTATGCGTAATAGAATAACTAAATTCAGAATCTGTGGGCAAATATGTCTCTAATATGCTGAGTGAAAGCTTTTCAAACTCTTCCCAATTGTCCTTTGCAAAACTCATGTTATCTTTCATCCTTTTTAACGTATTTAATTTTAAATAACAGATAACTGCTAATTATCCACCAGTACATGGTTTATATTTTTATTATAGCTTCTATTGAAATTGATACTGAAAACAGTAATATGATGTTTATAAAAACAGGAGGAAGTTAAAATGAGATTAGAAGCTAAAATGGCAACATATTTGGAGTATTGTGAATATCGAAAGGAACTGGATAAAAAAACACTGAAGGCATATCGCATTGATCTCCATCAATATTTTGAATTTGTTTGTGTTGATGAACCTGAAAAGGAGAAGATTGAAGAATATATCACTCATCTGCATAAAAACTTCAAACAAAAAACCGTAAAAAGGAAAATAGCATCAATAAAAGCATATTATAATTATTTAGAGGAAACAGAAATTATTATTGAAAGTCCATTCCGAAAAATAAAAGTCAGATTTAAAGAAAATGTAACTCTTCCAAGAATCATTCCAAGAGAGGAAATTGAGCAGCTTCTGAATTATATGTACAAATGCCTGAATGAAAGTACTGCTTCGTCTCGTAAATATATGCTGCGTGATATAGCAATTATAGAAGTATTTTTTGCAACCGGGGCAAGAGTATATGAGATTTCTAATATCCGGAAAGATAGTGTTAACCTGAATACAGGTCTGATAAGATTAATGGGAAAAGGCGGGAAGGAAAGATATGTTCAGATCAGCAGTACTTCAATTCTGGCGTTGCTGAAAAAATACTATGCTGAAAATGAATCTGCGATCAGACAGAGCGGATACTTTTTTGTAAACAACAGAGAAAATAGGTATACAGAGCAATCAATACGGTTGATGCTGAAAAAGTATACAGAACAGGCTGGAATTGAAAGGAACATAACCCCCCATATGTTCAGACATTCGTTTGCCACATATTTAATAGAAGAAGGAGTAGATGTAAGCTGTGTCCAGCAAATTCTTGGTCACAGCTCCATAAAAACGACACAGATCTATATACATATTGCGGCTAAAAAGCAGGCAGAGATTTTAAAAGAAATGCATCCTCGCAACAATATGAACATAATTGGTGTGGCATAATTCATAACTGTCAAATAAAAGACTTTTAATATTTATAAGTTGCTGAAATAGAATTGAAGAACGCAACAATAAAGCGTTAGACTGACCTGAAAAGGGCGGTCTTTTTGTCGTGAAAATATCAACATTCAAAGACATGCCGCGCGAATTTGGTAAGTAGGTAATCATCCGTATATTGACATTTTATAAAATCCATCTGATACTGTTCCCGGCTGTCTGCCAGATTCTCTATCAGATGGCTTGGTATTATTTTTTTAGTTTAATCGTGACCGGGTGATAAGATGCAGTCAGGAATGGCTGGAACCGGTCTACTGGAGGATTCATGAGAAACTGCTGGAATGCGGGCTGCTCCATATGGATGAGACCAGGATCCAGTGCAATAAGGAAGAAGGGAAACTTCCAGGCAGCGAATCCTTTATGTGGGTCATGCGCAGTGCAGCTAGCGAAGAGATCCAGGCAGCATTTTTCTTTTATTCCCGCAGCCGGAGCGGTGAGAATGCCCGGAAACTGCTTAAGAGTTTTGATGGATACCTGATCACGGATGCCTACTCCGGTTATGATACTGTGCCGGACATCAAAAGATTCCTGTGCTGGTCCCATGTACGGAGGTACTTTATAGAAAGCATTCCGCTGGATACAAAGGGTGATCGGACAGGCGGCTCTGCCGCACCGTAATATTCACCAGAGCAGTGCCATTTAAAAAGGAACAGAAAAAAGTGCCTCAAACATTGATGTAGGTATTATAGCAGGAACTCTGCTAGTTTACACTACGCCATGTTTTGAGGCACTTACTATTATTTCCTGCCAAATTTTCTCTGGCTTTTTTCTTCACTTTTTAATCGACTTTCAATCAGCACTATCGATACACCACTGTCTTCATTGGATATTCCCTCCATATTTTTATAATTACCTAGTGCCTCATCTAACAATGTCATATCTCCCATGCCCTCTGTGCAAAAATGACTGAACTCATTAATCCTGGAAAATGACTTAAGTTGTGCATTCTTTCTTTTTGAATATTTGAAAGCCGCAATCTGTAATAAGTCCCATATCATCTTAGACCATCCATCTTCCGTTGAATATAGGTCACTATCAAATGTACGTCCCGACTTAAATTTCAGTAAATTAATAAGCTCGCTAGACAAACTGTCATTAATGTATAAGATATCATCAGGTATCGCACAACCCATTGGGAACATTCTGTTTCCAGCAAAAAATCCATTGGCCAATAAATTGTCAGCAATCAATAAATATTGTGCCCCATCATTTATCGTTTTAGGAAAAATATTTCTCATCTTTCCATTCAAATTTCCCGCTCTACAATATGTAAATTGAGGCCAGTTTTTATATAATTTTAACTGATGTCTCTCACTTTGATGTACGTGTAGCCTAGGATTATTTGATATCTTTGCCTGAAGCAAAAGAGAATTCAAGACCATTTCACCTTTTCGCTTTCTATCTGCATAAACAAATAAAATATCTCCCAACTCTGGCTTCTTAGCTTCTTTAATATCTACTATCGGCTTTTGATGACAATATACACCTACAATAGAAAAATCATAATGCGGAAAAACTGTAACTAATACATTAAAAAAATCTTTAACAAATTTGGTCGATAACATTGCCACATAATCTGGTTCCTGTGGTTTCCACGGTGTACATTTTTTATTAGTCCACATTGCAGCATCTAAAAGCGCCTTACCTATTAACTTTTCCAAAATATATTGATTACTATTAATATCATATGTATTCATTCTACACCTCACAGTTTCATAATTTAGAACCAATTCTATTATACTACACTTTTTTCTCCCGTATTATCTTTTTCATCAATATTCTTCGACATTTTTATAATACATTTCTTCCTAATCTATGCAATTCTTATGCAATACTTTATGTTTATCCTAATCTTATCATATTATATATCTGCCTTTTATAAGGAGAATACAGCCTTAGCCGAATTCTCCTATGTCCACAGAATCCATTTCCGATTCCGTCAATCAATCCCTACCATACAAATCCCTAGTATACACCTTCTCCTTCACATCATCCAGACAGCTGTCATACCTGTTCGCAATAATAGCCTGACTCAGCTCTTTAAACTTCTCCAGATCATTCACCACTCTACTGCCAAAGAACGTACTTCCATCCTCCAGTGTCGGCTCATAAATAACCACCGTTGCACCTTTCGCCTTAATTCGCTTCATAACACCCTGGATAGAAGACTGGCGGAAGTTATCAGAATTTGATTTCATCGTCAGACGATAAACACCAACCACAACTTCCTTCTCT
>OGIO01002048.1_pt1 | contig 13534 bp, 11 predicted proteins | sample 1571841 | NCBI WGS metagenome assembly OGIO01 (sample SAMEA2582111, study PRJEB24529) | metagenome | biome: Human gut stool | place: China | collected 2011
TTATTTCCAGCCTATTATACACTATTTCTGACGATTTGAGAAATTTCCTATAAAGTAAAAAATATGCACTGCGAACATTCTATTTTTATGAATAAGAGCCATCCGCTGTGGATGGCTCTTATAAACTCAAATTCTAAAATTCTTCGTATCCTTCGACATGATATTCATGGAAATGCTGCACTCTGCCAGATGTTCATAATTGACTTCCAGCTTATAATCGACCTTGATGTCAATGTTGTCTTCTGTCTCATTCATAAAGTGAATCCAATGTAAGCAGCAAAACATCCTCATCCGTCAATTCTGTCTTTTTCATAGAATTCTTTTAAGGATGCTAACTCTCTTTCTCTGCCAATAAACATAGAAATCACCTTTCTGCAAATTTAGTTTATTTTTATTCAAATTGGTTTTGTTAAAATTGATTTGAATAAAATATAACCTATCATATGATATCTCGCAATCCTCTTTTAGTTTTCCCTGACAGCATGGTACAATAATTCAGCTTCGTCAAAAGAAGATGGACTATAATACACATCAATTCCATCACTAGCTTTTTCTAAAATGTAATACTCAAAAATAACCGTATCATCTTCATACACCTGTGCCGGATATTCCAGATATACTTTGTTTTCCTCTTCATTTTTTACATTTGTTTCATTTGCCAGAAATCTATAGGTGTCCTCCGATTCATAATCAGAAATATCAATGCCATCCTCTGTCGCTTCAATCATTAATCGACCTGTTCCATAATCAGAAGTATAATGATATGTTCCAATCATTTCTGATAATTTTTCAAAATCCTGTATGTGTTTCTCTGTATTATCTGTCGTTTCTGTATGAACTACAATTTCTGTTGGTGTGACTCTTTCTATAACATCATCCTGCGTATCATTCAAGATATAGGTTACCTTGAAGTCGCTTCCTGAATTATTTCTGATGTACTCTGCCAGTTTCTTATTTTCACTCAAATCAACATAAACAAAATGTCCATATTGTAAATTGTCCTCTGCATACAAAAATTCAAGAGCAAACACATTATCCTCTTCAACTCCTGCATCCGCTGCATAAAAAACATGCTCTTTTCCATCCGCCTTTATATTTTCTGTCACATCCTCAGAAATAAGTTTTCTTATGCTATATCCATCGAAACAGCTATACGGATTTTTTATCAGATAAACCGTTAGTTTTTCTTTTTTTTTGTTATTTGTGCCATCACTCTGTAATTGCATATCTGCACTCAATACAATTTCACCATTATGAATTTCATACTCATAGTCTGTGATATTCCCAAAATTCATGCCACTTGTTGTATCTTGTACATCAATTTTTTCGTCCATATAATCTGAAAAATCCAGTTTCTTACCCGTGAGCGAATATTGAATATATTCCACCTGTTCCTGTGAGATAAAACCATTGTTTTTTGTTTCCTGTTCATCCATATATTGGAAAGAATATCTGGAATTTTGTATAAATCTAGCCAGAAATATATTTTTCCAATCTTCTCCATCTATAACAGTTTCATCAAAATCATGATAGCAGCATGCCAATTCTGTAATTGCGCTCCTCAAATCATCTCCAAGCTCAAAATCAGAAGGATACACATATTCATCAACATCCAACTTTTCATAGTCAAATATACTATCGTCTGATTTGTTGCTGGCTGTGCAGGCTGCAGCTAACATCATTACTGCAAACATCATACCGATTGTGAATACCATTTTACAATTTTTCATAATATATTACCTCAACTTCACGATTATCATATCATGTGCAAAAACGGCACATGATTGACATTCATCGTTCGCCGAATGCATAAATGCATTCTTCTCGCTTGCACTCCTTATATCCTAAAATCCTTCGTATCCTTCGACATGATATTCATGGAAATGCTGCACTCTGCCAGATGTTCATAATTGACTTCCAGCTTATAATCGACCTTGATGTCAATGTTGTCTTCTGTCTCATTCACTTTCACGTCTGTGGCGTTGATTCCGACCAGCAGATTTCCAAACGGTGTGTTGTAGTATGACATATTTTTCTTGTTTTTCTCAAACATCATATGCACATTAGTCACACCCTTTTTAGTGACATCCAGAAAATCATCATTTACTTTGATAACGCTTTTCGTCACGCCGTCAAAGCCTTCCTGCACTTCATCATACAAAATATAGTGCTTTCCATTTTTCTTATAGTAGTTTCCGGTTGTGATAATCTCCACCGGACCGTTATCCTGATCTTCTGCAAACTGTAAACCACTGATTTTCACAAGTACATCTTTTGTCATTTATGTAAACCTCTTTTCTGTTTCGCGTCATTGTCTTTTCAAGCCATATATTAGCGTGTTTCTTATAATTTAGCAAGCGTAAGCTTTTTGAAACATTGTTTTCTTATAAGTATGCTGCTTTATTTTAGTTTTCAGCCAGCTTCTCCAGATACGGATTCAGCCACGAAAAATATTTCATTCTGACCTGATAGTCTCCTTCTGCCAGCACCTTCTCATACTCTTCTGTGGTCAGTACTTTGCGCAGCTTTTCTCCTGCTTCCTCATCGATCACCTCATACATGCTGTCTGAAAAACACATGTTAGGATACATCACACACCACCAGTTATGTCCGTTTCCTTCTCCGATCACAATACGGAGTGCCTCGTAATCTCCCGCCGGAAAGGTGTAGCTTCCATAGTTTTTTACCGGAAACGAAGTGTGTTCCAGCTCCGCTGTCACATCATAGTCATAACCGTTTTCTGCGATTGTCTCTGCTGCGGCTTCCTCAATTTCACCGAGGCTCTGGCGCACAACCAGCTCACATTCTTCCAGATTTTCCACAGCTGTCAGTTTTTCCTGCATAAAACTTCCCACCGCATCACGCACTGCTAGTTTTAGGTTCTGGTCTGCCTCGCTGTCGCTGTTCGCCAGCACATGAAACCGCAGCACTTTGTCCGAAATCGCCTGCTGCAGTCTCGCCTGTCTTGTATACAAAATACCACATCCCAATGCAGCGCACATCAGACTTCCAACTCCTATGTATCCGATCCATTTTTTTGCCATAATTCAAATCTCCTTTTCACTTGCCAAAATGTTAGGCGTTTGCGAAACTCATCCTACTCTTCTTTCAATTGTTCAAAATCAACAAAATTTTCGAAAACACGCTTTCGCTACGTGTCGCTGGTAACGGTACTGCTCATTCTTCGCAGTACTTCGCAAATTCATTTAAAATCTGCTTCGCAGATAGGAATTTGCTCACACTTGAATCACTTTCGCACGGTCTGTGCAGTAAATGCACAGACCTGATTGAAAAAAGTCGCACCTGCCTTCTAAGGGCCAATCGAACTTGTTCGATTTCTGCTCACCCAGTGTTTTCTTTTGCTCTTGTCAACTTTTTGTAATTTAATCCACTTTTTCTAAGAGTTTCGCTCATCGATCTTCTATCCTCAATAATTCCCGAAAACTTTGCATTTATTCCGATTTCCAGTTTATTTTTACCAGATATTGGATTTTGATGTCTTTCTCATAAGCGGCAGGAGTGTTTTGATACTTAAAATACCATGTGCGGTTATCGGCACCGAGATTCCGGTAACTGTTAGTAATATCGATTTCTTTCTCAAGTGCATGTGTGGCGGCCGCATTCAGATAGTCCTCCATCCGGGTGTTGAGAAGCTGCTCTTTTTCACTTGCGGAAACTGTGCCGCTTAAGATTTCGCCTTCTCCGGTCACAGTCACTGTGACAATCTGCTCTGTCAGACCTCCGGCACCAATTTTTTCCGTTTCTTTGACTCGGCAGGAAGCTGCATCCACTTTCACATAAAGTTCCGGTGCAAGTTGTAAGGTGTAATCATCCGCAAAGTTCTGTGTGAAGAATGCTGCACGTGCGGTATCCGTATCGACAAGCCCCACCGCCCTTCCACGTTTCCAGACTTCGTAGGCTGTAATCTGCGGTTTTCCGGTCATGACCGGCTGCTGTTCTTCCTCCTCTTTTTCCGTATCATCCCACACTGTCGCAGACTGCTCCTCCTTCTCGGTATCATCCTGCACTGCCCCGGACTGCTCCCCTTCTATATCCACAAAAGGAATATAAAGTGTCTCTAAGTGATTAGCGCGCTCCTCATAGAGCATGCCAAGCGTCGGGTACGCTTTCTGGTCAATGCCCGATGTGTTTTCCAGCAGTTCTTCCAGATAATTTCCAAACAGCACATCAAGTTCTCCCTCTGTCTGCGCCAGACGGTCACAGCTTTCCGTTGTCATCACATAAGTGTTCCACGGAACCTCTTTTTCCTGCTCCAGCATGGATAGCATATCTTCCACTTCCGCCTCTTTTTCCAGAAAAGACCTCTCAATGAGCACCACTTTCAAATGGTTGTAATCCACCTCTTTGTTTCCTGCATACTCATGATTCAGCCACACATTTTGGAAATCGTCCTGATCTCTGATATTCAAAAGAACCGGGAATGCCTTATCCTCAAGTTCTGCGACATTACACCCCTGCAAAAAAAGACACCCAAACAAAAAACATACCAGCACCAGCACACGCACTTTTTTATTATGTTTTTTTCTCTCTCCGGTCAGACACAGCAGTACCGGCACGCCAACGACAAAAGGTGTTCCAATCTTCCACAGCAGGAATGTCACGCAGTCCAAAAACTGCTGATTTCTGTAAAACAGCACTGTCACGCCATACACCAGAAGAAGCAGAATGAGATACGGCAGCATTCTTTTTTTCCCTTCCAGATAACCGCCGCAGTCACGGATCACTTTTTCAGCCAGATTTCCACTGTAAAAAACCATGCTGTTTAGCATCGCATACAGCGTAAAAAACCAGATGCTGAACATAAAAGCATCCGTTCTCTTCAAAAATCCGCCCGTCACCTGCACGCGGCTCATCATCGTGACCGCCGGAAATTTCAGCTGAGCCAGTGCCTCGACGCCAAACAGCCCGATCAGGATCAGATACAGTGCTATAAATACGCCGCCGGAAAACCAGACCGCTTTTTCTGCTGCGCCAACGCATTTCTTACGATCCGCAACATATTCTTTCAGGAACAGTACGATTGACACCATGGAATAACAGAAAAGCACATAATAGCTGCCGCTTAACACTTCTTTTCCATCCGCCACAAAAACCGGGCTCCAGTAGGCAGGCTTTACCTCCCTGCATGCCGCAAACAACATCAGAAACAGCGGTATCATCAGAAACCAGAACAGTATCTCGTACACTCTTGCCCTGCCCTCGATTCCACCTGCCATTCCATAAAATGCGAGCAGTAATATCAACAACAGCACCAGATAAAAGCTGACGTTTTCCACAAGACCATTTAACATCAGCGTGGAAAACAGATACGCCGTGTACGAAGCCATGAGGATAAAGTACAGAAAATATCCACCCCAGAGTACATAACCGCATATTTTTCCACAGTTCTGCTTCAAAAAATCAGGATAACTTGTTTTCATGCCTTTCAACAGATATCTCAATAATTTCAAGTACAAAAACGTGGACAAAATCCCCGCCAGGATGCAAAAAATCCCGTCGCGCCCTGCCGTATCTGCAAGCATTGTCGGCAGCAGCAGCGTTCCCATTCCAAGAAAGTCATACGTCAGAAGGCGGAACACCTGTCTGCCTGAAATTTGATTGTTTTCTGAGAACATACTTCCCCCCTATTTTTTCCCGGAAAAAGTCAGCTTTGTACGCTCCTTCGGGTTCGCATAAACCGGGCGCCTGCGCAATCTCCGTAAAGGCTGCCTCCAGATAAAATCCCGCTCATCCTCATAATTGTTCAAATCTGCTCCCACAAACGGCATGAGATACGGGATGCCAAAGCTTGTCAGATGCGACAGATGGGTGAGCACTGCAAGCAGCCCAAGCAGCATGCCAAAGTAGCCAAGCCACGCACAGATTCCAATAAAAAAGAATTTTAAAATGCGGAACGCCGTGGCAAATTCTTCGTTCGGTATTGCAAAGGAACATAGCGCCGTAAAAGAGATGACGATCACCACGATCGGGCTGACCAGATTTGCCTCGACTGCCGCCTGTCCGATGATCAGACCACCCACGATCCCGATGGTATTTCCCATCGCACCGGGAAGCCGCACGCCCGCCTCCCGCAAAAGTTCAAACGACAATTCCATGATAAGCACTTCCACGACTGCCGGAAAGGGGACACCCTGCCTCGCCTCGGCAAACGACAAAAGTAGTGTGGTTGGGAGTATCTGTGTATGAAAATTAGTCACCGCAAGATAAAATCCCGGCAGCGTCATTGCAAAAAAGGATGCCAGATACCGCAGGATCCGCCCGAAAGTCGCAATCTCAAAGCGGCTGTAATAATCGTCACTGGTGCGGATAAATGAATTGTAGTCCGTCGGCAGTATCAGTCCGATCGGCGAATTATCGCACATCACGATCACTCTGCCCTCTAATACCGCCATGGCCGCCCGGTCAGGACGCTGCGTTGTCTGAAACTGTGGAAATGGCGAATACCATTTTTTCTCTGCCAGCTGTTCTAACATTCCGCTGTCTAATATCCCATCGATTGTGAAATCCTGCAGCCTCTTTTCGATTTCTTTTACAAGTCCCGGATTCGCAAGGTCTTCCACATACACAAGGTAGACGTTCGTGTTCGATCTGATCCCGGCTTTCAGCCCCCTCACTTTCACACGGGGCGAGCGGATCCTTTTCCGGATCAGCGCCGCATTCTGCTTCACAGAATCGCAGAAACCTTCGTTAGAACCGCGGATTACTTTTTCGGAATCCACCTCTGTGATCCCCATATTCGGATAACCGTCATCCGGTATTTTTACTGCCCGGTCAAAACCGTCCACAAAAAGGATCGCCTCCCCGGTGAGCAGACCGCTCACAGCCTCCTCAATAGTCGGAAAATATGTTGCATCTGAAATTCCAAGCGCATTTTCCTGCAGTGTACAAAGGATCTCATCTCTTGTCAGTCCATTTAAGTATTTTAAAGTCTCTCCGAGTGCGGACGTTCCCATGTCCACGGACACTTCAATAAAGGTCAGATAACAGGCGGTATCCTGATTCCTGCCAAGCTTCATCTGCTTCTTTTTGATGTCCGCACAGTCATGAAAATAAAATTCCATTTCCTCTATATTTTGCGTTAAATCCGTCGACACCGGACGCTTACTATTCTCCGACATTTGCAGTTTGTTTCCTTTCTATTTGTTTCTTCTATTAAAAAAACTGCCAGCAAAACTCCCAAATACAGTAAATAATTATGAAAGATGAACAAAAGCTTGAGAAGACACTGGGTGAGCCAAAATCGAACAAGTTCGATTGGTCCTTAGAAGGCAGGAACAACGCTATGTTGTGACTGGCTTCTTAGTACCGCTGTGAGCGACACGTAGCGAAAGCGTGTCTTCGAAAATTTTGTTCATTTTTCATAATATTCACAGTGAAGATTGGAGTTTTGCCGCTTAATTGTTTTAAAAAAATACGAAAGAGGATAAGCAAATGCCTATCCTCTTTCTAGTCTGTACGGTTTTCCATTTTTTATGCAGTTTTCCAGTCCTTTGGGCGGTCACTTCTTATTCCTGTTCCTGGATCATTGCCTTAACTGCGACTGCCTGATTCTTCACATGCTGGTGCATTGTCTCTGTCACCTGCATTTTATTTTTGCGGACTAATCCCTCCACGATGTCTTTGTGCTCCTTCATGAGCGTCGGGTAATTATTCTCATCCTTCAGATATTCTACACGATAACGGTACATCTGCTCACGGAGATTATTGAGCATGTTCACAAGCTTCGGGTTTCCGGTTGACTGATAAATAATATCGTGAAACTTCACATCTGCCTCTGCGATTTTTTTTACATTATCCGTCTTAGTGGATTCCTCAAACTCATGCATGGTCGCAACCAGTTCCTCTAACTGCTCCTCAGAAATCTGTTCGCATGCGATTTTAGCTGCAAGCTCGTCCAACGCTTCACGGATCTGAAGGACATCTTCCATATCCTTCTCCGTCATTTTTGCAACCTCTGCGCCTTTTCTTGGGATCGTAACGGCAAGTCCCTCCTGCTCAAGCATACGGATCGCCTCACGGATCGGTGTACGGCTGACACCAAGTTTTGCCGCAAGCTGCAGTTCCATCAACCGCTCGCCCGGTTTCAGTTCCCCTTTCAAAATAGCCTCTCTTAACGTGTTAAACACAACATCTCTCAGCGGAAGATACGCATCCATATTCAATGTTAAATCTTCTGTCATCTTTGATACCATGCCTTTCTACTTACGCGCGTTATTATAAATACTCGTTAAATATACCTGTTTTGCAAGACCGGAGGCTTTCATCGCCTCGTATGCCTCTACTGCCGTCGCTTCCTTGTCAAAAAGACCGAAAACCGTCGGACCACTGCCACTCATCATGGCATTCACAGCGCCATGCTCCATCATGTGATCTTTGATGTCTGCGATCACAGGATAAGCCGGGATTGTCACTGTCTCTAAGACATTTCCCATATCTGCTGCAATTTTATATAAATCTTTCTCTCTGATATCTGCCACAAGCCGGTCAATATCCGGGTGTACCATATCAGAGCCTAACTTCAGATTCTCATAGACGAACTTAGTAGAAACACTGATCTGCGGTTTTGCGATCAAAACAGGACATTTCACCATCGGCGGAAGCTTCGAAAGCTTCTCTCCTATGCCCTCTGCCAAAGCCGTTCCCCGCATAATGCAGTACGGAACATCTGCGCCGATCTTCACACCGCGCTCCATCAGTTCTTCCCTTGTCAGACCCAGATCAAAAATCTGGTTCATACCATATAACACTGCCGCTGCGTCCGTGCTTCCCCCTGCCATCCCGGCAGCTACCGGAATGTACTTGTGCAGCCATACATGCACGCCATCTTTTATCGCAAACTCATCCTGCAAAAGCTTTGCCGCTTTATAGACAAGATTGTTCTCATTCGTCGGCAAAAAAGAAAGATTCGTTTCCATCGTGATCTCACCGGAAGTATTCTTCGAGATCTCCAGCCTGTCAAACAAATGAATGGTCTGCATCACCATGCGGACCTCATGATAACCATCCTCTCTTTTTCGTACCACATCCAGCCCAAGATTGATCTTAGCCAGCGCCTTTACTGAAATATCCTTCATCGGTTAGTTTCTCCTTACCAAAATCGTCGCTAACACGCATTGATTGTACCTAAAATAAAACTTGTTTTTTTTGTGTTTTTTGTATACAATTAGTATCTTATCATTTTATGTCCAAAAGGTCAATCGGCACTAAACTTTTTTCTTTGCCAGTCCGATATAATTAACAGAACCATGGAAGGTTAATAACTATTCATTCAGGTGGCTGAACATTTTGTTTTCTGTAAAAACAAATGCATCCAGCTTCGCCAGACAAGGAGGATCATATGGCAATCAATTCCATTAACACTGTGACTGCTGCCGCAGCAGCATCTACACAGACAACAACAAAATCAGCAGAAAAGACATCCGAGACAACGAAAAAGGCAGCTTCTTCCAAGACAGCTTCCGGTGTCATTTATGAGAAGAGTTCTGACTCCAGGACAGACAAGGCTTCCAATAAAACAACAAGCAAGACCGACAACGCAGCGATCGTTGCAAAGTTAAAAGCTGACGCAGAGCAGCGCACTGCACAGCTCCGCAGCATCGTTGAGCAGATGATGACCAAGCAGGGTGTTGCGATCGGCACCGCAGATGATATGTGGAAATTCCTTGCAAAAGGTGATTTTACCGTATCAGCCGATGTGAAAGCACAGGCACAGGCAGATATCGCGGACGACGGTTACTGGGGTGTAGAGCAGACTTCCGACCGTATTCTTGATTTTGCAAAAGCTTTATCCGGTGACGATCCTGACAAGGCAGACGCTATGTTAGAAGCTTTCAAGAAAGGTTTCGAACAGGCAACCAAAGCATGGGGAGATAAACTTCCGGATATTTCCCAGAGAACCTACGACGCAGTTGTCGAGAAATTCAACAAATGGAAAAACGGAACAGAGGATGCTTCCACTGAGGCATAATTCATAAAAAAGACCTGCGTGTACCTATGTCATGCGAACATTATGACATTGTACACGCAGGTCTTTTTCTTTTGCTTTTCAGCGGTTAAAAACTTACTATTATTCTCCTAAAAGTTTCTCAATGCTTGCGAGCTTGACGCAGACAACAAAGATGTCGATCGCAGTCGTAAGATCTTCCAAGCTTGGATAGGATGGTGAGATACGGATGACAGAATCATGCGGATCTTTTCCATATGGGAAAGGCGCACCCGCCGGAGTCATCACAACCCCTGCTTTTTTTGCTTTTGCCACAACATTTTTTGCACATCCATCCAGTGTCTCATATGTGATGAAGTATCCGCCCTTCGGGCTGTACCAGCTTCCGGCTCCGAGTCCTTTTAACTCTCTTTCAAATGTATCCAAGATCATTTCAAATTTTGGACGGAGAGAATCTGCGTGTTTGCGCATATGCTCTGTGATTCCGTGGATATCTTTGAAGAAACGGACATGGCGCAGCTGGTTTACCTTATCATGACCGATGGTCTGGATCTTCAACTGTTTCTTGATATCCTCTAAGTTGTTGGCAGAAGTTGCGATCGCTGCCACACCGGAACCAGGGAATGTGATCTTGCTTGTAGAACAGAATTTGTAAACCATATCCGGGTTTCCTGCTCTCTTGCATTCTTTTAAAATCTCGATCAGATGATCCTGGTTAATATCATATAAATGATGCACGCAGTATGCGTTATCCCAGTAAATACGGAAATCTTTTGCTGCCGGTTTTAATCTTGCAAAACGGCGGACCGTCTCATCCGAATAAGTGATTCCCTGTGGATTGGAATATTTTGGCACACACCAGATACCTTTGATCGCCTCATCTTTGCTCACAAGGTCTTCCACCATATCCATATCCGGTCCGGTCGGAAGCATCGGTACGTTGATCATCTCAATGCCGAAATATTCTGTGATTGCAAAATGTCTGTCATATCCCGGTACCGGGCACAAAAATTTTACTTTATCTAATTTACACCATGGCGTATTTCCCATTACACCGTGCGTCATGGAACGGGAGATGGTGTCATACATAATGTTAAGGCTTGAGTTACCATAAATGATGATATTGTCCGGATTACACTCGATCATATCACCGATAAGCTGTTTTGCTTCACTGATACCGTCCAGCACACCATAGTTTCTGCAGTCTGTACCATCATCACAGGTCAGATCAACACCGGAAGTCAGTACATCCATCATTCCCATCGAAAGGTCTAACTGTTCCTGGGATGGCTTACCTCTGGACATATCAAGTTTTAAGCCTCTCTGCTGGAATTTTTTGTATTCCGCTTCCAATCCTTCCTTCTCTTTCAATAACTCTTCTTTTGTCATTTCCTCGTAGGACTTCATCTCTAATTCCTCCTGCTTTTTAATATATGTAAAGATCCAATACCGGAAAAATGCGCTCTGCTCATCAGCCTGTGAAACAGAGATCATCTCATGCCCGGAATGTTCTCTTACTCCTCTTCTGGCTCACCCTTGATCTTTTTGAAATATTCACGGATCTTCTTCTCGTAGCCGTTCTCACCCGGAACGTAGAACTTGCGGTCTGTCAGTCCGTCCGGCAGATACTGCTGCTCCACATAATGATTCGGATAATCATGTGCATATTTATATCCAACACCATGCCCCAGTTTTCCGGATGACTTGTAATGTGCATCCTGTAAATGAACCGGGATCGGCGCTGTTTTCGTATTTTTTACTGCTTCCATCGCATCGAAGATCGCATTGACTGCCGAGTTGCTCTTTGGCGCGCTTGCCACATACGTGACCGCCTGCGACAAAATAATCTGTGCCTCCGGCATACCGATACGCTCAACTGCCTGTGCTGCCGACGTTGCGACAACAAGTGCCATCGGATCGGCATTGCTCACATCCTCTGCCGCGCAGATCATAATTCTTCTTGCGATAAACTTAATATCTTCCCCCGCGTAAAGCATTCTGGCAAGATAATAAACTGCTGCATCCGGGTCAGAGCCGCGCATACTTTTGATAAAAGCAGAGATCGTATCATAGTGATTGTCTCCGGTCTTATCATAACGCACCACACGCTTCTGGATACATTCACTGGCAACCTCAAGTGTGATATGAATCTTTCCATCTGCGCTCCGCTCCGTTGTCAAAATGCCAAGTTCAATTGCTGTGAGCGCTGCTCTTGCGTCTCCGTTTGCCACGTCAGCAAGAAAATCCAGTGCCTCCTCGTCAATGACTGCATCGTAAGCGCCCATTCCTTTTTCCTTATCATTCACCGCCCTGAGGATCAGCGTCTTAATATCTTCCGTGGACAGATTCTTCAGCTCAAAAATGATGGAACGGGACAAAAGCGCTCCATTCACCTCAAAATATGGATTCTCGGTTGTTGCACCAATTAAGATCACGGTTCCGTCTTCCACAAACGGAAGGAGATAGTCCTGCTGTCCCTTGTTGAACCGGTGGATCTCATCGATAAACAGAATCGTCTTTTTGCCGTACATGCCCTGATTGTTCTTCGCCTGCGCAATGACATCCTCCATGTCTTTTTTCCCGGCGGAAGTTGCATTGATCTGAAGGAACTCAGCGCTTGTGGTATTGGCAATGACCTTTGCCAGTGTCGTTTTTCCGGTTCCCGGCGGTCCATATAAAATAATGGAACTCAACTTGTCAGCCTTGATCGCACGGTAAAGCAGCTTATCTTTTCCGATAATATGCTGCTGCCCTACCATCTCATCCAGCGTCGCTGGACGAAGTCTGGAAGCTAACGGCGATTCCTTTTCCCTGTTCTGTTCTCTCATATAATCAAATAAATCCATACAAAAAACCTTTCTTCTTGTCCGTGTAGTGCGTACACTTGACCATATTGAATATTCTAATTTCAAAACTTGCAATATTTGAGATCATAAATTCAATTTTTAGTATTTTATTCCAAAAATATGACGGATTTTATTCGTGAAAATTCATCGCAATTATTACATTACATGAATTTGCCCTGTTTGACAAGTGGATATTTCATTTTATCTTATTTTCCACGATTAAATTATGTTTTCTATAAGTTTTGCAATTACCTATATTGTCATTTTGACCTGTGTCATGTTTCTGAATTTAATGATATTATTGCATACATAGCCCTGCAAAAGCAACCTGTTTTATGTGGGGATATCCAACGAGCAGGAGGCGGTGTCTAACCGCCATCCTCTCAAAATATTTTCTCTGAACTCTTTGTGCCTATCGTTGAAATAAACTCTCCTTATGGGTATAATATAAAGAAACTACCAATACCTCAAAGGAGGGATTTTATGATAGAACAGCTAATTGCTGAAGCAACCGAATGTGATTTCAAAGTTGCACTTGAAATAAAGAAACCCAAAAGCTGGTTAAAAAGTGTCAGTTCCTTTTCTAATGGAATCGGCGGAACTCTGTTTTTCGGAATCTCTGATGACCGGAAACCTATCGGCTTGTCCGATGTTCAAAAGGATGCTGAGGCGATCAGCCGCTTAATCAAAGAACGAATCACACCATTACCTCAGTTTATCTTAA